>Ga0187773_10000650_pt1 | contig 13776 bp, 16 predicted proteins | sample 0216_BV02_MP05_1_FD_133133 | JGI IMG/M metagenome (GOLD analysis project Ga0187773, IMG submission 133133) | Tropical peat soil microbial communities from peatlands in Department of Meta, Colombia - 0216_BV02_MP05_10_MG | ecosystem: Environmental > Terrestrial > Soil > Wetlands > Peat | place...
CGCCGGACGGTATGCAAGCGCATCGCCCGGCGTTTGCAGGAGCTGAATCTTTCCGGGCCGCGCGACTATCGCGAATTCCTCGAACGCAACGCCGGCGAGTGGCCCGTTCTCGACACGCTGCTCCCGATCACGATCTCGAGTTTTTATCGCGACAAGGGGGTCTTTGATTTTTTGCGCGCGACGGTTCTCCGCCGAATCGCGGAGGCGGCGGCCGAACGCGGCGACAAGACGCTGCGCGCCTGGAGCATCGGCTGCGCCTCGGGTGAAGAACCTTATACCCTGATGCTGGCGTGGCGCCTGGACATCCAGCCGTTTTTTCGCGATCGGGAATTGCGGGTGCTGGCGACGGATGTCGACGCGGCAGTGCTCGAGCGCGCACGCGCGGCCTGTTATGCCGGTGGCAGCCTCAAACGGTTACCCGCGGCCTGGCGCGAGCTGGCATTCACGCACGAAGGGGAACATTACTGTGTGCGCGCCGAATATCGCGCCAGCATCGATTTTTCTCTTCAGGACATCCGCGACGCGCTGCCGACGGACAGGTTTCATCTCATCCTGTGCCGAAATCTGGTGTTCACCTACTTCGATGAAGCCCTGCAACAGCGGACTCTGGAACGTCTCCTGACGCGGCTGGTGCCCGGCGGAGTCCTGGTCATCGGGCGACGGGAATGGCTGCCGCCCTCGACCGGACTGACGGCATGGGCCGGAAACCTCGGGATCTTTCGAAAGTCCGCCTAGAGCGGAGTCATTTGCCGCGGACCAGCAGGACCGGCGCCGGCGCGATGCGAATGACGCCCTCGGCGACGCTGCCGAGCAGCAGATGATCCAGGCCGCGGCGCCCGTGCGTACCGATCACGATCAGATCGGCCGGCCACGCCCTGGCCTCGTCGGCAATGACGTTCGCGATGCGCGCCCCGGGTCTGGCCTCGACCAACCTGGTTGTTGCCGGGACACCGGCGGCGCGCGCGATGATTTCCGCCTTGGCGAGTATCAGCCTTCCGGCTTCGCGCACGGCTTCCCGCAATGCGTCGACGTTCAGCAATTCAACGTCCAGCAGCGGCGTCACTTCTTCGACGATTTGCACGATCCGCAGCTCGGCATTGCCGGAGCCCCTCAGCTTGATCGCCTCGCGCAGGGCAAGATCGGACGTCTGACTGCCGTCCACCGGTACTAAAATGTGCTGGTACATTTGCCCTCGTTTGGCGTCTTAACTGCCACTCGAACGGCATGCGGTACCGCGCGCCTGAAGGACCGCGTTGTCAAGCGTCATGCCGCCTAACCGACGACATGGTGTTTGCCGATCACGTGCACCGTGCTCGCCTGCGGTCCGAGCTCGCCCATCTCCTCGACGAATCGGACCTCCGTGCCGATTCCGAGGCTGTCGAAATCCTCGTCCGCCAGACTGTTCCGGTGAAAGTAAACCAGTCTGCCGTCGGGGGTTTCGATGCGGCCGTAGTCTTCCGTCGGGTTGAGTTCGGCCACGCGCCCGTGTGGCGAGGTTTCGTGCGCTTTCACCACGCCCCGCCGGCGACGGACATGATCCTCGAGGCGCCGCAGCACGGCGTCGAAGGCGTCGCGTATGGCGACATAGACATCCTCGTGGGCATGATGTCCGGCTGGTTCGCGGCTCGCCACGATTTCCTCCCCCGGCACTTTCAGGTCAACGCGCACGTGATACAGATTGCCCTGATGGTGATGGCGGTGGTGCAGTTCGACCACCACGCGACAGCTCATGATGTAATCGTAAAACCGCTCCAGTTTGGCGGCGCGCTCGCGCACCGCGGCCTCGATCATGTCGGAGGTTCCCATGTTGCGGAAGATAATTTGCAACGGCAGCTTCATGTGTCTAGCCTCCTTGTCCGCTCGCGACACGCCACGCGTCGTGAAACGTGTGGCTAATAGCGGACCTCAATGCGGTTGACTACCTTGTTCACGCCGAACAGGTACCACGCGTCCAGCTCGGCCATCTTCTTTTCCTCCCGATTGCCGACTAGGCCGGTCAGCGTCACGGTCCGGTTGTTGACTCGGATACCGATCTGGTCGGCGTGGATCAGCGGATCTTTTTCCAGCACCAGGCGCAATGCGTCGGCGATCTCGTCGTCGTTATCGGTCTCGGGCGGCGTCACCACCAGCCCGTTGATCACATCCCGGCAGCCCGGCGTCCACCACGCCAGCGCGCCGACGAGCCGTTTGTGCGACAGGCTCGGAATGTGTCCGTTGAGTCGTATGATCCCGTCGTCCACGAATAGCTCGACGGCACAACGCGGAGTTTCGGAAGACTCGCGCACGGTTTCCATCGCGCCCTTGTGCCGCGCCCGGATAACACAGGGCAGCAGCGCCGGCTCCTGCAGCAACTCCTGGGTGAGAGAATCGCGGATGGCGCCGTCGCCTCGTCGGTCGCCCGGGGTCACGGTCAGCCGGTCAATGACGCCCTCGACGCCATCGATTCGCGAGGCGATTTCGAACGCGCGTTTCTTGGCGACGATGTTTTCGACTTCGCCTTCGAGTGTGAGGGCGTTGCGGGTAAAATCGAATTCAAGCCGAATAGGGTAACGATGCACATTGAGATCATGGTGGCGCTCGAACGCCGCCATCACCGCTTTTTCCACCGCCGTCTTCATCGGCATCACGGCCTCCAATGTCCGGCCCGCGCATCCGGCGGGACGCAGTCGTGCCCCGGACTACACGCGCCGGAACTCCATCTTGTGACACTTGGCGCAAGGGGGAAGATGCGCCGGCGTGCGCAGCACGACACGTTCGCCGCAGTTCGTGCATTCGAACGTGCCGCTATGGACCATTTCGCCCGTCCGATAGACCTGCTGCTCGAGCTTGTCGCCCGTCTGCTGCAACCAGTCGGCCATGGCGTCGGCGGCACGCGCCAGAAACAGGCTGCCGCGATCGCGCCAGACCGAGAACAGATCGGCCGTTTTCTCCGAGAACGCTTCCCACTTCGGTCCCATCTTCATCGCCGCGCTGGCCATGTCCTTGCGCAGCGAGTCAGCGATCTTGTTGATCGTGTCCGTGGTAAATTCGCCGGTCTTCCTGAGTTCCGCAGTCGCTTTGTCGAACGCCTGCTTCAGGGTCTCGGCATTCACCGTGTCGCGCGCTTCAGTCAGCATTTTTCCCACCGCCTTGCGCAGTTTCTCGTACGCCGCCAGTTCCTCTTTCTGCTGGCGCGCGTTGGGCAACGCCTGATTGATCTGCCGCTCGGCGGCCAGCCAGTCATCCAGCGGGTCGCCGCCGCTGAATCCGCGCTGCTGCGCCCGGTAATACGCCGCCTCCGCGATCAGGCGCTGACGCTCTTCCGTGGAAACAAGCTGCCCGGGGTTGTTGCCTATTGCATCCTGTGCTTCTGACTTCACTTTCTTCGCCATGGTGTACCCTCCTCTCGCGAAATCCCACCGAATGGTCCCGCCATGATCGGCGCGGCGTTCAGTCCAACTTGATGCTGTGCCGTTTGGCCTTCTCCACCTTGGGCAAGGTCAGCTCCAGCACGCCATCCTTGAAGCTCGCCTTGGCCTTTGAGCCGTCCACGGCCGCCGGCAGCGCCACCGTGCGGCTGAAGGCGCCGCGCGAGATCTCGCAGCGGTAATAGTCGCCTTTCTCTTCCTTTTCCTCGTGCCGCGTCTCGCCCTTGATGGTGACGGTGTCCTCACCAACCGAGATGTCGATGTCCTTTTTCTCGACGCCCGGCACCTCGGCCTTGACCACCATCTCGGTCTCGCGGTCAATAACGTCGACCTTCGGCACTTTCATTTCCGGCAACGAGATCTCAGGGAAGCTCGGCCACTCGAAGCGCCACGGGCGCATCCAACCGCGCCGGAAATACTGATCGAACAGCCGGTCCATCTCGTCGAACGGGCTCAGGGCGCGCGCCGGCGCGGCTCGCTGAAGTTCCTGACCCTTTCCAGAAGCTGTTTCCTGTTTGCTTTCGTTTGCCATGGGAAGTCCCTCCATTTCACATATTCCGCTTTCAGATATTCCGTTGCCAAACAGCTGGACGTCATTATTGGCAAAACAATAGTAGAACTGTGTCAGATCGCGGCTTTGATTTGCGTCAATATCGTTCTAGTGCTTTTGCTTGCGCGGGCGCTGTCCGGCCTTCAGCGCGCGCAACTGTATGTACAAATCGCGTTCTGCGGCCGAAACATGTTCCGGAACATGCACCTGGATGCGCAGATTGAGGTCGCCGCGTCCGCCGCTGAAATCGGCAATCCCTTTGCCGCGCAGGCGCAACACCTCCTCCGGCTGCGTCCCCGGCGGCACACTCACTTCCACGGCGCCGTCAAGCGTCGGCACCCTGAGCCGGGTGCCGAGCACCGCATCGGTAATCTCGATCATCTCGCTGCGCCAGAGATCGGCGCCCAGGCGCTCGAAGCGCGCATCCGGGGCGCTGCGCACGATCACATAGAGATCGCCCGGCACGCCATCCGGCTCGGTGCTTGGCAACCCGTGCGCGGGAACACGCAGCGCCATGCCCTCGTCCGCGCCCGCCGGTATTTTGGCCGTCAGGCGCTCGTCACGTTGGACCTCGCCGCGCCCGCCGCATTCGCCGCAGGGCTTGTCGATAACCTCGCCGCGCCCGCCGCAGGCCGGGCAGATCGTGATCTGCTGCAGCCGCACCGCGGCCTTATCGCGTTTTTCCTGACGCGTGATGACCTGCCGGCCGGTGCCGTCGCACGCGCCGCAGCGCCGCGGGCGAGTGCCGGGCGCTGCCCCGCTGCCGCGACACGCGGGGCAGGTCACGGGACGCGTATAGCGCACCAATTCCTCGCCGCCGCGGTGGATGCGCTCGAGCGACACCGTAAGCACCACCTCGATGTCGGCCCCGCGCGCGGGGCCTGCCCGGCGGCGGCGGAAGAAGCGGCCAAAAAGACTTTCGCCGCCGAGGTCCAACCCGAACCCGAGGTCGTGGAACAGATCGCCGAAATCGATGCCGCCAAAGAGATCCTCCGCCGAATACCCCGCAACACCGGCGAAGCCGCGCGCATCATACTCGGCGCGCTTCTTCGGATCGGACAATACCGCATAGGCTTCGGCGATTTCCTTGAATCGCTCCTCGGCCTCCGGCGATTTATTGCGGTCGGGATGGTACTTCAGCGTAAGTTCACGAAATGCATCCTTGATGCGCTTGGCATCGGCGTCGCGCGCGACACCGAGCACTTCGTAGTAATCGCGTTGCGCTGTCGTGACCATGCCTCACGTCTTCATCTCGTCCTGGTTTCGCGGTAATCCGCATCCACGACACGTCCGTGGGGGCCGGCGCCCGTTGGCCGCGCTTCCCCCGTGGGTGCGCCGACATCGGGCGGAGGCGTGGGACCGGGGCGGGCACGGTACGCGCCTGTCGTCTGTGCGTAGATGATCGTGCCTCCTTCCTTGAGAGCCTTTTTGAGCGCCTCGGCGCGCTCGGCGGCGAGGGGCGCGTCTTTCTTCGTCAGCGCCTCGCGCGTCGCACGCAATGCCTCCTCGATGCGTTTCTTGACCTCGTCCGTAAGCTTGTCCGCGAGCTCCGCCAGCATCTTTTCCGCCTCGTAGCAGGTGGCATCGGCATCGTTCAGCTTCTCCGCCGCTTCGCGCCGCTTCTTGTCCTCCTCGGCATAGCGCTCGGCTTCCTTGATCATGCGCGTCTTCGCGTTTTCCGGCAGGCGCGTCGAGCCGCTGATGGCGATGGACTGCGATTTGCCGGTGGCAAGATCTTTGGCGACGACGTTGATAATTCCGTTGGCATCGATATCGAACGTCACTTCGATCTTCGGGATGCCCCGCGGCGCCGGCGGAATCCCGCCGAGATTGAACTCTCCGAGGCTGGTGTTGTTCGCGGCCATGGCGCGTTCACCCTGGAATACGTGGATGGTGACGCTCGTCTGCATATCGGCCGCCGTCGTGAAGATCTCGGAGCGTCTGACCGGTACTGGCGTGTTGCGTGCAATAAGTGCCGTGGCCACCCCACCGAGGGTTTCGACACCGAGCGTGAGCGGCGTCACGTCCACCAGCACGATGTTACCGACCTCGCCCGCAAGCACGCCGGCCTGGATCGCGGCGCCCGCGGCCACGCATTCCATCGGGTCCACTCCCATCTCGGCGGGGCGGCCGAAAAGCTCCTCGAAAAACTGCCGCACCACCGGCATACGCGTCGGGCCGCCAACGAACACCAGCCGGTCAATTTCCTCCGGCGTCGCCCGGGCATCGTGCAGCGCCTGCTCCACCGGTCCGCGGCAGCGTTCGATGACCGGCCGCACCAGGCGTTCGAGCTCGGTGCGCGTGAGATCCATGTCGAGATGCTGCGGCACGCCGCCCTTGGCGGCGATGAACGGCAACATGATGTGTGCGGAATTGCTCGCCGACAACTCGATCTTGGCGATTTCGGCGGCTTCGATCAACCGCGCTGCGCTCAGGCGATCGGTGCACACGTCAATACCGCTCTGAGCGCGGAAACGCTCCGCGAGATATTCGTAGAGGCGCTGATTCATGTCAGTGCCGCCGAGCTGGGTGTCGCCGCTCGTCGCCCTCACCTCGAATACGCCTTTACCGAACTCCATGATCGTGACGTCGAGCGTGCCGCCGCCGAAGTCGATCACCGCGATGCGCAGCTCCTGCCCCAGACGGTCGAGCCCGTAGGCGAGCGACGCCGCCGTGGGCTCGTTCACCAGTCGCGTCACCTCCAATCCGGCGATACCGCAGGCGTCCTTGGTGGCGGAGCGCTGGTTGTCGTCGAAATACGCCGGCACCGTGACCACCGCTTTCTCCACCGGTTCGCCGAGGAAGATTTCGGCGTCGCGTTTTATTTTCTGAAGCAGAAACGCCGACAGCTGTTCCGGCGTGAACGCGCGGTCGCGCAGGCGGATGGTTTCGCGTCGGCCCATTCGGCGCTTGAACGCTGTGGCGGTGCCCTCCGGGTTCGCTGCCGCCTGGCGGCGCGCCGGCTCGCCCACCAGCATCTGGCCGTCGGCGGTGACGGCGACGTAGCTCGGAAACGCCTTGCCGCCGAGGCTGATGCCCTCGGCGCTGGGAATGATGACGGGGCGGCCGCCGCGCAGCACCGCCGCTGCTGAATTGGACGTGCCGAGATCAATACCAACGATTGCCATAGCTGCGTTCCTCGATATGAAATCCCCCCCGACCCCTCTTTCTCATTCGAGATCCACTTCCTTGGCGATGGTAACGCCGTCGTTACAGACGATCGGGCTGCCCCAGCGCTTCTGGATCAGCACCGATTTCGACTTGGGGCCGAGGGTGACGCGCACGGCATCCGCGAGCATGGCCGCGCCCTGGAGTATCTTCTCGCGCGCCGCCGAGCGGAACAGTATCTGTTTGTGCGCCATGCGACCTCCTGCGATTGCGATCATACGCGCCGTCGGTCAGCCCGATTACGCACTTGCGTCGCCGGCGCATATCAGTCGCAACTCCAATAAAACCACGGGCCGATCGCCCCTTCTATTGATTATTCTCACACCAGCCTGACGCTGTCCCTATTCATGCTAGTTATGGAGCACAAAGCAAGCTTTGACATGCATCAATATTCGGCGCGAGCTGCACTCCGATGGGCGTATTGCGTTTGACGCGCATCTAAGCCGTCCGCGGGCCGGGAAATTTCTTAAGGAGTCACGCGGCCTGCGGCATGTGATGCAGCATCTTTTTGAACGCGCCCCACTCGGTGGCCGGCCAGATTTCCGACTGTGCGTTGCCGTAGCTGCGGATCAGCATCGACACCTTGGTCGCGGTCTCCACGTCGGGCGCCGTGAAGATATCGAGGTAATCATGAGGCCCGAGCACGGCATAGCTGTGCAGCCATTTCACCTCCGGGCACTCCGCGCGGATTTTCTCCATCGCGCGCTTTTCCAGGGTTTCGAGCAATTGCGGGGTGCGCGCGGCATCCGGCGCCACGCGCGTGAGCATGACGAATGTGGCCATGGTACTACCCTCCTTTACTGATACTTGTCCTCCGACCGGCTCTCGCGGCCGATCCTTGGTTAATCTCCGAAAACGGGCAATACGGCATATGACGCGAAGTCTGCGACTACTCTTCTTTACTTTCTTCCTCCTCCTCTTTTTCTTCCTCTTTCCCTTCCTCGCGCGCGCGGCCTTTTTCCTCCAGCGGCTCGCGCCAGTCCTGTCCGCTCATATCGGTTTCGCTATAGCCGAGATCGTCGCGCTCGACGTCATCCACCGGTCCGGTCCAGTCTTCCGGCGGCTCAATCGTCTCGATTTCCATCTCGCTCCACTCATCGAAATCGACTTCCTCGACATCGCCGTCGAAATGCTGGATTTCGATCGTGCCCTCGTCTTCATCGAATGCCGTCACCTGAAACTGCTGACCCTTGTCCAGATGCCGGTACCACTGGGAAACCATGGGCTTGAGTTCCGCAGGCATGGGATACCTCCAACATATTGAACGATTCCTAAATTACTCGCCTATTTATAAAAAAATCATTGTGCGGCCTTGCGATTTGATTATCTTTGATGCCTGTCAAAATCACGGTGAAATAAGCGTAGTAACTTATCCGGCAAAGATTCCGCCAGCGGAGCGTCTCATGGACCAGCTTCTGGTTTTCGCCCTGAACGCCAGCCGCGGCTTCGGCGAGGCCGTGGCCAGCGCGCTCGCTACCACCCTGAGCTCGCATGAAGAGCGCGAGTTTGACGATGGTGAGCACAAAGCCCGCCCCACGGTCAACGTGCGCAACCGCGATGTCTTCGTCATTCAATCGCTTTATACCGATACGAAACAGAGCGTCAACGACAAGCTGGTGCGGCTGTTGTTCTTTATGGGGGCGCTGAAGGACGCCTCCACGGCACGAGTGACGGCGGTCGTTCCCTATCTCGCGTACGCGCGCAAGGACGCCAAAACCCAGACGCGCGATCCGGTAACCACCCGCTATGTTGCGCAGTTATTCGAATCCGTGGGAACGGACCGGATTGTGACCATGGACGTGCACAACCTCGCGGCCTTCCAGAACGCCTTCCGTATCCGCACCGATCACCTGGATGCCGCCAAGCTGTTCGTGGCACATTTCGCGACATTGTTGGCCAAGGAATCGCCAATCACCGTGGTCTCACCCGACATCGGCGGCATGAAGCGGGCCGAGCGTTTCCGCCAGGCGCTCGGCCGCGCCCTGGGCCGGGAACCGACTATCTCCGTCCTGGAGAAGGCGCGCGCGAAAGGCGTGATGCGCACGGGGCGGCTGATAGGCGACGTTGCCGGTACCGCCATTATCATCGACGATCTCATCAGCACCGGCGGAACGCTGCGGAACGCGGCCGTTGCATGCCGCGAGAGCGGTGCAACGAAAGTCTACGCCGCCGCGACACACGGAGTTTTCGTCGGCGACGCCCAGCGACTGTTTTCCGGCACAGAACTGGACCAGATCGTCGTCACCGACGCCATACCGCCGTTCCGGGTCGACCCCGAAATCGTTCGTCGCAAACTCACGGTGTTATCCGCCGCGCCGATGTTCGCCGAGGCGATCCGGCGCATTCATGAGGGCGATTCGCTGGTGCAATTGCTGGAGATTTAAATCGCGGGTTGGAGTGAACGCAATGAACCCGAACCTACAGGTTTCTATATTCTATATTTCGATCCGGGCGGCGTGCACGGCCGCTAGGCGCAAGTAATCGGCGGCGAGCACCCGCCACTTGCCCGAATCCGCGCGCCGCAATTCGCGCACGTGCAGGATAGCCAGACGCGCGCGCAGGCTGGCGCGGTAACTCATGTAGAAGTTCAGCAACGCCGGAGCCGGGCGATCGCCGGTGGTGGCGGTGTATACGTCGAAAAGCGTTCCGCCTATCCAACCCGCGCCGAGGCGCTCGCACTCCATCGCCAGCGACGCCAGCTCGTCGGCGGCGTCCACCAGGCGGAACTCGCGATTGAATTCGAGGCGGTCGAAAATCACCGGTCGCGCTTCGAGGCAGACGTGTTCCGGACGCAGATCGCCGTGCCCCTCGACGACGCGCTGTTGCGCGGCGCGCGGCGCGAGCAGGCCCGGCGCCTGCACGGCGAAGGCGGCGAGGCGCGCGTGCAGCACGTGCATGGCCTCGATCGGCAGACCGAAGGCGGGATCGCCGAGCACCTCGAGGTTGGCGTCCAGTTTCGCTTCGTATTCCCGACGGTAGTCGTCTGCGGGCATTTCTATCGGCGCGCACTCGCGATAAAACACGGCGAGCAACAACGCCAGGCGCTGGATGTCCTCCGGTAGCACGGCGTCGCGCCGGATCAGGCTGTCGAGCATCCGGTGCGACGGCAGGCGCCGCATTTTCACCAGCCATTCGACCACTTCGCCTTCACCGTCGATGCGCACGCGCCCTTCGTCGTTCCGCGTCAAAGCCGCCACGCCGAGATACACATTGGGGGCGAGCACCCGGTTCAATCTCACTTCCTCGGCGCAGTTGCCGCCGCGCGCCGCGAGCGTGCTGAAATCGAGATAGGCGTAGCGCACCGGCTTCTTGAGTTTGTAAGCGAACTCGGGCGTGAGAAACACCCAGGACATGTGCGTCTCGACGGGCTCGATTCTTCCCGGCGGCTCGGGATAAGTATGCGGGTCCTTGAGCGCCGCCACCTTGGCGGCGAGATCGAGTTCGGCGGAAAGTTCCGCGGACATGGCTCAGACACTCAGGTAGCGGTTGAACCACGCGGCCGCGAGGCGCGCGACCTCTTCGAGCGCGCCAGGTTCCTCGAACAGGTGCGTGGCGCCGGGGACGATCTCGAGCGCCTTGACCGCGCCGATCTGCTCATACGCCTGCTGGTTGAGTCCGATCACCCCGTAATCGGCGCCGCCGACGATCAACAGCGTCGGCGCATGCACGCGCGGCAGCGCCTCCATGGCGAGGTCGGGGCGGCCGCCGCGCGAAACCACCGCACGCACCGTCACGCCCAGCGCGGCCGCGGCCTCGAGGGCGGCGGCGCCGCCGGTGCTGGCGCCGAAGTAACCGATGGCGAGTGCGCGCGTGGCCGCTTGCGTCTGCGCCCAAGAGGTGGCGCCAAGCAGGCGGTGCTTGAGCAGTTCGATGTTGAAGCGATTGGCGTAGTCGTCGTCCTCGGCCTCGGTGAGCAGATCGAAAAGCAGCGTCGCGAGCCCGGCCCGCCGCAAGGTTTCGGCGACGAAGCGGTTGCGCCGGCTCCGCCGGCTGCTGCCGCTGCCGTGCGCGAAGATCACCACGCCGCGCGCGCCTTCCGGCATGCCCAGGTCGCCGTCATGGACGACACCGTCGAGCATCAGCCGCACCACCTGTTCGCGATCAGGCACGCCCATGTTGCTTCACCGTCGGTTCCGCGGCCATGGACCGCAGCAGCGCCACAACCTCGTCGTCGCTTACCTGCGCGAAACGATCGTAATAGGCGCCGACCGCGCCGAGATAATACGGCGACCGGTCCAGCACCACGAATTCGTCGACCTCGCGCGCGAGCCGCTCGACGGTCTCCGGCGGCGCCACCGGCACCGCCACCACCAACCGTCCCGGCTCGCGACGCCGGGCATCGCGGATCGCGACTTCCATGGTCAGGCCGGTGGCAATGCCGTCGTCGACGATGATCGCCACCTTGCCCTTCGCGGCGACCGGGGCGCGTGCACCCAGGTACAATTCACGGCGGCGGCGCGCTTCCTCACGCTCGGCCTCGACCTCGCGCTTGAACCACTCCGGATCGACGCGCGAGACTTCCCATTGATTGACGACCATCTCGCCGTTTTCCACCACGGCACCGATGGCATATTCCGGCTGGAGCGGATGACCGAGCTTGCGCGGGATGAGCAGATCGAGAGGCATGCGCAGGGCGCGCGCAACTTCCGCGCCAAGCACCACGCCGCCACGCGGCAGGGCGTACACCACGCCGTCCTGGTTCGCGTGCGGTTTAAGCGCCTGAGCGAGTATCCGGCCCGCCTCTGTCCGGTCCTTGAAGCGCATGGCAAAGCTCCCCACTCTGCCGGGATGAGTATCAGACTATTCCTTCGCAGGAATACCACATTGATAAAGATCAATATCGCCCGCGAGCGCGTCAGGGGATGGATTCGGTGGTGTAACGCTGGATGCGCAGCCGGGTCGACCAATATTCCGGGTGCAGGCCGGCCTTCCGCTTCAACTGGCGCAGGAATTCACGCGGCTCGGGGAGCTGTTCCCACACCGACGGCAGGAACGTCCCGCGATACAAGCTTTCCTCGATGATCACGCCGTCGACATGCGGGCGCAGCTGGGCGATCAGGTCATCTTCGCACGTGAACTGCATCGGTTCCGGCGGGCTCAGAATGGAGATATGAATGTCGAGCCGCTCGTACTCCGGCCAGGTCAGCGCCGGGAAACGCGGGTCGCGGAACGCGGCACTCCGGGCGTTAACGACCACGTCCTCCACCAGCAGGCGGCGCGCCTCGAGCGTGCCGATGCACCCGCGCAGTTGCGCATCGACGTGCAGCGTGACGAAGGTCGCGCGCACCTCGCGCAACGGCGTCGGATAGTCGGTGGCGCGAACCGCCAGGGTTTCGCCGCACAATCCCTTCTTGATGGATTCGCCGGCGACCTGCAGCAGCTGCCGCCGCAGCGGCGGTGCCAGACGGGATGACGGACTATCCAACGACGTAGGCTCCATAGCCCACCACCCGGTCGCGCGAGCCGGCGGTGTCGCCGGAATTGCGCAAGTCGATGGTTTCCGCCTTGAGGCCGAGCTTGCGCGCCACGTGCAACAATCCGTTCACCGGATTGCGCCCGCACGCCGAATCGTAATCGATGTCCTCGGAGCGCAACTGCTCGATCGCCTCAGACGTGGCGCGGTCGAGCCGTTGCGCGGTGCGGTAGTCGTAATAGTGGCTCAGGTCGGAGCTGATCACGATCAATGTCTCCGGCCCGCCCCACAGAATATCCAGCACCTCGCCCACCTCTTCGGCCTCGGCGTCGCCCACCACCAGCGGCACCAGTTGGAACTCGCCCAGTACCTCCTGCAAAAACGGCAGATGCACTTCGAGGCTGTGTTCCTGCGCGTGCGCTACGTCCTTCACGTGCACCTGGGGCAGCGCTGAGATTTTCGCGACGGCTTCCCGGTCCACGGCGATCCGCCCCAGCGGCGTGACGAAATAATCGGCGCTCGGAAGCGCCAAGCCGCGGAAACCGACGCGGTGCGCCGGGCCGAGCAGCACCACGCGCGTGATCGTGCCGCGCGCGGGTTTGAGTCGGGCATAAGCCGACGCCGCGATGGGACCGGAATAGATGTAGCCGGCGTGCGGGACGATAATGGCCTTCGGCACCCCGCCACCCGCGGGTGCGGCGGCGAGATAGCCCGTCAGCACTGCCCGCAGCTCGCGCGGGTCATCGGGGTAAAACAGGCCGGCCACCGCCGGATTTCGCACATTAACCATCGTCATTTCCACTGGAAAACTGTTATTTAATGTACCCACCGGGGAACATTTTCAAGCGGTTCGACACCGGCGTAGGATGAATATTGATTTGGCCGGTTTACGGCCGCATTAATAAAAAATGTCCAAGGAAGCGGAAATTCTCGATTCGGCGTCGGTCACCCCGACGAAATACTGGCACAAACTCGACGACGGGCGGGTGCAATGCGACGTCTGCCCGCGTTATTGCAAGCTGCACGAGGGGCAGCGCGGGCTGTGCTTCGTGCGCGGCAATCACCAGGGCCAGATCGTGTTGACCACCTATGGCCGCTCCAGCGGTTATTGCGTGGACCCGGTCGAGAAAAAGCCGCTCAATCATTTCCTTCCCGGCACGCCGATCCTCTCCTTCGGCACCGCCGGTTGCAACCTCGCATGCAAATTCTGCCAGAACTGGGACATCAGCAAATCGCGC
>Ga0187773_10000651_pt1 | contig 13771 bp, 18 predicted proteins | sample 0216_BV02_MP05_1_FD_133133 | JGI IMG/M metagenome (GOLD analysis project Ga0187773, IMG submission 133133) | Tropical peat soil microbial communities from peatlands in Department of Meta, Colombia - 0216_BV02_MP05_10_MG | ecosystem: Environmental > Terrestrial > Soil > Wetlands > Peat | place...
AGCCTGTCATGTCTTCCACATCCCATCTCTGCAAGGAGACTTTAGCCTTCTCGAAACCTCGAATGAGTTTGCTTCTCCTTTCGAGATCGTTTCTTGTCTTTGAGGATTATATCCTTTTAAGCCTATGCAGATACAGAGGAGAGGCTACACTCATATTCCCCACAAAGCATGGGTAACGGCATATTTCAGGAACGAGTTATTTTTAGCTACTGACAGATCTCAGAAGAAACCTATGCACTGCGCAGGCCTAATCGACGCTGCGATGTATCGGAAGTCATTAACGTCAGCCACGATTGCTGGATTCTGAGGTGTCGAGTGGCGCGAGGCAGATTCAGGACATCGAAACTGTTGCGGGGTCCAGGAAGCACATCGTAAATCGTTGAGGGGCCTTTACCGATGGGAGAAGAAGTCCATTCCCCGAGGGCTTCAACCACGAAAGAACTTCGTAGTCATAAATTGTTACATTTTTTCCCATTCCAATGTTACATTTTTGCCCAGAAAGCTAAAAGGTGGGCTTGGAGTAACCATTATAGGGTGAAGATAAGACCTTAATTTCTAAGGCAATTGACACATTCCATCAAGCGAGCTTCTGCATGGCATGCAACTTGTAGTTAGATTGCGCGAATTATATGGACAAATCAAAAGCAAAAGTCTTGGTTTCAATATTAAGAAATTCGTCACTTTATCAGACATTGTCCCACAACGATAAGATTTCTCTCCTTTCGAGATTAGAAAAGGATTACCCCTCCATATTCAGCGCCCAGGAATGTGAAGAAGATGAGCCAGATGCGTAATTCCGAAATGCATAGTTCGACAGCTGGAAGAGGCTAAGAAGCAACCTCTTGAAGAATTTGAGGTTTGGAATATTCTTCTTCTTTGACCACCTTATAAAAATCACAGTATATGCAAGATTTGTATTTCTTGGCATATGTCCCCTGAACATCTCCGTTACAAAATGTTCCAACAACAAACCAGCAAACTCTACCACCATTTGTACCACCATGCAGCCCATTCAGTTGTTCGCTTGTCGCTGCTGGACATATACCTAACTCATGTGTATGACTGCCTCCCTTTTCCCTTCCGCATTTCTTAAATTCCCAGCAGTTCAGTTTCTTCATTTTTTCTTTAAAAATACACAAAAATGTACAATATGTCAAATGTTTAATTAATTATGGTTAATTAAGTAGCTGATGCGGACAACTTTCATGATCTGAGGCACACATTTGCGAGTCACCTTGTCATGGCCGGAATCGACATTACAACTGTCAAGGAATTGCTGGGATATAAGACCTTGACGATGACCCTCAGATATGCTCGCCTTGCTCCGAGTCACAAGGTAAAGGCCGTCGATATTCTGGACAGTGCACTGAATGAAGAACCAAGTGCACAATTATTGCACAAAAAAGAGGCTGTAAGCCATGTGTAAGACTTACAACCTCTTTTCTAACTCCTCAATTTTACAGCCGTTTTTTATGGCGCGCCCTGAGGGAGTCGAACCCCCGACCTGCGGATTCGTAGTCCGACGCTCTATCCAGCTGAGCTAAGGGCGCACACCTTTTTTGTCCTATCCTTTTTTCACGCCTTCTTTAAGGAGAATGGCATACTTCTGATGCTCGAAAGGATGCATTGTAGGGAATTTAGTATAGAGCCATCCCCACTTCTTCCCGTTGCCCGCCGGGAATATCTGCTTGCCGCCTTCGTAAACCTTTATCGCAACAGCCGGGTTATTCGGCTCGTTAGACATCGAAGTCAGTGAAAGACCCTCCATCTTGAAGTCCGGGAGAAATTCCCCAATGATAATCTTAAGATTGGAATTCGGTAGCTTGAAATCGCTGTGAAGGTTAACCGTATATTCATTGGATTTTTTTGTTGTCTTGTCTTCTACGACAAGGACAACGGCCTTCCATTTCCCCTTCACCGTATCAGGGACGACGACCGAGGTCTCTCCCTTGGGTACAACTATCTGTCTCTGCATTCCCGGCTGCCCAGGCATTCCCGGCTGCCCAGGCATTCCCGGCTGCCCAGGTATTCCCGGCTGTCCAGGCATTCCCGACTGTCCAGGCATTCCCGGCTCAGGATGTCCCGGGGGAAGCTGACCGGGCATTCCCGGCTGGGGAACAGGCTGTTCTTGTTTTTTCTTACAGGCGCCTGCCGCCAACATCAGTGCAAGGCAGCACGCCAATACCAATATTTTTTTGCTCATTCTAAACCTCCTGTGCTGTATTTAAAAATCAAGATTTATCTATTGCTGAATTTATGTCAGCCCGAATGGCCCAAAATGGCGGAGAGGCAGGGATTCGAACCCTGGGTGAAGTTTTACCCCCACAACCGCTTAGCAGGCGGCTGCCTTCGACCTACTCGGCCACCTCTCCCGAAACGTTATATAATACCAGCAGCTTTTATGCTTTGTAAAGAAAACAAAGACAATTCTCGTCGCAGTTCTGAAATGGTCTACCCTGCCTCCGTGCCAAAAAAACGTTACGCGAAAAGTGGAATATGCCGAAAAAGACTGCTAAACTTGAGATTATTACGAAGGAGTTTATACTTTAAATACCAGACTGGGTCTTTACAGAAAGGGGGAATGATCATCTGTGAGCAAGGGTGAAAAAATGATCACCATTGGAGGCGCAGCTGTTTTATTAATCATTATCTTTACCATGATCCAGGGCGCCGAGAACGGAGGGGAGATTTTCAAGAAGCAGGGATGTATCAACTGTCACAGTTTTAAAGGAAAGGGGGGAGAAACCTGCCCTGACCTCACCCATGTCACCCAGAGAAGAAGTGATTCATGGATAAGAGATCAGATCCAAAATCCGAAGCAGCATAACCCGAATTCAACAATGCCATCCTTCGACTATCTGTCGCGGAGTGAGATGACCGCGATAATACGATATCTGAAGACGTAACCATCCCACTCTTTCTAAAAGAGAATTCCAAGCCCGAGGAACGTCTGGATAACGTAGAGGCAGAGAATCGCTATACCGACCACAAAATGGGGCGTTCTCCATTCCGGTTCGGAACTCTTGATCCTCCGTGATATTACAAACGTGCCGATTATCAAAATCGCTATGCCCATCCCCGTAATAAGGTGAAGCGGGAATTTCAGTAAATTCCCATAATCAACAAAGACAAGAATGATTCCCGCAAAAAATCCGATGAGACCGAGAAGAACCAGAAAGGGACCGGCCTTTCTGTGTCTCTTTATGATCACCAGCGCCATGACGCCCGTCTTCCTCTGTTCCCGTATCCTGAGCCCAAGAAAACCCTGATACATGAACAGGATCAACACGACGGTGTTATAGAAACCGTGTACATACCTCAGATACGCTATGGTCTGTTTGTCTATCACCGGTCCAACTGCCTGCAGTGATCAGATCCCTTTCTTACACCTCGACCAGCCTTCGCTTCGGCCTCCCCTCCCACCGAATCAGTTATTTCACGTCACGGGCAAATGTGTTAAGCCATACGATATGACTTTTTTCTTCTTCAATTATTTCGTCTATGAGCGGCCTATCCTTTATTGCGTCCTTTATTGCATAAAAATAGAGAAGCGTTTCCTTCTCGAAGCCGATTGCGAACCTAACGGCGTCATTCATCGTTTTTACGCGGTCAAGCGAGGGCAGAGATTTCCCTTTTCCAAGGAAAAACTCCGATTCAACGATAGCCCTGAGATACTTTGAGACTTCATCCCAGCTTTCGGGTTGTTCGTCTTTCACTCTCTCCTTCAGCCCGGCGAATTTCCTTTCATGCCCCTGTTCTTTTAACGCAAGAGTTTCAAAAAGCCTTTTAAAACCCTCCTCTTCCCTGAATCTCTTTGCCATTTCAGTGTAGAATTCAAACCCGAGTTTCTCTGTCTGAACTGCCTGTTCAACGACTTCACGTATGGAATAGCGTTCCATGTTTCCCCCTGTCGACTTAATTTAAATGTGAATTCCCGTGTATGTTAGCGTATATCCTTTACGTCGTCAACGGTCACGATACGCTCTTTTATAAGATACTCCAAGGCTATGAATCCGCCGCAGGGCTGCGAATCCTCCCCTTTCGAGAAAAAATCACAATCACGGTCGTAAAAAGGGCAGACTGAACACAGGTACCTCACAAGGGACTCTTCGACAGCGCTGTCAAACTGTCTGCCGGATTTCTTAAATGGCAGCTTCTTTCCTTCCCGTATGAGCCGCTCGATGACAAGAAATCCCTTGCAGGCGAGCTCCTCATCCTTTGAAGGTTTGTAGTAGGGGCAAAGAGTACTACAGAGACCCTTTTTTAAAGCTTCCTTTTCCAATAATAGAATGATAACATGAACCGGCCCTGCAATATAACGAAAGCTGTATAATAAAATATGCGGTATTTTCTCTCAAAGATCTCCGTCCTAAAATCCCTCGAAAGCCCCACCCTTTACCAGACGGGTACGGATGAGCTTTACGAACTCGATGAAGATTCCCTCAATTTTTTTGGACACTGTTCATCGGGAAACGGTTGTGAGGCCGAGGAGACCGAGTTTATTAAATACTGCCTGAGAGAGGGTATCTTAACAACAGAAAATATTTCGGTGACCCGTCCGCCTCTCATGAAATCTTCTGTCCCCTCCCTGAGGTATCTGGAGTTACAAATCACCGACAGGTGCAATCTCAGATGCCGCCACTGTTATTTGGGAGATGGCGGCTTCCATGAACTCTCAGTGAAACGGATAGAAGATGTCCTGCGCCAATTTGAAGAGATGCAGGGCTTACGAGTGCTTATCACAGGCGGCGAACCCCTTGTCCATAGTGGGTTCGCCGAGATCAATGCGATTCTCCCTGATTTCTTTGTCAGGAAGGTCTTATTCACAAACGGCCTGCTGTTACACGAGAAGACCCTCGAAAGACTGAATGTTGACGAAATCCAGATCAGCATCGACGGCCTCGAAGATGCCCATGACTCGCTGCGAGGCAAGGGCACATTCAGTGCAGCGATAGAGAGGATTAAACTCTCCCTCGCGCACGGATTTGATGTCTCGGTCTCTACAATGGTCCATGCGAAAAATCTCGGGGACTTTGGCGAAATGGAAAGGGTGTTTAAGGATCTGGGAATTAAGGACTGGACGGTCGATGTGCCATGCATAACGGGGAGGTTGAGGGACAATGCGCAGTTTCAGGTTAGCCCCCTTGAGGCTGGAAGATATCTCGGCTACGGTTACGGCACGGGTTACCATGCCGGGACAACAGGCTTTGCCTGCGGATTGCATCTCATGTCGGTAGCGGCTGACGGCAGGGTCTCGAAGTGTACGTTTTATGCCGATAGATCAGCAGGCAGCATAGAAGAAGGCCTCATGGAATCCTGGAGGAAAATTAAGCCGCTCAGACTCGACGAATTGAGCTGCGATTGCACATACAAGGAATCCTGCAGAGGTGGATGCAGGTACAGGGCAGAAATCCTCGGCGACCCCCGGGGAAAGGACCTCTACAGGTGTGCCCTTTATGATATACTTGATTGACAGACCGGGCATAAAGCACCGGATATCCCGGGAAAGGTGGTGTTTCAGGTGACGATAAAGAAGATTTCAAAAAAGGCCGCTACTACATGCAAGTGTAAGAGTTCCTGCTGACCGCATTCAGTAACGACTTCCGAGGGCGGGAATTCTGGCCTGCAGAGGCATCGCATGATCAGCATTCCCGCCTCGATTGGTTCAGATCTTTCAGGTTGGTACCTGGCCGTAATTCAAATACGAAAGCACCACGTCAGGAGGCTTTGGAAGACCTGCTATCTTCCATGCCTTGAGGGGATGAATGAACTGTTCTCTGACGCACTCATTCGGTTGATGAACTTTCAGACAGACGGCATTTAAGATCGGGAAATAGTTATATTTTACGTAGTAATCCCGCAGAAACGCGATGACATCCATCCTTTCCCTTGTGAGTTTCCCCACCCCTTCTCTCACAGCCAAGGCTTCAGCCACCTTTTCGTTCCAGTCATCCATATTGAGGAGATATCCGTCAGCATCCACGGCGACCGTGATGTCCCCGTATTTTATTACCGCCATCACTTCTCCTTTGCGGGCATCAGCCTCGACTCGGCCGCGGCCCAGTTGATGTTCTGAAAAAACGCCTCGATATAGTCGGCCCTCTTCAGTCCGTAGTCAAGCATAAATGCATGTTCGAACACATCCATAATCAGTATCGGGACGCACCCCGCAGGATGCGAGACATCGTGCTCGTTCACCCAGAAGTTGAAAAGTCTTCTGTTCGTATTATCCTGATACAGCACTGCCCAGCCGATGCCCCTCATCGACCCCGTCGCCTTGAAGTCCTTTTCCCACCCTTCATAACTCCCCAAATCGCACTGCATCTGCTTGCCGAGCGGCCCGTAATGATCGAGTGCCGTCTTTCCTCCAAGGTTCTCAAAATAGTACTCATGAAGCCTCATCCCGTTAAACTCCCAGCCGAACCTTCTCTTGAGTTCCGCATACTCAGGCGTTCCGGTCTTTCCGTCCTTCTGCATCTGTTCGAGTATATCGATCGCCTTGTTCGTATTCGTTACATAGCCCTGATACAGAGTGAAATGGTTTTTCAGAAGCGTTTCGCTGAATCCCTTCATCCCTATCAGCTTACTGTAATCCTTCGCCTGGTAAGACATAGCACTTCCTCCTTTTTTCTTTATAATGTTAAGAATGCACTGCTATTTCTCAGATTTGTCTCCGAACCGCGGTCATAGATGATTTTCGCGCCTTTAGTCCTTAACTTATTAAAAGGTTATCACATCAGAAGGCAATGTCAATATCCTCTGAATCCGCTCTTTCATTCGATAAATGAAATAATTCTCATTTGCAATTCCAATTCAGTTGTGATAAATAGATGTAAGGTACACCGTAAAATCGTATTTGTTCAAATGATGAAGCACACGCCAAATGCCGCCGAGACATCTATATGATAAAAGCAATCATGTTCGATTTTGGAGGAGTACTCGCAGAAGAAGGCTTCAGGGAAGGGCTCAAAGCGATCGCAGAGAAGAACGGTCTCGATCCAGACCTGTTTTATGAGACAGCCAAGGAACTGATATATGAAAGCGGATATGTTACGGGTCGATCGGATGAATCGACCTACTGGTCAATCCTCCGGGAGAAGACTGGCATAACCGGAAGTAACGAAGAACTCAGACAGGAGATCCTGAAGCGGTTCGCGCTGAGGGAGAAGATGATAAGGGTTGTTGACAAAATAAGATCGGGCTTTGTTACCGCGATACTCAGTGACCGAACGAACTGGCTCGACGAGATCAATGAGAAAAAGCCTTTTTCGTACCTCTTTGATTTTATCTTTAATTCCTACAAACTAAAAAAAAGCAAGCGAGACCCTTCTGTTTTCCGGGATGTCTCTACGGCCATGAGTCTCAAGCCGGATGAAGTTTTCTTTGTCGATGACAACTCAGCAAATATTAAAAACGCCTCTGACGCTGGCTTGCGGATGGTCCACTTCACAGATATGGAAGGGTTTGAAAGGAATATGGACGCTATATTTTAAGAGTTGTCGGCATCTTCTTTGCCTCGCAAAAAAATGCGACCATAAAAAATGGACACGGTGTTATTTGACCTGGATAGAGGAAGATCAACTTTCTACAGATGGGCTACCTCTCTTGCGCTGATCACTATTTTTTACAATCTTCTTGAAGGTCTGGTTTCTGTAGTCTTCGGCTTTGAAGATGGGACCGTAGCCCTTTTTGGTTTCGGAGTGGATTCTTTCGTAGAGGTAATCTCAGGTGTCGGCATATGGCATATGATCCGGCGGATGAAGCAGAATGGCAATGAAAGTAACGACAGATTTGAGAAAACGGCACTGAAGGTCACCGGAACATCCTTCTATATTCTTGCTGCCGGTCTTATAATTATCTCCCTGATAAATCTCTACGAAGGATATAAGCCGAAAACCACCCTGTGGGGTATTATTATTGCGAGCATTTCGATTATCTCTATGTGGACGCTCATTCATTACAAGGTGAAGATCGGCAGACGGTTCAACTCTCAAGCGCTGCTGGCCGATGCGGCCTGCACAAAGACATGCTTGTATCTTTCTATCGTTCTTCTCATCGCAAGCGTTGGCTATGAATTGACGGACATAGGCTTGTTGGATTCCCTCGGCGCGGCCGGCATAGCAGCTTTCTCGATTAAAAAGGGAACGGAATCCTTCGGAAAGGCAAAGGGCAAGTCATGTTGTTGCGGAGGGACGTGTTCATAAATGCGCATGCCCGGAGATGAATGACTTGACGCCTCTCCTATATGAACACGCCTGCTATTCCAGCTCCGATGATCACAAATGTGGGATCAATCTTTGTAAAGGCGATAACGGCGAAGCTGCCTATGGCTATGCTGAACGTCGGGAGGTCCACAAGGGATGTATTTCCCAGCGAAATTGCGACAGCTCCAAGAAGCCCGATGACAGCCGCCTTTATGCCTTTAAAGCTCGAATCTACAATTATTGATTCCTTATAAGCATAATAGAATTTGGCGACAAGGGCGACGATAATAATGCAGGGCAAATAAGAACTGATCATTGCCAATACCGAGCCTAAGAGCCCATAGATTTTATATCCGATAAATGCGTTCATGACCGTCAGAGGACCCGGGGTGACCTGCCCGATAGCGATCGCGTCCAGAAATTCCTGATTGGTCATCCAGTGATATTTTTCCACAAATTCCTTGTGGAGCATAGGAAGCATGACAAAGCCTCCCCCGATGGTCAGGGCATTAACAACAATCAGTATCCAGCAGAATTTAAGTAAAACCGGCATCTCATCTCCTCCACCCATAGACTGCGAGTCCGAGTATTCCGGAAGCAAGAATCAGTCCGATAGGGTTAAGCTTGAACAAGGCTAGCGCAAAAAAAGCCGATACTGCGAACAAGGCCGATTTATAATCCTTTATTGTTTTAAGTGCCATCTTATAGACGATAGAAAGAAGCAGACCTACGACAGCCGCTCCGACCCCCTTCATGATCGAGCGCAGAAGGGCGTTGTCTTTTGTCTTGACGTAGAAAATTGCCAGCACAATGGCCAGAGCAGTTCCAGTGAATGCCTGTCCTACGGTGGCTGTCAACGCCCCTCTTATCTTTTTCAGCTTATACCCGACACAAATTCCCGTATTCACAATGGGCGGACCGGGCGTCATCTGTCCTATAGCAACCCCTTCAACAAATTCTTCGGGTGTAAGCCATTTCTGTCTTTCTACGAGCTCTCTTTCAAAAAAGGCGAGCATGGAATAGACGCCGCCAAAGGAAAAAGTGCCTATCTTAAGAAAAACCAAAAAGATATTTCTTAGAGAAATACTTTTCATATTTCTTCTCTTCCCTATTTTCTCCGCCATGATTTTAACTGTATCCATTCTCGTTACTATATCACGAATAAACCCTTTTCACTCTGTGCCCGGAAACTCCTTCCCCTCTCTGATCCCAAAATACATTGCCGATTTTCCCACAGGGATTTTTGATACCACTTCCATCTTTGCCACGTCGATTTTGTTTAATATGGCGTCTTCCGAATCGATCATATAGAAGTAACGGCCGTCAGGCGTAAAATACCAGGCATGAGCCTGCTTCTTTCCGATCCCGACGATTATATTTCCTGAAACTTCTTGCTTCGCGGTGTCTATCACCGTTACGACATTGTCCTTATGCTGGATCACGAAGATATATCTGCCGTCTTTTGTCATCGCAGGATGCCCGGCACCCATGGCAGCTCTCATTGTTTTAACGACTTCGAGTTTTGCTGTGTTTATCACCGCCACAGTCCTGCCGCCCTCGTTGCAGACATAGAAGAACTTTCCGTCCTTCGTGAATTCCCCGTGATGACCTCCACCTTTTTCCCCTTTTTCAAGGGGGATGGGAATATCCTTGACAACCTTGTCGGTCTCACTATCAATTATCGTTACCGAAATTCCGCTCTTTGTCGTCTCATTCACCGCATAGAGCAGATTGCCGTTTTTTGATTGATGGAGGTAATGATTCGGTCCGGGCATGAATATCGTCGTCTTTATTTCAAGATTGGAGGCATCGATCTTTACCATCGTATTATTGACGTCATCGGACGCGTAAAGGTATTTTCCGTCACGGGACCAGTAAGGGTGTCTCATCATCGCACCCTTAAATACCTCTTCCGGCTCTTTTCCTATGGAAATGGTCTTTATTATGCTGTCTGCAGCCGTATCGATGAGGGATACCTTCAGCGCATCCTTATATGCAACAGCCAGGGTCTTGCTGTCAGGGGACAGGGCGAGTTGAAAGGATGTTGCGGGTAGCGGGATCGTCTTTATGACCTCAAATTTATTTCCGTCGATAACGGTGAGGTCTTTCGTTCCCCTGTTGTTCACATACCCTTTGCCGTCTTTGGTAAATACAAGGGCATGAGGGGTCTGGCCGGTGGGCAGGCTTTTCACGACCCTTTCAGTGTTCAGGTCGACAACCATAAGGTTATTGTCCCCTTCATTCGTAACGAAAGCGAATCTTCCCGAATCAGTCGCCGATTGTTCATCCGTATAAGCAAGGCTGGCAACTAAGAGAGACGACAAAATAAGCAATAATAGAAGTAGAGTTTTTCTCATTCCATTTCCTCCATCACGCATGATTTAAATTTTGGTGTACGTCCGTATATAAGAAAATGTCATAAGCTTAAACTAAAATCTCAACGTCGCCTTTAGTCTTTTTGGATTAAGCAACAGTTCAAGGCCGTCCGTTATCGAAGTCACAAGAATATCAGCCGACTTTACGGCGTCCGCCGAACATCCTTCCCTGAGACATACCGCAACACCTACCCGTGCGGCCTCAAGCATCCTCCTGTCATTGTTACCATTGCCAAAAGTAATAACACTTTCAGATCCAAGCTGCTTCACATAATTCTCCTTCTGAACATCGTGGCTTTCACCCTCCAGTATATGGACCACGCACTTGACGCCATCAAGTTCTGCCTTTGCCTTGCCAAAGGTATCGGCGGTCAATATATGCATCTCCAAGAATTCCGTGATCCTGTTTAATTGATCTTTTACCATTGGTAATAGCTTGCCGTCAACTGAAAGTGTTCCCGTGAAATCAGAAACGAGGTGATCCAGCCTCACAAAGCCGAACCCCGGGATGTCAATCTCTAACATAATGACCTCCTATTCTTAAAAATATCCCCTTAGTCCTGATGCCAGTTCTTCGGGCAGATTAATGATCAATTCCGAATGAATCAGTTTCTGCAAAAAATAGTCATCGTTACGATAGTTGGGATAGAGATTCTGCCTGCTGATTATCTTGAGCAGACAGCGGAAGCCCTTTTGAGAAGACGGCTCTCTAACTGAAAAAATTGAATAGTTGAAGCTCAAGTGGCGGAGACCCTCGTAAAAAGCCAGCACCCTGGAAATACCCTCAGCGAGGGTCGACAAATCGCTCTCGGAAAGGAGCCCAAAATCACTCTCTCCTTCGTGGACAGCAAGAACTTCATTATTCCCCATCGGAGAAAAGGCAGTGAGCCAGTGCCATCCGCCTCTCTGCGCTACATATCTCTCCCCCCTTTTCTTCTCTTCCTCTATCAAATCCGAATAGAATTCGGACCCGTGCTCTTGATAATAAGAATGGCTCGCCCGAATGAGTCTTTCATGATATGAATATGCAGTGGGGGTAATCAGCATCTGCAGGTGAGGGTGCACCAAGGTCGCCCCTGCCGGGAAAAGATAATTGGCATTTACCGCCACAAACAATTCTGAAGAATCGGAGTTATAAACCAGATTAACGAATTTCTGAGCTGCCTTCAGCCCATTTTCAATTAATTCAGGTCTGAACTCTGAAAGTTTCAAAAAATGGGAGTCTGTCAAGGTTATAACAGAATGGTACTTACTGATTGGAAAAAGGTTAGGAAACAAGACCGCGTCGCCCACTCGTATACGTCCTTCGGGAAACAGGCTTGACGGATATCGCGGGGTATTTTCCTTAAGCCTGCCCGCGCAAAAAATGCAGGTTTTGGCGCTTTCCTCCACCATTTTTTCTATGAGGCCGGGGTCACAATCTCCAAAGAAAAACTTAACCTTATCCTTAATACACGGGTTATAGATACTTATGTCTCCTAACAGTGGGTCCTTGCGGACAGTGACCGTGTGGGTATCTTCTCTGAACTCCTTAAAGGGGTTAAGAAAGGACGATGTTGAATAAAAGTTGTCGAATCTTATTCCGGACATACTACCTCCCATGCTTCTGCAAATCGCCTAAGTTGTTAAGCCGGTAAGGCGCTCCAGGTTGCCCCTTGAATCTAAAATCTCTCTCGCCGTTACTCGGCTGATTCTTGCCATGTCTTTTTCTCCCTTCAATCATCTTGCTATCATTTTTCCTGATAAGCAACATAAATGCAACGAACAAGCCGAACAGAATCCAGACGACGCGGGTGCTCGATGCAACTACGAATCCGTAATAGAGCGTGGCAAACAGCACAAATCCCAGAAGAATAATCCTCTTTCTGCCGAACCTGTCCGCTACGATTCCGGCGGGAATTGCAGATAGTGAATAGACGAGATTGAAAACCAGATACACCACAGGAATCATGACCGTCTGAATGTCCTTTTGTTGCGCCCGCAGTATCAGGAAAACGTCGCTCGAATTTCCGATCGCGAACAGTCCCGCAATGGCTACAAAGAACTTGAACCGCCAGTCAAAGTGTTTAAGCGTCAGTTTTGGCCTGTCTGCATGAGTGTCAACTGTCTCTTTCTTTTCTGTAATAAAGAATATGATCAAGAGCACTGCTATAACGCCGGATATCATCGAGAGCCAGAAGATCTTTCTATAATGCTCTTGCCGGTGCCCTCCTCCCCATAGATATGAAGGCTCTTTCTCCTTGCAAGGTGGTCCAAAATAACGCAAAACTCCCCGTCGCGCGCAACCAAAGATGTATCAGACGGACCGCTGCGCTTACGGGAACGATTGCTCCGCCTATCAGCACCTGCTGATAACACCCAGATCCTCTCTTAACTTCATAAGTTTTTCCTTAACTCCGTCGAGCCGTGCCAGAACAGCCGAAACCTCTTTCTTCCTTTCAGCTGCCTCCTTCTCGCTCCTGGACCTTTGAGACACGCCTTTTTCGATTGCAGCGCCGATCCCTTCAATGGTCGCTTCGATCCTCTGAAGCATCTCCCATCTGAAATCGAGTTTGCTTTTCTCCACTCTTTCTTCGAAATCGCAGCCGATTCGAGACAGTTGCATAGTTATCACACGATTGAGATATTCCTTCATCTTCCTGATAACGATCTTTTCGCCGATAAACTTCGGAAGCGAGAGGGCGAGGGAAGACGTAATTATTTCAAGTCCCACCGGCTGTTCCATGAACTTATAGTAAAACCTGGATTTCGTCGACCAAAGAGCCTCTGCCTTGACCGCATCATAGGGGACCGCAAAGAGCTCGGATGAGAACTTGAGCAGAGAATCCACAGTCTCATCGATCTTTATGATAAAACGTTTGCATACAGTTTCGAACGTCTTTGCGAGCTTCTCATCCTCTATGCCTCGCCATGCATTAACCGCCTGCCTGACCTCGGAGATGACATGTTCTTCAAGGTGCTTATGGAGTTCCTTGAGAGACAATCCGGTGCTTTCGCGATAGTATTCTTCAAGATTCGTCTCGGCCTTTAATCGCAGTTCTTTTCCATAAGCGGTCAGGTCTTCATCGAGTACGTTCTTGATGATCCTTTTTATCTCACCGTCCAAGAGCAGGTCGAAGTCATTTTTTTCGGCCAGGACCTCCTTCTTCTTCTCCTCAAATGTCCGTATCTTCTCCTTCAGCTCATCGAGGG
>Ga0187773_10000652_pt1 | contig 13769 bp, 14 predicted proteins | sample 0216_BV02_MP05_1_FD_133133 | JGI IMG/M metagenome (GOLD analysis project Ga0187773, IMG submission 133133) | Tropical peat soil microbial communities from peatlands in Department of Meta, Colombia - 0216_BV02_MP05_10_MG | ecosystem: Environmental > Terrestrial > Soil > Wetlands > Peat | place...
ATCCCTCCTCCTTTAAAATTAAATGGGCCGCAGATTTACGCAGACGAACGCAGAAAAATCTCTTGCCAAATGCAGATAGAAAACAATTTTGATGATCCCGTAAAATGTCCCAAGAATCGTCACCCCGGCGCAAGCCGGGGTCCAGAATTTATTGAAATAACTGGATTCCGGCTTTCGCCGGAATGACAGATTTTGTGGAAATTCGGCTTTAGGAGTACATCAATTTTTGCGCCTTTTTATTTTCCTTCTGAATCCTGAAAATCTGCGTGTATCTGCGTCCTATAATTCCTTCAAAATTCCAGTCCTCTTCGGAAAGCTTTGAGGTTCATCTCCTTGGCCTTGGGCGGGACGTTGGCCTCGATGGCTTTTTCCATGGCCCCGACCGAAAGGACCGCCGTCTTTTTGAGCAGTCCGCCCAGCAGGATCAGGTTGGCCACAACCACGCTGCCCATTTCCTTGTCGGCAATGCTGGTGGCGGGAATGGATAGGACCTCGAAATTCCCCTTTTCCACCTCCTGCGCCAGGTCCGAGTCCACGACCAGAAGCCCGCCGGGCTTGATCTTCTTCAGATGCCGGTTGACCGCGTCTTGGGCCAGGGCCATGAGAACATCCGGTCTGCGGACCTGGGGGTCGGTGACCGGTTCGTCGGATATGATAACCTCGGCTCGGGCCATCCCCCCCCTCTGCTCTGAGCTGTAGGCCTGCGTCTGGACGGCTTTCTTCCCGTCAAAAAGGGTGGCTGCCGCGCCGAGTAAAATCCCTGCCAGAATAACCCCTTGTCCCCCTACCCCGCCCACCAGAATTTCGGTCCGGTTCATGCCTTCTCTCCCGCAACCTTTTTCTTCATCCTATTGATTTCCTCGAGCATTTCCGGCGCCTCTTTGTCCACCAGCTCCCCGACGACGATCCTCCCATGCAACTCATCCTTTGGAAGCTTGGCCGCCTCTTTCACCAGGATGGATTTTTCCTTATACTCCTTCATCATCTGCACCGCACTGCCGGACCCGGTCTTCTTTCCGTACTGGACCGGGCACTGGGTGATGACTTCGATGAAGGAAAAGCCTTTCTTCTGAATCGCCTTTTTAATCGAAGCGGTCAGCTGCCGGGCGTGATGCGTCGTCCACCGGGCCACGAAGGTGGCTCCCGCGGCGATGACCAGCTCGGAAATGTCGAAGGGATTCTCGAAGGTCCCGTAAGGAGTGGTGGCGGTCTTCAATCCCATGGGCGTGGTCGGGGCGGCTTGCCCTCCGGTCATGCCATAGATCCCGTTGTTGAGGCAGATGACCACCATTTCCACATTCCGCCGGGCGTTGTGGATCAGGTGGTTGCCACCGATGGCCGCCAGGTCTCCGTCCCCGCTGGTGACCATGACCTTCTTCTCCGGCAGGCCCATCTTGATCCCCAGGGCGAAAGCGATAGGGCGGCCGTGGGTGGTATGGAGGACATCCACGTTGAAAAAGGGGCTGGGGATCCAGGCCGAGCACCCGATCCCGGTTACGAAGATGAAATCGTCCAGGGTCATGCCCAGCTCTTCGACCGCCCGCAGGATGGCCTGGGCGGCAATCCCGTTCCCACAGCCCGGGCAGTTGGTGGTGGAAGTCACGTAGGGACGAATGAAGCGATGGAGGGGATGGACGATTTCGTTCATTTCATTACCTCTCGAATTCGACTCAGGATGGCCTCCGGGTCCTGGATTTCTCCGATGACCCGGGGCGGTAGGAAAGAAACGTCCGCGTGGCATGCGGCCTCGGCTTTGATGAAGGGATAAAGCTGCCCCAGGTTGTTTTCCAGGACGATCACCTTCTTTGCCTTCCGGGCCATTTCTTCGATCTCTTCACCGGGAAAGGGCCAGGGGGTAATCAACCGGAGAGTCCCCACCGGCAACCCCTGTTCCCGAGCCCGCATTGCCGCCATTTTGGCCGCCCGGGACACGGCGCCGTAGGAGACCAGGACCACCTCGGCTCCCACGTAGTCCCGCTCGACCCTCACGATGTCTTCCTTGTGCTTCAGAATCTTATCGGAAAGTTTCCGTATGAAGTTGTCGAGGGCGGTGAGGTCGCTCAGGTTCCGCTTTCCATACTCATCGTGGCACGAACTAGTTACGTGGGAACGGAAGCCTTTCCCGAAGATGAACATGGGGGCCACATCTTCATCCAGGAACCCTTTGACCTTCTGGGGGTCGGTTCCGATCTCGGGGACCTTGCGGTTGACAATCTCGATCTTCCCGACCTCGGGGATGACCACCTCTTCCCGCATGTGTCCCACAAAAGCATCCGAAAGGATAAATACGGGCACGCGGTATTTTTCGGCAAAGTTGAAGGCCAGAATCGTATGTTCGAACATCTCCTGGGGGGATGCCGGACAGAGGGCGATAATCTCGTAGTCCCCATGGGACCCCCGCTTGGGCTGGACCATGTCCGCCGGAACCCCGGCGGTGGGCATGCCCGTGGTCGGCGCTCCGCGCTGCACATTCACGATCACGCAGGGTGTCTCCACCCCGATGGCAAAGCCGATATTTTCCAGCATGAGGCTGATTCCCGGACCTGAGGTGGCGGTCAGGACTTTCTTTCCGGTCCAGGAGGCGCCGATGATGGCGGCGATGGAGCTGATCTCGTCCTCCATCTGCAGAAACATGCCCCCCACCTGGGGGAGCCTCTCGGCCAAACGGTTGGCGATCTCCGTGGCCGGGGTGATCGGATACCCCGCGGCGAATTCGCACCCGGCGGCGAGGGCTCCTTCGGCACAGGCTATGTTTCCCATCATGAAATATTTTCCCGTTTGAACCCGTGTCCCCTTCATTTCTTGGCCCCCTTCGCGGTCTTATCCCTTTTCACCGCAATGGCCAGGTCCGGGCAGTAGATCATGCAGTTCTCGCAGCCCGTGCAGACGGCCTCGTTCTTCATTTCCGGAGGCCGGTACCCTTTGGGGTTCAAAGCGGGGGACGGTTGAAAAAGCTTCTTGGGGCAGACGGAGACGCAGATGCCGCACTCCTCCACCCCTTTGCAGAGTTCGCGGTAGATTCGAACCTTGGCCAACGTGTTTCCTCCCTTACCATTTATTCCTTCGATTTTTCCGGCCTCGTCTTTTTCCTCATTCCCATCGGGAGAGGTTTCTTCACTCCAGGATTCGTCCGATCCATCCCTTTCAGCTGGGTCTGATAGCTTCTCTTGGAGAAGGTGATATGTTTCACCACCAGTTTCTCCAGCCGGGGGCGGTGACCTTCTTCGATGGCCCGCAAAATCTCCCGGTGCTCCAGGATCGACTGCTCGATGCGCTGGGGCAGGGACCAGGCGTTGTACCCCACGATATGCGCCTTGGTTCGCAGAAAGTCGATGACCTCGCAGAGGTACCGGTTCCGGCAGGTCTGATAGACGGCCCGGTGGAACTCCAGGTCCTTTTCGATCATCTGGGGGGTCTTGCGCCGCAGGTGGCTTTCCAAATCGCGGAGCAGAGTTTTCAGCCTCTGGACCTCTTCCGGACGGATGTGATCCAGGACCAGCCCGGCGGCGGTCTTCTCGATGGCCGCCCGGGCGAAATAGAGCTCTTCGATCTCCTCCACCGTCAGGTCGGCTACCGCAGCCCCGCGGAAAGGCGCCGTCCGGATGAGACCCCGGGATTCCAGGCGCTTCAGAGCCTCTCGGATGACTGTCCGGCTGACGCCATAACGGGAGATGAGGTCCATCTCCACCAGTCGCTCCCGGGGCTTCAACGCCCCGGAAAGGATGGCCGCCTCCATCTCCTGCACGACTCGGGTGGATTGAACTGCGGGAATCAAGGGCTCCGGGCTCCTGTGCGTTTTTTAAATACAATCATGTATACAATTTCCGGAGGAGGGTGTCAAACAGTTTTTCTTTTTTGGGAGGTCTTCCTTTTCCTTGACATCCCTCCGTTTCCTATTATATTTTTCGTCTGTTCAAGGAATTTCGCGAGCGGCCTTGACACGGGCGCACGTTTTGCCTTGGGGATGCCATCCTGCATCCTTCCCTGCAGCGAAGGAATTTTTCCTTCTTAATCTTGATCTAGGTAAAGAAATCCAGCCGAGAAAGGAGAAAAGGCATGGAAAGGAAAGGATTTCGCAGCTGGACTGGATTGTTTTTTCTTCCGGCTCTCTTTCTGGCCGTCGGTTATGCTCAGGCCCAGGATTATCCTTCCAAACCCATTGAAGTGATCGTCGGGTACCCTCCCGGCGGGGGGACGGACATGATCGCCCGGGCGGTGGCTGATGTGGCCCACAAATATGTGGGCCAGCCCCTTGTGGTCATCAATAAAACGGGGGCCACCGGAACCATTGCGGCTCAATCCGTCGCTGTCGCGAAACCGGACGGTTATATGCTGCTCGTGGCCGGAGGGAGCGAAACCATCTCCGTGCCCCACTTCAAGAGCCTTCCCTACGATGCCATCAACGATTTCGTCCCCATCATTCGGCTTATGATCGAACGCGTGGGCTTTTACGTCCGGACCGACAGCCCCTGGAAAACCATGCCGGAGTTCGTGGCTGACGCCAAACAGAATCCCGAGAAGTATACTTACGCCACTTCGGGGATCGGCGGCTTGCATCACTCCACCGTATTGGTGACGGAAAAGCGGACGGGGATGCGCCTCCGCCATGTCCCCCACAAGGGAGGAGCAGAAACCCTCGCCGCTCTGGCTGGAGGTCATGTGAATGTGGCCATGGCCTCGCCCAACGAGGCCTATGCCCTGGTCCAGGGGGGAAGGATTCGTCCTTTGGCCCATTCCTCCCTGGCCCGTTCTCCGGTGGAGCCGAATACTCCCACCCTGCGGGAGTTGGGTTACGACGTCTACATCGAGAACCAGAAGGGCTTTGTGTTTCCCAAAAATACCCCGAAGCCGATCGTCCAGAAACTCCACGACAGCCTGAAAAAAGTTTTCGATGACCCTCAGTTTAAGTCCAGCGCCCAGAAGCTTCAGGTAGAACTGGCTTACCTCAGCGGGGAGGATTTCCACAAGAGCATGAAGGCCATGTATGAGCAGGTGGGGGCCTCCCTGAAAAAGCAGCCTTAGGAGGAGAAACGATGAACCGGGTGGATAGAGGAGTCGGCGTCGCCGCCCTTCTCGGTGGAGTGTTGCTGGCGATCGCAGGGTGGCGGCTAGACCCGGGGACTTCCAAACTTCCGGGACCGGGGTTCTTTCCCCTGCTCATCGCCTGCACCATGAGCGGCCTGGGGGTGTGGCTTCTCCTTCGTCCGGGATCAGAGGAAAAATCTGTTTCCCCCGAGTCGTCCCGATGGAGCGCCTTCGCCATCGCTCTGGCTTCCATCTTAGGTTACACAATGGTCCTAAACGAGCTGGGCTACCTCGTTTCCACCTTCGCGCTTCTTGTCGTCCAGCTTCGCTGGGTGGAAACACAGCGCTGGTCGACCTCTTTCTGGACGGCAGCGATTGCCTCGGCGGTCTCCCTGGTCGTATTCCGGGTGCTGCTAAAAGTGCCCTTGCCGGCGGGATTTTTCCCCTTGCCCAAGGGGTGGTGAAAGACAACGGATGGAAATTATCGGCCCTCTATGGACCGGTTTGGCCACCACTTTGGCCCCGGGAAATTTATTGGTCGTATTTCTGGGAGTGGTGATCGGGACCGTGATCGGCGTTCTGCCCGGGCTCGGCCCCACGGCCTCCATAGCCCTGCTCCTCCCGGCAACGGTGGGGATGGATATGATTTCTTCGCTCATTTTCCTGGCCGGGATTTATTACGGGGCAATGTACGGGGGATCAACAACTTCCATTCTGGTGAACATCCCGGGCGAAGCCGCCTCGGTGATCACCTGTATCGACGGCTACCAGATGGCGCGCCAGGGCCGAGCCGGGGCCGCCCTCGGCATTGCCGCCTTCGGGTCTTTCATTGGAGGGACCTTGGGAGTGGTGGCGGTCATGCTCATTTCCCCTTTCCTTGCAGAGGCGGCTCTAAAGTTTGGCGCTCCGGAGATGTTCGCGCTTCTATTTTTCGCCTTTACCTGCATCGGCACCCTGGTGGGCAAATCGGTCGCCCGGGGACTTCTCATGGCCGCCCTGGGCCTGCTCCTGGGCGTGGTGGGAACGGATGATATCCATGGCGTGGACCGCTTTACCTTCGGAACCCTTTACCTGCGCGACGGCATCGGCCTGGTCCCGCTGGCCATGGGCCTCTTCGGCCTAGGGGAGATTTTTTACAACATCGAGCAGCGGGAGAAAACCGGTTCGGTCTTGGCGGTCCCGAAGAATCTCCTTCCCACGCGGAAGGATTGGAAGGAGTCTTTCGGGTCGATCCTCCGGGGCAGCGGCCTCGGATTCGGCATCGGGGTGCTCCCGGGCGGAATGCCAGCCGTTGCTTCCCTCATGAGCTATGCCGTCGAGAAACGGGTTTCCAAGCGCCCGGAGCGGTTCGGTACCGGGGCCATCGAAGGGGTGGCGGGTCCGGAAACGGCCAACAATGCCGCTACCGCAGGCGGCTTCGTTCCTTTGCTCACCCTGGGCATCCCCACCAATTCGGTCCTGGCGCTCTTGCTTGCGGCCCTCATGCTCCATGGCGTGACGCCGGGTCCGCTGCTTCTTCTCAAGTGGCCCCATGTTTTCTGGGGAGTCATCGCCAGCATGTACGTCGGGAACATCATGCTCTTGATCCTGAATTTGCCGCTCATCGGGATTTTCGTCCAGCTGCTGCGTATTCCTTATGCGATTCTCTCCCCCCTCATCATCATGTTCGTCCTCCTGGGGGCGTATGCCCTGAACAACAGTATCGCCGATGTCTTCATGACCCTCTTCTTCGGAGTTTTGGGTTACCTCCTGAGGCGGTTCGCTTTTGAACCCGCCCCCCTCGTCTTGGCTTTTGTGCTGGGACCCATGATGGAAGTCAATCTCAGTAAGGCCCTGATCATGTTCGGGACGGGAAATCCGCTGTACTTCTTCACCCGCCCGATTTCGGGGGTTCTTCTGACCCTGGCCCTAGCACTCCTTTCTTTCCCTCTTGTGCGCGGGCTGGCGAAAAAACTTTCCCCGAAAGCATGAATACTCCCAAGAGGCTTGGGACTTATCCGCTCGGTCATGGGTTCCGTCGATCTTTCGCCTCTTTCTTCTTGAAAATCAACCTGACTACTGCGAGGTGATGATGGAGGGGGAAAAATGAGAATCGGAGCGAGGAGGGATCCCCTTAACTATCCTTCTGTTTAATCAGCAGCCAATCCCTTCCCGTCTTGCTCCTTTTAAGTCGGACCAGGGCAAAATTTCCTCGGAGTTTCTCTCCTTCCAGAAAGAATATGATTTTATCATTCCTCCTTTCCAGGAGTCGGTACGTCCCCCGGTCCCAGATCAAGACCCGACCGGCCCCATACTCCCCTTCCGGAATCGTTCCTTCAAAATCTATGTACTCCAGGGGGTGGTCCTCCACTTCCACCGCCAGTCTTTTTTCCGTCGGGTCCATGGACGGCCCCTTGGGGACCGCCCATGAACGCAGAACTCCTTCCATCTCCAGGCGGAAGTCGAAATGGAGGTGGGAGGCATGGTGTTGTTGAACGACGAATCGAGTGTTCAAAATCACCTCAACGATGGTCTGGCCTTTGCAATTTGCCGATGAGATAGGCTAGAAAGCGAAATTCCAAAGAGGAATTCGATTTCAAACCAACTGTTTTCGAAATAGAGCTTGACTTATATTCCTGTAAAATCTATCCTTATTAATAAGTCTTGTAAAGAGCTTAGGTATCGAAAAGGCAAGCCGCCTGGCTCTTTAAGCCAAGGGCGGCTTTTTTTTTGAAGGCCGAGGGATTCCGAGAGCGATCTCCTTCGGAGGATGAAATCCCTTGAAGATTTTTCGCTTCAAATCCGAAAGAGGGATAACGAAAAAGGAGGGAAGGCCGGTATGAACAAGAATCTTTACATCGGAAATTTGTCCATGAAGGTCACCGAAGAGGATTTGAAAGCGAACTTCTCCGAAGTGGGTAAAGTGGTCTCGGTAAACATCATCAAAGATAGGTACACTGGGATTTCCAGGGGATTCGGATTCGTGGAAATGGAGACCGAAGAAGCGGCTCAGGAGGCCATCCGAAGGTTCAGCGGAGGGCAGCTTCTAGGCAACACCATAACGGTTAGCGAAGCCCGGCCCAAAAAAGAAGGCGGTGGCGGCGGGCCCAGGCGGGAAGGCGGGCGGGGCGGCGGCGGGTTCCGAGGCGGCCGGGGTGGCGGAGGCGGGGGTCGCAGGTATTAGTTCAATCGCGGAAATCCGGAAGCGGATTGCGGAATGCCGATTGCGATCCAGGGATTCAAGTAAAATCGGGTGAAGGTAGAGATGAAATTTTTGGAACGAATTTTCAATAATCAAAAAAAAGCCGACAAGAAGGAAAGCTTAGGTCGGAACGACCTTTGCTGGTGCGGTAGCGGAAAGAAATACAAACGCTGCCATCTGGATTCCGATGCCCATAAACAGCGTATGAGAAATGGGCTGGGCAAGAAGCCTAAGTAGGAACGGCAGAAAAACTCCATCTTCTTCTCTTAGGGCATGGCCCCCAGGCGACTGACAGCAATCATTTTCTGGGTTTTCATTGCATCTGGGCTTGGGGGCTGTGCTTTTTTGTTTTCTCCCCTGATCAAAACCCCTCTGTCCTTCGATGACCCTGAGAGAATTGAGACCCCTCCCGGGAAATCCTGAGATCGTCCCCGGATGAGTAGGGGTAATTCATGAATCGCCCCTGGCCGAGGTTACCCTTCCCACGGCTCTCAATGCCTTTGCCGCGGCCGCCCTTACCGGGGGCGATCCCTACAAGACCACCATGATGTCCTGGAAGTACACCCTTCCCGCTTTCGTCGTGCCCTTGTTCATCGGAGTCGGGATTCTGGCTGCGGGGATTTGCGGCCGGCTGATGCGGAAGACATCGGGAGTCGAGCGAATTTTGCTCATTGTCGCAGGGTTTATTCTGGTGTACCCTAATCCGATAGCGGATTTGCTGGGCCTGTCTCTCGCCGGCGGAGTGGCTTTCAGGCAATGGCAGACTCGACCGAGGAAGCAGTGATTTGTGTCAGTGTCAGTGATTAGGGAAGAAAAGCACGGGTCAGCGATCGGCGTTCAACCATCCGCCCTTAATTAAATTTTCTGGTTCCTTGACGGCACCGGATTTTTTTTACTGACACTCACACTGACACTGACACTGTTTTTTATAAGGACGGAATCATGAAACCATTAAAGCCCTTTTCCTATTTTGATCCCCAGGATTTGCCGACAGTAAGCAAGCTCCTGATCGAACAAGGAGAGGGAGCTCACCTCCTTGCGGGGGGAACAGACCTTCTGGTACGCATGAAGAAAGGGGAGATCAGCCCATCCACTTTGATCAATCTGAAGCGCGTTCAGGGGCTAAACGGGATCGAAAGGAAACCGGAAAAAGCGTTAACCATCGGCGCTCTGACTCCCATTTCCGCGCTGGTGCAATCCTCTTTGATTCAATCGGAATCTCCGGTCTTGGCCCAGGCGGCACGGCTGCTCGGCTCCCCTTCGATTCGCAATTTGGCCACCCTGGGGGGAAATATCGGCAGAGCCTCCCCCGCTTCCGACATGGCCCCTGCCCTGATGGTCTTGACTGCTCGCATCTTGGTGGAGGGCCCCGGGGGAAAAAGGGAGCTTCCCCTGGAGGCCATTTTTGCCGGCCCGGGAAAGACAAATCTTAAGCCGGGAGAAGTGATGGCTTCTTTCCGGGTACCGAAAATGCCTCCCCTTTCGGCGGCGACTTACTTGAAGCTCGGCCGGCGGGAAGGGATGGATTTGGCTTTGGTCGGAGTAGCTGTCTTTCTTAAGCTTGATGAAAAGGGAGAAACAACAGAGGCCCGGGTCGCCCTGGCTTCTGTGGCCCCGATCCCGGTCCGGGCCCGGAAAGCCGAGGAAGAGCTCCTTTCCGGCCCCATGACCGAGGACCGGGTCCGGAGAGCCGCCCTGGCCGCAGTGTCTGATTCATGCCCCCTCTCCGATATGCGGGCCAGCGCTTCTTACCGGAAGGAGATGACCCGGGTCTTGGCCAGCCGGGCAATTGAGGAGGTCCGGCAGATGGCCAGGGGAGGAATCGTCCATTGAAAGTCAACATCAACCTAATGGTAAACGGCGAGGACTGGGAGCTCGAGGTGCACCCCCAAACCACCCTGCTGGAGCTTCTTCGGGATCATCTGCATCTCACTGGGACAAAAGAGGGCTGTGGCCTGGGAGACTGCGGAACCTGCATTGTCCTTATGGAAGGCCAACCGGTGAACTCCTGTCTGGTGCTGGCGGTCGATGCCGACCGACGAAAGATAACCACCGTCGAGGGGCTGGAGCAAAATGGTCAGCTCCATCCCCTGCAGGAGAAATTTTTGGAAAAAGGAGCGGTGCAGTGTGGTTTCTGTTCCCCGGCTATGGTCCTTTCCGCCAAGTCGCTTCTCGACCGGAACCCCGCCCCCAGGGAGGAAGAGATCAAGGAAGCGCTTTCTGGGGTTCTCTGTCGTTGTGGGTCCTACAAGAAAATCATAGAGGCCGTTCGGGCGGCCGGCGGAGCAATACAGGAAGGCTTGGGAAATGAAAAGTGAGTACGTGGGGAAAAGGGTTCCCCGGGTCGAAGGCCTGGAAAAGGTCACCGGTCGGGCGGCCTATAGCGTGGATGTGGAGCTGCCTGGAATGCTTTACGGGGCGGTTCTGCGGAGCCCCCTGGCCCATGCAAGGATCACGGCCATTGACCTCTCGGAGGCCTGGAAGGCCCGGGGGGTCAAGGCCATCGTTACTGGAAAAGATTTTCCCTTTCTCTTCGGCGGCATGCTCCGCGACCAGCCTTTCCTGGCCATCGACCGGGTTCGCCACGTGGGGGAACCGGTGGCGGCTGTGGCGGCCACCACGGAGGCCGAGGCCCGGGAGGCGGCGGGAAAGATCAAAGTTCAATACGAGGAACTACCGGCTGTCTTCGATCCCCGGGAAGCCCTGGCCGAAGGGGCCCCGATCCTCCATGAAAAGCTCGGAGAGTACGTCGTCGTCGGCCCGTATAAGAACATCCCGGGGACCAACGTCTGCACCCTCCGCACCTTTTCCCTGGGAGACATAGCAGCGGGCTTCGCCCAGTCCGACGAAATTTTTGAGGATGAATTATACATCCATACGGTCGCCCATACCCCCATGGAGACCCATGCGGCCGTGGCCCAGTTCATCCCCACCGAAAAGAAGTATGTGATCTGGTCCTCCACTGACCGGCCCTTCCGTCTGGCCAAGGAGCTGGCCGATGCCCTGGGAATCACCCTCAACCAGGTACGTTTCATCTCTACCTTCTCGGGCGGCGGATTCGGCGGGAAGGGGTCCATGGTTGCCGAGGCCGTGGCTCTCCCACTTGCCAGGTACAGCAAAGGAAGGCCGGTGAAAGTGGTCTTCTCCCGGGAAGAAGAATTGACCGCTTCGCAAACCCGCCATGCCGCCTACCTGAAGCTCAAAACGGGGGTCAAGAAGGACGGGACCCTCGTCGCCCGGCGGGCGGAAATCCTCTGGGACAAAGGAGCCTATTCCTCTAAAGGGCCCGATGTGGGCCATCGGGGAGGGCTGACCATCTTCGGACCCTACCGCATTCCCCACCTGGAACTGTTCTCCCGCATGGTGTACACCAATAAGCAGCCGGCCGGCGCCTACCGGGGCTTCGGCACCACTCAGGTGACTTGGGCTTGTGAGGTACATATGGACCGGATCGCCCGCGGGTTAAAGATGGACCCATTGGAGTTCCGCCTGAAAAACGGGTACGTCGAGGGAGACCGCTACATCAACGGGCAGGTCATGGATGCCGTGGGACTCAAGGAAACCCTGGAGAGAGCCGCCCGGGAGATCGGTTGGGGTGCGCCTAAGCCCCAAGCGTCGGGAACCCGATTCCGGGGAAGGGGCCTGGCGTCCATGATCAAGGGAACTGCGACCCCCACGGAATCTTCGTGTTTTATCAAAGTGAATCCCGACGGGAGTCTTACCCTCCTCACCAGCTCCGTGGAAATCGGCGCCGGGCAGAAGACGGTCCTGGCCCAGATCGCCGCCGAAACCATCGGTGTGTCCATGGATTCCATCTCCATTCCCAACCCGGATACGGCCATCACTCCCTACGATACGGGCGTTTCTTCCAGCCGCACCACCTACCATATGGGGAATGCGATCCAAATGGCCGGCCAGGAAATCCGGAGCAAGATTTTGGAAGTGGCGGGGGAAATCCTGAAAACCGACCCCGCCCGCCTGAGTCTCTCCCGGGGCAGAATTTTCGAAGAAAACGGGAGTGAACGGTTGACCCTGAAGGAACTTTTTTCCAGGAAATTCGGGGGAAGGGGCGGCGGCCTGGTCGCCGAGGGTCGATTCTCCCCCGCGGGCTCTCCCCTGCTGGCCGCGGGAGGAAAAGAGGCAATGAGCAGCATCTTCTGGATGTTCGCCACCCACGCGGCCGAGGTGGAGGTCGATCGGGAGACTGGAGTGGTCAAGGTGCTGAAAATCGTGGCCGCTCATGACTTGGGAACGGCCATCAACCCCGTAGGGTGCGAACAGCAGATCGAAGGCGCGGCGATCATGGGTCTTTCCAATACCCTCTTGGAAGAATTCAAGACGGAAAGGGGCCGGATTTTGAATGACAACCTGGCCGATTATAAATTAGCCACCATCAAGGACCTTCCCGAAATCGTCCCCATCCTCGTGGAGACCTTCCACCCCGAGGGGCCTTTCGGCGCCAAGGGCATCGGGGAGCCTGCGGCCGCTTGCACCGCACCGGCCATTGCCAACGCCATTTTCGATGCCATTGGGATTTGGATCAAAGACCTTCCCATCACTCCAGAGAAAGTTCTGGAGGCCTTACGCCGGGGAAAAAATGAAGGCAGCTTAGAGACCCCTACCCCGGAATGACAATATATGTTTCCCGGTTGTATTCGCAAGTACAAAGAGGAGGATAAGAGAAGATGAAGGTCATCACCATCGCTGACCTTTCCGGAATTGTGCCGCCGGATCACTTTGATCTGCTTAGCTACCGGATCGTGGAACCCAGCATCGGGGCCAAAGCCATGGGGGCTTCTCTGGGCCGCATGGAGCCCAAGGGCCGGACCGGCCCTCACGCCCATGAGAATGCGGAGCAGCTTTTTGTGATCTTGAAGGGGGAAATGTTGATGAAGACCGACCGGGGAGAAGCCAGGCTGAAGGCCGGTCAGGCGGCTTTCATTTACCCCGGAGAGGTGCATGAGAACTACAACGTGGCTGACGGGATCACCGAATACCTCGTGGTCACGAGCCGCTTTGGAGTCTGAGAAAAGGCTTCGGGAAAAGACTGATCAGGCGCAGATGAACGCAGATAGAAGCAGATTTTGTATATGCCAAAAACTAAAAATATTTCCCTCCCCCCTTTGAGAGACTGTATCATAATCCGTTCATGGTTCGACAAGCTCGCCATGAACGGATTATGAGCGCAGTAGAATTCAGTCACTTGGCCGTTCGCCCGCTCGGCTGAGCTCGCGACGAAGCCTGAGCCTGTCGAAGGGCGAATGGGGGATTACGACACAGTCTCTTGACGGGGAGGGCGAGGGGTGAATCGAGAGAGTTCTGCGACATCTGCAGATCGATAGTCCAAGGGATTCTTGTCATTTCCTGAGCGACTGAAAACCATGCAAAGGAGGGTTCCAATGAGAGCAAAGAAAATTTGGCGATTTTGGGGCGCGGTTCTGCTCCTTGGGGGAATCCTCACCTTCGGCTCAGCTCCAGCCCAAGCGGCCTCCCCTACCGGCGTTCTGAAGGAAGCCATACATTGGGGGCTTTCCGCCGATTGGCTTGACCCGGCCACCAACCC
>Ga0187773_10000654_pt1 | contig 13742 bp, 9 predicted proteins | sample 0216_BV02_MP05_1_FD_133133 | JGI IMG/M metagenome (GOLD analysis project Ga0187773, IMG submission 133133) | Tropical peat soil microbial communities from peatlands in Department of Meta, Colombia - 0216_BV02_MP05_10_MG | ecosystem: Environmental > Terrestrial > Soil > Wetlands > Peat | place...
CAACTTCCGGGCTCGGATGAAGATCTCGACATCGAATAAGAATCCGTCGGTGTAAAGTCGCTCGAAGATCTGAAGCGCGACCGGCCGATGAAACCCCTTCAGTCCGCTCTGGGTGTCGCGCGTAGCCAAGCCGAATAGTTTCCGGACAAGATAATTGAAAGCCATGCCGGTATAGTGACGTCGATAAACAAAGCGGATCAGCGCGTTGTTCGCCGTATAGATCGATTCGGGCAATCGGCGGTTGCCGACGACGATCGGATGACCGTTCTCCAGCTTCTCGAGAACGGTCCTGAGGTTCTGCTTTGAATAGGCCATGTCGGTATCTGTAAAAATGACATACCGTCCGTTGGAGTTCAGCACGCCATTCCGGATCGAGAATCCCTTTCCCATGTTCTTCGGATTTCTTAACACCGTCAGGCCGGATGCATGGTCTTGGAGGCGCCGCAGCACCGCCAAGGAGTCGTCTTGGCTTCCGTCTTCAACCACCAACACCTCGTAGGAACACTTTAGGGAGTCCAGAAACCGGAGGAGTTCTCCGATATTTGTCTCTAGATGTTGGCTGGCATTATAGCAGCCCAGAATGATCGAAAGGTCCTTCGTCGCCGGCTTCATCTTCTTCAGATCCTCACTAAAAACCGATTCGTTGACTTTAGGTGGGTCCGACATGGTTGCCTCCTAAAAGTTTAGCGGCTGATGCGCCGTTCGGTATTGGAACATGCGTCACCGTTCCTCGTATCCCGCTGCCCGGAAGATCTATTATCGATTCCTTAACCATCAGCCTGCAGGGGGCGTTCCGCTCTGCCCGTGCCAATTCCCAGGTCACGTTTGCGTTCATTCCGTAGTTGCAGAGGCTAGCCGAAATTATGCCGACGAGATTACTCGACGGATAATGGACGCCGGCGTATTTGGTCAACCTCCATAAAACGGACAGATGAATGGCCACACCCTTTTCACCCCAAAAATGAACTTCATGATTTTAACCATAAAATATTGAATTACATCATTGGTAACCGGGAACACCCGCACTTTATCCGGATTTAATTACCGCACACTTGCATCGGACGTCCTTTCAAACTTATAAACGTTTAAATAGGGCCGATACTTGCGCATCTCCGCAAATTTCAAATCCGGAATCCTCCGCGTAACACTGCCCGGATCAAAGGCTTGAGGCTTTTGAACATAGCTCAGCACGAGGGTTACATGATCTCCAGTTCCGATCTGTTTCATCGCCTGATCGAGGTTGATCTCCCCCGCATTTTGAACTAAAAACCTTCCGAACCTTTTTTGACGATCCATATAGTATGAAAGTAGCATCACGGAATCGGTTGGCACCGCTGAGAACACAATAACGGCATCGTCGGGGTTCGAGGTGCGAGCGATCTCGAGTCCGACCTGCTTAAATTCGGCTTTCGTCCTGATCGTTCCTTCAGCGGTTAAATAACCACCCACCGCTAAATAGACCAGTCCCGCTCCGGCCACCACCTTAGATAAGGCCGGCGGTCGAATCGTCAGAATCCCACAGGCCATCAAAAGGTACAGAGCTGGTGAGGCCACGATATAGTAGCGGGGAACCGTACTGGCCTGAGTGCCTAATAGTAAATCAAGGGTCACAACCACGGCCGGAGGGAGAACCATCCAAATCGGCAGCAGCCATAATCCTTTTTGGCGTTTCACCGACAAGATTCCGATCACGAGAAGCACAGTCCAGAACCAAACCGCTTTGTAGGGGCGTTGCTCGTCTGTCCACACGAAGCCCAGAAGGCCGTCCCCGGCCGCTGAAATCAATGAACCGGCCCCAGAGTTGCCATTCAGCCAAGCAACTCCCTCTAAAGTGTGGTGGAATATCCGAAGGGCCAGCCACGGCAGAAATGGCAATAGTCCCAATCCCAGGACCACAAACCAACGCTTAAGAAAGATTCGATCGCGAAAATGTCGGACGACGACAAACAGAAACTCGATGGCCAAAGCGAAAACATAGTAGTAATGGAGGTATGAACCAACGGCCGTCACCCCGGCCCAGCCTGCCCAAAGTCGCCAGGCGGCCCAATCCCGACCCTCTTCCCGCCGAAAGGACAATTCCACAACCAACCATATGGATACAACGGCCAAAAAGCAAAGCATGCTGTACATTCTCGCGGATTGACTATAATAGATCTGGAACGGCGCAAACGTGAAGATGGCCGCCCCCAACACCCCTGCTTCACTGCTGTGAAGACGTCGACCCAACAGAAACATGAACGGAATGGTCAGGGCCCCAAAGAGCGCCGATGGAAATCGCAGCGCAAATTCCGAAACCCCGAACGCCGCCAGAGAAAGGTTGGCCAAGAGGTAATAAAGTGGCGGATGGGACGGCTCGGACTTATAGGTCTCTTCAATCATGGTCATCGGCTGAAGCGATCGGTGGCTAGCCAGCCAATCACGAAAACGTTGGGCGTCGATGACCTCGCCCTCGTATTCTTCCCCCACCTGAGCCTCCAGCCCGGTGGCATATCGCAGGGTGTACATTTCATCCAGTCCGAACCCTTGGCCACTCAAGTTATACAGACGCAAGGCGGCGCCTATAAGGGTCAGGACAAGAACGAGAGTGAGAAGACCCACGGAACTCCTTGTATCTGTATTTTCTTCTCTGATCATTAAGGTTCTTTACGTTCCCCACGCACGGATTCCCACGTGACGTTGGCGTTCATTCCGTAGTTCCAGACCGTGGCCGCGCCGATGCCGACAAGATTGCTCAGCAGGTAATGGATGCCGGCATATTCGGTCAGCGTCCATAGAACGGCCAAATTGATGATGGCGCCCCCAAAACAAAAGATGTTGAACTTCAGGAACCGGATCAGGCGACGGACTATGCCGGGCTGTTTCTTCGAGAAATCCGAGAAGGTCCAGAATTCGTTCAGTAGGAAGTTTGTCACAACGGCGGACTCGACTGCAAAGATGCCGCTCTGAAAATATCCCACGCCCATCGACGTGATGAAGGTCAAAACCCCCATATTGACAAAGACGCCGGAACCACCGACGGCTGAGAATTTCAGGAACCGTTTCAATTCCCCCAGCTGCCAGGAAAGGCGGAGCAAATGAACGATAAACTCGGCGTATTGACGCGGGCCGAGCTTGCTCCCTCCCCGCTCCCGCTCGACAAACGTGTACGGGATCTCCTCAACGTGTCGGTAATTCCCACGACCCAGAACTTCGAGAAGGATCTTGTAACCTTCCGGCTCCAAGCGCCGTCCCTCGATTACAGACCGGCGGAGAGCGAAATATCCGGACATCGGGTCCCGGATCGTTCGAAGCGTGCCCGGCAACACCCAGGTCGCCATGAGTGTGGCCGACCAGGAAACTGCCCGACGGAGAATATTCCATCGGCTCACCCCGCCGCCCTTCACATGGCGGCTGGCCACGGCGATATCCATTCCGTCCTGTTCTATGGCCTTTATTAGAAACGGGAGCGTTTCTGGCGGATGCTGAAGGTCCCCATCCATCACTGCAAGAATATCACCCCGGGCTTCCTCCCATCCGCGGGCAACCGCTCGAGCCAATCCCCTCTCATTGACCCGCCGAATCACCCGCAGGTTAGGATACTGGCTGCTTAAAGCCTGGGCCGCCTCCCATGTTCGGTCCGGGCTATTGTCATCCACGATGATGATTTCGTAGGGGTAACCGATTTCTATTAATACCCCATCGATCCGTTTGATCAAAAGTCCGATATTCTCGCGCTCATTATAGGTTGGAATCACGAGAGATACCATACGCTTTTCATCCATTATGAGTTCCGGGTCCGTTTAAATTTTTCGAGGCAGATAAAAAAAATATTTGGAACTTTTTGAATCGAGCAACTCATAATTCTCACTAATGTTTTTTAGTGTGTTGTAGGTCCATCTGTCGGTAAATTTTGTTTCAGGTTTCAGAGGATCGATCTTTTCCTTGCTGAGCAGCCTCACCATTTTATCGACATCAAAGATAAGGACAATAGCTCCGAAGTATTTTTCACGGATACGATCAGTTAAAACAGTCTCGGGTACGCGTCTGGAAACAATCATCTGAGAACCATTAAAAGGATCAAACATAAATTCTTTGCCAGCTTCGAATCCCAAAAGGGGCTCCTCAAAGAGCGCCGGACCAGAAATCGATTGCAAAAGCTCAACATCTCTATGATAGGCTGCCTCCTGTTGTTTAAGTCCATCGTAATTCAGAACTCGTTTCAGGTCAGTTCTGAAATTTACGGACAATATCAAAAGACCAGAGGCTATAATTCCATAAGTCAGAACACGACTCCAAAAAACTTTCGGTATTGTTGACTCCGCAGCAAACAATCCATAAACAATAGCAACGGCTATAAAGAAATCGAACCAGATGTTTCTATCGACACCAATACCACGAATAAAATATGACCCCAGCAGAAAAGAAAATGAAAAATATATCAGGACGGACATATATCTTTGTTGGCACTTAAATTTAAGCAAAAGCATCACGAAGGGTAAAAAAAGAATCCAAACAAAATGAGTGAACAGTAATTTCCTAATTCCTTCTCTCATTTGCGAGTTTGAGACGGCACGATCCAGCTCTAAAAAATTAGAGAAAAAGTGTTCCCCTCCATAAACCCAGCATCCAAAAACCGCCAAGGAGGAAATAATGATTCCGGCGAAAGAGAAAGTCCAGAAATCCCTTCTATGGCTAAAAAAAAGTGTTATCGCAAGAGTAATTGGCACCGCAATCAAATTATACTTGATAAATACTGCGAGACAGCACAACAGCGCCATCACACAGGTTCTCTGAAGGGTCAGCTTATCGATCCATTTGTAATAGAGATAAAGTGCTCCAAGGGAAAAAACATGTCCCAACATTTGTGGATCATACACACCCACATAATCCTCGGCTATTCGTACCATGAGCGCAAGCCAAATGAGCGCTCCCAATAATGCACCTGTTTTTTTTGATGTAAGAATTTCGATAATCCTAAAGATCAAATAACTTACGATCAGCAATGAAATCAGGGAAACAAGTCTCCCGGTCAGGAGTATTTCTCCCGTAAAATAACTGAGGGCGCCGTTGATCATGAAGGATAAAGGGGGGTAATTGACCGGTGTAAGTGGAAAGCCGGTCAGGGGCACATATAACGGCTTGCCGTCAAGGATTCGTGATATATGAACAAAGTTCCACCCTTCGCTATAACCATTAGATGTCACATAACCGATTCTTTGGATATCAAAAAACAGAAATGGAAATATGGCCAAGAGAAAAACAGCGATGAGACCTAGCAAGACAATTTTATGAATAGAGTCAGGGCTGGGATAATGAACAAGATGTTCAGTCATATAATTTCAATCGCCTCCGGCATGGCTTTCCTTCAAAAGCGTGTCGTACACCTCTACCGACTGACGGGCCATCCGCTCCAGGCTTAGGTCCTCCAAGGCCTTCTTTCGGTTGTTCAGAGCGAACTGCTCCCGTGTTTTGGAATCCGAAAGAATATTCGAGACGGCCTCCGCCAGCGCGTTGGGATCGCGCGGCGGAACGACGAGGCCGTTCGTGCCATGAATCACGACCTCCGGCGACCCGCCGCCGTTCGTCGTCACGATGGGAAGGCCGGCCGCCATGCCTTCGAGGAGCACATTCGCCAGATTTTCATACAGCGACGGAACCACCAGAACGTCCCCCAAGCCGTAAATCCGGGCCACATCCTGATGTTTCACAGCACCGATGAAGCGAAAGGCTTCCCGAATTCCGTCCCGATCCGCGACCTTTTCCATATACTCCCGCATCGAACCGCCACCGGGGGCCGACTGGGAATCCGCACCGGCAAATACAAATCGCACATCCGGAATACGCCGGACGATCTCAACCGCGGCCTGCGCCAGGATATGGACCCCCTTTCGGAACTCAAGCCGCCCAACATAAAGCACCACGGGTTTTCCACCGACCCCAGATTTGAGCCGGAGATCCGGATCCGGTCCAGGTTTGAACCGATCCGAATCGACGCCGGGATAGATCACCCGACAAAGCCCGCGGAGTCCGACGCGTCGTTTCATGAGGTTCATGATATCCTTGCTTGGAAAAATAACCGCGCGTCCGCGGCGCACGGGCATGTTTTCGACCCACAAGTCAATGGCACGGTTGATACGCGTCCGGGGGCCGGGGTGAAGATGCGCGGGCCTTTGGTTCAATTCATCCACGAGCCAGCGCGGCGTAGATATTCGAATAACGTACGGTGTCCGACCCAACAGGCAATGTATCAATCCCTCGCCGCGGTATTCCGGAAACTGGATGACATCGATCTTTTGTCCGCGGCTCAAAAGCTTAAGCAGCCGGTACACCCGGAAACTGTATTCCACGTTGTTGATGGAACGTCCGAGTCCGGCGAGATATCGGCGCGGCATGGGCACGCGATAAACCGTGACGGGCCCATCGTTGAAGGGACCGATGATCTTTCCCTTTGCCGTGCTGGAAACGACCGTGACCGAATGACCTAGCGCTGATAGTGCATGCGCCAGTTTGTAGGTGTAACTTCCGAGCCCGCCGAAATCCGTCTCCGGAGGATATTCCGCCGAGACCAAGCCGATCCTCATGGAATCTCACCCCTTAATTCTCCTAAATTCAACAATCCAGTTGCTTCGATCCGCAACAACTCTACCTGCGAACCGTCGGGAAGGTTCCAAATCTTAAGAGTCCGGACTTCTAGGAATGAAAAATTACCACTTAACATGTTTTTAACTTCGCCCCTTACAGGACTACCAGTTTTAACAAGAAGGTAATGGATCCCATCCCACTTTTCCGGGCTAGAAATGAATCCGCCAATCCAGGAGACCTTAATTGGCCAACGCCTAAGCATGGCGACATACCAAAGAGCGCCGTAATTGAGAAATCTCTCATCTGCATAGGTGGCCACCACCAAGGATGGTTTGGGGGATGTAGAATTGTTCTTTACAGCTTCTAGGATAGGCTCGAGAGGCCATTGCTCATTCAATGGTGGGTGAGAATAATACGCGTCCAGATCTGTGAACATTTTTTCCGCCGTAGAATAGATCACGATCTGGGGAGGAAGTCCTCGATATTCTGTAAAGGTTGAAGAAGGAAGTGGAATGCTTACCGTCCGATCTACCCAAGCATATCCATAATCAATTGCAAAGTATTGAATCAGTCCAACCACAACCGCGGCAATTATAAGCGTATGGCGAATAGCCGCTCGCTGATTGAAGGCCCATGCACTGCCCGAGATTAGTGCAACGGGAAGCAAGGGCAAAGTATACCTATGACTTTTATTAGGAATAATCGTTAAAATCAGATATCCGATCACAAAGTAGGCTATCAATAAGCCCCAATCCCGGTTTGAGGATTTTGTCCACAACACCCAAAACAAACCGATAAAGGCGAGAAGTCCAAACGGCAAGAAGAGTTGACTATTGAGGATATTCCAAAAACCGTACATCAGACAAGGGATAGATAAAGATGGCGGATCCCCCTCTTTCACGGCAACATCGATCCCATAGGTCTGGAAACCTGACCGCAACTCAGAACTGTTAGTTAGGTACCACGGACCGGCGATAATCAAAGCAATCGTAACGACAATCAGCAAATTTAACCAGGCTTCGCTCGACGTCTTACTAATTTGAAATAGCCCAAGAACCCGCTCAGAAATTAAGGGCTTGATTCGTCCAAAGATCGGAGGCAGAATGGCCACACCAACGAAGAACACTGTTATTAATATGACCATTTTAGCCATGATTCGTGCTTCAGGAGGGAGCAGCCAATAAACAAAAATTCCCAAAATAAAGGTCAAACTGACCAATGACCCGACTAATAATCTTTTTTTCCAAGTCAACCAAGTATCTTTGAATATTATCCAAAGTGTAATCGCCATTGGACCTACCGCGAAGAATGCGAAAGACCATTTCGTTAACATTCCCAGGCCACATATAATTCCCAGCCCAATCGAATAGCCTGTGTCCTCCAAGTTCTTGCTTCGAACAAGAAAATATAAGAAGGCCATGAGCATTCCTGTAACAGGAACTTCTAACCAAAACTCCTTAGAATATCCAATTATCATCGGCGAAGTCGCAGCAAGAAAGACTGCGAATAAGCCGGCTCCTTTTCCTGATAAAAAACTCCCCAACAAATAAACCGACGAGAATAGAACGGCTAAGAAAAGCAATGTTGATAGCACCGCCACATGCGAATCTGGTCCAAAGAAAAGGTAAAATAATGCAGCATTTAAAGGTACCAAGGGTGGATAGAAATAGAAGCCAGTAAGTATACCCCGGATCGCTTCAAAGGCCGGCCTCTCGGTAAGCAGAACATAATGGGTTAGGCTTTGACGGAGGATACTCGATTGATCCATCAAAGGAGGGGAAGTATCCAGATGGACCCACCAAACAACCCCGAAGGCATAGGCAAAAAACATGATGAACAGCACAAGAAAATGATTCCGACCAATCTTCACGAGTTGCATAGACATTCCTTAAATCAACCCTGACAAACTGGGAATATGCCAGCTTGAAGGTGTAGCTGTCCAGCTCGCGGAAATCCGTTTTCGGAGGATATTCAGATTAATTTATCCTGAAATCGGGGTTCTCCAGGGAATTTTGTCCTGTTTCAAGCTCCTTTTTCTCTTCGATCATCCTCAAAAGGGGCCTCTCGCTTAGGCCAAGGTCATTGACTCTTCCGCTCAATTGTACTGAACGATTTGGCGTCCGGCCAGGGACGAAGAAGCCCTTCCGATCATTAGCGGGCTGCTTCCGGAGGAAAGTATTTTTGATATATGGCGCCAGTTGAGAAACGAGCCACTGCGCAGCGACTTTCTGACCGAATGTGCTCATGTGAACCCAGTCCCACCACAGAAATCCCGAATCATATATTTCTTTGTTATTCATGAATCCATGAAGGTCCAAAACAGGAGAATTCGTCTCGAGGCCGACCTTACTCACTCGCTCGTGTCGACGCAATATCCACTCGGTATTCCGTTCCTCCGAGTTCGCCTCTTTTAGAAGAATTGTTTTCGCACCGTGTGCTTGATTCAATTCCACAAACTCCCTTAAACTCTCCTCTAGGAGATCATCGGAAGAGCCATTGTTTGAGAAATTAAGAATGACGAGATCAGGGCTGATGAAGGGAATATAGTCACGATATCTTTCGATCTGTTCGGTGGGAGATGCCCCGTTAACTGACAAATTTAATGTCTCGAGTGATTTCAGCTCTGGAAGGGCATTTGAGAGGCCCTCTTGAAATTGACCGGCGATGGTTCCCTCCATTGACTCCGCTCCCGATCCCCATGTTTGCGAAGTTCCGACAAGCACCACCCGAAATGTACCTGGATTCTTAGAAGGAAGGGTATTTATCTCCTCCCACTTGAAAAATCGGATTTTTTCCGACGGAACCGACGAGAACAGCACATACTCCTTCACAGGTCCCCTGGTCTGCGTTCCTTGAGTGATGATCGAATCTCTTACAAAGCCGGGAACCTCCGGGTCTTTCTTTGGAGCAGATGATAACAAACGAGGTAATAGACCATTAAATATGTGGCTTCGGAAATTCTCCATTTCTAAGGCTAAGTGAGAGTGGGACCTGCCGCTCCATTTGGGTTCCTTAAAGTAGATTTGGGACCAATAGAAATAATCGAAAGAATAATAAATAGCGCCAAAAACAATCAGTATACAATTAGACGCCGTGATACCAATAATCAGATTCCTAATTCCTTCAGTATTTTTTCTTTTTATTCCAATAATAATGAACGGGCTCCAAAGCAATAATAGCGCCAGGGCAATCTTGATAGCCGTTTGACTCCATTCTTCAGAATGGCTGAAGGAGTCCCGGATGACTTCATTCTTATCGGTAACGACTTCAAAATCGTCGACCCAAGCCGCCCTATATCCGTTTCGAAACCCAACGACCTGGGCCGTATTCGCTGCTTCTTTCACGCTTCCAATCCCGATCTGGTCCAGGCGGATAACGAGCTGACCATCCACAAATTCAAGTTCACAATAATGCCATCCTTCTCCAATCTCTACATGCTTCAACGGTTCTTCATCGATGAATTTCTCATTTTTGCTTCTAAAAAACATGGTCTCAAATCTTGGATTCCGGCTCAATCGCACACCCGAGAACCCAAGGGGGGTTCGATTAAATATGCCATTAAGGTAAGCGCCTTCTTCAAGGCGAAAACGAAACCGGATTGATTTAGGGGTGAATACCTTTAGAAAAGTGACCTCATTGAAACTATGCCAAGCATCAAGATTTAATCTATTCCTGTGGAGCGCTACCCGATCGAAGAAGAAGTCTCCCGATCCCATGACACTTATCCTCAGCATGAACTTTGTGTTGATCCACTTTCCATTTTGGACAATCGTGTTCTGTGAGTATAAATAAACGGTCGTAAAAATAAACACAACGGCCGCAAATGAGCAAACGAAAAACAAGAACGCTATCCTGGAGTCACTTCGTGACATCACTCCAGATCGCTCCAAAATAGGACCCTCCGCTCTCTCCGTTTCGGGCAGGCGAAGACGCCAACTTTTATACTTCTCCATGAATCATGAATGGAGTGGAAAAAACAAACCACATCGTTCATCTCCACTCCATGAAAAAATGTTGAAAACAAAATCGGGGCTGTTATTTTGTGAATACTAAAACAATGTATAGATGAACGGCGCGACGGCTGTGCCTTGGGTCACGACGATTAATACGCCGAGGAACAGTAAAAACAGTATTATCGGCAAGAGCCAAAATTTTTTACGCTCGGACATGAACGCCCAAAGATCTTTTACAAAATCCAGCATGGATACCTCCCCCCGTTAAAACGGCTTTTTCAAATGCGACGCGGGCCGCGGCGATTTCGGCACACGATAGGTGGCGGCCTGCGGCTCATAGTGGCGTCGCATCGGATCGTGGCCGAAAATCCTCAGCATCAGCCCGATGGGCGTTACCACGACATAAAACGCCAGGCCTAAGATGATTTTGGTATTAATCCACCCAAGCCATTCCCCTACCACCATCCAAACGGTGTGGACCGGTCGGAGCGCCGCCGGAACGATCACTGCCGGCACGAGCAACAGTCCTGCGACGACGACCGCCCAGACACGAAGATCGGCACCACGCCAAACCGCCGGCCATATTCCGATCAATAGGAATATTCCGCCGACGATTAATCCGAACGATCGAAGTTGGGCCTTCGTGACATCCAGTTTTGATTTTGATTCTCTCGCCATAGTCCCTTAACCCCGTTTGAACTCCTTACGCCAAGCCGGGTAAGTCATCGCAGCGCGGTGCGCTTATTACATTAAGATAAAACGGTCCGCGATGAATTTTGCCGCCTCTTGAGCTGCGAGATCCTGCCCCGCGTCGTTCCAGTGGTTACCTTCTTCCTTGAAGTAGAGATTCTCTGGGCTGTTTTTTGAAAACGGCTCCCAAAGATTAATACAGGGTATGTGGTTCTCGATGCAGATGCGCTCGACGAACGAGGAGAGATTGGTCCTCATGTACTCGGGAAAGGGTTCAAACGTCTTGTAGTTCGGGTCCTCATTTATTGTCAGGTCTTCCGAAGAGGGCTCGATCATGACCATGAAATCCACCCGTTTTGAATCGGCCATTTGCTTGGCCTTCCGTAGAACCGCATTCATCAAGCCCATTTTGGTCTTCGCTGCATCGCTTGTGGGAAAGAGCGCGAGGTCGGCATCATAGTGATCATCGAAATTGGAAAACAATCTCGGTTGGTGCGCAGCGTACACGTGATACTCTTGCTCATTTACGGAAAGAAGCATATCCAGCTTCGTTGGATGTAGTCCGGTAACGGCACTCCAGATTATTCTGGCTCCGGACACAAGCAACAAGTTCGAGGCGAAGTCTCGAAGCGGTTGACGCTGCAACCTTTGATCAACGGACGTCTTGAATCCTGTCTCGACAAGGTCTCCGGATGCATTCAGGTCAAAAAGCCGGTTTCGGATCAAGTCACCAAAGTCGTTGTCGGCGAACACGACAAAGATCACGATATTCGGATGGTAGACGTCGACTTCTTCGGAAAATCGTATAAAGCTTTGATCCGGACCAAACCCCACAATTCCGGCGTTGATCACCTCAATGTCCCGATGTGTGAGGTCTCGTAACCTTCGTTCCAACCGATAAGGGAATGTATTTTCCAGACTTGAGAACATAGCCTGAACGTTCGAGTCACCATAAACCATGATTCTGAGATCGTGATGCTCCCTCATCTCGGGGCCGCGGAACGACTGACTATTGGTCCGCCAATGGATGACACAGCCGCCGTTGATGGGAGATCGTTGGAAGTCGCGATCGACATTCGGTTTCAAGGAAACCAGGTAGTGCGGATTGTAGACGTAAGCATACTTCTCCGGCTCATATTTATTCGTCGTAATCTTCTCGGGATAAATCACCCTGAGGGTTCCTTCACAAAATAGAAAGAGGGCTACGGTGACCAGTAAGATAAGGAAGGACTCAAATAGCCTCTTAACAATCATGTACTGGTTCTCCAGTCCTATTCCGGTAGCCTGTCCAATGAGTGGAGCTGCAATTCCGAAGCCCGCGCGTGGGTTTCCTCCTGCCGCCTTTAATCAAGCTCGAACTCCTTCCGCCAGTCCGTGTCGCCCTTGAGCGCCGGCTGTTCGGATTTATACAAGACGCAATTTTCGAGCACCAGGACATCCATCTCGGTCCGCATGAAGCAACGGTAGGCGTCGGCCGGAGAGCAGACGATCGGCTCGCCCCGGACGTTAAAAGATGTATTGACGATCACCCCATATCCCGTGCGCGCCTCGAACGCCTTCAGCAATTGATAGAAACCGGGATTGCGTTCCCGGTCCACCGTCTGAACGCGCGCGGAATAGTCCAAATGCGTAACAGCTGGAATATCCGACTTGGGAACATTGAGCAGATCAATCCCCCAAAGCATCTCCTGTTCCTTGGATAGCGCCCTTCGGCGATTCTCGACCACCGGGGCAACCAGCAGCATATAGGGACTATCGCAATCCATCTCGAAATAATCCGCCACCCGCTCCCGGAGTACCGCCGGGGCAAACGGGCGAAACGACTCGCGGTATTTGATCTTGAGATTCATCACGGACTGCATCTTGGGGCTTCGCGCATCCCCGATGATGCTGCGACCGCCCAAGGCCCGCGGCCCGAACTCCATTCGTCCCTGAAACCAGCCCACGACCTGTTCCGCCGCAAGCGCCTCGCACACACGTTCAAACAACTTGTCGCCATTGAGCCGGTGGTACGGCACGTTCATACTCTCCAGAAATGTCTCGATCTCCTCATTGGTAAACACCGGACCTAAGAAGCTTCCCTTCATGCCGTCGCCGGATTTTGCCGGTGTCCGGTCCCGCTCAAAATGATCGTGCCAAGCCACAAGGGCCGCGCCGAGCGCACCGCCCGCATCGCCGGCGGCGGGTTGAATCCAGATTTCGTCAAAGATCCGTTCACGAAGGATCCGTCCGTTGCCTACGCAATTGAGCGCCACACCGCCGGCCATGCAGAGATTCCGTTCCCCCGTCTCGGCACGGAGCGTCCGGGCCAGTCGCAGCATCACCTCTTCCGTGACTTCCTGAATGGACCGTGCCAGATCCATCTCTTTCTGAGTCAAATCCGCCTCGGGTTTCCGTGGCGGTCCCCCAAACAAATCATGGAAGCCTCGCGCGGTCATGGTGAACCCCGTGCAGTAACCGAAATAGTCCAGATTCAACCGAAACGTGCCGTCCGCCTTCAGATCGATAAGATGATCGTAGATTTTCTGAACATACAAG
>Ga0187773_10000655_pt1 | contig 13742 bp, 14 predicted proteins | sample 0216_BV02_MP05_1_FD_133133 | JGI IMG/M metagenome (GOLD analysis project Ga0187773, IMG submission 133133) | Tropical peat soil microbial communities from peatlands in Department of Meta, Colombia - 0216_BV02_MP05_10_MG | ecosystem: Environmental > Terrestrial > Soil > Wetlands > Peat | place...
ACGCTGGTGGGCTCGGTCTACGTGACTCTGGTCTGTCTGCTGCCCGAATTTCTGATCGTCTGGAAGAACGTGCCGTTTTACTTCGGGGGCACCAGCCTTCTGATCATCGTGGTGGTGACCATGGATTTCATGTCGCAGGTGCAGGCCTACGTGATGAGCCATCAGTACGAGAGCCTGCTCAAAAAGGCCAATTTCAAGGCGGGCGGCATGTTCCCGACGCGCTAGATGGCGAAGGAAGAAACGATACAGATGCAGGGCGAGATCGTGGAAACCCTGCCCAACGCGATGTTCCGGGTCAAGCTGGAGAACGGCCATGTCGTGCTCGGCCACATCTCCGGCAAGATGCGCATGCATTACATCCGCATCCTGCCCGGCGACAAGGTGACGGTGGAGTTGACGCCGTACGATCTCACGCGCGGCCGCATCGTGTTCCGCGCGAAATAGGGATTGCGAGGATACGACCATGAAAGTGCTGGCCTCAGTCAAGAAAATCTGCCGCAACTGCAAGATCATCCGGCGCAAGGGGGTGGTGCGCGTCATCTGCAAGGACCCGCGCCACAAGCAGCGCCAGGGATGAATGCCGCAAATCGGCATTTACCGATGCGAATGAACAGGTTATAATCCGCAGCTTTTTCCAATTTCAGGACGGTGGGGTAACGCAAGATGGCCCGGATCGGCGGGGTAAACATACCGAATCACCAGCATGCGGAGATCGCGCTCACCGCGATCTTCGGCATCGGGCGCAGCCGCGCGCGCGCGATTTGCGCCGCGGCCGGCGTCAAGACGTCGTCCAAGATCAAGGACCTCTCGGACGGCGACATGGACAAGCTGCGCGAGCAGGTCGCGCGCTTCACGATCGAAGGCGATTTGCGGCGCGAGGTTTCCATGAACATCAAGCGCCTGACGGACCTCGGCACGTGGCGCGGCAAGCGCCACCGCAGCGGGCTGCCCGTGCGCGGCCAGCGCACGCGCACCAACGCACGCACCCGCAAGGGCCCGCGCAAGGCCGCCGTCAAGATCATCAAGGCCGTCACGGCCGGTTAACCGCAGCAGCGGAAAGCACACACACTAATGGCAAAAGCAAACGTCCGGGTTCGCAAGAAGGTCAAGAAAAACGTCGCGGAAGGCATCGCGCACATCCACGCTTCCTTCAACAATACGATCGTCACCATTACCGACCGCCAAGGCAATGCGCTCGCGTGGGCCACCACCGGCTCGACCGGATTCAAGGGCTCGCGCAAGTCCACGCCGTTCGCGGCCCAGGTTGCCGCCGAGCGCGCCGGAAGGCTCGCGCAGGAGTGCGGCGTGAAGAATCTCGAGGTCCGCATCAAGGGGCCCGGCCCCGGACGCGAGTCCGCGATGCGCGCGTTGAACGCGGTGGGATTCAAGATCACCAGCATCGCCGACGTGACGCCGGTCCCGCACAACGGTTGCCGCGCGCCCAAGCGGCGCCGCATCTAGAGGAGGCGGGCCGTGGCCAGAAATCTCGACGCGAAATGCCGCCAGTGCCGGCGCGAGGGCGAAAAGCTGTTCTTGAAAGGCGACAAGTGCTTCACCGACAAGTGCGCGATCGAGCGGCGCAACTATCCGCCCGGCCAGCACGGGCAGAAAAACATCCGGCTCTCCGGCTACGGCGTGCAGCTGCGCGAAAAGCAGAAGCTGCGCCGCATCTACGGCGTGCTCGAGCGGCAGTTCCGCAACTATTTCGACAAGGCGATCGCCAAGCGCGGCGCCACGGGCGAGGTGCTCCTGCAGATGCTCGAGAGCCGCCTGGACAACGTGGTCTACCGGATGGGGTTCGCCTCGACGCGGGCGGAAGCGCGCCAGCTCGTCTCGCACCGCGCGATCGAGGTGAACGGCAAGCCGGTGAGCATCCCGTCGTACCTGCTGCGCGCGGCCGACGTCGTGGCGGTGCGCGAGCGGGCCCGCGGACAGCTGCGCATCAAGGCCTCCCTCGACCTCGCCGAGCAGAACGGCTTCCCGAGCTGGGTGGAGGTGGACCCCAAGAGCTTCAAGGGCACTTTCAAGCAGCTGCCCGACCGCGCGGAGTTCGCCTCCGACGTGAACGAACAGCTGGTGGTCGAGCTTTACTCGAAGTAACGGCCGCGCTCGCCCGACGGCGCCCGAAGACGCTGGAGCCCGCTTTCCGAAACGCATCTGGCAGAGGTACCCCCGAATGCAAAGCAACGCCACGAATTTCCTGAAGCCCCGGATCATCGACGTGCAGAACCTGTCGCCCACGCACGCGAAGGTCATCATGGAGCCGTTCGAGCGCGGCTACGGGCACACGCTCGGCAACGCCCTGCGCCGGATCCTGCTCTCGTCGATGCCCGGCTACGCCGCGACCGAGGTGAAGATCGCGGGCGTGCTGCACGAGTACTCGACGATCGAGGGCGTGCAGGAGGACGTCGTCGACGTGATCCTCAACCTCAAGGGCGTGGTGATGAAGCTGCACAACCGCTCGGAGTCGACGCTCAAGCTCAAGAAATCCACGCCGGGCCCGGTGACGGCCGCCGACATCGAGCAGACGCACGACGTGGAGATCATCAACCCCGACCACGTGATCGCGCACCTCACGCAGGGCGGGAAGATCGACATGACGATCCGGATCGAGAAGGGCCGCGGCTACGTGCCGGCCACCTCGCGCCGGCAGGACGACTCGCGCTCCATCGGCTCGATCCTGCTCGACGCCTCGTTCTCGCCCGTGCGCCGCGTGAGCTACCAGGTCGAGAGCGCCCGCGTCGAGCAGCGCACCGACCTCGACCGCCTGGTGATCGACATCGAGACCAACGGCGTGATCGAGCCGGAAGAGGCGGTGCGCTACTCGGCGAGCGTGCTGGTCGACCAGCTGTCCGTGTTCGCCTCGCTCCAGTCCACGAGCGAGGAGCGGGTCGAGAGCGCCCAGCCGCAGGTCGACCCGATCCTGCTCCAGCCGGTCGACGACCTCGAGCTCACCGTGCGCTCGGCCAACTGCCTCAAGGCGGAGAACATCTACTACATCGGCGACCTCATCCAGCGCACCGAGAACGAGCTGCTGAAGACCCCGAACCTCGGGCGCAAGTCGCTCAACGAGATCAAGGAGGTGCTCGCCTCCAAGGGCCTCACGCTGGGCATGAAGCTGGAAAACTGGCCGGTGGCGGGGCTCACGAAATAAGGGGGACCGTCCCCATTAACGACAATACCAACAAGGCCGCACAGGCCAAGAGAGCGAAGGGAACCTGACATGCGTCACCGCCACGGGCTGCGCAAGCTCAACCGCACCAGCAGCCATCGCCTCGCGATGCTGCGCAACATGACCGTCTCGCTGCTGCGGCACGAGTCCATCCGCACGACGCTGCCCAAGGCGAAGGAGCTGCGCCGGGTGGCCGAGCCCATCATCACGCTGGGCAAGTCGCCGACGCTCGCCAACCGCCGCCTCGCCTTCGACCGCCTGCGCGACCGCGAGATGGTGGTGAAGCTCTTCGAGGAGCTGGGGCCGCGCTACAAGGCCCGCAACGGCGGGTACCTGCGCATCCTCAAGTTCGGCTTCCGCCAGGGCGACAACGCGCCCATGGCGCTCGTCGAGCTGCTCGACCGCCCGGAGCCCGCCGCGGAGCCCGGCGCGAAGGGATCCAAAGCCGAGTGATGGGCGGCGGCGACGGCGCCGCGCAAGGGCCGCGCGAGAGCCGGCCCCGGTCCGTGCGGAGCCTCGCCGGCCTCCTCGCCCTCCTCGCCGTCGCGGGCCCGCTCGCCGTGCATTTCGCATGGCAGCGGGACATCGCCACGATCGGCGACGACAGCGTGAGCTACCTGCTGCTCGCGCGCCATTTCGCCGGCACGGCCGGTCCCCTGCTCGCGCCGTGGGTGCCCTACCAGGCGCACTTCCCGCCGCTCTTCCCCCTCGCGCTCGCGGCCGCGGGAGGCGCCACGAGCCTGCTCGCGGCGCACCTGCTCGTGGCCGCCTTCGGGCTCGCCGCGGCGGTCGCGATCCAGCGCTACGGAGCGCTGCGGCTGGGCGGCGAGGTCGCGGGCCTCGCGCTCGCGGCGGGGTTCCTCCTCACGCCCACGGCGTGGGTGAGCATCAAGGGGATCCTCAGCGAGCCGATGTACCTCCTGCTCTCGATACTCGCGCTTGATTTCCACGCCGCGCGCCTCGAGGCGCGCCGCGATGCGCCCTGGACGGCGTGGCTCGCGCTGGGCGGGCTCGCAGGCGCGGCCGTGCTCACCCGGGCGGCCGGCGTGGCGTTGCTCGCGGCGCTGGCCGCCCACGGGGCCCTGCGCGCCGTGCGCAAGGTCGACCGCCGCGCATGGGTCCCGTTCCTCGCGCTCGTCCCGCCCGCGCTCCTCGCCGGCCTCTGGCTCGCGCTGCGCCCGGTCGCCGGGACGAACGGCTACGCGGGCACCGGCGAGGAAGTCCTCGCCACGTGGGCGCGCGATCCGGGCCTCGCGCTCAGCCTCGCCTCGCGCTATTTCCTCGACGGGTGGATCGCCTCGTTCACGGCCGATCCGGCCGTGCCTGCGGCCCTGCGCGCCGTCTTCGCACTGCTGGGCGTGCTGGGGCTCGCCGGGGCCGTGCGCGCCGCCCTCGGCAACCGCCTCGACGGCTGGTACGTGCTCGCCACGCTCGCCCTGGTGCTCGCCTGGGTGTTCCCCGCGGAGAACATGCGCCGCCTCCTCTATCCGGTCGTGCCCCTCCTCCTGCTGCACGCGGCGCAGACCGCGTTCGCGCTCGCCCGCCGCCGGGCGGCGGGGCGCCACGGCGCGCGCATCGCCGGGGCGGTCCTCGCGCTGCCCGCGCTGCTGTGCGTGCCCGCGTGGGTGCTCGTGCAGGAGAAGTCCCTCGACCGGACCCCGCCGGCAGGCGCGGACGCCGCCTACGCCGACGTCACCGACTACTACGGGACCCTCAACGTTCAGCGCGCGCGCGCCCTGGCGGCCAAGCAGGTCGCGGTGCTCACGGGCTTCGGGGCGCTCGCGAGCCGCACGCCGCCGCAGGCCCGCGTGATGTGGATGCGCCCCGAATACGTGGCGCTCCTCGGCGGCCGCGCCGGGGTTCCCTTCTACTACGGCTGGGACGCGCGCCGCCTCGCGGGCGAGATCCGCCGCGCGGGCGTGGACTACGTGGTGATGTCGCGCCTGTTCAAGTCGGACCTCGCCGGACACCAGGGCGATCCGTTCGCCACGCTCGCGAGCGTGGGCGAGTACGCCGAGCCCGTCTTCGCCGTGCCGAACGCGGCCGTGGGCGGCGAGGAGTTCGTGCTGATGCGCGTCGACCGCGGGCGCCTCGAGGGATTCCTCGCGCGCGACCGCGAGAGCTGAAGCCTAGGCGCGCGGCGTCCCGAACACGAGCAGGCGGCGCGCGAAGTAGTTCCAGAAGAACACCACGCCCGTCGCGAGGAGCTTGGCGAAGAGCAGGTCGAGGTGGGCCTGCTCCACCGCCGCCCAGAGGATCGCCGCGTTCAGGGCGAGCCCCACGCCGCTCACCGCGTACACGAGCACGATCTCGAGGCGCGGGTGGTGGCGCGCCCCGCTGTGGAAGACGAAGCGCACGCTGAGCAGGTAGTTCACCAGGGTGGCGAGCACGAAGGTCGCCGCGCCGACGGCCTGGTACGGCAGGCCCATCTGGCGCGCGAAGAGCGTGAACAGCCCGATGTCCACGCACGCGGCGGCGCCCCCCACGAGGAAGTAGCGGGCGATGGCGCGCCGCTCAGCGGAAAAGGTTGTACTTGAGGATGCAGTAGATGGCACGCAGGCCGTCCTTGTAGTTGATCTTCTTGCCTTCCGCGTAGGTCCTGCCGAAGTAGGAGATGCCCACCTCGTAGACCCGCCATCCCCCCTTGGCGACCTTCGCGGTGATCTCGGGCTCGAAGCCGAACCGGTTCTCCTCGATGCGGATCGACCGGACGACCTCGCGGCGGAAGGCCTTGTAGCAGGTCTCCATGTCGGTGAGGTTGAGGTTCGTGAACATGTTCGACAGCACCGTGAGGACGCCATTGCCCATGCGGTGCCAGAAGTACAGCACGCGGTGCGGCGCGGCGCCCATGAAGCGCGAGCCGTACACCACGTCGGCGTGGCCCGCGAGGATGGGCGCGAGGAGCAGCGGATACTCGCGCGGGTCGTACTCCAGGTCCGCGTCCTGGACGAGGACCACGTCGCCCGTGGCGGCCTCGAAGCCGCTGCGCAGCGCCGCGCCCTTGCCCTGGTTCGTCGCGTGGCGGATCAGCCGGTCGATGCGCCCGGCGAGGTCGCCCGCGAGGCGCTCGGCGCTGCCGTCGGTGGAGGCGTCGTCGACGACGATGATCTCCTTGTCCGAGGGCGGGGCGGCGCGCACCGCATCGACGATGCGCTCGATGGTGGCGGCTTCGTTGTAGCAGGGGATGACGACGGATACCTTCATGGGCGCGATGGGGCCTCGAGCTTTTCCCGGTCGATCCTGAGCAGCACCGACTCCGTCTTGCCCGATTCCGTCCGGGTCCACACGGTCTCGGCGTACGGGGCGGCCAGGCGTTGCGGGGCGAGGGGATCATCGCCGCCCGTGCCCTCGTCGCGCAAGGGGATGGCGGTGACGTACACGTAGTCGGGGCGCCGCCGCCGCATCTCGGCGGCGAAGGCCGCCGCGTCGGACGCCGGCGGGATGGCGAGGCCGCGGCGCCCGGCAAGCAGCGCCACGTAGTCCGGCAGGTACCACATGACGCGCGCCTGCAGCGGCGTGGTCTCGCGGATGCGGTCCATGTCGCGCAGCACGCCCAGCTGGCGGCGCGCCACGGACGCGGCCCAGGGGCCCAGCGGAATGCGGTAGAACTCGGCGATGTCCTGCACGCGGTAGGGGCCGGGCTCGTCGCCGGCGGCGCGGGCGCGCCCCGCCACGTAGAAGAGCACCGCGGGCACGCACAGCACGAGCGGCGTGAAGGCGAGGACGGCGGCGAAGCGCGCGCGGCGCGCCCCGCCGGCGCCGCGTGCGAGGGCCTCGCCCAGCGCCCACCATCCGCCCGCGAGGAGCACCGGGATGATCGGAAGCCCCAGGCGGTACATGTGGGCGGGGAAGGGCCAGGCGAGGAGGATGGCGAGGTAGAAGGCGGCGTAGAGCCCGTCGGTCGTGCCGCGCGCGGCGCGCCAGGCGGTGCCCGCGAGGGCGAGCCACCCCAGCGCGGCGGCGAGCATCACCTTCGGCTGCCACGGCCCCTCCCAGAAGATCAGCAGGTCGTTGAGCCACGAGAATCCGAGCGCGCCCGCGTTGCGGCCCATCGAGGCGAGCAGCCACGCGGGCCCGTGCTCGAGCGTGCCGCGCACGAGCCCCACGCCGCTCGCGACGTACGCGTCCTCGCCGCCCGCGGGACGCAGCGCGTACCACAGCGCGGCGGCGGCGAGCGGAATCGCGACCGCGACGAGCGCGGGACGCGGATCGCCGCGGCTGCGCCGCCAGCGCAGCGCCTCGACCGCGGCCACCGCAGCGACGAGCGCCACCCCGATCGTCCGGGTGAGCAAGGCGACGGCGAGCAGCGCGCCGAGCCCCATCCATGCGCCCATGCCGCGCCGCGACCCGGAGATGCGGCGGTGCCAGACGAGCGCCGCGAGCGAAAGCGCGAGGTACGGGAACTCGGTGAGCACGCCCTTGAGGTTGAGCCACGCGCCCGGAAGCAGCGCCATCGTGGCGGCGGTCGCCACGCCGGCGGCGCGCGATCCCGTCGCCTCGCGCGCGAACCACCCCGAGAGCAGCACGCTCGCCGCGAAGCCCGCGGCGACCACCGCGTGCGCGATGCGCCAGTCGTGCGCGCCGCCCACGAGCGCCACCACGAAGGGGAACGCGGGAGGGAACTTCTCGATCGGGAAGGCGGCTGCGATCGCCGCGCTCGGCGGCGACCACGGGCTCAGCGCCTGCGCCATCACGAGGTAGGCGACGCTATCGTCGTAGAGCGAGGCGATGCCGGGCTGCCAGACGAAGGCGAGGGCGGCGGCGCCGGCGAGGATGGCGAGCGCGGCGATGGTGAGCGCGAACGCGTCCCGGGCCATGGCCGCTAGCGCACGAGGATGATGCGGTAGTCGTTCACGTTGGTGCGCGTGGGCCCCGTCACGACGAGGTCGCCGAGCGATGCGAAGAAGCGGTAGCCGTCGTTGTCGGCGAGCAGGCGCTTCGCCTCGAGCCCGAGCGCCGCGGCGCGCGCGAGGGCGTCGGGGGCGAGCAGCGCGCCCGCGTTGTCCTCGGTGCCGTCGATGCCGTCGGTGTCGCAGGCGAGCGCCCAGGTGGAGTCGAGCCCGGCGAGGTCGAGGGCGAGCGCGAGGAGGAACTCCGTGCAGCGCCCACCGCGTCCGCGGCCGCGCACCGTGACCGTGGTCTCCCCGCCCGAGATGAGCGCCGCGGGGGGCCTCACGGGCTCGCCGTGGGTGCGTACCTCGCGGGCGAGTGCCCCGTACACCTTCGCCACTTCCGAGGACTCGCCCGTGACGGTGTCTCCCAGCACGAGGGCGGCGACGCCGCTCTCGCGCACGTAGGCGGCCGCGGCCTCGAGGCTCCCGTGGGCCGTGGCGACCACGCGGTTCTCGACGCGCGCGAAGGCCGGATCGCCCGGCTTCGGCGTCTCGGGCTCGGCGCCCTCCGCGCCGCGCTTCAGGTGCGCGGCGACCGAGTCGGGCGGCTTCACCCCGAAGCGCTCGAGGATCTCGAGCGCTTCGCCGAACGTCGAGGGATCGGGCGCGCAGGGGCCCGAGGCGATGTGCGTCGGATCGTCGCCGGTCACGTCCGAGATCACGAGCGCGAGCACGCGCGCGCGCGTGGCCGCGGCGAGGCGCCCGCCCTGGATCGCCGAGAGGTGCTTGCGCACCGTGTTCATGTCCTGGATGGGAGCGCCGCTCGCGAGGAGCGCGCGCGTCACGGCCTTGAGGTCCGCCATCGGCACGCCCGGCACGGGAAGGGCGAGGAGCGACGATCCACCGCCGGAAACGAGGGCGAGGAGCAGGTCGTCGGGCCCGAGGCTGCGGGCGAGCTCGAGCGTTTCGCGCGCCCCCGCCTCCCCGTGCTCGTCGGGGACGGGATGGCCCGCCTCCACCACGCGGATGCGCCGGGTCGGCAGCCCGTGGCCGTAGCGCGTGATGACCACGCCCTCGAGGCGAGAGGCGGCCGGCCAGTGGTCCTCGACCGCGAGCGCCATGGCGCCGGCCGCCTTGCCCGCGCCCACCACCACCGTGCGGCCCTCCGGCGGCGGCGGAAGGTGCGGCGGCACGATGCGCAGGGGATCGGCCACGGCGAGCGCGGCCCGGAAGCTCCCGAGCAGCAGCTCGCGCGGATTCACGGCGACGGGCGGGGCCCGGACGGCACCGGCACGGCGAGCTCGTCGATCGGCACGGCCATCAGCCCGCCGCCGCCCTTCGCGGCGGCTCGAGGCGCAGCGCCGGCCCCAGGAACCGCCCGGTGAAGCTGCCCGGGGACTGGGCGACCTGCTCCGGGGTGCCCTGGGCGATCACGCGCCCGCCCCCGTCGCCGCCCTCGGGCCCCAGGTCGATCACCCAGTCGGCGGTCTTGATCACGTCGAGGTTGTGCTCGATCACGATCACCGTGTTGCCGTGGTCGCGCAGGCGGTGCAGGACCTTCAGCAGCAGGTCGATGTCCTGGAAATGCAGCCCCGTGGTGGGCTCGTCGAGGATGAAGAGCGTGCGGCCCGTGTCGCGCTTCGACAGCTCCAGCGAGAGCTTCACGCGCTGCGCCTCGCCGCCCGAGAGCGTGGTCGCGCTCTGCCCGAGCTTGATGTAGCCGAGCCCCACCTCGAGCAGGGTGGCGAGCTTGCGCTCGATCGCCGGCACCGAGGCGAAGAACTCGCGCGCCTGCTCGACCGTCATGTCGAGCACCTCGTCGATCGGCTTGCCCTTGTAGAGCACCTCGAGCGTCTCGCGGTTGTAGCGCTTGCCGTGGCACACGTCGCACGGCACGTAGATGTCGGGCAGGAAGTGCATCTCCACGCGGATCAGCCCGTCGCCCTGGCACGCCTCGCAGCGCCCGCCCTTCACGTTGAACGAGAAGCGCCCCGGCCCGTAGCCGCGCGCGCGCGACTCGGGCACGCCGGAGAACAGGTCGCGGATCGGCGTGAAGAGACCCGTGTACGTCGCCGGGTTCGAGCGCGGCGTGCGCCCGATCGGGCTCTGGTCCACGTTGATCACCTTGTCGAAGAAGTCGAGCCCCTCGATGGCGTCGTGGTCGGCGGGCTCGGCGGCCGAGCCGTAGAGATGGTGCGCCACGGCGTTGTAGAGCGTGTCGTTGATGAGCGTGGACTTTCCCGAGCCCGACACGCCGGTGACCGCGACGAAGAGCCCCACGGGGATGTCGGCCGTGACGTCCTTGAGGTTGTTGCCCCGCGCCCCGGCCACCCGCAGCTGGCGCTTCGGGTCGGGCCTGCGCCGGCGCGCGGGCACCGCGATCGACTTGCGCCCCGAGAGGTACTGGCCGGTGAGGGAGGCGGGGTTGCGCAGGATCTCCTCGGGCGCGCCGCTCGCCACGATCTCGCCGCCGTGCACGCCCGCGCCGGGCCCCATGTCGATCACGTGGTCGGCCGCGGCGATCGCCTCCTCGTCGTGCTCCACGACGATCACCGAGTTGCCCAGGTCGCGCAGGTGCTTGAGGGTGCCGATGAGCCGCTCGTTGTCGCGCTGGTGCAGCCCGATGGACGGCTCGTCGAGCACGTACATCACGCCGGTGAGCCCCGAGCCGATCTGGCTCGCGAGCCGGATCCGCTGGGCCTCGCCGCCGGAGAGCGTGTCCGCCGAGCGCGTGAGCGAGAGGTAGTCGAGGCCCACGTTGTTCAGGAACTGGATGCGGTTGGCGATCTCGCGCACGATCTTCTCGGCGATCGCCTTGCGCGAGCCGGGAAGCTCCAGGCGCTCGAAGAACGGCTGCGCCTCGGCGAGCGGCAGCGAGGACAGCTCGTGGATGGTGCGCCCCGCCACGCGCACGTTGCGCGCCTCGATCCTCAGGCGCGTGCCGCCGCACTCGGGGCAGGCGCGCGTGTTGAGGTACTTGGCGAGCTCCTCCTTCACCGCCACGGAGTCGGTCTCGCGGTGGCGCCGCTCGAGGCTCGGGATGATGCCCTCGAAGGGGTGCTCCTTCACGGAGCTGCGTCCCTTCTCGCCGGGGTAGCGGAACGCGATCTTCTCCTCGCCCGAGCCCTCGAGCACCACCCGCTGGGCGCGCTCCGGGAGCGACTCGAACGGCGTCTCGACGTCGAAGCCGTAGTGCTGCGCGAGGCAGGCGAGCATCGAGAAGTAGAACTGGTTGCGCCGGTCCCAGCCGCGGATCGCGCCGCCCGCGAGCGACAGGTGCGGGAAGGCGACCACGCGCTTCGGGTCGAAGAAGGTGATCTCGCCCAGCCCGTCGCAGCGCGGGCAGGCGCCGAGCGGGTTGTTGAACGAGAAGAGCCGCGGCTCGAGCTCGGGGATCGAGTAGCTGCACAGGGGACAGGCGAAGCGCGCCGAGAAGAGGTGCTCGCGCCGCGTGTCCATCTCGACGGCGAGGGCACGGCCGTCGGCGTGGCGCAGCGCCGTCTCGAAGGATTCCGCGACGCGCTGCGCGAGACCCGGTCCGGGGCCCTCGGCCCGCTCGATGCGCACGCGGTCGATCACGATCTCGACGGTGTGCTTGCGGTTGCGGTCGAGCTTCGGCAGCTGGTCGATCTCGTGCACCTCGCCGTCGATGCGCACGCGCACGAACCCCTGGGCGCGCAGCTCGTCGAAGAGCTCCGCATGCTCGCCCTTGCGACCCACCACGAGCGGCGAGAGGATCATCACGCGCGTGCCCTCGGGAAGCGCCGCCACGTGGTCCACCATCTGCGCCACGCTCTGCGAGGCGAGCTTCACCTGGTGCTCGGGGCAGTAGGGATCGCCCACGCGGGCGAAGAGCAGCCGCATGTAGTCGTGCACCTCGGTGACGGTGCCCACCGTGGAGCGCGGATTGTGGGAGGTCGCCTTCTGCTCGATCGCGATCGCGGGCGAGAGCCCCTCGATCAGGTCCACGTCGGGCTTCTCCATGAGCTGCAGGAATTGCCGGGCGTAGGCCGAGAGGGACTCGACGTAGCGGCGCTGGCCCTCGGCGTAGAGCGTGTCGAAGGCGAGCGAGGACTTGCCGGAGCCCGAGAGCCCCGTGATGACGACGAGGCGGTTGCGGGGAATGTCGAGGCTGACGTTCCTCAAGTTATGCGTGCGCGCGCCGCGGATCCGGATCGTTTCCATGGGCAATCTGCTAATATACCCGAGCCACCACTCCCGCTGCACGTCTCCCTACCGGTGACTTCCCCGGCCCGCATGAGCCCGAGCGAGCTGCGAGCGAGCCTTTCGCTCGCCTCGATCTTCGGGCTGCGCATGCTGGGCATGTTCATCATCCTGCCCGTCTTCACGCTCTGGACCCAGGGGCGGCCCGGGTGGAACCTCGAGCTCGCCGGCATCGCCATGGGCGTCTACGGCCTCACCCAGGCGCTGCTCCAGATCCCCATGGGGCGCCTGTCGGACCGCTTCGGCCGCAAGCCGCTGATCTACGCGGGGCTCGCCGCCATGGCGGCGGGCAGCTTCATCTGCGCGAGCGTCGAGGCGCCCGCCGGCATGATCGCGGGGCGCGTGGTCCAGGGGCTGGGCGCGATCTCGGGCGTGGCGATCGCCTTCGCCGCCGACCTCACGCGCGAGACGCAGCGCAGCAAGGCGATGGCGATCATCGGTTCCACGATCGGGCTCGCCTTCGCCGTCTCCTTCGTCTCGGCTCCCTCGCTCGAGCAGGCGTTCGGGCTGCAGGGCATCTTCGCCATCACGGGGTCGCTCGCGATCGCCGCCATGGGGGTGGCGCGCTGGGTGGTGCCGGACGCGCCGCTCGTCCCGCGCTCGCCCTCGGCGCCCGCGTTCTCCGAGGTGCTGCGGATGCCGGAGCTCCTGCGGCTCGACTTCGGCATCTTCACGCTGCACTCGGTGCTCATGGCGATGTTCGTCGTGACGCCCGTCGCCCTGGTGAAGGCGGGGCTGCCCGCGCGGCACCACTGGTGGATCTACCTCGGCGCGATGGCCGCGGGCCTGGTCCTCATGATGCCTGCGCTCGCCTCGCGCACGGCGCGCCGCGAGCGCCCGATCCTCCTCGGCGCCATCGCCGTGCTGGCCGCGGGCGCGGGGCTACTTGCCGCGGGCCTGGAGAGCGTCGCCGCCATCGCGACGGCGCTCGTCATCTTCTTCGCGGGCTTCAACGTTCTTGAGGCGAAGCTGCCGGCGCTCGTGTCGCGGGCCGCTCCCCGGGATGCGCGCGGGGCCGCCACGGGCGTCTATTCCAGCGTACAGTTCCTCGGGACGTTCGTCGGCTCGGCCGCGGGCGGGGCGATCGCCCAGCACTTCGGCTTCGTCGCGGCGCTCGGCGCCTGCGTCGCGCTCCTGCTCGCGTGGCTGGGCGTGGCGTGGAACATGGGGGAATTCGTCCCGGCCGCCTCGGGCGTCGCCGGCCAGTAGCGCGCGCAACCGCCCTCACGAAAGGGAGAAGTCATGGCATCGGTCAACAAGGTGATCCTCATCGGCAACCTCGGGCGCGACCCCGAAACCCGCTACATGCCCGACGGGGGCGCGATCACGAACATCTCGGTCGCGACCACCGAGGTGTGGAAGGACAAGAACGGCGAGAAGCAGGAGAAGACCGAGTGGCATCGCGTCGCCTTCTTCGGCAAGCTCGCGGAGATCGCGGGCGAGTACCTCAAGAAGGGCAGCCAGGTCTACGTCGAGGGGCGCCTGCAGACCCGCAAGTGGCAGGACAAGGACGG
>Ga0187773_10000658_pt1 | contig 13722 bp, 12 predicted proteins | sample 0216_BV02_MP05_1_FD_133133 | JGI IMG/M metagenome (GOLD analysis project Ga0187773, IMG submission 133133) | Tropical peat soil microbial communities from peatlands in Department of Meta, Colombia - 0216_BV02_MP05_10_MG | ecosystem: Environmental > Terrestrial > Soil > Wetlands > Peat | place...
CGCGGTCGGCGAGCCGCCCCACGGGGTAGGCCGCCGTCGAGTAGACCACGTTCATCGCGACCAGCACCGCGGGCGCGTACGCTTCGCCGAGTTGCAGGTCCGCGGCGCGCAGCACGAGGAAGGCCTCGCTGAAGCGCGCGAGCGCGAGCGCCGCGCCGACCGCGGTGACGCCCCAGAAGGCGGCGCCCAGCGCGCGCAGCGTCGCGCGGTCGAAGCGGATCTCCTTCGCCCGCGCATCCTCGCCGTCGCCCTCGGGCTTCTCCGGCTCGCGCACGCCGAAGGCGATCAAGAGGAACGAGGCGACGCCGGGGACCACCGCCACCCAGAACACCGCGCGGAAATCGTCGTGCCACGCGAGCATGAGCGCGATGGCCAGCAGCGGGCCCGCGAAGGCCCCCACGGTATCGAGGGTCTGGCGCAGGCCGAATGCGGCGCCGCGAATCTCCTTCGGCGTGAGGTCCGCGATGAGCGCGTCGCGGGGAGCCCCGCGGATGCCCTTGCCGATGCGGTCGACGAATCGCGCGAGGAACACGAGCCCCGGGCCGGTGGCGAGCGCGAAGAAGGGCTTGGTGAACGCGGCGAGCCCGTAGCCCGTCGCCGCGATTCCCTGGCGGTTGTGCCAGCGATCGGAAAGCGCGCCCGAGAAGACCTTCACGATGAGCGCGGTGGATTCCGCCACGCCCTCGATGAGTCCCACGGCAAGCGCGCTCGCGCCGAGGACCGCGGTGAGGTACACCGGCAGCAGCCCGTGGACCATCTCCGAGGAGACGTCCATCAGCAGGCTCACGAAGCCGAGGATCCAGACGCCGCGGGGGATGGCGGCGGAGGAGATGTTCTTCAAATCGGGTCGGGAAGCCGGGTGGCGCTCAGAGGCCGTGGCGCGAAAGCGCCCATGCTACATGCTCGCGGACGAGCGGTGAGGCATCGAAGCCCCGCGCACGAAGCGCCGCGACCACCTCGGGCGTGGTCGGCGCGTTGCCCAGCGCTACCGCGATGTTGCGCAGCCACCGCTCGTGGCCGATGCGCCGGATCGCCGAGCCCTCGAAGCGGCGATCGAACTTCTCGTCGCTCCACGCGAAGAGGTCGACGAGCCGCGCGTCGTCGAGGCCGTTGCGCACGGCGAAGTCCGGATCGCCCGAGGCCTGCGCGTACTTGTTCCAGGGGCAGACGAGCTGGCAGTCGTCGCAGCCGTAGATGCGGTTGCCCATGAGCGGGCGGAGCTCCTCGGGGATCGGTCCGGGGTGCTCGATCGTAAGGTACGAGATGCAGCGGCGCGCGTCGAGCCGGTAGGGCGCGACGATCGCCTGCGTGGGGCAGATGTGGATGCAGCGCTCGCAGGTACCGCAGTGCGCGCCGACGCGCTCGTCGCGCTGCAGATCGAGGGCGACGAAGAGCTCGCCGAGGAAGAAGAGCGAGCCCGCGTCGCGCGCGAGCAGCAGGGTGTGCTTGCCCTGCCACCCGAGCCCCGCGCGGGCGGCGAGCGCCACCTCCATCACGGGCGCGCTGTCGGTGAAGACGCGATACGCGAAGGGCCCGAGCTCGGCCGTCATGCGCTCGGCGAGCGCCTGAAGCTTCGCCCGCAGCACCTTGTGATAGTCGCGGCCCAGCGCGTAGCGCGAAACGAACGCGCGCTCGCCGTCCTCGAGCACCTCCCACGAATCGCGCGCGGGGGCCGAGTACCGGAGCCGCGCGGTGATCACAGACAGGGTGCCCGGCACGAGCTCCGCGGGCCGCGCGCGGCGCGCCCCGTGGCGTGCCATATAATCCATCCCGCCGTGCCAGCCGCGCGCGAGCCAGTCGAGGAGGCGCGCTTCCTCCTCGGCGAGGTCGGTCCCCGCGATCGCGATCGCGTCGAAGCCCAGCTCGCGGCCCCAGCGCTTCACGCGCGCCTCGACCGTGAGCTCCTGCGCCGCGACGTTCATTCCCCGATGGTAGCGCCGAACACCTTCCTGCCCGACGAGGCCGCGACCCTCGCGCTCGGCGCCGCGCTCGCGCAAGCCCTCGAGCCGGGCCTCGTGGTGTACCTGCGCGGCGAGCTGGGAGCGGGAAAGACCACGCTCGCCCGGGGTGTGCTTCGGGGCCTGGGCTACACGGGACCGGTGCGAAGCCCCACCTACGCCCTGGTTGAAGTTTATGAGCTTTCGAGGTTACACTTGCATCACTTTGATTTTTATAGATTCAGCGACCCGAGGGAATGGATCGACGCCGGCTTTCGGGAGAGCTTCGACGCGCGCACGGTGAGCCTGATCGAGTGGCCGGAGAAGGCCGCGGGGTCGGTGCCTCCGGCGGACGTGGAGATCATGCTGGCGCCAAGCGGCTCCGGGCGCAGCGCGAGCTTCATCGCAGCCTCGCCCTCCGGGCGCAGGTGCCTCGCGTCGCTCGCCGCCCGCTGGCCCCTTTCCTCGCCGCCGTCCTGAGGGCGGTACTCCTCGTCGCGGCGCTCGCGGCGGCCCTGCCCGCGTTGCCCGCGGAGAAGATCCTCGCCTCGCGCGTGTGGCCCGCGCAGGAGTACACGCGGGTCACGCTCGAGAGCGCCCATCCGCTTCGCTACCACTTCTTCTTCGTGAGCGACCCCGAGCGCCTCGTGCTCGACCTGGAGGGCGCGGAGCTCGACCCCGAGCTCAAGGCCCTGCCGCAGAAGGTGGGCGGCGACGATCCGTACATCAAGTCCGTGCGCGTGGGCGTGAACCGCCCGAACGTGCTGCGCGTGGTCTTCGACCTGCGCACCGAGGTCAAGCCCTCGGTCTTTCCATTGGCGCCGGCCGGGGACTACAAGTACCGCCTCGTGCTCGACCTGTACCCGGCGAAGCCCTCCGACCCGCTCCTCGCCCTCGTGCAGCCGAGGCCCGATCCCATCGCCGAGATGGCGAGCGCGCCCGTGCTGGTCGACCCCGCCGCGCCCGCATCCGGGGACGACCGCGAGCGCGAGGCGCTGCCCGTGCTCAAGCTCGCGCCGCCCGCGCTTGCCGACGGTGCCGGCGCCGAGGGCCGCCCGCCCGAGGCGAGCCGCGCCGCACCGGCCCCGAGTCCGCCGAAGGTCGAGCGCCTCGTGATCGTCGCGATCGACGCCGGCCACGGCGGCGAGGATTCGGGCGCGCGCGGCAAGGACGGCATCTGCGAGAAGAACGTGACGCTCGCCATCGCCCGGCGGCTCAAGGCGCGCATCGACCGGGAGCCCAACATGCGCGGCGTGCTCATCCGCGACGGCGACTACTTCATCCCGCTCGCCGAGCGCGTGGCGAAGGCGCGGCGGATGAAGGCCGACCTCTTCGTGTCGATCCACGCCGACGCGTGGGTGCGGCCCGACGCGCGCGGCACCTCGGTGTTCGCGCTCTCCGAGCGCGGCGCGACCTCCACGGCCGCGCGCCTGCTCGCCGACCGCGAGAACCAGTCGGACCTCATCGGCGGGGTGAACCTCGATGGCAAGGACCCGGTGCTCGCGCGCACGCTCCTCGACCTCTCGCTCACGGCCACCATCAACGACTCGCTGAAGCTCGGCAAGGCGGTGCTGAGCGAGCTCGGGGACGTGAACGAGCTGCACCGGGGCCGCGTGGAGCAGGCGGGCTTCGCGGTGCTCAAGGCGCCCGACATCCCCTCGATCCTCGTCGAGACGGCGTTCATCTCCAATCCCGAGGAGGAGAAGCGCCTCAAGGACGCGGCCTACCAGGACCGCGTCGCCGGCGCGATCGTGGGCGGGATCGAGCGCTACCTCGCGCAGAACCCGCCGCTCGCCCGCAACCGCGTCGCCTCGAACTGAAGGTCCGCCCTAGTCGGCGGCGGTCTGCGCCTCGGCCTGCGTCGCGACCTGCGCCCGGAGCATCGCGGTGGCCTCCAGCGCCGTGAGCGGCCGCGAGAAGAGGTAGCCCTGGAAGGCCTCGCAGTGGTTGGCGCGCAGGAACTCGAGCTGCTGGCGCGTCTCCACGCCCTCGGCGATCACGCGCAGCTTCAGGCGCTTGGCCATGGCGATGATCGCCTCGGTGATGAGCGCGCTCGAGGTGTCCTGCGGGACGTTCATGATGAACGAGCGGTCGATCTTCATGCTCGAGGCGGGCAGGCGCGTGAGCTGGCCGAGCGAGGAGTAGCCCACGCCGAAGTCGTCCACGGCGACCTGCATGCCCACCGAGCGCAGCTGCGCGAGCGTCTCGATCGACTGCTCGACGTTGCGCATGATCATCGTCTCGGTGATCTCGAGCTCGACCCGCCGCGGGTCCGCCCCCGTGTCGCGCACGATCGAAAGCAGCGTGTGCACGAGGCGCCGCGACATGAACTGCCGCGGCGAGATGTTGATCGAGATGCTGATGGGCGGGAGGTCCTCGTCGGCCCACTGGCGAAGCTGGCGGCAGGCGGTGCGAAATACCCACTCGCCGATCGGAACGATGAGCCCCAGCTCCTCGGCGACGAAGATGAAGTCCTTGGGGTAGATCTCGCCCTTCTGCGGGTCGTTCCAGCGCACCAGCGCCTCCATGCCGCAGATGAGGCCCGTGCCGATGTCCACCTGCGGCTGGTAGCGCAGGAAGAACTCCTCGTTGTCGATCGCCTTGCGCAGCCGCCCCTCGATCTCGAGGCGCTTGGAGAGCAGGAAGTTGAGGTCGTTGGTGAAGAAGCGCACGGTGTTGCGCCCCGCGTCCTTCGCCTGGTACATGGCGTTGTCCGCATGCTTGAGGAGCTGGTGGACGTCGGTCGCGTCGTTGGGGTAGTGGCTGATGCCGATCGAGGGCGTCACGTGGATCTCGTGGCCGCCGATCTCCACGGGGCGCGCGAGCTCGTCGAGGACCTTGTCGGCCACGAGGCGGGCGTGCTCGGGCCGCTCGAGGTCGGGCAGGATCACCACGAACTCGTCGCCGCCTTCGCGCGAGACGGTGTCCACCTCGCGCACGCAGGCCACGAGCCGTCGCGCGACGTCCTTGAGGATGAAGTCGCCGGTGTCGTGGCCCAGCGTGTCGTTCACCACCTTGAAGCGGTCGAGGTCGATGAACAGCACCGCGACGTGGCGCTGCTTGCGGCGCGCGGCCATGATCGCCTGGTTCAGCCGGTCCTGCATGAGGCGCCGGTTGGGCAGCCCCGTGAGCGCGTCGTGGTGCGCCATGTAGTGGATCGTGCGCTCGGTGTTGAGCCGCTCGGTGATGTCCTGGACGAGCGAGGCGAAGCCCGTGACCTTGCCCGCGGCATCGACGAGCGGCGTGTTGTACCACTCGCAATGGATGGTGCGGCCGTTGCGCGCCGTGTTGACGAGCGTGGTCTTGTTGCCCTCGCCCGACTCGAGCAGCTCCCGGCACATCGCCTCCATCTCCTCGCGGGCGGCGGGCGCCGAGAGGATGGGGGCGATGGGCTTGCCGAGCACCTCGTAGCTCGGGAAGCCGAAGATCGCCTCGGCCGCGGGGTTCCACGCGGTCACGCGCCGGCTGCGGTCCCACTCGACCACCGCGAGCGGCGTGCTCTCGAAGTGCATGCGCAGCTTCTGGGCGGCGAGGAGCTGGCCCTGCTGCGCCTTCAGCCGCTCGACGTGCTCCTCGACGAGCGCCTGGTTGGCCCGCTCGAGGCGGTGGCGCTCGCTCTCCAGCTCCGAGGAGAGCGACTCGCGCGCGCGGCGCGTGGTGAGCGAGTCGACCAGCGCCCGGTGCACCCGGTCGTGCACGTACGGCAGCACGATCACGAGGAGCAGGATCATCCCGGAGATGAACATCTGGTCGCGCTCGCCCGAGCGCCCGAGCGTGACGGCGAGCGGCAGCAGCCCCAGGAAGACGGTGATCTTGTAGGCGTAGCGGTGCGGCGCGTAATAGGCGACCGCGCCGGTCATGAGCAGCGTCACCAGCATCACCACCGACAGGCGCTGCACCATCCGGCCGACGTCGGGCAGCAGCACCGTGCCGATCGCCATCCAGCACGCGCCCGAGAGCACGGTGCCCACCAGGAAGCGGCGCTCCCAGACGGGCATCTCGGAGGCGGGACGGGACTCGCGGATGAACGCCTTGTAGACGAGGTAGCGGCCCACCGTCACGAGCGCGATCGCGGCGAACCACGCGAACAGGCCCGGCCGCGACAGGTCCTCCCAGAGGATGGCCCCCAGGATGAAGATGACCAGCAGCGTCGCGAGGTAGCCGACGAGCGAGAACCGGAAGAGCAGCCGGATCTGCTCCGCATGAAGCGGTGTTTCGGCGGCGCCCGCTTCGGCGGACTGGGGCGCCGCGTCCCTGTGCGGGGGATCCATTCCCCTCCTAGCTCGGGCGAGGCGCCCGGGCGGTGAGTACGCCGGCGCAGTGTAACATTGCCCGTGGCCGCCATACGCCCCCTTCCCGAGCTCCTGGTGAACCAGATCGCCGCCGGCGAGGTGGTGGAGCGGCCCGCCTCGGCCCTCAAGGAGCTGCTCGAGAACAGCCTGGACGCGGGGGCGCAGTCGGTGGCCGTCGAGCTCGCCGAGGGCGGCGTGCGGCGCCTGCGGGTGGCCGACGACGGCGGCGGCATCGAGCGCGACGACCTGCCGCTCGCCGTGGCGCGCTTCGCCACGAGCAAGATCGCCACGCTCGCGGACCTCGAGCGCGCCGCGACGCTGGGTTTCCGCGGCGAGGCGCTCGCCTCGATCGGAGCGGTGGCGCGGCTCGCCGTCGTGACGCGCCGCCCCGGGGAGCGCCACGCGTGGCGGATCGCCTGCGAGGCGGGCAGGGTCTCCCCCGTGGAGCCGGCCGCGCTCGCCGCGGGCACCGCCGTCGAGGTCGAGGACCTCTACTTCAACACGCCCGCGCGCCGCAAGTTCCTGAAGAGCGAGGCGACCGAGTTCGCGCGCTGCGAGGAGGCCTTCGCGCGCATCGCCCTGTCGCGCCCCGGCATCGCGTTCTCGCTCGCCCACAACGGCCGGCGCATCGCGCACCTGCCTCCCGAGGAGGCGCGCTCCCGGGCCGCGCGCCTCGTGGGCGAGGACTTCGCCGCCGCGGCGCTCGAGGTGCGCGCCGCCGCCCCGCGCTTCGCCCTCCACGGCCTCGCGGCCCCGCCCGGGTTCACGCGGGCGAGCCGCGACGCCCAGTTCCTGTTCGTGAACGGGCGGTTCGTGCGCGACAAGGTCGTCTCCCACGCCATCCGCGAGGCCTACGCCGACGTGCTGCACCACGACCGCCACCCGGCCTACGTGCTCTTCCTCGAGGTCGATCCCGCGCAGGTGGACGTGAACGTGCATCCGGCCAAGAGCGAGGTGCGGTTCCGCGAATCCCAGGCCGCGCACCAGTTCGTGTTCCACGCCCTGTCGCGGGCGCTCGCCGCGCCGCTGGCGGGGCGCGAGGCGGAGAGTCCCGGCTTCTCGCGGGGCGAGGCGGCGCTCGCGAGCGGCGGAGGCCGCGCTCCGTCCCCGGCCTCAGGCGCGATCCAGCGCCTGCTCGGCGTCGCGCAGCCCACGGAGGCGTACGAGGCGCTCTTCGCGACCGCGGTGGCCGACGAGCTCCGCCCTGCGCCCGCGGCCGCTCCCGGGGCCGCACCCGCCCTCGGGTTCGCGCTCGCGCAGCTGCACGGCGTCTACATTCTCGCCCAGAACGCGGCGGGCCTCGTCGTCGTGGACATGCACGCGGCCCACGAGCGCATCGTCTACGAGGGCCTCAAGGAGTCGTTCGAGGCTTCCGACCTGCCCTCTCAGCCGCTGCTCGTGCCCGTTCCGATGACCGCCACGGGCGAGGAGCTCGAGGCGGCCGCCGAAGGGCGCGAGACGCTCGCCCGGCTCGGCTTCGACGTGGCGGCCTCCGGCCCCCGCGAGCTCGTGATCCGCGCCGTGCCGTCGCTGCTCGCCGACCTCGACGCCGCGGGCCTCGTGCGCTCGGTGCTCGCGCAGGTGCGCGAATTCGGCGCGAGCCGGGTCCTCGTCGAGCGCCGCAACGAGCTGCTGTCCACCATGGCCTGCCATGGGGCCGTGCGCGCCAACCGCAGCCTCACCGTTCCCGAGATGAACGCGCTGCTGCGGGAAATGGAGCGCACCGAGCGCGCCGGCAGCTGCAACCACGGGCGTCCCACCTGGGTGCAGTTCGCGATGGGCGACCTCGACCGCCTCTTCATGCGGGGGCGGTGAAGGCGGTCTTCCTCCTCGGCCCCACGGCGAGCGGCAAGACCTCCGTCGCGCTCGCGCTCGGCGAGCGCTTCCCCGCCGAGATCGTGAGCGTCGACTCGGCGCAGGTGTACCGCGGCATGGACATCGGGACCGCGAAGCCCGACGCGGAGGCGAGGCGCCGGGTGCGCCACCACCTCGTGGACATCGTCGATCCGGTCGAGGCGTACTCGGCGGGCCGCTTCCGCGCCGACGCCGCGCGGGCGATCGAGGAGATCGCGGCCCGCGGGCGGCTTCCGATCCTCGCCGGCGGCACGATGCTCTACTATCGCGCACTCATCACGGGGCTCGCCGAGTTGCCGCCGGCGCAGCCCGCGATCCGCGCCGAGATCGAGCGGCGCGCCGCCGCCGAGGGCTGGCCCGCGCTGCACGCCGAGCTCGCGCGCGTGGACGCGGCGAGCGCGGCACGCATCGAGCCCACGGACGCGCAGCGCATCCAGCGCGCGCTCGAGGTCCACCTGCACACGGGGCGGCCGCTTTCGCAGCTGCAGCGCGAGGCGCCGGGACCGGGCCCGGCGTGGGAATCGCTCGCGATCTGCCTGGAGCCCTCGGATCGCGCGGCTCTGCACGAGCGCATCGCCGGGCGCTTCCGCGCCATGCTCGCCGCGGGCCTGGTCGCGGAGCTCGAGGCGCTGCGCGCGCGCCACGCGCTCCACGAGCGCATGCCCTCGATGCGCACGGTGGGCTACCGCCAGGCGTGGGAGACGCTCGAGGGGCGGGCGAGCGCGGCGAGCCTGGAAGCGCGCGGCATCGCGGCCACGCGCCAGCTCGCCAAGCGCCAGCTCACGTGGCTGCGGGCGACGCCGGGACTCGAGCGCTTCGACGCGCTGGGGCCCGGCCTCGCCTCGAGCGTCGCGCGCCGGGTCGAGCGCTTCCTCGCCGCGCGCTCGCGGGAGGCGCGCTAGCCGTTGCCGTGGTACTTGAAGCTCACGTTGAGCTTCGCCCGGTAGACGATCTCACCGCCCTCGACTTTGGCGTCGAGCTTGTCGACCTCGGCTACGCGCAGGTCGCGCAGGGTGCGGGCGGCCACCATGAGGCCGTTGCGCGCCGCGTCCGCCCACGACTTCTTGCTCGTGCCCACGATCTCGATGAACTTGTAGACCGCCTGATCGTCGCTTCCGCCCTTCTTCTTGCCCTTCTTCGCCATGGCTCCTCCGCGGTTCGGAAGCCGGCGGAAGCCGGCCTCCCGACGAATATACCGCTACTCGCCCGGCGGCCGCGTCGCGGTCACGGAGGCTTCGGCTCCGCCCTCGGAGAACTGGATGTCGAGGCGATGGCCGCGGTCGAGACCCGCGCTCGAGCGGCGCACGTGGCCGTCGGCGTCGCGCACGATGCTGTAGCCGCGCGCGAGCACCCGGGTGGGATCGAGGTGGCCCAGGGAGGCTCCGAGCGAGGCCACGTGGCGCCCCCGCTGCGCGAGGCCCCGCGCGCCGGCACCCGCGAGGTGCTCGGCGGCTTGCCGCACTTCGCGGCCCGCCGCGGCGAGGTCCGGGGCGGCGCGGGCGAGCCGTGGGGCGAGGGATCCGAGCACGAGGCGCAAGGACGCGGCCCGGCCCGCGACGGCGATGCGCAGCCGCCGCGCGTGCTGGGCCACCCGCTCGCGGTCGCGCCCGAGGCGCTGCGCCGGGGTGAGCAGGCGCCGGGCGGCCGCGTCGAGCCGCTGGGCGCCGCCCTCGACCAGGCGGCGCATGTCGCGCGCGAGGCGCCGGCGGTGGGCGGCGATCTGCTCGGCGAGCGCGGCGCGATCGGGGCTCGCCGCCACGGCCGCCGCCGTGGGGGTGGGCGCGCGCAGGTCGGCGACGAAGTCGGCGATGGAGAAATCGGTCTCGTGGCCCACGCCGCTCACGACCGGCAGGCGCGAGGCGGCGATGGCGCGCGCGACGACCTCCTCGTTGAACGCCCAGAGGTCCTCCAGGCTCCCCCCGCCGCGGCACACGATGAGCACGTCGCATTCGCCACGGGCGTTCGCGGCCTCGATCGCGCGCGCGACCTGGGCGCCCGCGCCTTCGCCCTGGACCTGCGCCGGATAGAGCACCACGGGTACCATCGGCGCGCGGCGCCCGAGCGTCGTGAGCACGTCGCGCAGCGCCGCGGCCGCGGGCGAGGTGACGATGCCGATCGCGCGCGGGAATGCGGGCAGGGGCCGCTTGCGCGCGGCCTCGAACAGCCCCTCGGCCTCGAGCTTCGCCTTGAGCTTCTCGAAGGCCGCGTAGAGCGCGCCCCGGCCGGCCCTGCGCATCTCCTCGACCACGAGCTGGTAGCTGCCGCGCGGCTCGTAGAGCGTCACCCGGGCGCGCACCTCCACTTGCATGCCGTCTTCCGGGCGGAAGTCGAGGAACTGGGCGCGCGTGCGGAACATCGCGCAATCGACCTGGGCGCCGGGATCCTTGAGGCAGAAATACCAGTGGCCCGAGGGGGCGCGCTTCACGTTGGACAGCTCGCCGGCCACCCACAGGATCTCGAACCGCTCCTCGAGCAGGGCGCGCACCCGGCGGTTCAGCTCGGAGACGGTTACGACGGGGGCGAGGCCCGGCAGGAGGGGGGTCACGGGGTCGGAAGTGGCGGGAAGCTCGGGGATCGGGTGATTGGGCGAGGGGCGCGCTCGACGCAGGATAGGACTTTTCCCTCTGGCGGGCGATGGGAGCGGCTATCCACCGTCTCCACGGGGCGACCTGGGATCGCCGCCACTCTGCCCACCGCCGCGGTCTTGACATTGTAATGTTTTCATAAGTCCTTGATCGTTCGAGGGAAACCTGTGACGCTCAAAATTTGAGCGGAAAGAAGAAAAGTCTTTCCGCTACGCCACTTGGCGATGGGCCCTGGACGCCTTCCACAGGCTTATCCACAGGCTCTGTGGATGATTCGTGACAGCGATGCAACACGCTTCCACGGCTCGCGCGGCAGGGCCGCTCTTCGCCTCGGGGCGAGCGCCTCCTGCCGCCGATCCGGCGGTCAGGGAACTTCCGGAACGGATTGTCCAATGCTTCAAGCGCTTCGCCCTCACGGTTGTGGCATGGGGCGCGAATTCATACAAGACCTTGTGGAACCGCCGCCGGCGGGCTAAAGTGCCTGCGCATTTCCTGCAGGAGTAGATCCGCACGTGTTGTCCATCATCGAAGCGGCCGGCTGGCCGATCTGGCTCATCGTCATCACTTCCATCATCGCGCTCGCCATCATCGGGGAGCGATTCTGGTCGTTGCGCACTTCGCTCGTGGCGCCGAAGGGCATCCTTCCGGCCACCATCCGCGAGTACCAGGCCAAGGGCGCGAGCCAGGACCTCATCGCGCGCCTGCAGCAGGGACCCCTCATCGGCCGCATCTTCGCCGCGGCGCTGGTGAACGAGAAGAGCCCGCGCGAGGCGATCAAGGACGCGGTCGAGGAGGCGGGGCGCGCCGTCGCGCTCGAGCTCGAGCGCTTCCTCAACACCCTGGGCACCATCGCGACGATCTCGACGCTCCTCGGCCTCTTCGGCACGATCGTCGGGATGATCGAGATCTTCGGGTCCCAGAACCCGGCGACCGGCGGCGGCAACCCCGCGCAGCTCGCGCACGGCATCTCGGTCGCGCTTTACAACACGCTCTTCGGCATCGGCGTGTCCATCCCGGCCGTGATCTTCTACCGCCACTTCCGCAACCGCGTCGACGTGCTGGTGGTGGAGATGGAGGGGCAGGCCATCAAGCTGATCGAGATCCTGCACGGCGAGCGGCGCGCATGAACTTCCGCCGCGGGCGCGCGCGGGACGAGCCGGAGATCAACCTCATCCCGCTCATCGACATCCTCATCGTCGTCCTGATCTTCCTGTTCCTCACCACGACGTACAACCGCTTCGCGGAGCTGCAGATCAACCTGCCGAAGGCCTCCGCGGAGCGCGCCACCGAGCTTCCGCAGGTGCTCACCGTCGCGGTCGACGCGAGGGGGCATTACGCGATCAACGGGGTCCCGACCGTGTACGACAGCGCCGAGAGCTTCGCCGAGCGCCTGCGCGAGGCGGCCCGCGGCGCCAAGGAACCCGTGGTGGCGATCAGCGCCGACGCCGAGGCCACGCACCAGTCCGTGGTGAACGTCATGGAAAGCGCGCGGATCGCCGGCTACAACCACATCTCCTTCGTGACGCAAGCGCGCCGGTGAGGCCGGCGGCCGCGGGCGACTGAAGCAGGCGGCGCCCTTGCGGGCCTGGCTCGAGCGGGAGTGGCAGCGCCGCGGGGGCGGCGCCCTGGTCCTGCTGCCGCTCGCGTTCGTCTTCGCGGCCGCGGTGCGCGTGCGGCGCGTCCTCTACCGCCGGCGCGTCCTGCCGGCGTGGCGCGCGGGCGTCCCGGTCGTGGTGGTGGGCAACGTCACCGTGGGCGGCACGGGCAAGACGCCGCTCGTGATCGCCATCGTGGAGCGGCTGCGCGCCCACGGCTGGAACCCGGGCGTGGTCGCGCGCGGATACGGGCGCGTGCCGCCGCGCGAGCAGGACCCGCTGGGCGTGGTGCGCGTGCTGCCCGACGTCGCGACTCCCGAGCACTTCGGCGACGAGCCCGTGCTCATCGCGCGGCGCTCGCGGGTGCCGGTTTACATCTCTCCCGATCGCGCCGCCGCGGCGCGCGCGCTCCTGGCCGCGGACCTCGGGGTGGACGTGCTCGTGTGCGACGACGGGCTGCAGCACTACGCGCTCGCGCGCGACGTGGAGATCGCCGTCGTCGACGGCGAGCGGCGCTTCGGAAACGGACTGCCGCTGCCCGCGGGGCCGTTGCGCGAGCCCGTGGCCCGGCTCGCCGAGGTCGACGCGGTCGTGGTGAACGGCGCATCGGACGTGGTGCTGCCGTGCGAGCGCCGCTTCACGATGCGGCTCGCGGGGGAGCGGTTCGTCTCGCTCGCGACGGGCGAGCAGCGCGCGCCGCAGGAATTCGCGCTCGCCGTGCGCGGCCGGCGCGTGGCCGCCGTCGCCGGCATCGGCCATCCGCAACGCTTCTTCGACCATCTTTCCGCGCTCGGCATCCGCGCCGAGGGGCACGCGTTCGCGGACCACCACGCCTACCAGAAGCGCGACCTGAAGCTGCCGGGCGCGGAGATCGTCCTCATGACCGAGAAGGATGCCGTAAAATGCATGGGCTTCGCCGATGCGCGCATGTGGTTCATGCGCGTGGACGCGGTCCTGCCGCCCGAGTTCGACGAGCTCCTCCTCGACCGCATCGCCGCCGCCCGCAGGGAAAGGAATGGATCCCAAGCTGCTTGAAATCCTCGTCTGCCCGTTGTGCAAGGGGCCGCTCGTCTGGCGCAAGGACTCCCTCGAGCTCGTCTGCAAGGGCGACCGGCTCGCCTTCCCCGTGAAGGACGACATCCCCGTGATGCTGGAGGACGAGGCGCGCGAGCTCGGCCCCGACGAGGAGGCGTAGCCCCCGGCGCGTGGAGACGCCCGCCTTCAGGGTCGTGATCCCCGCGCGCATGCGCTCGACGCGCCTGCCCGGGAAGATGCTCGCCGACGTCGCGGGCAAGCCGCTGGTCGCGTGGGTGGCCGAGCGCGCGCGCGCGAGCGGCGCGGCCGACGTGGTGGTGGCCACCGACCACGCCGACATCGAGCGCGCGCTGGGCGCCCTGGGCTGGAAGACCTGCGCCACCTCTCCCGACCACCCCAGCGGCACGGACCGCCTCGCCGAGGC
>Ga0187773_10000659_pt1 | contig 13722 bp, 11 predicted proteins | sample 0216_BV02_MP05_1_FD_133133 | JGI IMG/M metagenome (GOLD analysis project Ga0187773, IMG submission 133133) | Tropical peat soil microbial communities from peatlands in Department of Meta, Colombia - 0216_BV02_MP05_10_MG | ecosystem: Environmental > Terrestrial > Soil > Wetlands > Peat | place...
AAACCCATCGATGTCGGCTCCGATAAATATTTGGTCTACATGCGTGAAGTGTTTTTAATCGCCGACCTGAGCCCGACAACTCAGACGCAACGTAGCGGCATCGAAAGCTTTTACGTGCACAAAGATTCTAGTAAAGCGCTTTTCAGCGTGGGACCTTATTTACTGCAGGGTAACATTCATCTGGTTCCTGGCGGGGCGTTGCATGATCTGCTGGTGGAGAAGAGCACGTTCATACCTGTCACCGAAGCTACACTTTTGGATCGCCAAGACATCGGACCGCGGACTTACTTAGTGAACCGCAATAAAATCGGTTTCATGACCGCCATCGGCGACGGCTTAGTGGAACTCTAGATCATCACTATGGTTGCGGCGTTTCCGAGCGAGATTAACCATATTAAAGGTCGCGGCATCGTGCGCATCACGTGGGACGACGGCCACGTAGGAGAGTACGAGCAGGAATATTTGCGCGGCTATTGTCCCTGCGCGCTGTGCCAGGGACATGGGGCGCAGGTCAGGTTCATCGTGACGCCGGGCGCGGTCCTCGACGGCATACGCGGCGTGGGGAACTATGCCATTGAACTGCATTGGCAGGATGGTCACAGCACCGGCATCTATACATTTGATTACTTGCGCAAGCTCTGCCCATGCAGTGCTTGCGCTGCCACGGCCGATAAGAATATTTAGCCAACGTCAAACCAATCTCGCCTTTTCAACTGGGCCACCGACTCCTAGCCATGATGCAAAGGGATTCTGCCGGCAATACATCCGCCATTATTCTTGCCGGTGGAAAAAGTCTGCGCATGGGCACGCCAAAGTACTTGTTGCCCTTTGCCGGTGAACCGCTGATTACTCACATCGTGCGGCGACTGCAAAATCTATTTGCCGACGTTGTCGTGGTGGCGGCGGCGGATCAATCTCTACCGTCAATGCCAGCGAGAGTAGTGCGCGATGAGTTGCCGCACCAGGGGCCGGTTGGGGGAATCCTTTATGGGCTTCGCGCGGCGGCGCAGGAGATTGCATTCGTTACCGCCTGTGACGCGCCGTTTTTGAACCTGACTTTGATTCAGTCTCTGCTATCCGCGCTCGGCGCCGCTGACGTTGCGGTGCCATTTTGGCAGGATCGGTTGCAGCCGCTGCACGCCGTCTATCGAAGCACAGTAAAACCCTTATTGGAACAGCAACTGAGCGACGGCAGGCTGCGGCCGACATTCTTATACGAGCGGGTCACGACGCGAATTGTTTCTGAAGCGGAGTTGCTGCAGATCGACCCGGAAGGGCTAAGCTTTATCAACATTAACACACCGGAAGAATACCATAGGGCATTGCGTCGGTGGTCCAGTTTGCCCTAGCTCAGAGTCTTCACCATGCGCAGTTTTTCCACCATTTCCGCTGGCATATCCAGCGCTTGACTTACCTAACGGTTATTCTTACTCTGCTTTGCTAGTCGCGTAGTCTTGAGAAAATTTTTTGAGTTCATGTTGGGCGAGAGTGGCGGAATTGGCAGACGCACTAGACTTAGGATCTAGCGGGCAACCGTGGGGGTTCGAGTCCCCCCTCTCGCACCAACCTCGTGGGCTTGGGTAACGCAAGAATTGAGCGATCGAAATCTCGCTGGGAAGGTTAATTGATCGCGGTGAAAAATTTTAAGGTCCAGCAACAATAGCGCGTATCGCTAAAACTGATTATGAAAATCGATATCGACGAACTCAGTCCGGTGCAACGGAAGATTCGCGTGGAACTTCCCGCTGAAACCGTTGCGGTTGAATTTGCGCATGTTTACAAGAATCTCGGCCAACGCGTGCGGGTTAAGGGTTTTCGCACGGGCAAGATTCCGCGCAGCGTGCTGCAAGGCATCTACGGCGACGAAGTGAAGGGTGAGGTCAAATCCCATTTGGTCGAGGAGTCCTTGGGCGAAGTGATCAAAGAACGCGGCTTACAAATTGTGTCACGGCCCGAAGTCGAAGCCGACGAGATCAATGAAGGCGGCGGATTTTCGTTTTCGGCGGTTTTCGAGATCAAACCGGAAATCGAAGTCAAGGATTATCTTGGTCTGGACGTCGAGAAAATAAAATTGGCCGTGACCGACGATCAGGTTCAAGCAGCGCTCAAGCGGCTACAAGAATCCCATGCGCGCCTTGAGCCCGTTGAGGGCCGCGATGTCGTAGAGAACGGTGATTTCGTGACTCTCGATTTCGATGGAAGCATCGGCGGCAAGCCATTTTCCGGCGGCAAAGGTGAAAATTATGTGATTGAAGTCGGTTCCGGACAAGCCTTGCCACAGTTCGAAGAGGCGCTGGTAGGACTTAGAATCGGCGCAGCACAGACGGTGCAAGTCAATTATCCTGAATCCTACACGAATAAAGAAATCGCGGGTAAAACTGTCGATTTTGCGATCGTCGCGCGCGAGATCAAACACAAAGTTTTACCGACTCTCGATGATGATTTTGCCAAAGATCATGGCGAGCACGCATCGCTCGAAGAATTGAGCGCGGCGATTCGGAAGCGGCTCGAGGATGAGCTGAGACATTATCAAGACGAGCAGCTTAAGGAAAAGCTCTTGAGCCACCTGATTGAAGCTCACGCGTTCAGCATTCCGCCATCGATGGTGGAGCGGCAAACTCGCTATCTGATGGAGCGATATCAGAGCCAGGTTGCCGGTCAGGCAAACACGGATACCGAAGCGGCGCCGCCGATGGAAGAGGCACGTAAAACGCTGGAAGGCCGCGCGAAGCGTCAAGTTCAAGCGACCTTGCTGGTGGAAAAAATCTCCCAGCGGGAGAAGATCGATATTCCGGATAAAGACCTGCAGGAGCGCATCGATAATCTCGCACGGGCCGCGGGCGATCGGGCGAAAAGTCTGCGCGAATACTACAGCCGGCCGGAAGCGCGGGACGATTTGCGCGCGCAAATGGTATTTGACCGGACATTGGGTTATTTGCTTGAGCGGGCACACATAAAAGAAGTCGATTCAGGCGCGGTTAAGGTTGATGATCCAGCTGAAAAAAGCTAGAATACTTTCAATGGTTAAGGGGTTTAGCTTTACATGAACTTCATCCCCATTGTGGTTGAGCAAACGGGCCGTGGCGAGCGTGCATATGACATTTATTCGCGTCTCCTTAAAGATCGAATCGTCTTTCTCGGGTCGGTCGTAACCGACGACGTCGCCAATCTTATCACTGCGCAGTTTCTCTTTCTCGAATCAGAAGATCCTGAGCGCGATATTTTCTTCTACATCAATAGTCCCGGTGGGTCGGTGACCGCCGGACTAGCAATCTATGACACCATGCAGTATGTCCGGCCGCAGATTTCCACGGTCTGTGTTGGCCAAGCCGCGAGCATGGGCGCGGTGTTGCTAGCGGCCGGGGCCAAGAGTAAGCGTTTTGCTCTGCCGCACTCACGGATCATGATCCATCAGCCCTTGGGTGGTTTTCAAGGACAAGCGGCTGATATCGACATCCAAGCCCGGGAAATCCTCCGCATGCGCGAGGAACTGAACAATATTCTAACTAAACACACGGGACAGAGTTTAAAGAAGATCGAAAAAGATACGGACCGCGATATGTTCATGAACGGCAAGCAAGCGCAGGAATACGGCTTGGTCGATGAAGTCATCGCGGCCCGTCCTGAAAGTAGCCTAAATAAGAAGTAGTTGGCAGTTGAACCGGGGGATCTATGGCAAAGCACGGTGAACATGGATCGGGAAATCTCGTCTGCTCCTTTTGTGGTAAAAGCCAAGACGAGGTTCGCAAACTGATCGCCGGTCCAACCGTCTACATCTGCGACGAGTGCATTGACCTGTGCAATGACATCATTGCCGAGGAATGCGATCACGACGAGAACCTCAGCTCATCTTCGAACGTTCCTAAACCTGCCGAAATCAGACGTGTCTTGGATCAATACGTGATCGGCCAGGAGCGCGCCAAAAAAATCTTGGCAGTCGCCGTCCATAATCATTACAAACGCATTGACAGCCAGATGGTGACCGGGGATGTCGAACTGCAGAAAAGCAATATTCTGCTACTCGGTCCGACCGGCTCGGGCAAGACTTTGCTGGCCCAGACTCTCGCCCGTTTCCTACAGGTGCCTTTTACCATTGCCGATGCGACGAGCTTGACTGAGGCGGGCTATGTTGGTGAAGACGTGGAGAATATCATTCTCAACTTGCTCCAAGCGGCTGACTACGACGTTGAAAAGGCCCAACGGGGCATCGTCTATATAGATGAGATCGACAAAATATCACGCAAATCGGACAACCCGTCCATTACTCGTGACGTTTCCGGCGAAGGGGTTCAACAGGCGTTACTGAAAATCATTGAAGGCACGATGGCTAGCGTGCCGCCAAAAGGCGGGAGAAAACATCCTCAACAGGAGTTCTTGCAAGTCGACACGACCAATATTCTGTTTATTTGCGGCGGCGCGTTTGTCGGTCTAGACGATATCATCCGCAAGCGCACCGGACGCAAGCGCATGGGATTTGGCGGACCGTTAGAAGATAGCGATGGGCGACGCGCAACTGAATTGCTGCACAGCGTGCAGACCGAAGATTTGCTGAAGTTCGGACTCATCCCAGAGTTCATCGGCCGATTACCGGTCATTGCCACTCTCGATGAATTAGATGATTCGGCGCTCGTGCGCATTCTTAAAGAACCAAAAAATGCTCTGACCAAACAGTATTCGAAGCTTTTTGACATGGAATCCGTGCACCTGAAATTTACCGAAGAAGCGTTGCGGGCAATCGCCCGCGACGCGATGAAACGGAAATCGGGCGCGCGGGGATTACGCGCGATTATGGAAAACATCATGTTGGATATCATGTACGACATGCCTTCGCAGCCGAATATCAAGGAAGTAGTCATTACCGAGGAAGTTGTCGAAAAACATGAACCGCCAATCGTCGTATACACCAAGGCCGCAGAGAGCGCTTAGGAGGGTTTATGCTGTTTCGAAATGACAAAAAAGACGACAAGGATGCAACATCGGGTACGACTCGCGTGCCCCTGCTGCCGTTGCGCGATATCATCGTTTTTCCCCATATGGTTGTGCCGCTTTTCGTCGGGCGCCAGCGATCCATCAAAGCGCTAGAGGAAGCGACGCAAAAGCAGAGTCTGATTTTTCTCTCCTCGCAAAAAGACGCCAAGACCAACGAACCGGCCGAGGATGATATTTATAAAATCGGCACCTTGGGTTCGGTCGTGCAGATGCTCAAACTGCCTGACGGTACGGTCAAGGTCTTGATCGAAGGCAAAAAGCGCGCGAAAGTGGCGCGGTTCGTCGCCAATCCGGATTTTTTCTTGGTGGAAGTGGAAGATGCGCCCGAAGTCGTGGAGCGCAACACCGAAGTCGACGCCTTGGTCCGCGAAGTCCATACGACTTTTGAAAATTACGTCAAGCTCAAGAAAAAGATTCCGCCTGAAATGGTCATGTCCGTGTCTTCGATTGATGATCCGGGAAGGCTCGGTGATACCATCGTGGCCCATCTCGGCATCAAATTAGAAGACCGGCAAAATCTGCTCGAGACGTTCAACGCCGCTGAACGTTTGGAAAAAGTGCTCGGGCACATGCGCGCCGAGATTGAAATTCTCGAAGTCGAGCGGCGTATCCGATCGCGCGTGAAAAAGCAGATGGAGCGGTCGCAGAAAGAATACTATCTAAACGAGCAAATGCGCGCGATCCAAAAAGAGCTCGGCGAGAAGGACGAGTTCAAGAATGAAATTCAAGAAATCGAAGAAAAGCTCAAGCAGAAAAAACTTTCCGCCGAAGCTAAAGATAAAGTCGACAAAGAATTGAAGAAGCTCAAAATGATGTCGCCCATGTCGGCCGAGGCGACCGTGGTGCGTAACTATATCGACTGGATTATCACATTGCCGTGGAATGAGTTGACCGACGACAAGCTCGACATCAACGAAGCGGAGCGAGTTCTCGAAGAAGATCACTATGGGTTGGAGAAAGTGAAGGAGCGCATTCTGGAATATCTGGCCGTCCAGAGCCTGGTGGGTAAAATCAAGGGCCCAATTCTCTGCTTAGTCGGTCCTCCGGGGGTCGGCAAAACATCGCTGGGACGTTCAATCGCTCGCGCCACTGGCAGAAAATTCATCCGGGTGTCATTGGGCGGTGTGCGCGACGAGGCGGAAATTCGAGGGCATCGGCGCACCTATATCGGCGCGATGCCGGGGAAAATAATTCAGTCGATGAAAAAAGCCGGTTCGAGCAATCCCGTGTTCCTGATGGATGAAATCGACAAGATGTCGACCGACTTCCGCGGTGATCCGTCGTCGGCCCTGCTCGAGGTTTTGGATCCGGAGCAAAATACCACCTTTAACGATCACTACCTTGATCTGGATTTTGACCTGTCGAAGGTGATGTTTATCACGACGGCAAATTCCTTGGACCGGATTCCACGGCCGCTGCAGGACCGGATGGAAATTATTCGCATCGCCGGTTACACGGAGCTCGAAAAACTGAGCATCGCCAAAAAATATCTTTTGGAGAAGCAACGTGAGGCAAATGGACTGACGGCCGAAAACGTAGTGTTTACGGACAATGCGCTGCTCGGGGTAATTCGCCACTATACGAAGGAAGCCGGCGTGCGGAATCTGGAGCGCGAAATTGCATCCATCTGCCGCAAGGTCGCAGTGGAGGTGGTACGCAAGGATCGTGATGCTCATATTCAAGTGGGCACCAAAGGGCTGCACAAATATCTCGGCGCGATAAAGTTTCGCTACGGCAAAGCCGAAACCGAGGTTAAAATTGGCGTTACCACGGGTTTGGCCTGGACCGAATTGGGCGGCGAGCTGTTGGCTACGGAAGTTACGGTTATGCCTGGCAAAGGCCAACTGATTATTACCGGAAAACTCGGCGATGTGATGCAGGAATCGGCGCGTGCGGCGATGAGCTACGTGCGATCGCGCGCCGCCGAGTTGGGTTTAGAAAAAGATTTCTACCAAAAGCTCGATATTCATATTCACGTGCCGGAGGGCGCAATTCCCAAAGACGGTCCGTCAGCTGGGATCACGATGGCAACTTCGCTGGTGTCGGCACTGTTGAAGATCCCTGTGCATAACGACTTGGCGATGACCGGTGAAATCACACTGCGCGGATCGGTGCTGCCGATCGGCGGTCTCAAAGAAAAAGTTTTGGCGGCGCATCGGGCAGGCATCAAGAGAGTCTTGATCCCCGCGGAAAACGAAAAGGATATCGAAGAGATACCCAGCACCGTACTGAAAACGGTGGAGCTCGAACTGGTTTCGCACGTTGACGATGTGCTGAAAAAAGCGCTCATCCTAGACGACCCCAACAGTCTATTTAAGCACGGCGCGGTCGAGACGCAGACAAAAGATGACTCGCCGGCGTTCACCGAGAAGGTCGACGAAGTCGTTCCCGCTTCCGAAATATTGCCTCAGTAGATTTTTCGAAACTGAGTCGTACCCATGCCCGGGTGGTTTGACACCCGGCATGGGTACTGTTATAAAAATCCCTTACACTTTTGTCGAGGTAAGCTGACGGGGAAATTTAATTGTTTTTATTCGAAATGGAAACGACATTCAGCTCGGTTGCGACCCTAAATTCACGTCTGCAAAATTCTCGATAAAATCCTTCAGCTAGAAACGTTTGCAAGCATGGGCACAGGCAGAGTGGTGTTGGGGGATTAAGAACCAAGTGTCTGGTGACGTCATGATAGGCGAATGTTTTTGGCGGAGGGGCGGTTAGCTCAGCGGGAGAGCATCGGCCTTACAAGCCGGGGGTCACAGGTTCAATCCCTGTACCGCCCACCAGGAAGTCGATTGGGGTTAATATCGGGGTCGTAGTTCAGTTGGTTAGAACGCCGGCCTGTCACGCCGGAGGTCGCGAGTTCGAGTCTCGTCGGCCCCGCCACTTCGCCCCTGCGGGAGCGGATGTAGAGATTGTCAAAAAGCGGAGAACGCGATCATGAAGAAAGCGGAAGCGCTAAATCAGCGCCAATGGTACGTGATTGATGCCCGGGGAAAAATTCTCGGGCGCATGGCCACTGAAATTGCCAAAGTTTTACGTGGCAAGCATAAGCCGGTTTTCACCCCGAACCAAGACGCCGGAGACTTTGTGATTGTTGTCAACGCTCGTGAAATCAAACTCACGGGGGCTAAGCTCGAGCAAAAAGTTTACTACCGGCACACGGAATATCCAGGCGGCATTCGGGAGCGGACAGCGGCGCAGATGCTCGAGCAGAAACCGGAAGATCTCGTCAGGCTGGCTGTTAAAGGCATGTTGCCGAAGAATCGCTTAAGCCGCAAATTGGTCACCAAGCTCAAGGTCTATGCTGGCCCGGAGCATCCCCATGAGGCGCAGAAGCCGCAACCATTGACGGTGCAAGCATAGGAGTAAGTTGAAATGGCCGACAAAGTTTTTACTGCGACCGGGCGAAGAAAAACTTCCGTAGCACGAGTTTTCCTTAAACCCGGCAAAGGCAGAATCACCATCAACAACCGATCACTGCAAGAATATTTTGGCCGCGAGACCGCGCGCATGATCGTCATGCAGCCTTTCGATGTCACGCAGACTGCGGGCAGTTTGGACATCGATATTAACGTGACAGGAGGAGGGAACTCAGGACAAGCTGGCGCGATTCGCCATGGTATCACCCGCGCCTTGATGCTGCTCAATGCCGATTTCCGTTCGCCACTGAAAAAAGCCGGCTTTGTCACTCGAGACCCGCGTGCGGTAGAGCGCAAAAAATACGGCCGCCACAAAGCTCGCAAGCGGCCGCAATATTCAAAACGTTGATCGGCCCGCGGGCACTTACCAAATCTGAATCGTCAAAACTCGGCATGGCTACAAGAGCCGTTGCCGAGTTTTTTTATTTCTGGCTATTTCAATGACCTTTTGTCCCAGAGCAGTTCCCTCGCCGTTGGTTCCTCGGAAGGGCGTTGGTTTTGAGGCGATGAACCGGGTGGGGAGCTTCATGCGGCGGGACAAGACACGGCAAATTATTCTACGGCGGTAAAGAAATACAGACCAATGAGTGAGAATATCGCATTTGGAATCCATCCCGCCGTCCAGACCGGCAACGCACCGCCATGGCCTAACGAGATACAAAAGGCCGACAGCACCCAGTAACCGAAGCCGATCAGCATCGCGACGCCAAAACTCAAGGAAATATTGCCGCTCATCTGTCGTTTGAGCGCGAAGGGAATGGCAAGCAAAACCATCAGCGGAGAAATTAACGGAAAGGCTAATTTCGTCTGCAGTTCGACCTCATAATAAGTAGTGTCCATGCCTTTGCTTTTCATGTCGGCGATCTGCTTTTGTAGGTCGAAGAAGGTAAATTCTTCTGGATCACGGGCGAGCAGTTTTAAATCTGCAGGTGTTTCGGTGATGGGTAGACTGACGTTGACATCGTGTCGCACCATATTCCCGTTTCCAAGTATCTCCCACTCTACCGCTGCACCCGTTTTCCAGCCGCTGGGGCCCCACTCCGCTTTAGAAATTTCTTCCAGGGCGCGCAGGCTAAAATCTCGGTTCAAGCGAAATACGGTGATGTTTTCGAGTGTGCTGTTGCGAGTGTCGAAACGATCGACGTTAATAAAGCTGCCTTCACCACGAATCCAAATGTCGTCGGTCCCCAAGAGGCTTTGCTGCTGTTTATTTTTAATCTCGGTCTTATAAATCGTCTGCGCCCGATGTTCGAAAACCGGCACCAGGGTCTCATTCCAGATAAAGGTAAAGCCGCATATGATGATCGAAAGAATCAAGATAGGCAATGCGATGCGCTGGACGCCGATGCCGCTCGATCGGATCGCGGTGATTTCGTGGGTGCGTGCGAGTGCACCGAGGCAAAACAGCGTCGAGAATAGCGTTGCGAAGCCAATCACGCGGGAGATCGAAAGCGGGGCGCGATAGATGAAATAGCGAACCACCGTCCAGAGCGGCGCTGAGGATTCTAGCAACGTGCCAATGCGATCGAAAAAATCGACGGTGACGTAGAGTGATGTGATCACTGCCAGACTGATAAAAAAAATCCGCAGAAATCCGGCCGCTAAATAACGATCCAGGATGCCCCCGAGCGGGAGGAAATTAATGCGAATTCGTTCGCTGTCCATGATCGTTAATCTCTTTTTCTGCGCCGGAACCGCTCGATCCGTTCGATTGCACGAGCTGCGGTGCGTTCTACGCGGGCTGGTAGCGCTAGCGGGGATTCATGCAGCGCTTTGCGAAAAAAATACAGCCCGATACCGCCGACGACGATATTCGGCAGCCAGAGTGCCGGGAGTGGATGGAGTATATTTCTTTCACCCAACGCTTTGCCCAGAGAAAGCAGCGCGTAGTAGGTCATTAGCCAAAATAAACACAACATGAATCCCCAGGATCGGTTTGCTCTGGAGCTGCGCGGCAATAATGTCAACGATACGCCCAATAGGCAAAAAACCAGCGGCACGAAACCGAAGGCGATTCGCTGGTGCAACTCCATTTGCTCGGCAACGGCTCTTGTACTTTGGCTCTGTTTGCTCTCAATGGCCTGGAGCAGGCTCGCTAAAGACAATTCCTTAGGGCCAGCTTGTTTTTGGCTTGCGGGACCAACCAGCTCGTCAAGGTCCAATTTAAAATCGTAAATGTTAAACCGCGTTTCGCTAAAGCCTGGGCGATTTTTCTCACGTTCGTAGATCGAGCCATCGAACAGTCGCAGTCCCAACGAATTGGTTTCTTCATCGGTGGTAATGAGCGCGACCTTGCCGAGGATGATATCTTCGCGAACCGGGTCACGTTTGTCGACGATGAGAACCCCTTGCGCCGTGTTGCCAGGCGGAATCAGCTCTTCGACGTATATGAGTATTTTGGGAAAATCATCGTTGAACACTTTTTCCTTCAGTGCGGTGCCAACTCGGCTCCTGGCGATGTTATAAAGTTCTTTTCTGAGCGCTGCGTTGGCGGCGGGCCGGGCGAAGAGAGTTAAAGACAGCGTAATCAGCGCGACGATCATGGCTGCCACAGAAACCGGCCAAAGAATTTGCGTTGGGCTGACGCCCGAGGCTTTCATCGCTAGCAGTTCTTGATCGTTGGACATCCGGCCGAGACCCAACAGGACGGCCAGGAGAAAGGACATGGGCACGGTTAGCTCTAGAAATGTCGGTAGAATTAGCGAGAAAAGTTTGACAATCTGAAAAAAAGGGACGCCGCGTGTCATAACCAGCTCGATGAGTTTGAGAATGCGCGCGATCAGCAAGATCAACGTAAACGCTAGCAGGCCGAGAAAAAAGGGTGGCAGCACTTCCGAGACGAGATAGAGACAAAGTGTTTTTCGCCGCACGGTGCAGGCATGTTAACTGGTGGTGGTTTCATTGTAAAACCCCTTTAGCGCAACGATTATAAATTCAAGCGATGGCCAATAACGATGCTATTATCTTCGGCGTGAATCCGGTATTGGAAAAGCTCAAAGCCGCGGCCAAAGATGTGTTCGAATTGCTGATTGCCGACGGCGCCGAGCGCACGTCGCTGCGGCAAATCGCTCTAGAAGCGAAGCGGCACGGTGTGAATTTGGTGCCGGTCAATCGAGGAATGCTCGATCGATTAACTGGCGGGCAGAGGCATCAAGGCGTCGTCGCGCGGATTGCGGCGTACGACTATTTTCCGTTTGGCGAATTGCTGCAACAAGCTGCCAAGTCGTCTGGATCAAGTTGGATTCTAGTTTTAGATGGGCTTACGGATCCGAGAAATTTCGGCGCGCTTCTGCGCACGGCGGAAGCCGTTGGAGTAAATCACGTTATCATTCCCAAAGACCGTTCGGTCGAAGTTACCCCGGTTGTGGTTAAAGCCTCGGCAGGCGCTGTCCATCATCTCAATATTACCAAAGTTACAAATCTGCGGCGCGCCATCAGTGAACTGAAGCAACATAACTATTGGGTCGTGGGGCTCGATAGTCAAAGCCGGGAAAGCATCTACGACAAAATATATTCCGATCGCTTAGTCGTAGTCCTGGGGAGCGAAGGTCATGGTATTCGGCCGATCAATCTGCGCGAATGCGATTTCGTGGTGTCGATTCCGATGATGGGAAAGGTGGGTTCGCTCAATGTCGCTGTTGCAGGAGCCGTGTTTCTCTATGAAATCCTGCGCCAACGGAAGTCGAATGGCGTGGATTTGATTAGAACCTGACCGGTCAAAACGGGGTTAGAACGGCATATTGACTATTCTTGCAACTTAGCTGTTGACATATTCCGCTGAAGGTGGTTTAAATACCCGTTTACAAAAGAGGTAAGCTGCCCTTGTGCCGTCGTTTGCCCAATCGGCGAAGGTCCAAACAAACTGGTAAATTGCCATCAGTCGTTCTATCCCCGCGGATCTAATGGCGATTTAGTAGTATTGGCGCTGATGCGGAAGAGGCCGGATCAGAGTAAGCTGGCGTAGCTCAATGGCAGAGCAGCTGATTTGTAATCAGCAGGTTGTAGGTTCAAGTCCTATCGCCAGCTCCAGTCCCTAAGGCTTTTCACCGTGGAGTGGTGAGGACTCGTATTTTAGTTTGGGGTGAAGAGAGTCAAGGAGAGGTTCCCGAGTGGCCAAAGGGAGCAGACTGTAAATCTGCCGGCGATGCCTTCGAAGGTTCGAATCCTTCCCTCTCCACCAATTTTGCGGGAATAGCTCAGTTGGTAGAGCGCAAGCCTTCCAAGCTTGGGGTCGCGGGTTCGAGTCCCGTTTCCCGCTCCATTTTGCGTACGGCTGATGGCACATAGCAGGTGGCCGCTGGGCGGCCCTTTCGCAGATCGATCGCTACAGGCCTTAGGTCGTCGACTGATATGCCCAGGTAGCTCAGTCGGTAGAGCACGTCCTTGGTAAGGACGAGGTCGGCGGTTCGATCCCGCTCCTGGGCTTTGCTCGCTTTGGGGATTTAGCGCCGCGCGCGAGTGATTTTTCGGTTTTATAAATGGACGGGTAAATCATTTAGGAGGACGAGATGAGCAAACAAAAGTTCGAGCGTAAGAAGCCACACCTCAACATTGGCACGATCGGTCACGTTGACCACGGCAAGACGACTTTGACGGCGGCGATCACCAAGGTGCTGGAAAAGCAAGGTAAGGCGAAGTTTCTCGCCTACGATCAGATTGATAAAGCGCCGGAAGAGAGAGAGCGCGGCGTGACAATCAATATCGCCCATGTCGAGTACGAGACCGATAAGCGCCATTACGCTCACGTCGACTGTCCCGGCCACGCCGACTATGTTAAAAACATGATCACTGGCGCGGCCCAGATGGATGGCGCGATTCTCGTCGTCTCCGCCGCTGACGGTCCGATGCCTCAGACCCGCGAGCATATTCTGCTGGCCCGCCAAGTCGGAGTTCCGGCCATCGTGGTTTTCCTCAACAAAGCCGACATGGTTGACGACAAAGAACTTTTGGATCTCGTTGAGTTGGAAGTGCGGGAGTTGCTCTCAAAGTATAAGTTCCCCGGCGACGACACACCAATTGTGGTCGGTAGCGCATTAAAAGCCCTGGAAGGCGATACTTCCGAATTGGGCGAAGGCGCGATTCTTAAATTGATGGATGCGGTCGACTCCTTCGTCCAGGAGCCGGTGCGCGATATCGATAAACCCTTCCTCATGCCTGTCGAAGACGTATTCACGATCAGCGGCCGTGGTACAGTGGTGACGGGCCGGGTTGAAAGAGGCGTGGTTAAAGTCGGCGAGGAAATTGAAATCGTCGGTTTCAAGGCGACGCAAAAGACCGTCGCAACGGGTGTCGAGATGTTTCGCAAGCTCTTGGA
>Ga0187773_10000660_pt1 | contig 13690 bp, 11 predicted proteins | sample 0216_BV02_MP05_1_FD_133133 | JGI IMG/M metagenome (GOLD analysis project Ga0187773, IMG submission 133133) | Tropical peat soil microbial communities from peatlands in Department of Meta, Colombia - 0216_BV02_MP05_10_MG | ecosystem: Environmental > Terrestrial > Soil > Wetlands > Peat | place...
CCTTGCTCTCTTCGGTGAGCCAGTCTCTGGTCACCTTCTCCTTGACTTCCTCCAACTCAGGCAGCCGGGAGTCTTCCACACCGACCACCTGGGCCACGACCTGATCCTGGCCCGCGGTCACCGGCCGAGAGAGATCTCGCGGTTGCAGCGAGAAAAGCATCTTGTTCAGGTCAGGATAATAGCCCAACCCAGCGATCGGAGCATCGGCAGCGAATGGCCCCGCCTCTCGCGCTTGCAGGTGCGCGGCCGCCGCCGCCTTCTGGATGTCCTCGGCGACCCGGGCTTGATCGGCGAAGGCCTTGGCTCGATCCTGAGCGAGGTCCCCGGCGCGTTCCTGCCTGAGGGCATTGACCACCCGGTCCCTCACGTCCGCCAGAGAACTGCTCGCCGCTTCGCGGATGTCCTCCACCTTAATTATGTGGATGCCGAATCGGGTGCGGACGAGATCGCTGATCTCGCCCTTCTTCAGGGAGAAGGCCGCCTCGGCGAAGGGTTTCTCCATGTCCGCCTGGCCGAAGTAGCCCAGGTCCCCCCCATTGGCAGCGGTGGTATCCTCCGAATACTTTCGGGCGAGGGCTGCGAAGTCCGCACCACCGCGCGCCTGAGTCAGGACCTCCTTGGCCCGGTCAAGAATGGCCTGGATCTGAGACGCCGTGGCGTTGGGCGGTGTGCGGAACAGGATGTGCCGGGCGCGAACCCTCTTGGGCTGCTGATACTCATCCTGGTGGAGGCGGTAGTAGCCCTCGATCTCTGGATCGCTCGGCTTCACTTCGTCCATGTAGTCCCGCGGAGAGAAGCGGACGTAAACGATCCTCCGTCTTGCCGGCAGGCGGTACGATTCCCGATGTTCGCCAAAGTAGCGGCTGACTGCGTCCGGATCGGGTGTTACCTGATCCGTGAAGGAGGCGGGATTGATCAATACATAAGACAGGTTCACCTTGTCCTGGAGTTGGTGGTAAAAGGAGGATACCTCCCCGGGCAAGATACTTGCTCCCATTCCGATCACCCGTCTCAGCCTTTCGATGAGCATACCCTCTTGCAGTTTCGCTTCAAACTCCGGGGGAGTGAAGGGCGAAGAGCGCAGGATGCGCTCGTACTGCCCGGGGTCAAACTGGCCGTTGATCTGGAAGTCTGGGGTGCTCAAAATGGCCTGCCGGAGTTCCTCGGGGCTCACTTCGAGGCCGAGACGGTGGGCCTCTTCGAGGAGGAGTCGGGTGGTGATAAGCTGGTCGAGGGCCTGCTCCTTGAGCTTCATGGTTTCCAGCATCTCGGAAGACACTCGGCCGCCCATCTGGCGGCGTACCTGCTCAACAAGGCTTTTATAGGCGCTCTGGTACTCCCGATAATCGATGTAGGCCCCGTTGACCACGGCGAACCGAGCCGCCCTCTGCTCGCGATACGAATACCCTCCCCAGGCGATGAAGACAATGACGATGGCGACGAGTGCCACCTTGATCAGCCAGGACGTGGCGTGTTTTCGCATGAGGTCGAGCATGGTTCCCCTCGCAGGTGTTTGCTCACAGGCCGTTGGCGGCGGCGTGACCGCCACCCCGATCGTCGACGGCAGGAAACTACCCAACTTTCATATGAAATGCAAGCGCCGGATGGAAAACGGTACCCGGCGGCCCTTTCCGTGGGACCCACGCTTGTGTCGGGGCCCAAACATCGGTGACAATTCTTGTCAGGCAGTGACAAAGAATGGTGTCAATTCCCACACAGCTCCCGTCTGAACCGCCCGCCAGGGGCAGCAGGGTCTCCCGGGAAATTAGTCAGGAGCACCGCAAAGCCCGACTTCATCATGGGATCTAACCACATGAATTTCCCATAACATCTTCGTGGTGCCTCTCCTCTTCCGATCCTGGCATGGTCCGTGCTCGTCACCGCGTTCGATCCCTGCGTTCGTGGCCGGAGGACCTTAGCCTGGTTGGCAAACAACTTGCAATACCCCGAGACGACCAGAAGACCCTGTCCGAGTATGGAGGAGAGGAGGTGAGAGGGAGGAGAGCTGTGCAAGACTAAGTAGGGTAACGGACTCATGACCGATATCACTTAAGAAAAGGAGAACGTTCATGCTTACCAAAATCAGAAGGATGCTCAACAAGAAGGGCTTCACCCTCATTGAGCTGATGATCGTCATCGCGATCATCGGGATCCTGGCCGCGATTGCAATTCCGCAGTTCGCGGCATACCGGGTAAAGAGCTATAACGCTGCGGCCCAGGCGGACCTCCGGAATTCCAAGACCAACTTGGAGGCATTCTACGCCGACTATCAGATCTATCCGCAGTAAACGGAGTGTGCAAACCAGTCACGTATCTTAGGTGAAGGAGTATGCCATATGAAGAAAGCACTTGCCCTCATGTTTGCTCTGAGCCTTGTTGCCGTGGTTTCGGCCCCGGCGATGGCAGACGTAAGCAACAAAAACTTCATCATCACCTTTGGAACCGGTCTTAGTGGTGGGACGTGCAGCTACGGACTCTCCAATAATGTCTACATGAGCTATGTTCAAAGCAACAACGGTCAGAACTATGCCCTCGGCGACAAGCATATGAACGGAAATCGAGAATATTACACCACCAACAATACCACGATCATCTATTATTTCGAGAACGACCTGTGGAAGGGCATGACGACACTCAACAGCGCGGCCGCTCTCGACCCGACCGCCACTACAATTTCCGGAGGCACGCCGCTGTAATCCTGTAATATGGGTATCTCGGTGTCTACTGTACCCAGAAAGGGGGGGTGGCCCCCCCTTTCTGTTTGCCCGTCGCCCCTTGGCTTGTTTTCCCGCCGAACAGGAAGAAAGCAGGTTCAATGACCAGGCAGATCGCGGCCTTGGTGGTGATTGCCCTGAAACACGGTGTCCGTGACCGGGTCCTCCACGCCATTCTGGCAGTGGGACTCCTTTTGCTCCTTTCCACCCCGGTGGTGGCCGCGTTTTCCATGCGTCAGGTTCTGGCCTTGGCGGTGAGTTATTCTCTCTCAGTGATCTCTCTTCTCGGCCTCCTCTTGACGGCGTTTCTCGCTCTCGGTATGTTGAACCGGGATCTGGAAAGACGAATCGTGCACACGGTGTGCTCGCTGCCCCTGTCCCGCTCGGTGTACCTTCTCGGGCGGTTCGTGGGCTTTGCCCTGCTTCTCTTCCTTGCGCTCGCCATCATCGGTGCTTTCAGCGCCTCTGCCATCTTCATGCTGAACCTGTATTACCCGCCGGATGTCCCCTTCTCCTGGCAAACGTTCGGGTTAGCACTCTGGTTCCAGTACTGGATTCTCCTCATCGTAGGCGCGGTGACCATGGCTCTCACTGCGTTTGCCACCTCCACCTTCTTGCCTCTCGCCCTGAGCATAGGAATTTACTTCGCCTCCTTCAGCACGGAGGCGGTGAGGTATTACACCGAAAGCGGCATCGGCAAGGCCCAGACGGCGCCACTCATTCGCTGGCTGGCTAACTTCGCCTACTGGGTGTTGCCGAATTTCTCCGCCTTTGACCTGAAGGGTCAAGCGATCTACAGTCTTCCCCTCGAGCCGCGGGCCCTCCTGCTCACCCAACTGTACGGCATCGGCTACCTGGGCGTGCTCCTGGTAGTGGCCACGATCATCTTCAGTCGGAGGGAATTCTTGTAGGGGAGACTAATATTGGGCGCACTCCCCCTTGACGAGGTCGAGATTCTCATTTCAGGTGGCCGTCGTGAAACGTCTCTTCCTGCTCGTAGCAAGCCTCGTGCTGCTCCTCGGGACTCTGTATCCCCTTACGGGGATTCGAGGCCAGCAACCGCCGGATGTGCTTCTCGGTTTCTATCCTCCGCCCTCGGTGATCATGGCCCTCAGCGCCGATCACTACCATTTCCTCTCCCAGGTGATCCTGCTTAATTGCGTGTTCTACTATGGCTCGGCCGTTGACAGAGGGGAGGCTCCCAATTGGGGAAGGATGTATGAGGCGCTCTTCACCTCAGCCCGGTTGGATCCTTACAACATGGACGCCTATTACCTCACCCAAGCTGTACTGCCGTGGGAGGCGCGGCTCGTGAGGCCGACGATCCAACTTCTCGAATACGGATTCGCCCATCGGCACTGGGACTGGTACCTGCCCCTCTTCCTTTCGTTTGACTATGCCTACTTTCTCCGCGATTACGAGAAAGCGGGGTACTACATGGCGAGGGCCGCGGCGCTTAACCCGAGGGCCGGCTATTTTTATACCCTCTCTGCACGTTACTTCTATGAAGCCGGGAGGACCGCCTTCGCCCTGGCTTACCTTAGGGAACTCATTCCCACCGAACGCAATGAACAGATTCGACAGATGATGATCACCCGAGCCGAGGCCCTCGAAGCGATCCTGCTCCTGGAGCAGGCCGTGTCAGCCTTCAAGGAGCGCCATCACCGGATGCCCAGGGACCTCGATGAGGTAAAACGGGCAGGTCTCATAGGGCGGATGCCGGTGGACCCCTACGGCGGGACCTTCTACCTTGACCAGGAGGGCCGCGTGCGTACGACAAGCAAGCTCGCGAGGGCCGGAAAGTGATGGCCAGCTTCCTTGAGAGGTCTGCGGGATTTCCCGGCCAATCATGTGATCCGCCGGGAGGCGATGTCTGCTTTGGGAGCGAGGTGATTCCTTGAAACCGCTAGTCATTGAGAATCTCCAGAAGACTTATCTCAAAGGGGTGCGCCGGCAAAAAGTGCTGGCTGTCCGCGGGCTGTCCCTGGAGGTGGAAGAGGGAGAAGTCTTTGGTTTCGTGGGACCGAACGGGGCAGGGAAGAGCACTACCATTAAGGTTCTCTGCAACCTCATTCGCCCGACTACAGGCCGGGCGTCTCTCATGGGCAAGGATGTTACCTCAGCCGAGGCACGGCGGCAGGTGGGGTATCTTCCCGAGAATCCGTCCTATTACGATTACCTGACCGGTGAGGAGCTGCTTGCCTTCAACGGTGCCACTCACGGCATGAGCGCTCACCGGATCAGAGAGAGAAGCACGGAGTTGCTGGAGATGGTGGAGCTTACTCCAGCCGCGAAGCGCCCTCTTCGCACGTACTCGAAAGGCATGGTGCAGCGCCTTGGTATTGCAGCCTCTCTCATCCATGATCCGCAGGTGCTGATCTGGGACGAGCCCATGTCCGGACTTGATCCCATCGGCCGCAAGCAAACGACCGATCTCATGCTCGATCTCCGGAGACAGGGGAAGACCATCTTTTTCAGCACGCATATCCTTGCCGACGTCGAGCAGGTATGTGACCGGATCGGGATGATCGTCCAGGGCGACATGGCCTACATCGGAAAGCTGGAGGAGATTCGTTCTGCGGCGATTGAACACTACCGGGTGGTCTTTCAGCCTAGTGGCCGCATTGACGCCGCTCTCTTCGGTCCTTATCGCCCCGAAGTCCACGGCGGTCGCTATCACCTGGAGGTCCCACCCGCTCAGTTCGGAGAGATCATGAAGCGGTTGCTCAGTGAAGGGGCGGAGATTGTCAGCGTTGAACCCAAGCGTGTGCGGCTGGAGGATGTCTTTGTTGGTCTGACCCGGCGGACCGAGGTTGGCAGATAACTTGCAGTGTCTGATCGTGCGTCAGGTAGGCGCCTTCAGCCGCTCCTGAGGTGAGGTATACGAGGATAACGCTACCATGGTGAATAACGGCCAACCCGCGAGCCTGCCGGTGCGGGAGTGGATCCTGCTCCTCCTCATGGCTTTTGTGACCTTGGGCCTTTACTATCCGGCGACCCTCGCTCCCTTTTGCCTCCTGGATGACGAGATTCTCGTTAGGGACGTGCTCAACAATCCTTCGTGGTCGTACCTCAAACAGGTATTTGGTCCAAACCAAGGCGACGCCTACGGGGGGCCCTATTTCCGCCCCCTTTCCACCTTGGTTTTTTTTCTCATCGCCAAGGCCGTCGGTCTGGAGCCCGCACCGTTTCATCTGTTCAATGTTATCATCCATCTCGCAAATGGGTTGCTCATCTATTTCCTGACGAGAAGGGTGCATTCTACCCATTCGGCAAGCACCTGGCTGGGCTTCACAGCCGCCATGCTCTTTCTGGTGCATCCTGTGAACGTCGAGGCCGTTGCCTGGGTTTCCGGACGCCCAACCCTCTTATCCACGTTCTTCATCCTTCTCTCGTTTTCCTTGCACCTGAGGGTGGAGCGAGACTCCAGAGATTGGCGCCTCTGGGCTGGGGCTTTCTGTTATCTCCTCTCCCTCCTCACTTATGAACTGGCCGCGTTCATGCCACTCGCATTCCTGTACTGGGATCTCGACCGCGATCCGGGTCCGAATTGGCGACAAGCGGTGAAACGGAACTTCCGCCGCTGGTTGCCTTACGGAGGCGCCCTCCTCGTCTATATGCTCTATCGGCTGGGAAGAGGGCTCACGGACCCCGGGTCCAACGATGACGAGGGCTACCTGGTGGTGAACTTTATTGACGCCTTTTGGGCCAATATCTCGAGTCCCTTTGTGGGCATCGGCTTCTACCTCAAGAAGCTTTTCTGGCCCTGGCCTCTCAACTTCCATATTGAGTCTGTTTCTCCCTTCGAACGTCCTGTGTATCTGGCCCTCGGCGTCGCCTTTCCCTTTGTCCTTGCCTGGTTGATCTGGAAGCGGATCTTGGTGAGATTCTGGGCATGGTGGCTCATGTGCGGCCTTCTGGTGGCGCTTCCCATTACCTTTCACGGCTTTTCCTGGACTGGCGCAGCCGAGCGCTATATCTATCTCTCGAGTATCGCCTTTGCCGGTCTCGGAGCGGTCTTATTCTCGATGCTTACTGAGGCCCCACCTCGAACGCTCCGTGCCATCGAGGTATCGGTAGTTGCCATTCTCTTCGTGTTTGGAGCAAGCACTGTCTCGCGAGCGACACTGTGGCAGTCAAATGTCTCCCTCCTGCGGGATACCTGGGAAAAGAGCCCAACGAGCGGACGCATTGCCTCATCCTATGCCCGAGCCCTACTCGCTGCCGGCAGGGAACAAGAAAGCGTCGTCTTATTCAATAAGGCAATGGAGCTCGGCTACATTTCCGATCCCGCCCGTACGCTCGGGGACATAGAAAAGGGTAGAAAGAACTACGCTGCAGCCGAAGCATATTATTTCCAGGCCCTGTGGCCCTTTACCAAGCTTTCGACGCCCGGTGCCAGGCCCGTCGCTAACCTGGGGATCCTCGACAGGCGAGATCCCGATATCTACATGTCCCTGATAGATTTGCATTACAGGATGGCTGAGGCGGACCCGGCTCGGAAATCGTACCACGCGGAACGGATCATTCATTTCCATGAGGCTGCCTGCAAGCTGGAGCCGAAAAACGTTTACCGCCGTTATCTCCTGGCCAAGGCCCATCTGCACTTCGGCAACGTGGAACGGGCACGAAAGCTCTTTGCTGAGGTGAGCGAGGCGGCGCCGGATACTTATTATGGCAAGGCCGCGGCCAAATTGGCGCGGTGCGAACAACCGACCGTTCAGGCAGGGAATTGAGGGATCCTCGCCCTGACTCGCAAGAGGCGCCGAGGCGGGAATGAATGGTATGACCGTGGTATTTCCGACTGCTCACGGGGGACCGATCAAAGTCAGCATCGGAGTAACCGCCCATAACGAGGCCGCGAACATCGGACAACTGCTCCGGGCCCTGACTGGGCAGGAGACCGCCCGGGTGGAAATTGACGAGATTCTCGTCATCTCCAGCGGCTCAACTGACGGGACCGACGACATCGTCCGTGGATGGGAGGGGAGAGATCCCAGGGTACGGCTCCTTCGCCAGGAGCGCCGGGAGGGCAAAGCCTCGGCCGTGAACCTGTTTCTCCAGGAGGCCAGGAACGATATCCTCGTTCTCGAGAGCGCCGATACCTTGCCTATCGCCGATACCGTCGAACGTCTGGTGGCGCCGCTCGTAGACGAGATGGTGGGCATGACCGGCGCTCACCCCGTGCCTCTCAACCCGAAGGACACTCTCCTTGGCGGCGTGGTCCACCTCATGTGGGAGCTCCATCACCTCGTGGCCCTGGAGGCGCCGAAACTGGGGGAGATGGTGGCCTTCAAGAAGGTGATCAGCGGTATTCCCTCCGACAGCGCAGTAGACGAGGCCAGTCTTGAGGGTGCGCTACGCGAGGCGGGCTTGGAGCTGGTCTATGTGCCCGCGGCGGTAGTGTACAATCGGGGACCGGATAACCTCAGGGATTTTCTCGTCCAGCGGCGCCGAATCCAGGCCGGTCACCTTTGGCTTCGGGCTCACTCCGGCTACAAGGTTGCCACATCCAGGGCGATGCCCATACTGAGGCATCTCGTCAACCTCGCCCCCCGTTTGCCCCGGGGGCTGGTTCTGGCGGTGGGGGCTGTAGTGCTGGAGGCTCTCGGACGTGCCTTGGGCTGCTTCGATTTCTGGGTGCTGGGTAAAAACCCTTTTGTCTGGAAGATGGCTAACAGCACAAAGAACCTGAGGGGTTAGGGAGATATGAAGCTCGACTGAGTGTTGGCAAGGAGTCATCTGTGCTTGAGGGCCTGTCAAGACTTCCGCTGTATATTTTGTTCAGAAGTATCGGACGACCGAAACAGTTGCCGATGAGTCTGACGGTGAGCGTCACTTCGGCGTGCAACTCGCGCTGTAAGACCTGTCGAATTTATGAGACCCGTCACGATCAGATGACTGTTGCCCAGTACGGGCGCCTGTTTCGAAGTCTCGGTCGGACTCCCGTGTGGGTGACGATGAGTGGCGGGGAACCGTTCCTTCGGGAGGAGCTCCCGGAAATCTGTGCGTCACTCTACTCCCATTGTCGGCCGGCGGTCATCAACATTCCCACCAATGGAATTCTTTACCAGAAGATAGCTCCGGCCGTTCACACAATCGCCACATCCTGCTCCGGGGCAAGGGTTGTTGTGAACCTCTCCCTGGATGCAGTGGGGGACATGCATGACGAGATCCGGGGAGTCCCTGGAAACTTCGAAAAGGCCCTCAAGACCTATCATAGCCTGAAAGAGATCCAGGAGCGAGGACTGAGTAACCTTTCTCTGGGCATCCATACGGTGATTTCTCAGTTCAACGTGGCGGCCATTCCGAAGATCGTTCCGGAGATCCTCTCCCTCCATCCGGATTCGTATGTTACCGAAATCGCCGAAAACCGGGTGGAACTGAAGACCATGGACCTGGAGATCACCCCCGAGCCAACAGCGTACCGGACAGCCATCGATTTCATCACGGAGCGTACGCGGACTTATGCTTTCAGGAAACTCGGGAGAGTCATTCGGTCCTTCCGGTTGGAATACTATCAACACGTGAAGGCTCTGTTGTTTGGCGAGTCGGCGCGGTGGCCTTGCTACGCCGGCTTTGCCTCGGCTCAGATCATGCCGGACGGTCAGGTATGGGCCTGCTGCATAAGAGGGCATTCGCTCGGCCATCTCGCACAGACGGGATACGACTTTCCGCAGATCTGGTATTCCAGGCAAGCCGATGAGGTGAGACAAGCAATCAAAGAGAGCCGGTGCCAGTGCCCTCTGGCGAATTCCTCCTACACAAATATGCTGTTGCATCCGCCGACTTTGCTGGCCATCGGTGCCCGTGCCCTGGTCTTGAGGTGATAGGAGCATCACCATGAAAGAGAACTATACGACCAATGCCAAGGTGTTCGTAGTCATCCCCACCTACAATGAGCGAGACAATGTCACGAGCCTCATCCCCATCATTCTCAAGAAGGGACCACATCTTAAGGTGCTGATTGTCGACGATAACTCGCCTGACGGCACTGCCGAGGCAGTTCTGAGCATGGCCCAGGCAGATGGCCGGATATTCCTTGCCCGTCGTCCCGGAAAGATGGGCTTGGGAACGGCGTATGTCGCGGGATTCAAGTGGGTTCTTACCAATAGCGATGCCGATTACATCTTCGAGATGGATGCTGACTTCTCTCACAATCCGGACAGAATTCCTGATTTCATCCAGAAAATCGAAGCAGGCAACGATGTGGTCATTGGTTCCCGTTACCTGAAAGGGGTCAGTGTAGTAAACTGGCCCATCCGACGACTCATGCTTTCGTATTGCGCCAGTAAGTACGCCGCCATTATAACCGGTATACGATTGCACGATCAAACATCAGGCTACAAGTGCTTCCGACGTCAGGTGCTCGAGACGATTGACCTTGATCGAATTGTTGCGGACGGCTATGCGTTCCAGATCGAGATGAACTTTCTGGCCCGTAGGCATGGTTTCCGCTTGGCCGAAACGCCCATAATCTTCGAGGACCGCCGGGCAGGTACCTCAAAGATCTCCCGAAGAATTGTCTACGAGGCCATGTGGGTGGTATGGCGGCTGCGGCTGACAGATCTGTTTATCAGAGCCAAGCCTCGCCTTCCCCATCACAGTATCTCGGGTGCCCTGTGGAGGACGGCGAGGCACTGAAGCCTGGCTCCCTCCTACCAGGCAAACCTTTAGCACGACTTGGTTGAGCCCAAACGGGTATGAGTGGCAGAACGGCTCTTGTCTCAGGTGTCACGGGATTCATCGGGAAGAACCTGGCAGCGAAGCTCTGCACTCATGGTTATCGAGTCACCGCTCTCGTCAGGCCAAGTGCGAATCGTTCCAGCCTTGGAGCGCTGCATGGAGCAGTGAGCTTTCTCGATGCGGACCTGTCAGATATCCACGGTTTGGAGCGCCAGTTAAGCCGGCACCGGTGGGATGTAGTTTTCCATCTGGGTGCGATCCGTGGAGTTCGATCCATTACAAAGCAGAGCTATTTTACTGTAAACGTCGAAGCGACCGAAGTGTTGGGGAGGTACGCGCGACAGGCAGGAGCGAAGTTGATTTTCTGTTCCTCTGTTGGAGTTTACGGAACCACGCCTCGCATCCTGCCGCCTCCAAGAGATAGCAACTTCTGGGCTGACAACATTTATCACTCTACGAAGATCGAGGCCGAAAAGAGGCTCCAATTTCTCGTTCGACGGGGCCTAGCGTGCGTTATTCTCCGGCCAGGGATCACCTATGGAACCGATGACTACGGTTTCCCCTACCTGCTGATCAAATTGATTGATAACGGCATCTTGATTCTCCCGACTCAGCCAATACAGATTCACCTGGTCGATGTAGATACCCTGTGCGATGCTTTCCTGGCGTCGGCCATAAGATCGATTGAGTCCGGTACAGTCTATAACGTGCTGGATGCAAATCCAGTGATGCTTAATGATCTCGTAGATTTCATTAACTTCGAACTAAAGGGCAGGTCTTATCCACGATGGAAACACATCCCGAAAGCTTTCTTCCGGTTGGCTGAGATTACAGCTAGTCTCTTGCACAATCCGTCATGGAAAGCTCGTTTCGAGCTTCTGTCAAGAAGCTGGTACTACGATACAGACGCAATTGATACCAGTCTCGGTGTAACGCAGCTTGCAACGATCCCGAATTTTGGCAAGGTCGTTAACTGGTACAAGGCCGTGCGAGGCTGAACATGGCTATACCGATTCTCAAGACTTGGCGAACCTATTTTGAAGAGAGTCCCCATGAAGGACTTGGCTCTTCCTACGAACGTGTCGTGCTTAATTCTAGACTAGAGCTACTTCAGAAGCGCTATGGGGTTTCCACGTGCCTTGAAGTTCCAATCTTCGGTTTTACGGGCCTCAGCGGAATCAATAGCCTATGCCTTGCTCGCAGTGGCGTTCGAGTCACCCTGGTCGACGATCATCAGGAGCGTCTTTGCCTGATCAAGGGTGTCTGGCAGGAGGCGGGGGAGAAATTCAACGGCGTCTACGCCAAGGACTTCACTAGCCTGCCGTTTGCAGACAAATCCTTCGATCTGAGCTGGAATTTTTCTGCGCTTTGGTTCGTTTCGGATATTCAAGCTTTCTTGCAGGAGCTCGCAAGAGTGACACAGAAAGTCATTTTCTTTGGTGTACCGAATCGGTGGGGCCTCGGGTTCTTCCTCGATAAGTATGTATCTGCGCCAGAGCTCCAAGGAGAGCTGAAAGAACAGAACATCTCACCCCGCACCTTGACAAAGAACATGGGATCTCTTGGGTGGCATCTGGTGGAACGAGGATATATCGATGTTCCACCCTGGCCCGACATCGGCATGAAAAAGGAGGACTTTCTGAAGGTATTCGGGCTTCGCTTCCCGATGAGGCATGGGACAAAGAAAGTCGATACATCGCTTACTATCATGAACTACTACAAGGGTGTAGATCCGAACTTCCCAGCCAGAATGTGGCGGTACTATTGGTTTGAAAAAAGAATGCCGAACATTCTAAAAACGTTCTGGGCACATCATCGGTTCCTCACATTTGAACCGTCAGGCGTGTCGGCCATCGCCAATAGATAGAGGCTATGAGCAAGTATCCCGATCTCTCCCATCCCGAAGGGACGGAACGCGCTGGAAGCTCGTGCCCTTAGGGTCCTGACGAAAACGGGTTTTCATAGGGATTTTGTGACGTAGGGAGCGTCTTACATATATGAGGAAAGATTGCGCAGCCGACCCCGAAGACGGCCGGATGAGTCGACTCAAGGCCTTTTTTCTGCGAGAAGTTCACCTGCCCCAGTCTCCGTTTCTCCGTGACCTTTTGGCTCTTGCCTTTCTTGTTTCTGCAGGTCTTGCCTATCACCTTCAGGATATGTCTTTCGACTCATTGCCAAGGGGCGATTTGACCGGTAGCATGGCTTGGTTTACCGATTACAAGGCACAGTGGTTTTCTGAAGGAACGTTACCGCTCTGGTTGCCGACATGGTTCACTGGCATGTTGAATCTGCATTCGTTGAGTGAGTTCCTGTTGGTTTTTCCTTTCTCGTTATTCATGTCCCCGGTCGCAGCTTACAAAATGGTCTCTCTTCTCGTGATAGCTGCCGGGGCCGTCGGCGTTTTCAGGTTGCTCCGCCATTTCGGGATTGATCGAACTGGGGCTTTCATCGGCGGGCTAGTTTTCTTCCTTCATCCTGTTGTGATGTTGGAGTCCCGGCTCTTTGGGCACTTGGCCTTTCTCCTTACTTTGGCAATACTGCCATTCTATCTGAGTGAGATCCGTCAAGTCCTTTCCGGGGCACGGTGGGCATGGCCGCTCACCAGGGCTGCCCTGCTGCTCGGGCTCTTGTTCTCGCTGCACGTTACCATGGCAGTCATGGTGTCATTGATGACCATGATGATAACCCTGTTATGGCATGACTTGATGAGCGGCACTACAAGCTGGCTTCATTCAGCTTTGAAGGCTGCGGTCATTCTGATAGCTGGTTTCGCGCTCTCTTCGTTCGCAAACCTCCCCCTATGGATCGAATCAAGACAGAATCTGGCCTTGTTCGCTGGCGGTCGGATCGACGGGGTATCCCAAGTTGCCTTCCCGGTTCCGTCTCCTCTCTTCTTCTTCGACCGGATGGGGCTTCTCCTTGCTGAATCCCAGGGTGTGAGATGTTCCATGGGTAATACGCCCTTACTGATGCATTACCCGATTTCATCCGGTGTATGCTACGTTGGCTGGAGCATGTTTCTATTTACTCTTGCCGGGGCCATCGCGAAGACAAGAGAGAGAGAAGGGCACGGCCTGTTCCTCCTGGCCCCCGTCTGGATGTTCATGGCCTGGTTGTCCTTGGGGAACTGTTCAGCCCTGGGGTCTTTTGACCGGCTGATGAAGGTGGGAGCGCACAGAGAGGCCTGGCTAGCCTTGCTGCTCAGCTTCGCTTTGGCGATCTGGGCTGTGGTTCTCACCAGCAGAGGCTGGAAGAGAGCTGACCGGTCTTTTGCCCTTAAGATGATCAGC
>Ga0187773_10000661_pt1 | contig 13675 bp, 14 predicted proteins | sample 0216_BV02_MP05_1_FD_133133 | JGI IMG/M metagenome (GOLD analysis project Ga0187773, IMG submission 133133) | Tropical peat soil microbial communities from peatlands in Department of Meta, Colombia - 0216_BV02_MP05_10_MG | ecosystem: Environmental > Terrestrial > Soil > Wetlands > Peat | place...
CATTGAATGGCTCTCCAAAAGAACGCGTGTGACTCCAGAGCAGGCAAGGGTATTTGTCCTCTTTTCGGTTTGCCTTGCGGGTATCTTCAGAGATGGGGAGGGCCCATGAGATCACGGATAGCTTTTTGTCGCAGTCACTTTTTCCGAAGGTGAGGTCGAAGACACCTCGAGGGCTTAAGTGAAATCTACCAATAATCTTCTGATATTGTTTAAAGAGAGGATCATCCCCTGAAGCAAATCCAACCAGGGGTGAGTCGAAGTATTTCCCTCCATCCGCTTTCCGGCGGTTGTATCGGCTTTCCAGAACAAACTTGGCAATGGCTTGCTGGATAAATCTTTCTGGGTCCTTTAGAAAGGAAATTTCTTTTGGCGACTTCATATCTTCCTCCTAACTCAGCTGGTTTTACAAGACAAAATCACGATAAGAATAAGATCAGGTTCTCTGCTTCTTGATCTCACCAGCTTTTCCTCTTTGAAGAAGGCCTGCAGATCGGCGGCATGAATGTTAGGGCTGGACGGTAATGCGAAGCGAGAACCCATGAATTCTCCTAAGTGAGTTGATCGAAGAGGGTCTGCTCTTTCACGTCTGCCTGCAAGGCTTCAAGCGCATTTTCGACGATCGCCCGTCGCAATTCTTTCTCATCCTGTGGGTCGAGATCGGCATTGCCCAAAGGATTGACAATTTTATTGCCTCTTACGATCCTGTTCGATCCCACCATGAAAGCGACAGGGATGATCGAGCAGATGTGAGCCGTCGCAATACCAGCCCGCTCAAGTTCCTTCGTGAGCGTTGCTCCGCAACGCGTGCTGGTTCCTCAGGTAGAGGTCAAGATCACGCCTGATACGCCATTCACCTTGAGTTCCTCGGCTATTTTCTCCCCCATCTTTCTCATCGTTTCTACAATGTTCGCCACTCCCGTGGTACTATAAAATTCCTCATGCAGTTTTCCGATCGCCCCTTCTCGCTCGAGGTCCCTCATCACGTCAACAGGCACAAGGCGATTGGGATCCTGTCTTACAAAGACCGAGTCATATCCTACGTGCCTTACCTCATAGTCCTCCGGACGGAGACAATCCACCCCTTTCAACGTATACTTTCCAAACCGAGTGGCTGTCCTCATCTCAATTTCGTCCGGATTTCCTTTGGGCACCAAGCCTCCATCGGTGACCAATGCTATTTTGGCCCGCCGAATATCTTCAATTCTGGGGGCTGGTATGACGTGGTCATAATTGGGTCGAGGAACCTCGGATTCAAACGATTGGCCCCGAAGTTTTTTCAATAACATGGAGACGACCCTTTCTGCTCCCGTCTGATTCGATATCTCATTGACCAGCAGCCCCCGAGGGAAGTACCCTTCTTCAGAAGGTCTACCAATCTTCTCTTTCGCGGCAAGCTTTAGGGCTAAATTCACCATCCGGGGAACGGCCACATTCATTCCTCTTGCGGAGGCTTCCGTCGGAATAATGTAAACTTCATTCCGATAAAGGTCCAAACCTGGATTTTCCTCATGCATCCCTGTCACCGCCGGGACCCTCATTTGATTCATCGCAGCCCGACACACGGCGCCGCAAGCAATGCCGTAGCGACCCGCGCCAAACGCCGGTCCCGCGATCAAAAGATCGGGCTTAAACGGGGTTAGCAGCTTGATCACTTCCTCGGAGGCTCCTTCAATGTTCTCAGCAAAATAATTATCACCGCAGATGATTGTAGCCACTATTTCTCCGCGGCTTCCAAGGGCGGTCTGGATGGCCCTCCCCGGTCCTAAGAAACCGTCATGAACCTGCGGACCCGTCTCTGCCTTCTCCTCTCCGCCCATCCCACCGAAAAATTGATTCACGTAGTGAATCACTCTTAACATGTCATCAGACTCCTTCATGATCGATTTTGTTTTAACTCCGGCGGCTAATATCGAACCGCAGTCAATCGGGAACTTCCCAGCTGACATAATGAGCCCTTGATAGAGCCCATCCACTGAACCATCTCTCCCTTCGCCGTCAGGTCTTCTGATTGAGAACGAGGGCCCCCGATCACTTTTTCTACGGGAGGCAAGGTCAGCTCCGTATAGGGAACTCCCATACTGACGATCGTATCAACCTCTGGCATGCTGAATATGGTTGACGCCCCATATTTTGCATCCTTGAAATCGGCTCCCATATGGAGCATGGCAATCGCGGTCTTTACACCCAATTGTTCGCACCTTTGGGCAGTCCGGGCCATGGCCAGCTCCGGAGCTCCGCCTCCTGTTTTTGTCAAGACCGCACCATCCGCACCGATGACCCACTTGGCCAGGCTCGCGGAGATATCGGCCATCCTGTCAAAATCGGCTACGTTGTTGTGGGCCACGGTAAGAATGACACCGGCAAAACACAACTCCGTTCCGTGTCTCCTGTATAGCTCCTTGATCATGGGGTGATTTTGGATTTGATAGGTCTGAACATTCAGCCCTGGAGCAGCGGATGTGATGGCTCCGTCTAACACCTGGTTGGGGTGCACAATGGTAGGGATCATTCCTTCGGCCTGTTTCCCGAAAAGCGTTGGTTCCCCGGGTATCGGTTCGAATTGAAGGCTCAGGATCTGGAAGATATAGGTGATCTTCGGCAGGGTGTCTATGCTTTTCATCACTTCGGTCAAAGGAGGCAGGTCGTATATTTCAATTTCATCCGGTTTCAAATTCTCACCAGCCCTTGCCAGATAAGTCGCGGCTCTTAGGCCTGCCATCTTAAGAGCGGCTTGATAGTCCATCCCACTCACTCGATCCTTCGGCTGAGGGAGCAGTACAACATTCAGGGTCTGTCCGAAGGGACTGACCTCACTCCCTGGGCCAGCCATGTCGATGATGTTACCATGAGATTCCCCGCTAATGGTCGCCTCGCCTTTGCCTCGACAGTCGCTCAAAATGATTGCGACGCCCTGGAGCACAGACGTTTCGCCTTCTCCTAGGGTCGTGTACTTTTCAGCAAACCCGAAAGAACCCTGACTCCCTATTTTAGATCGGGGTTCGATCACATCAGCGACCTGAACAATTCGACATCTCTCTCCTGGCCGCGCCAGCTCAATCTCTACCTTCCCCAGTCGCTTGTCTGCTTGAAGGAGTTCCTGGAGTTCTTTCCGGTTCACGTACAAAACGCCATCATTAATCCGAGTGTTATCTCCGAACTGAACGTCTTGAATCTTAACCTTATGAAGTTCAAGTCTCATGGCTATCCACCCTTTCAAACCGCCAAATATTCTCTCTTGATGCGCTCATCTGCGTTTAACTCATCAATGGTTCCTTCGAACCTCAGTACTCCCTTTTCGAGAATGTGGACCCGATCCGAGACCTCTGAGGCTAGGCGCAAACTCTGTTCTGCAAGCAAAACGGTAATTCCTTCTTGCCTGAGAGTTCGAATCGTCCCTGCCAATCTCCTCTGTAAGATCGGTGCGAGACCTTGACTGGGTTCATCTAAAAGTAGGAGCTTGGGGTTGCCCATGAGGGTTCTTGCTATGGCCAACATCTGTTGCTCTCCACCGCTTAACTGCGTTCCCCAAGAATGAGACCGCTCCTTCAGAATGGGGAAAAGCGCATAGATCCTTTCTATGCTCCAGCCGGCCACATCGGTTTGGTTCTTCATCCTACCCAGTTTGAGATTTTCCCAAACCTTTAAGCTGCGAAAGATCCGCTTGTCTTCCGGAACATAACCTATCCCTATCCGCGAAATTACGTAGGGAGGCCTCCTGGTAATCTCTTCTCCTTCGAACTTGATGGTCCCGGAAAAAGGGGGGGTGATGCCCATGATGCCACGAACGGTCGTCGTCTTCCCGACCCCGTTTCTTCCCAGGAGGGAGGTGACGTTTCCGGACATGACATCAAAAGAGATCCCAAAAATGATATGGCTTCGACCATAAGAGATGTGGACGTTTTCAAGCTCCAAAAGGATCATTCATTCTCTCCTAAATAAACCTTTTGGACCTCCGCATTATTCCGGATCTCCCCCGGGGAGCCTTCTGCGAGGATCCTCCCAAAATGTAAGACGGTAATCCTTTGCGAGACTGAAAACACCACTTTCATATCATGTTCTGTGAGCAAAATCGTCAACCCGCGTTTCTGATTCAGCTTCATCAGCAGGTTCATCATTTCCGTGCATTCACGAATCGACATTCCAGCCGTTGGTTCATCTAACAACAAAAGAGCCGGCACGTTGGCTAAGGCAATGGCTAATTCCAACCGTCTTTGGTGCCCGTGGGAAAGGGTGCTCGCAAGGTGATCGATTTGTTCAGAAAGGCCCACTTCTTCAACCAATTCTTCAACATCCCTTTTATTGAGACGACTGACCGGCGTGAGGAGGTTCCATTCCTGCTTACGGACTCTCAAGAAGGGCAGCATCACATTTTCCCAGACCGTGAGATTAAGGAAGGTATTTGTTCTCTGAAATACTCTGGCGATGCCCAGACAAGTCACCCTGGGGACAGGCAAAGAGGTGATTTCCTGATCTCTCCAAATGATCTTCCCCGAGTCGCTGGGATAATATCCTGTAATGAGATTAAACAGAGTCGTTTTCCCGGCACCATTCGACCCGATGACGCTTCTTAACTCCCCTTCTTCAACAGATAGATCGACACGATCAATCGCTTTGAGGCCTCCGAAGGACTTACTCAATAATTCTGTTTTTAGAATGATCCCCATAACCCGGACCTCTTTATCCCCTGAAACGTTCTCCTCTTTCCTTTAAGAATCCAAGGATGCCTTTTGGAAAGAGAATGACGATCAATATCACAGAGACCCCGGTGACGGCTGCCCAGTACAACGTGTATTTGCCCAACAATTTATCAAGAGCGACCACAATCATTGCGCCTACGACAGGTCCATAAAACGTATGAATTCCCCCCAGGAGGCAAGCAAAGAGAATCAAGGCCATAAATTCGATGCCAAAATATTCGAGAAAAGCAGACTTTGTCAGAATCGTGTAGAGCGCTCCTGCGATCGCGCCGAAAAAACCTGCGATGACAAACGAGGCAAGCCGGAAATCCTTTATTCGTAACCCGCTGAACTCAACTCTCTCCGGATTATCCCTGATGGCATGAAGAATGGATCCAAAGGGGGAATTTGTGATTCTCAATAATAAGAACAAACAGATAACGCTCACGGAGAAAACAAAATAATAGGCGCTCGTTGTGGAAGCAACGATTTTGGGGACCGGAATGCTGATCAATCCGTCATCCCCACCCGTCAGGTTGTACATCGAATAGACGATCGCATAGATCATCTGACAGAACGCAAAGGTTAAGAAAGCGAAATAGATGCGCCTGTGGCGGACGCAGAAAAATCCAACGATGAGACTGGATACAAAGCCCATTCCCAGCACGGCTGCGAAAGCGGTCGTGCCGGGCACCAGGGCCTTCCTCGTCAGAACTCCAAAGGTATAAGCCCCCAAGCCAAAGAAGGCAGTGTGTCCAAGGGACAACATTCCCGTGTGCCCCAGCATTAAATTGTAGCTAAGGGCAAAAAGAATCCAGACGATGGCTTCAGAAAAGAAGAAGACAAGACGAGGGGAGACAAGGAGAGGTAAAAGACAAAAGACGATGAACACCCCAGACACTAAGATCGTTTTGGAAAACTTGATGAATCTCACATCACGAAAGATGTTCTCCACTATTCCTCCGGTCTCCCCAACAATCCCCAAGGTCTGATGAGTAAAACGATAGCCATGGCGAGAAACCCAAAGATGAGAGCCAACTTGGGTATGATCAAAACTCCAAAGGCATTCAACTGACCCAAAATGAACGCCCCGAGCATCGCCCCGGGGAAACTGCCCATTCCTCCGATGATGATGACAATAAAGAGGTCGTTGAGGACCTTGGCATCCATGCCGAGCCCTAAACTCGCTAAGGGAGTTGCCAGGACTCCGCTCAAGCCTGCTAAACCGGACCCTAAGGCAAAGATCATCGTCCGCCACATCGGTATGTTGATGCCGAGACTACTCGACGTTTCCGGATCATCCGTCATCGCACGAATCACGATGCCTGCATCCGTTCTGTGCAAGAGGAACCAAAGGCCCAAGGCGACAACAACAGCAGCCATGAGGATGAGAAGATTATACATGGGGGAAGTATATCCCAGGATCGTGAAGGATCCTGACAAAAACTGTGGTCTTGGCACGGCATGAAAACCGACCCCCCAACCTCCCCTGACCACATCGGATAAGATCCAAACGACGCCGAAAGTAAGAACAAGCTGCAAAAGTTCCTCTGCTCGATAGATCCGGCGTAAGAGCAAAACCTCGATCAAGACACCCAGGAGAGCGGTGAGAATGGAAGCGATAAACACCACTAGGAAGAAATAGAAAGGCCCTTCCGGGAACAGGTGAACCAGGCTATAGGTCATGTATGCGGCCAGCATATACAAAGAGGCATGAGCCAGGTTGAGGATTCTGAGGGCACCGAAGGTCAACACCAAGCCTGAGGCAATCACAAACAAGAGTGCACCGTAAATCAAACCAGAAAAGAACTGGTTGAACAGCATCTTTCCTCCCGATGCCTACAGTTACTTCGGTGCAGAGGAACTGAGTACTTTTAGAAATGCGGGCTGTTCAAGCAAGCCTCCCTCGCTGTCCTTATTCACCCCGCATTTTGCGAATCTCATCCTCAGAAATCATAAATTTCTCCCCCTGGCACACCTTCACATCCTTAAAGATCGCGAACGGATATTTTGGGCTGTAAGTTGTGGTGCCCATAAACATGGGGACGGTCCCACGGTGGGAATACTTGAGGCATTTGATGCGGCCCACCGTTGTTTCAAATTCCAGACCTTCTGCGGCATCGATGATCTTTTCTTTCTCGGTACTCCCTGCTTTTTTAATCGCCTCTCGTAAGAAAAGGAGTTGGTTATAGCCCGCGATCACAGAATCGTAATCGTAGTCATTCGCGATTTTATTGTACATCTGCTCCACTTTTGCCGCCAAAGGGTAATGCTCTCCGCAGTACGGAAAGGCATAGAGTGTCTGCCCGATGACCCCTTCCGGAGTCTCTCTCCCCAAGGGAACTCTGTCAGCGCTCGACAAGGGAGCAGCGATTAGGTGGATTTTTTCATAAAAGCCATATCCTTTCGCCTGCCTTCTAAAGTCAATCCCCATCGCCGCCGGGAGGACGGCGATGACGGCCTCAGGATTAGCAGACATCGTTGCCGTGATATAAGTCGTATAATCCCTTTCTCCAACCTTAGGCCACATCTCTCCCACTTTTACGATATCCGATCTCTTCTCGGTAAGTCTCTTCCAGGCATTGTCGATGACTTCGTGTGCAAAGACATAGTCGGTACCGAGAAGATAATATCTTTTCCACGGCTTTTCGGCCACATATTCTCCGATCGCAAAGCCATCCAGGTCAGTGCTCGGGCCAATCTGAAAGACATATCGGTGGCCCTCCTTCCCTGCGATGAATGTTTGGCTTGGGCACGCCAAGAAGGGAACTTTATACTCCTTTGCAACGGAGCTCACGGCTAATGCCGCAGAACCACTGGCGGTCCCTATCAGGACGTCGACTCCCTGAGTCAGGATGAGGTCTCGGGCTTCGCTGATGCTCACATCCGGTCTTTCCTTTATATCCCTCGTGTATATTTCAATCTTTCTTCCCAAGAAGCCGCCTGCCGCATTCATTTCGTCGACCGCAAGCTTGATGCCGGTCTGAGCAGGAAGATTATACGGTGCAAAGGGTCCTGTGAGTCCTGCCACATAACCAATTTTGAATGACTTTTGCTGAGCCCAGACTTCTTCGCTCCAACCCGTTCCAAACACAATGAAAAACAGTACGAAAACGATCGCCCATTTCCCCTTCTCCTTTTCCATTCGTTTCATCTCATTCATGACATTCCTCCTGTTTCCCATGGCCTTATTGCTTTGGCCTCTGTAGGTCTCTTCTCCATTAACCTTTTTGAAGATTCCAATCTGTCCTCACGTTAAGCCGATTCTGCACCGGCCATTCCTTGGGCCGGGTCATCAAATGATCATTTCTTCTTCGCTCCCAAAATGCTTGATTCCAATATCTTGGTGACAGCATGAAGATCCTTTACCTCATAGTCTGGCTTTACTCCCCTGAGTTCTTCTTGAACTTGAGCCCGCCATTGGACTCTATTGAGCCAAACAGACTTCATGCCTAATGCCATCGCAGCCTGCACATCCCATTGTGGTCTTGCACAGTAAAGCACATCCTCGACGCCAAGATGATTTTTCTCCAACACCCAAAAGTAGGCACGGGGCGAGGGTTTATGCGCTCTGGCCTGATCCATATCCCCCACAAAGTCAGGCTTGAATCCTTGAAGTTTTCTCACCATCATATCCAAATATTCCGTCTCCACATTGGAGAAAATGAGGATCTTCGTCATCTCTTGTTGTTTGGTCAGTGCGGGCAGGGTATCGGGAAAAGGCTGAACGTCATCCCACAGCTCTGTCAAAAATCTAATATCCTCCGGACGACCGGAAATACCGTAATGGTTAAGCGTCTTGACCAGACCCTCCTGCATGATGTCTGTGAACTTTCGATACTCGGCAAACGCTGCTTTATGATGCACACCCAAGCCGATATCCATCCAGGTTTTCATAAATTCTTCACTGTCTATCTGGCTCCCGTAGTGATTGAGGATATTTGAAGACGCTTTGATCCACACCGGATTCCAATCGAACAAGGTTGTTTTTGAATCATAAAAAATCGCTTTTGGCCACTTTCTCACTCTCTTCATCGACAAGCCTCCTTTTACTTGACCAGCCCTTCTTCCTTGAAGAAAACACGATAAGCCTCTCTGTATCGAACATGAGATTTCTCAAAAGTGGCTGTATCTTGGTAATTTAATTGTATCCCCAGGCTGTTGATCTTGGCCTGGAAGTCCGGCTCAGCAACGATTTTGCGAACGGCTTCATCGACCTTCTTTGCAACCTCATCGGGTGTTCCCTTCGGAGCGAATATTCCCAGATAAGGAAAGGAGGTCAATTTGTAGCCCAGTTCAACGAAGGTGGGAATCTCGGGAGCGAAGTCCGCCCTTTTTTCAATCAACAGAGCAAGAACTTTAACTTTTTTAGCTTCATACAAGGATTTGACCGCCGGAAAGGCCGGGGTTGCTACGGGAACATGTCCTCCGAGGATTGCCGGTACAATCTTCGCGTCACTGTCCATCGGGACGTCAATGAAACCTGCTTTTTCAGCCCTGTTCAAGACAACCATGGAAATGTAGCCCACCGCGCTCCTTCCATGGATCCCTACTTTTGCGCCAGGGTTCTTTCGAGCAAAGTCAACGAGGTCTTTCATGTTACTAAAGGGAGCGTCTTCTTTGGCCGTCCATCAGGACAGGAACCATCGCACTACATATGGGTTTGAGGTCCTTGCTCGAGTAAGGGGCCTCATAGAAGTACGAGAATACCTCAGGGGTACTTGCCATGTCTGGAAAGAAACCCAGCGTATAACCATCCGGCTTGGAAGTAGCCACATAGTTGCCTGCAACCGTAGTCGCTCCGCCCGGTTTGTTGACCACGACCACGGACTGTTTCAAAAGTTTCTCTAGAGGTTCAGCTAAGGCTCGCGCTCCCAGGTCAGTCACCCCACCCGGAAGGAAAGGAACCACGAGGTTGATAGGACGATCCGGATATGTAGAACTCGCGGCATAAGCCTCACTGAAAAAACATATCCCAACGAAAAGACCCGGAACCAAAAAGAACAGGCCAGCCATCATCCTACGACGTCCCTTGGTTTTCATCATGCTCTCCTTTCTTTAGTGTTTTTATCTCCAACGAATCTCCTAACGTTCATCCTCGAAACGAAATGGCATTCCCCTCCTTGCCATTAGACCAACCTATTTTCTATCCAAGACCTGGCAGCCCGAGGCAGGCCTATTGATCCCCGCGCAATTTGGTGAGTGCCTGAGATATCTTACCCACATCCAGCGCTATTTCCATAAGCTTCAAATGTTCCTCATAGCATGCCGGATCAATTTGAGCTTTTATCCCGGGTTCTATAATATGGTAAACGGGCAGCCCCAGGGCCACCCCGGCCAACGCCCCCGCCCAGGTGGGGTCGCCGTGCATCACCGTTTCAGCGTATAATTCAGCGCTATCCGCATCAGGGGCACCCAGTACGACGATCAGGTCATCTTTGCCATACTGTTCAACTACTTTTTTGATACTTTCTTGACCCTCCAGGTCAAGAGCACCCGCTGCCGTTCAAACAAAGCACTGCGTCTGTACCAATAATGGCTCAGCCCCTGCGCTCTTGATACAGGCGGCAATGGCCGGTCCTTGTATCCCATCACGCTCGCCTAAGACAATAACCTTTTTCCCTTTGAGCTCCATCATCTCATCCTCCAATCCCGTGTTGGCTTGCGTCTTAGCCTGCTCATTCAATGACGCTCTTGATAGCTTCTCTAATATCCTCTTTGGTGAGTTGGGCACCTGAGAGACGTTTCACCTCCACCCCATTCTTATAGAAAAGGAAAGACGGCAAACCCAGAACTCGCAGCTTCGCACAGAGCATGCGATTTCCGGCCGCAGCATTCAACTTGGCCACCTTGATCTTACCGGCGTATTCGTTCTCAAGATGGTCTACCGAGGGCATGAGAGCCAAGCAGGAATGACACTGGGGACCCCAGAAATCCACCATTACAGGCAACTCCGATTGTAGCACTTCAGTTTCATAATTATCTTTGTCTACTTCTGCGGCCATGATGGGTTCCCCCCTTTGTTCTTTTCCAATAAGAGAGATATCCCGTCGGAGAGCTGCGTCAACCGGCCAAGGAACAGGCTTCCTTTGGCTAAAAGCATGGTGTTATGCAACTTGCCAGATTTCATATTTCTTATGGCATGTCCAAGATAAGGCACCGCAGAGGCGATATGCCCCTGAGTCGGAGAAAAACCAGGCATGCCGTGAAGTCTAACAAATTGATCAAGCTCATCCTTCTGGATTTCACGGCGCAACACGGCAAAGCTTCCAATTGTCCGGTAATTGGTACGAGGGACATTACCGCTGCCCTGCGGCTCAGTCACCTCTGGGTTGTGCATTTCAGTAGCATATTTATCGACCTGGGTAAGCTTTAGTCCCAGACGATCTAACGGTTCTACAACCAACTTTTCCATGATAGCCTGCTGCGCCGAGCCTGAGCTTATTTCATGCTTTCCTACAGAGTCTAACCGGATCACCGGGCTTTTTCCGTCATCCTGAGTGATCCAGATAGCGATGCCGGCCAAGACATCCTCCAGAATGGGGATACCATGGCGAAGATGCCCCTGAAACTTCATGCCTAATTTGGCCAAGGACCCGCCCGCGACCATGACGACATTCTTAAATACCTTGGAGGTCACCAGGCTTGCCGCCATCATCAAACCGTGAACCGGCGAGCAACAGAAGGCCTTCACATCCGAACCCGTTGCCTTCGTACATCCGCATAATTCCCCGATCGCCTTGGCGAGGTTCCCTCCCCCGCGATTGTAGCGGTCGCCGATCGCCTCCTCCCCATATCCTACAAGATAGTCAATCCCCTTGGCGGCCCCCGCTTTTGAGATGAGATGCCGCAAGGCCATTACCCCGGAAGCTCTCGCTGACAAATTTTCGAGCATGATATTGGGGGTGAGGTTGTCGTCTTCCTCTGCTCCTTCGCCACGAGGTCTCATCACGCAGCCTACCAACTGATTCCCTTCGATGTAGAGAGGAAGAACATCTCTTTCATCCAACTTTCTTTCGATTCTGTCCTTTTGAACTCCCTCCCCCAGTTTCTGAATATCCTCCGCATTAAATAGAGGATGCCGTTTGAGTTTAGAAGTTATCTCCTCCAAAAAACCTTTTTCTAATATGATCAGTCCGAATTCATCGCAGATTTTCAATGCTCCGTAGAACTCATCCTCGGGCATGATTTCTCCAAATTCGCCCCATCGGGAAGCTTCTGCAACTGGGTTCTTATACCATGGAGTAGGATAGGTCCATAATTCATCAGGGTCAAGGTTGCCAATGAAGACCTGATTGGGCGGATAAGCGACAGCCTGGTCAAATGTACGTAAATGGCTGGTCATTGGGAGCAATAAAGAAGCATCATGTTTTAATTCTCGGTGCGGTTTTGAACCGTACCGAATCATGCTCGGCAGGTGGCCGAGAAAATAAGAAACTCCCGTAATGACCGAATTTGAACTTTCATTTGACGAACAGTCTGCCACAGAAATATTTCCTTTCTCAATTTGGTCTGCACAGTAATGGAATCTACTTGTGAGGGTCGGGGTGACATGGAGTCCTTGCTTGATGAACCTGTTTAGAGCGATGTATCCGTGAAGACTTGAATCTAATAACATTGGGAATAAAACGTGTCAAGAAGCGCAAATAGAATGTTCATCTCGATTTCCTCGTGTAATAATCATATCTTGTAGAATTATTTCCTCGCCAAGGAACAACGGTTTAAACCAAGAAGACATCGAGAGATTTTGCCAATTGATCTAATTATTTACAAATCGTTTATTTAATTGTAGGATGGACTTGGGAAAGAGGAAAAGAACCCCCACATAAGAAAGGGAAAAGCATGCCTGAAGGAGAACACACCTTAGCGGTCTTCATCGATTTTGAGAACCTTGCCCTTGGTTTCAAAGGAAAGAGGGACAGGCGATTTGAGATCCAGAAGGTCTTAGAGCGCTTGGTCGAGAAAGGGAAGCTGATTGTGAAAAAGGCCTACGCAGACTGGGCGGATTATGCAGAGTATAAGAAGCCCCTTCATGAGGCGGCCATTGAACTGATCGAAATCCCGAAACGTGCGATGACTGGAAAGAACTCCGCAGACATCCGGCTCTGCGTGGATTCTCTCGATCTTTGTTATTCCAAAGAGCACATCGACACCTTTGTGATTGTTTCGGGCGACAGCGACTTCTCCCCCCTCGTCTCAAAGTTGAAGGAGAATGGCAAGCGGGTGATCGGAGTGGGAATGAAGGAGTCAAGTTCCAACCTTCTCGTCGATAACTGCGACGAGTTTATCTATTACGAAGATTTGGAACGGCCCTTAGGCATTCCCCCCAAGATCGAGCAGGATCTCCCCGAGAAGAAGAAAGAGGCTTTCCAGCTTCTGGTGGATTCAGTGGTGGCCCTCGTCCGCGAGAATAAGGAAGTCCTCTGGTCGTCTATGGTGAAAGAGACGATGAAGCGAAAGAAGCCCTCATTCAATGAATCTTATCATGGCTACCGCACCTTCAGTGACCTCCTTGAAGATGCGGAGAAAGAGGGCATCATTCAGCTCAGAACCGATACCCGGAGCGGGACTTATGTCATCGTTGGATTCGGGAAGGAGCAGAAAAAGGAGGCTGAAGAAGAATCGAAGGGGGCAAAAGCGCAGAAGGAACGGAAACCTTCGAAACCTCGCTGGCGCTCGCGCCCAAGAAAGCCAAAACCACAGACCCCTTCCCCTCCACCTCCTGAGCCTGTTGAGGCTCCTAATATTTCGGAAACAGAACCGATCATTTAATCCATGGAATTTCAGTCCAAGCTTCGTTTTTTTGTTTGTATCCTCACCCTCTCGACATTGATCCCTGTCCCCGGTACTTCATTTGCTCAAAAGGACCTCGGCGTACCCGTGAAAGAGCCCGTCATCTGGGGTGCCTATGTCGGCCCGGGGAAAACAGGGGTCCTCGATACGATCTACCTCTCCTTTAGCCAGTACAACGCCCCCCTTTTCCTCCTGGCTGTTAATCC
>Ga0187773_10000662_pt1 | contig 13656 bp, 15 predicted proteins | sample 0216_BV02_MP05_1_FD_133133 | JGI IMG/M metagenome (GOLD analysis project Ga0187773, IMG submission 133133) | Tropical peat soil microbial communities from peatlands in Department of Meta, Colombia - 0216_BV02_MP05_10_MG | ecosystem: Environmental > Terrestrial > Soil > Wetlands > Peat | place...
CAGGCGGCAATCGGCTCCCACATCGTTGCGCGCGAGAACGTGAAGGCGCTGCGCAAGAACGTGCTGTCGAAGTGCTACGGGGGCGACGTGACGCGCAAGAAGAAGCTGCTTGAAAAGCAGAAGGAAGGGAAGAAACGCATGAAACAGGTCGGGTCCGTGGAGATACCGCAGGAAGCGTTCCTCGCCGTACTGCAGATGGGCGACAAGTGAACTTCGCCCTGTTCCTGTTCCTACTGCTCGTGGTGACGGGCGCGGTGTGGGTGCTCGAGATCGCGTGGCTGGGAAAGAAGCGTGCGGAGAAGGCGCGCCAGCCGTGGTGGATCGAGTACTCCGTCAGCTTCTTTCCGGTCATCCTGGTCGTCTTCCTGCTGCGCTCGTTCGTCGTGGAGCCGTTCAAGATACCGTCCGGATCCATGATCCCGACGCTGCAGGTCGGCGACTTCATCCTGGTCAACAAGTTCGCCTACGGTATCAGGCTCCCCATCGTCAACGAGAAGGTCATTCCGATCGGGGAACCGCGGCGCGGCGATGTCATGGTGTTCCGTTACCCGGACGACCCTTCGCTCGACTACATCAAGCGCGTCGTCGGGCTGCCTGGCGACCGGGTCGAATACCGCGACAAGCGACTCATCATCAACGGCCATCCGATAGCGGAGCGCCAGATCAGCGACTATCTTTCCAAGGATACGATGCAGTACTACAGCCACTATCTCGAGAAGCTGGACGGCGTCGAGCATCAGATCCTGATCGACGCTAACGCGCCGTCCTTCGTGCCGCAGGTCAAGGCGTTCCCCTACTCGCAGGATTGCAAATACAATGCCGACAGCCTGGTGTGCAAGGTTCCGGCGGGCCATTACTTCGTGATGGGCGACAACCGGGACAATTCGAGCGACAGCCGGGTCTGGGGTTTCGTGCCCGAAGCGAACATCGTCGGCAAGGCATTCTTCATCTGGCTGAACTTAAGTGACCTGAGTCGGTTCGGCACCTTTCGCTAACGCTCGTGCTGGGAGGATCGATGCGCAACAGACAATACGGCATTACCTTGACCGGCCTGATCTTCGGGTCCGTCGTGCTCGTTCTGCTCGCGTTGCTCGCGTTCAACGTTATACCGGCATACGTCGAGTATTTCACGGCGGTAAAGACCATCAACGCCGTCGCCAAGGACAACCCGGACTCGACGCCGGCGGAGGTCCGCCGGGCGTTCGAGTTGCGCGAGGCGGTCGATGACATCCCGTCGCTCAAGCCCAGCGACCTGGACATCACCAAGGAAGGCGGCCAGAACGTGATCTCGTTCGCGTATCGCAAGGAAGTGCCGCTGTTTACGAACGTCGGGCTGTATTTCGACTTCAAGGCCTCGACCAGAGGACGATAGCCTCCCTTGACCCGGACCGCGTCGCTCGAGAGCCGGCTCGGCTACCGCTTTCGCCACGCAGCGCTCCTGCAGCAGGCGCTGACGCATCGCAGCTACGGAGCGCCGCACAACGAGCGCCTGGAGTTCGTGGGCGACGGAGTACTCGGCTGCGTCATCGCCGAGCATCTGCATAGCCGGTTCGCCGACCTGGCCGAAGGTGACTTGACGCGCCTGCGCGCCAGCCTGGTGCGCGAGGAAGCGCTCGCGGGTCTTGCCCGGACGCTCGGCGTGCCCGAGGCCCTGCGCCTGGGGGACGCCGAGCTCAGCGCGGGCCGCGACCGTCCGCCCTCCATCCTGGCGGATGCGCTTGAAGCGGTCTTCGGCGCGGTATTTCTGGATGGCGGCTACGAGGCGGCGCGTGCGGCGATTCTGCGCACCTACGGCGCGGCGTTAAGCGAACTTGATCACCGGGCGGCAGGCAAGGACGCGAAAACCCGGCTGCAGGAGTTGATGCAGGGCCAGCATCGTCCGCTGCCGGAATACCACCTGCTCGCCGTCCGCGGAGCTGCGCACGCGCAGACGTTCGACGTGGAATGCGTGCTCGCCGATCGTGGCCTGCGGGCCGTCGGCAGCGGCACGAGCCGGCAGCGCGCGGAGCAGCGCGCCGCCGAGGCACTGTTGGCGGACATGGTCAGGTGAGCGTGTTCCGTTGCGGGACGATAGCGATCGTCGGTCGCCCGAATACGGGAAAATCGACGCTGCTCAACAGGCTGGTTGGAGAGAAGCTGTCGATCGTCTCCCCGAAGGCGCAGACGACCCGGCATGTCGTCACCGGGATCCTGAACGAGCCGGAATGCCAGTTCGTGTTTCTCGACGCGCCGGGCTTGCAGGAGCGCGAGCGCGAGACCTTGCATCGTATGCTCAACCGCCGGGCGCTGGAGATCATGCGCGGCTCGGATATCGTCGTGTTCGTCGTCGAAGCAGGACGCCTGGGCATCGAAGACCGCCAGGTGCTGGCGCACATTCCGCGGGAAGCGAAACCCATCGTGGTCGTGAACAAGGTGGACCGCATGCGCCAGGCGAGCCAGCTGCTCCCGTTCGTCGAACGGCTTGCGCGTGAACGCGATTTCCACGCCATCGTCCCGGTGAGTGCCAAGACCGGGAAAAATATCCCGGAGCTGCTGCGCGTGCTGCGCGCGGCGCTGCCGGAGGCGCCGCGCTTGTTCCCTCCCGAGCAGCTCACCGACCGCGACGAGCGATTCTTCGCCGCCGAGCTGCTGCGCGAGAAGCTGTTCCAGCAGCTCGGCGAAGAGTTGCCGTATCGTTGCGAGGTGCTGGTTGAGAGCTTTCGCGAGGACGGCAGGTTGCGCCGCGTCGAGGCGGCGATCCTGGTGGACAAGGAGAGCCAGAAGGGCATAGTGGTCGGCGCGGGAGGGGCGCGCTTGAAACGCATCGCCGAGGCCGCGCGCAAGGACATGGAGCGGCTGTTCGGCGGCAAGGTGTACCTCGGCGTCTGGGTCAAGGTCAGGCGCGGCTGGAGCGACAATGAGCGCGTACTGCGTCAATTGGGCTATGGGAGCTGAGAAATGAGCAGGCGTCGCGCGGACCACGAACCGGGCTACGTGCTGCACGCGTACGCGTACAAGGAGACGAGCCTTATCGTCGAGGCGTTCACTCGGCGCCTGGGCAGGGTCGCGCTGCTGGCACGCGGCGCGCGGCGTCCCCGCTCCGCCATGCGCGGTCTGCTGCTCGCGTTCCACCCCTTGCGACTGAGCTGGAGCGGCTCGGCCGAGCTCGGCACCCTTGTCTCGGTGGAATGGTCGGGCGGCATGACGGCCTTGGGCGGGCTCGCGCTCATGTGCGGGTTCTACCTGAACGAGCTGCTGCTCAAACTGCTGCCCCGCGAAGATGCGCACGAGCAGCTGTTCGACGCGTATGCCGAGAGCCTCACGCAGCTCGGCGCCGGCCGGCAACAAGCGTCCGTTCTGCGCGGCTTCGAACACCGCCTGCTCGCCGAGCTCGGCTATGCGCCCCTGCTCGAGCGTGACGCGGCGAGCGGCGCTCCGGTCGATCCCGAGCGGCGCTACGTGTACGAGCTCGATCGCGGGCCGGTGCCGGCGAATGGAACCGCGGCGCGCGACGCGGCGGGCGACAATCTGATCGTCAGCGGACGCACGCTTCTCGACCTAGCGCGAGACGAATACGACCGGCAGCAGACGCGCGAGGAAGCGCGCGCGCTGTTGCGCACCCTGATCGCTCAGCGGCTCGGCGGACAGTCGTTGCACACGCGCACGGTGCTTAGGGAGCTGCAGGACCTGTGATCGAACTGGGCGTAAACATCGACCACGTCGCCACCGTGCGCCAGGCGAGGCGCACCTACGAGCCCGACCCGGTGTGGGCCGCGGTCGATGCGCATCTCGGTGGCGCGGACGGCATCACCGTGCATTTGCGCGAGGATCGTCGCCACATCCAGGACGAGGACGTGCGCCGGCTGCGCGAGCTCACGCACATCAAGCTGAACCTGGAAATGGCGGCGACCGACGAAATGGTCGGTATCGCCTGTGCGATCAGGCCGGAAATGGCGATGCTGGTTCCGGAAGGACGCCACGAGATCACCACGGAAGGCGGTCTCGATATCGCCTCGGACGAGTCGCGGCTGAAGCGGGCAGTGGCGCGGCTGAGCGATGCGGGCATCGTGGTTTCGGTGTTCATCGACGCGGACCGGCGGCAGATCGAGTCCGCGGCGAGAATCGGCGCGGCAGTGTGCGAGGTCCATACGGGGCCCTACGCACACGCATTTCACTCGAGGGGCCGCGACCCGGAAAGCCCCGCAGTCCTGTCCGAACTCGCGAAGCTCAGGGACGCGGGGGAAGCGATCCGTGCGCTGGGCATGCGCTTCAACGCGGGCCATGCGCTCAACTACTTCAATGTCGAGCCGGTAGCGAGGCTCAAAGGGCTGCGCGAGTTGCATATTGGCCACGCGATCGTCAGCCGCGCGCTGTTCGTAGGCATGCGCGAAGCGGTGCGCGAGATGAAGCGGCTAATCGTCGAGGCGTCGCGGGCGGCGACGCGATGATCTACGGCGTTGGCACCGACATCGTCGAGATCGCCCGCGTCGCGCGCGTACTGACCCGCTACGGCGAGCGTTTCGCGGAGCGAATCCTTTGCCCACCGGAGCTCGCCCGGTTCCGCGCTCACCGCAAGCCGGTGGCCTATCTCGCGAAGCGGTTCGCAGCCAAGGAAGCGTTCACGAAAGCCCTCGGTACCGGAATCCACGCGCCGGCGAACTGGCACGGCGTCTGGGTCGTAAACCTGCGCTCGGGCCAGCCGGCGCTCGAGTTCACGGCGGCGCTTGCGACGCTGCTGCAGCAGCGCGGCGTGGGCCGCGCGCACCTGTCGCTTTCGGACGAGCGCGAGTTCGCGAGCGCAACGGTGATCCTGGAGCGCCAGGCTTGAGCGCCGGCGTCGGCCCGGCGGTCGTCGACCTGGAGGGAATGGCGCTCACGGCGGCCGAGCGGGTTCGCCTCCTGCATCCGGCTGCCGGGGGCGTGATCCTGTTCAGCCGAAACTACCGCGATCCCGCACAGCTGCGGGACCTGGTGGGGGAGATTCGCGCGCTGCGGCCGGATCTCCTGCTGTGCGTCGACCAGGAAGGGGGCAGGGTGCAGCGCTTTAGGGAGGGATTCACGGTGCTGCCCCCGATGCGCCGCCTGGGGGAATTGTGGGACCGGGACGCAGGGGCTGCGCGCGCGGCGGCGCGCGCCGCCGGCCTAGTGATCGCCGCCGAGCTCGTTGGGCAGGGAGTGGATTTCAGCTTCGCGCCGGTGCTCGACCTGGACTACGGCGCCAGCACGGTGATCGGCGACCGGGCGTTCCACGCGGATCCGGAAGCGGTCGGTCAATTGGCCGCGGCATTCATCCGCGGGCTCGCGGAAGCCGGCGTGGCGGCCGTGGGAAAGCATTTTCCCGGCCATGGCTACGTCCGCGCCGACTCGCACGTCGACCTGCCGCACGACAACCGCCCCCTGGCGGACATCCTGGCACGCGACGTGTCGCCTTATCGCGCGGCGATCGCCGCGGGGCTCGCTGCGGTGATGCCTGCACACGTGGTATTCACGCGCGCGGACACACGGCCGGCAGGGTACTCCGCCTATTGGCTGCGCGAGATCCTGCGCGGACAGTTGGGCTTCGAGGGGCTGATCTTCAGCGACGACTTGTCGATGCAGGGCGCGACGGGCGTCGGCGGCATCGCCGAACGCGCGCGGCTCGCACTGCAGGCGGGTTGCGACATGGTGCTGCTATGCAACGATCCGCTCGGTCAGGATGCACTGCTCGAATCGTTGCGCGACGCGCCGAGCGCTCCGGCCGCGCGCGTCGGGCGCATGCGCGCAAAGGGCGCCCAACCAGGGCTGCGGACCGCATATGCGGACGCCCGCGCCCTCGTGCAGGGGCTGGCCTAGCGCGCCGGGGCGTGCTTCAGGCGCGCTCGACATAGCTGCCGTCGTTCGTGTTGACCTTGATGCGCTCGCCCTGGCTCACGAATGGCGGGACCTGCACGGTGATGCCCGTCTCCATGACGGCAGGCTTGAACGTGGTGGTCGCGGTCGCATTCTTGATGCTGGGCTCCGTCTGCAGGACGGTGAGAACGACGGAGGGCGGTAGTTCGATGCCGATCGCGCGGCCGCTGTAGAAGTTGATCTGCACGTCGGTGTTAGGCAGCAGATACCCCGACTGGCCTTCGAGGAAGTCAGCCGAAAGCGATAGCTGCTCGTAGGTCTGCTTGTCCATGAACACGTAGCTGTCACCGTCCTTGTAGAGGTACTCCATATCGTGCGGCTCGACGAACGCGCGCTCGACCTTGTCCTCGGTTCGAAAGCGCTGGTTGGTCTTGGTGCCCGACTCGATGTCTTTCATCTCGACCTGCATGAAGGCACCGCCACGACCGCCGACGTGCACGTGGTAGCACTTGAGGACGCGCCAGACGCGCTTGTCCCATTCGATCAGATTGCCGACGCGGATCTCGACTGCCGAAACTTTCGCCATGACTTGCAGCCAGGATTGAAAGGGCAAGAATTTTACACGAAATCATGGAGATGGAGCTAGAATTTTGCCCTCAGCAGAGATCGCGAATGCCGAGCGACCGTTTCGATCCCAAGGCCTTCGTGGCGGGTCTTCCCAACCTGCCCGGCGTCTATCGCATGCTCGGACCGGGCGGCGAAGCGCTCTATGTGGGCAAGGCGCGCGATCTTCACAAGCGCGTCGGTTCGTATTTCCACAAGCAGGTCGCGAGTCCGCGCATCCAGATGATGCTTTCGCAGGTGGCCTTGATCGAGACGACCGTGACGCGCTCCGAGGCCGAGGCGCTGCTGCTCGAGAACAACCTCATCAAGAGCCACGCGCCGCGCTACAACATCCTGTTCCGCGACGACAAGTCCTACCCGTACCTCATGATCACGGGCCATCGCATGCCGCGCATCGGCTTCCATCGGGGCGCCAAGGATCGCGACAACCGCTATTTCGGCCCGTTCCCGCACGCGCACGCGGTGCGCGAGGCGATTCAACTGCTGCAGCGCGTGTTCCGGCTGCGCACCTGCGAAGACAGCGTGTTCGAAAACCGGTCGCGGCCATGCCTGCTGTACCAGATCCGACGCTGCACGGCGCCCTGCACGGGACTGATCGGCGCCGACGCGTACGCGCAGGACGTGCGCAACGCGGAACTCTTCCTCGAAGGCCGCGAAGATGACGTCATCCGCTCCCTGACGCGCAAGATGGAGGCAGCGGCAGACGAGCGGCGCTACGAGGAAGCGGCGCTCTATCGCGACCAGATTCGGGCGCTGTCGCGCGTGCAGGCACGGCAGTACGTCGAGAGCGAGAAGGGGGTCGACGCCGACGTGCTCGCCTGCGCGGTCGAGGGCGGCATCGCCTGCGTCAACCTCGTGATGATCCGCGCCGGGCGGCATGTCGGCGATCGCAGTTTCTTCCCGCAGAACGCCGACGGCGCGACCGAGGGCGAGGTGCTGGGCGCATTCCTCGGGCAGCACTATCTGGAGCAGCCTTTGCCGCCGCTGGTGCTGACGAGCGCGGAAGTCGATCGCGAAACGCTCGAGGAGTCCCTCGCCGAGCGCGGCGCGGGCAACACCCACATCGTGACACCGATGCAAGGCGAGCGCCGCATGTGGCTGGAGATGGCACGCAAGAATGCCCAGCTCGCTCTGGCGCACCGCGAGCGCGAGCGGAGTACGCAGGAGAGGCGGCTGGAGGCGCTGCGCGACGCACTCGGCCTGCCCGAATCGGTCCAGCGCGTAGAATGCTTCGACGTGAGCCATACCATGGGAGAGGCAGCCGTGGCGTCCTGCGTGGTCTACGACCACAACGCCATGCAGCGCGGGGAATACCGGCGCTACAACATCCGTGGCATCACGCCGGGCGACGATTACGCAGCGATGCGCCAGGTGCTCACGCGGCGTTACGAGCGCGTGACAGGAGACGGCGGAAAGATCCCGGACCTCGTTTTGATCGACGGTGGCACGGGGCAGACCGGCGTCGCACGCGCCGCGCTGATCGAGCTTGGTCTGAACGACGTCGCCGTGGTCGGCGTTGCCAAGGGTCCGGAACGCAGGCCAGGACAGGAAGAGCTGATCATCGAATCCGAAGGGCGCGCCCTTTCGCTGCCCGCGCAGCACCCGGGCCTGCACCTGATTCAGAGCATCCGGGACGAGGCGCATCGCTTCGCGATCGTCGGGCATCGCGCGCGCCGCGCGAAGGCGCGCACGACTTCTGCGCTAAGCGACATTCCGGGCATCGGCTCGCGGCGCCGGCAGCGGCTGCTCGCGCACTTCGGCGGCCTGCGCGAAGTCCAGGCCGCTGCCGTAGACGACCTATGCAACGTCCAGGGAATCAGCCGAACCCTGGCCGAGCAGATTTACCGTCACCTGCACGAGCGTCCCGCAAGCTGATGCCGCTCAATCTGCCGAATCTCATCACGTGGTCGAGGATCCTGCTGATCCCCTTGATCGTCGGGGTGTATTACCTGCCGGACCCCTGGCTCTCGATCAGCGCAAAGAACATCGTCGCCACGGCGATCTTCGTCTTCGCTGCGATCACCGATTGGCTCGACGGCTACCTCGCGCGCACGCTTAACCAGATGTCCGCCTTCGGTGCGTTTCTCGATCCGGTGGCAGACAAGCTTATGGTCGCGGGTGCACTGATCATCCTGCTGCAGCTCGGCCGGGTCGAGTCCGCGGTCGCGCTCATCATCATCGGTCGCGAGATCGCCATCTCGGCGCTGCGCGAATGGATGGCCAGCATCGGCAAGTCTAAGAGCGTGGCAGTTGCGTTTGTGGGCAAGGTCAAGACCGCCAGCCAGATGATCGCGCTGCCGCTGCTGCTGTATCACGACAGCCTGCTTGGCATTGACTGCCAGGGGCTGGGCACGATCCTGATATACGTGGCGGCGGTGCTTACGGCGATTTCGATGCTCTATTACCTGCGCAAGGCGCTTCCGCATGCGTCGGCGGCGGGTTGAGAACAGCCGCCGGAAGGCCGTATAATCGCCGCTCGATTGATGCGGGAATAGCTCAGTTGGTAGAGCGCAACCTTGCCAAGGTTGAGGTCGCGAGTTCGAGACTCGTTTCCCGCTCCAGATTCCGAGGGAAGGTGTCGCTGCACCTTCCCTTTTTTAGTTGCAGGCCCGCGTAGACAGCGGGCTTGTCCCCCCGGGCGGGATGGCAGAGTGGTCATGCAGCGGCCTGCAAAGCCGTGGACGCCGGTTCGATTCCGACTCCCGCCTCCAGCTTTTTCCGCGACAATCCTGTTCGGCCCGGGTGGTGAAACTGGTAGACACAGGGGACTTAAAATCCCCTGGCCGAAAGGCCGTGGCGGTTCGACTCCGCCCCCGGGCACCAAAACGGCGCGGGTCCCGCTTGCTGCTTCAGGCGTTCGTGAGCTGCAGCCTGACGCAGTTTCGTCCGAATATGTATGCGTAATCCCGGGACGCAGCCATGCCCTTGGCAAGCAGCAGCCCGAGTCCGCCCACGGACCGGGTCTCCAGCGTCGTTGCCAGCGGCGCGTCGGCCCTGGCGAACGGATTGAAGGGCGGCGCCGTATCCTCGAACGCGATCGAGACCTCCGCGTTATTTCCGGCGAGCGTCACCCAGACCGGGGCATCGCTGTCGCCGAGGTGCCCGTGGCGCACACAGTTCGTGAACAATTCCTCGAGAATCAGGTTCAGCCGCAGGCAATTGTCCCGGTCCAGGCCGGTTTCTTTGCAGAAAGTCCCGAGGAATTCGCGTACTCTTTGCAAAGAGTCCAGCCGGGCCAGGAACATTGCGGAGCGCTTGGTCATTGGCTGCAGATTATAGAATGCCCTCAAGTCTTGCTATGCAGGAGATCCACATGCGAATCCTTGCACTCCTAGCGGGCCTGGCGCTCGCAATCCCGGCCTTCGCGGCCGATGTCGGACAGGTGAAAACTGCGCACGGCGCCGTGCACATCGAGCGCGGCGGCCAGAAGCTCGCCGTGACGCCCGGCATGAACGTGCAGCAGTCCGACACCATCGTCACGGGCGCCGACGGCGCGGTAGGCGTGACGTTCAGCGACAACAGCCTGCTGTCCGCGGGGCCGAATACCGTTCTGGCGATCGATCGCTATGCATTCGACAGCACGACTCACGACGGCATGTTCGACGCGTCGGTGCGCCAAGGCACGCTCGCGGTGGTCTCGGGCAACATCGTCAAGCAGACGCCGGGAGCCATGCGCATCCATACTCCGGCCTCGATCATGGGCGTTCGGGGAACCGAGTTCGTGGTGCGGGTGAACGACGCCGGCCGCTGATGGGCGCGGCGATCCTCGCGGCGATCTTCGCTGCCTTCGTCTTCTTTGGCAGAGAGTCGCCGCGAACCTACGACGAAACCGTCATCATTCTCCCGCCGCCGCCCGGCAAATCCATCGGCGGCGTCGTCGTAAAGCGGGGAACAGAAGAGCATCTCCTGAACGCGGCGTACGCCTCGAGCCGCATCAGCGGGACTGGCGACGTGCAAGTCGTACAGTCGAACCCGACCGAGGTGCACGCGTCCTTCTCCGACGTCATCGCGGCGCTGCCACCGCGGCCGGCGACGTTCATGCTCTATTTCATCACGGGGAAGGATGTCTTGACTCCTCAATCCGAAATCGAGTTGCAGGGGGTGTTGGCCGAAATGAAGAAACGCCCATCGCCCGACGTGCTCGTGATCGGGCACACCGATACGCAAGGTGGGCTCGATTCGAACGATGCGCTTTCGCTGCAGCGGGCCGAGCGGGTCAAGACCTTCCTGGTCGGCATAGGCATCCCCCCCGAGCGGATCACGGTCGCCGGGCGCGGCGATCGCGACCTGCTGATACCGACTGGGCCCAACGTCGACGAGCCGCGCAACCGGCGCGTGGAAATCAACGTTCGTTGAGCGCGCGCGCCGCGCGTTTCAGGCACAGCAGGGTTATGTCGTCGGACGGGACCGCCTCGCCGACGAATCGCGCGACCGATTCGCGTACCTGCGTTACGATATGTGCAGTCGGCGTGCCCGCAGGACCGCCAGCGAGTGCCGCCTCGAGCCGTTGGGCACCGAACAGCGCACCGCGCGGATCCATCGCCTCCGTGACGCCGTCGGTCACTACGCATACCCACTCATGCGGCGCGAGCAGCCGGTGGCGCGAGCGGTAAGGGTAGCCCGCAATGACGCATAGCGGCGGACCGTCGGCGAGCTCGAAGCGCTGCAGCGAGCCGTCGCGGCGCTTGGCGTACGGCGGCTGGTGGCCGGCGTTGCAGTACTCGAGGCCGCCGGAGCGCGCATCGAATATGCCGGCAAAGACCGAAACGAACAGCGACTCCGGATTCTCCCGGCTGATCTCCGCGCTTGCGCGGCTGAATATGTCGCCGATATCTCCGGGCATGCGCAGGGCGGCGCTCTTGAGCAGGGTCTTGGACAGAGCCATGAACAGGCTGGCAGGCAGCCCCTTGCCCGAGACGTCCGCGATAACGAAGAACAGCCGGTCCGCGTCCAGCATGAAGCAGTCGTAGAAATCCCCGCCCACGATGCGGGCGGGCTCCAGCGAAGCCGCGAGCGAAAAGCGATCCTCGATCGCGAACAGCTCGCCGGGCGTTGGCAGCAGGCCCATCTGGATGCGGCGCGCCGCCAGCAATTCGCCTTCCATGCGCTCCGCAGCATCGCGCAACGCTCGACGCTGCCGGTCGGCCTCCGCAAGCGTCACGGCCAGCACTGCGCCATAGAGCAACGTCGTGCTCAGCGCCGGCGATGCGACGTCGATCAAGGATCCGAGATGGAACGACACCAGGCCAACGACTGCGAGGCTCGCGAGCACGGTGAGGAACAACGCCGCGGAGGCCCATGCGCGCAGCGTTGGAACGAAAACCACCATTAGGGCGCCGGCCACAACGAGGAGCGCGAGCTCGATCGCGCGCGCCCTGGGCGGCCTGATCAGGAAGTTCCCGTCATAGATTTGCTCGAGCAGCTGCTGATGCAGCTCGACTCCGGGCACCGTGGCGCCGAGCGGTGTCGCTTTTGTGTCCAGCGTGTCCAGCAGGCCGACTCCGGTCACTCCGACCAGCACGAGCTTGCCGCGCAGAAGCTCGGGATCGACACGGCCGCCGAGAACTTCCGCAGCCGAGACACGGCGGGTCTCTTCGTGCGGGCCGAAGTACAGCCACGCGCTGCCGTCGCGCTGCATCGGTATCGAGAGATCGCCAAGCCGCAACGCGAGCAAGCCGTCGTCGCGCGGCGCTACGCTCAAGGCCGGAATGCCGGCGGCAACGCGCAACATTTCCACGCCGAGCGTTGCGACATAGGTATCGCTGACGCGCGCGACGAGTGGAACGCGCCGCACCACGCGGTCTTCCTCATCTGCGTTCAGCAGGCCGCGCCCGGCAGCCGCGGAGTCAATCAGCGGCAGACTCTGTACGTGGCCGAGGAAGTCCTGCAGCTCCTGTGGCGGTGGTGTCTTCCAGATGAACGGCGGTGCAGCCGGCCGCGCGCTCGCGTCACGCCGTGGCCGCGGCAGGCCGGCGATCCCGAGAACGACCTTGTGACCCGCCACTGCTTGCGCAAGGGCCGCGTCGCTCGAGCCGCCCGGGCTGTAGCGGTCGGGCTCGGCGAAAAGCACGTCGACCCCGATCGCCGCCGGCTGAAACGACTCGATGCGCCGTAGCAGCCGGGCCGTCAGCGCGCGCGGCCATGGCCACTGGCCGTACTCGGCGAGCGCTGCCTCGTCCACCGCGACCACCTCCGCCGGCATCGACTTGCGCTCGCGTGGCAGCAGACGCTGGTAGCTATCGAAGAGGGTGTTGCGCAGAGTTCCGACCTGGGGCGGCTCGAGAACGAACAGAGCCGCCAGCGCGAGCAGCAGCCCGGCGCCCACGTAACGCCGCGCGCCGCGCAGCTTCAGAGATCGATCTCCAGGCCGTCGTACGCTGCGACGACCTCAAGCCTGTGCTCTGCCCGCGTTAGCTCTTCGAAGCGCCGGGTTTCCGCGAAAATTCGCTCGACCGCCGCGTCGTCGTACGCGGGCTCGTGATGAAACAAGGCCAGCCGCTTCGCGCGGGCCATCTGGCACAGTTCGACGCCGATCACGTTGCTCGAATGCCCCCAATCCGCCTTGACCGAGACGGCATCGGCGAGAGAGTACATCGCGTCGAACACGACCAGATCGGCGTCGCGGAAGAATTGCACAAATTCCTCTGTCTGCGAGCGCTCTTCGAGTTTGTGCTCTGAATCGGTCGTGTACACGAACGACTTCCCGTTCGCCTCGAAGCGGAAGCCATACGAGGCGCCCGAGTGCTGCTGCAGCTTCGGCGTCACGCGTACGCCCGATACGGTCGTGGTCTCGCCAGGCGTGAGCAGTATGAATTCGATATCCGCGGCGAGCTGGTCGAAGGTCACCGGAAAGCAGGGGGGATCCTGCTGCAGCCGGAAGGCGTGCTCCAGGACCGCGTGGCAGCCGTAGACCCTGATCCTCGTTCCCGGAACGTAGGCGGGGCCGAGGAACGGGAACCCCATGATGTGGTCCCAGTGCATGTGCGACATGAACACGTTGATGGTCGACTCCTTGCCGGCCTGGCGTGCCAGCACGTGCGCGCCGAACGCGCGCGCGCCGCTGCCCATGTCGCATACGAAGTACTCGTCGCTGCCGGGCTCGAATTCGACGCATGCCGAGTGGCCACCGAAGGTGCGGGCGAGCGAGAAGCCCAGATGCCGGTCGGCGAAGTCGCAGGCCTTCTCGAGCGTATCCAGCGACTGTCCGTTCGCCGCGACCAGCGC
>Ga0187773_10000665_pt1 | contig 13626 bp, 13 predicted proteins | sample 0216_BV02_MP05_1_FD_133133 | JGI IMG/M metagenome (GOLD analysis project Ga0187773, IMG submission 133133) | Tropical peat soil microbial communities from peatlands in Department of Meta, Colombia - 0216_BV02_MP05_10_MG | ecosystem: Environmental > Terrestrial > Soil > Wetlands > Peat | place...
AGGACGAGGTCTTGGCGGAGAGTGAGGGATTCGAACCCCCGAAGCGCTTGCGCGCTTGCTGGTTTTCAAGACCAGTGCAATCAACCGCTCTGCCAACTCTCCGCAATCCCGCGCTAAGTGCTTGTCAGGACGAAAATTGTAACATCGCGCTCCCGCACGAAGAGTCCGCCTCTTTACTCCGGAAGACCCGAGAACGCCGTTCTTGAACCCAAGCTTGAAACTTGTCCGGCCTTGACCTACTCTAAGTGTGTTATCGCAGTTATTCGACGGAGGAAGCGTAATGCAACCCAGTCTCCAGCCGATCCAGACCGGCAACCCGGCCGCGCGGGATTACTCCCTGCAGCAGCACCGGGTGCTGCGCAATACCTACTGGCTGCTCGCCCTGTCTCTCATCCCGACGGCGATCGGCGCGGCGATCGGCACGAATCTCAACCTCGGCTTCATGCGCGCCAGCCCGGGGCTGTCCTTCCTCGCGATCCTCGCGATCTTCTACGGGTGGATCTTCGCGATCGAGCGCAACCGCAACAGCGCCCTGGGAGTCGGGCTGCTGCTGGGGTTCACCCTGTTCATGGGTCTGCTGCTCGGGCCGCTGCTTCAGTACGTTCTCGGCTTCAGGAACGGCGTCCAGCTCGTGATGATGGCGGCGGGCGGCACCGCGGCCGTCTTCTTCGGGTTGGCGGGGCTCGCCGCGTCGACGAAGCGGGACTTCGGCTTCCTCACGAAATTCCTGACGGCGGGATTCATCATCATCATGCTGGCGATCGTCGCGAACATCTTTCTCGCGAGCCCGGCTCTGCACTTGACGCTGCTCGGCGCGATCATCCTGTTCTCCTCGGCCGTGATCCTCTTTCAGGTGAACGCCATCGTGCGCGGCGGGGAAACCAACTACGTTTCGGCGACGCTGACTCTGTACGTGTCGATCTACAACCTGTTCTCGACCCTCTTGCAGCTGCTGGGGATTTTCGGCGGCAGCCGCAACTGACCCGAACTCCCGCGAGGAAAGGGCGCCGCGGCGCCCTTTTTCTTTTTTCAGCTGCCGTCAACGCTCGAAGCAGGCCAGCGACTCGACGTGCGAGGTGTGGGGAAACATGTTCACGACTCCGGCGGCCGCCAGCCGGTAGCCCTGCACGTGGACCAGAACGGCGCTGTCGCGTGCAAGCGTGGCAGGATCGCACGAGATGTATACGACCCTGCGGGGCGGGTTGCTTGCGAAGGACTTGACGAGCTCGATGGCTCCTTCCCGCGGCGGATCGAGCAGGGCCTTGTCGGAGGCGGGAAGCCGCGCGCAGGCGGCGGCGTCGAACAGATCCGCAGTCTGGAAGCTGCACCGATCGCCGAGTCCGTTTTCGACCGCGTTCGCCTTTGCGCGCGCAATGAGGGCCGCGCTGCCCTCGAGTCCGAGAACGACCGCACCGCGGCGCGCGACCGGAAGGCTGAAGTTGCCCAGGCCGCAGAAGAAATCGCTCACTTTCTCCCCGGGCAGCGGATCGAGCAGGCCGAGCGCCGAGCGCACGAGCAGCCGATTCGCCAGGTGATTGACCTGGGTGAAGTCGGTCGGACCGAACGCCAGCCTCACCCCGAATTCCGGCAGCGCATAGTAGAGCGGCGGCGCATCGAGCGGCCACAAGAGCCTGGCGGAGGCCGGCCCGGCTTCCTGCAGCCACAGCTGAACGCCGTGGTGCCCGGCGAAGCGCTTGAGCCGTTCCAGGTCTTCCGGGCCCGGCGGAACGAGCACGCGCAGCACCAGGGCGATCGATTCCTCTCCCACGGCCACCTCGACCTGAGGCAGCCGCTCGCGCAGCGCGAGCGAGCCGAAGAGCGCGCGAAGCGGAGAAATGAGCCCGGAGACACGGGGCGGCAGAACCTCGCAGCTCGTCATGTCGGCAACGAACCTCGACCTGTGCTCGCGAAAACCGACCAGCGATCCGCCCTTTTGGGGAACGTAGCGAACCGAGAGCCGGGCGCGGTGGCGATATCCCCACGGGACGCCGTGAATCGCCCGCAGAACGGTCTCCGGACGCAAGCGGCCGATGTGCCACAGCGCGTCCTCGAGCACGCGCTGCTTCACGGCGACCTGCGTGGGCTCGTCGAGGTGCTGCATCGAGCAGCCTCCGCATTTTCCGAAAAATGCGCAGCGCGGCCGGATTCGCGCCGCGCCCTCTTTCTCGATGCGCACGATCTGGGCGGCTTCCCAGGCCGGCTTCTTGCGGTAGGAGGCGTACTCCAGCACTTCGTCCGGCGCCGCGCCGTCGATGAAAATCGTCTTCCCCTCGACGTGCGCGACGCCGCGGCCCTGCCCGTCGAGGGACTCGATGCGGACGACCGGCACGACGGGCGGCCCCGTCACTTCCACTGGCCGATGAACTCGCGCCAGTGCGCCTCGCGAACCTTGGAAAGAGTGTCCCGGACGAGATCGAGCTCGCGGCGGTACTGGCCCGGGTCGAAAACGCCGCGCAGGAGCTGAAAGCGCAGGAACAGCAGGTAGGTGTTTGCCGCGTCGGTTTCGCAATAGTTCCGGATCGCGCCGATCTCTCCCGCGCGGAAGGCCTCCCACACTTTCGAGCCCTCCATTCCCAATTTCCCGGGGAACCCGAGCAGGCGCGCCAGCTCGTCCAGGCGCACATAATTCCGGCTCTGGTAAAGCGCCAGAAGATCCATCAGATCGAGGTGCCGCGCGTGATAGCGGCTCAGATAGTTGTTGAAGCGGAACTCGCGGTCCTCGTCCCCGGTGTCCCAGTATCGCGGCGCCGACAGGCCGTGCACCAGGCTCCGGTAATGCAGCACCGGGAGATCGAACCCGCCTCCATTCCATGAAACGAGCTGCGGCGTGTACTTTTCTATCCCGTCGAAAAATCGCCGTATCAGCTCCCCTTCCCCATCGGCGGCAGAGCCGAGCGACCAGCAGCGGAAAGACTCGCCCTCCCGCAGGGCGCAAGCGATGGCAACCACCCGGTGCAGGTGGAGCGGCAGGAAGTCCTGGCCCGTTTGCGCGCGCCGCTCGCGGAAGGCGAACTCGGCGACATCGCGGTCCGCAAGCGCCGCGTCGATTCCGCGCAGCAGGCGAATGCCGTCGAGGTCCGGCACCGTCTCGATGTCAAACGCGAGGATCGGCGTCATTCGCCTGCGCGGAAGGCGCCTTCAATCGGGGAAGACGCCGGTCGAAAGATAGCGGTCGCCGCGATCGCAGACGATCGTAACGATGGTTGCTCTCTCGAGCTCGCGCGAGATTCTGAGCGCGACCGCGAGCGCGCCGCCGGAGGAGATGCCCGCAAAGATGCCTTCCTCGCGAGCCATGCGGCGAGCCATCTCCTCTGCGTCGGCCTGGCTCACGTATTCCACCCGGTCGACGCCGGCGCGGTCGTAGATCTTCGGCAGATACGCTTCGGGCCACTTGCGGATTCCCGGGATCTGCGACCCTTCCTCCGGCTGGCAGCCGACAATCTGGATCCCGGGATTCTTTCCCTTGAAGTAGCGCGAGCAGCCCATGATGGTGCCGGTGGTGCCCATGCTGCTGACAAAATGCGTGATCGCGCCCCGGGTCTCGCGCCAGATCTCCGGCCCCGTGCCTTCGTAGTGCGACAGAGGATTGTCCGGATTGGCGAACTGGTCGAGGATCCGCCCCTTGCCCTCGCGCTGCATTTTCTCCGCGAGATCGCGGGCGGCCTCCATGCCGCCGGCCTTTGGCGTGAGGATGATCTCCGAGCCGAAGGCGCGCATGGTCTGGCGCCGCTCCAAGGACAGATGCTCCGGCATGATGAGGATCATCCGGTACCCCCGGATTGCCGCCGCCATCGCAAGGGCGATCCCGGTATTGCCGCTCGTCGCTTCAATCAGGGTATCGCCGGGCTTGATCGTGCGGCGCTCTTCCGCGCGCACGATCATGGACATCGCCGGCCGGTCCTTGACCGAGCCGGCGGGGTTGTTGCCTTCGAGCTTGCAGAGGACGACGTTTGACGTCTTGCCCGGGAGACGCTTGAGCCTGACCAGCGGGGTGTTGCCTACCGTATCCTCGATCGTCTTGTAGGCCGGATCGGGACTGCGAGTCATCTTCGTATGATATCGCATGCGCCTCGGCAGTTCATTGCCCGCCGAGCCGCGAAGCGGCGGAACCCTCAACTGCCGGCGGCTCGTTCTTCCTCGAGCAAATGCCGGCAATAACGCCCCACGCCCTCCTCCACGGTCAGGAACTGCGCCGTGTACCCGGCCCGGCGCAGCCCTCCGATGTCGGCCTGGGTGAAGCTCTGGTACTTCCCTTTCAGCGCATCCGGGAAAGCCGCGTAGTCGATCAGTCGGCCGCGGCGCGCCTCCTCGAAACCGACCGGCTGCTCGTCCCGCGCCTGCCGGCAGGTGTTGATGACGGAAATCGCGACGTCGTTGAAGCTCTGCGCCCTTCCGGAGCCCACGTTGAAGATTCCGGAAAGTTCCGGGTGGTCGAGGAAATGCATATTCACCTTGACCACGTCCTCCACCGAAACGAAATCGCGCCGCTGCTCGCCGTCCCCGTAGCCGCCCGAGCCTGCAAACGGGCGCACGCGTTGCTCCTTCCGGTACTGATTGAAGAAGTGCCACGCAACCGACGCCATTCGCCCCTTGTGCCATTCGTTGGGGCCATAGACGTTGAAATAGCGGAATCCCGCGACCTGGGAGCCCGCATCCGCCAGCCGCCGGCGCACCGCCTGATCGAAAAGAAACTTCGAATAGCCGTAGACGTTGAGCGGCGCCTCGAACTGGCGGTCCTCCCGGAACGTCGCGCTCGCGCCGTAGACCGCGGCCGAGGACGCATAGATCATGGGCACTTCGTCCTCGAGGCAGAAGTCGAGCAGTGCCATCGAGTAGCGGTAGTTGTTCTCCATCATGAAGCGGCCGTCGGTCTCCATGGTGTCGGAGCAGGCGCCCTCGTGGAAAACGGCGTCGATCGAGCCGCTGAAATCGTCCGCGGCGAGTCGCGTCCGGAACTCGTCCTTGTCCAGGAAGTCCGCGATCTCGCACTGCGCCAGATTCCGGAATTTGTCGCCCCGCTTCAGATTGTCGACGGCGAGAATCTGCCGCTCGCCGCGCGCATTGAGCGCGCGCACCAGATTGGAGCCTATGAAGCCGGCCGCCCCAGTCACCACGTAGTACATTCGTTTCGCGTCCTCTATCAGCCCTGCTCGAATGCCGCCAGCAGCTCCTGCGGGCGGACCACCGCCGTTCCCAGTTTGCCGACCACGATTCCGGCGGCCTGATTGGCAATCGCCACGGCCTCCCCGAGGGGCAGCCCCGCGCCCAGCATCACGCCGAGCGTGGCGATGACCGTATCGCCCGCGCCGCTGACGTCGAAGACCTCGCGCGCGCGCGCCGGTTCATGGCGCACCTTTCCCCGCTCGTAGAGCGTCATGCCTTCCTCGCTTCGCGTCACGAGCAGCGCCTGCACCTCCAGCTTCTCGCGCAGCTTCTGCGCCTTCGCCGTGAGCTCCTCCTCGCTCTTCCAGCGGCCGACCACCTCGCGCAGCTCCGAGCGGTTCGGCGTGAGGACGCTTGCGCCCCGATAGCGCGAATAGTCGTCGCCCTTCGGATCCACCAGCACGGTCTTCCCCTGCTCGCGCGCGACCTCGATCATCTGGGCGATGTGCGCCAGCCCGCCCTTGCCGTAGTCGGACAGGATAACGACATTCCGGTCGGCGATCATCCGCCGGAAATCGGCGAGCTTATCGAGCAGGACCTCGTGGCTGGGGGGCGTTTCGAAATCGACGCGCAGCATCTGCTGGTGCCCGCCGATCACGCGCAGCTTGACTGTCGTGGAGATCTCTCCATCGCGGTGCAGAGTCGCTTTGACGCCGGCCTCTTCCAGAAGCTCCGCGAGCCTGCGGCCCGGCTCGTCGTCGCCGACGACCGAGAGCAACGCGACGCTCGCACCGAGCGCGGCGGCATTGGCGGCGGCATTCGCCGCGCCGCCCGGAGTCTCCCGGGTGCGACCGGTTTCGATCTTGACGATCGGCACCGGCGCCTCGGGAGATATCCGGTTGACCTCGCCGTACCAATAGCGGTCCAGCATCACGTCGCCGACCACCAGGACGCGCGCCTTGTGCAGCTCCGAGAAGACCAGCCTTTCCGCCTTCACTTTCCGGTCCCCACTGCGGCTCGCCCGATCGGATAGTACTCCAGCCCATGGCGCTTCAACTCTTGCGGATCGTAGAGGTTGCGGCCGTCGAATACCGCCGGGGTCTTCAGCCGCCTGCGGATCTCCTGAAAATCGGGACTGCGGAACTCTTTCCACTCGGTCACCACGGCCAGAGCGTCGGCGTTCTCCAGCGCCGCGAGCGGTGAGCCGGCGTAGTCGAGGCCCTTCAGTCCCGCGAATTCCCCCTTTGCCGCGGGCATCGCGACCGGGTCGTAGGCGCTCACCGCGGCGCCGTTCGAGAGCAACTCCTCGACTAGGACTCGGCTCGGCGCCTCCCGCATGTCGTCCGTGTTGGGTTTGAAGGCGAGGCCCCAGACCGCGATGCGCCGCCCCGAGAGCTTGCCGAACCGCTTGAGGATCTTCTTCGCGAGCACGCGCTTCTGTTCGGTGTTCACCTCCTCCACCGCCTCCAGCACCGGCAGCGTGCCGCCGGCCTCCTCGGCGGTTCGGATGAGCGCCTTCACGTCCTTGGGGAAGCACGAGCCTCCATAGCCGATCCCGGCGTAGAGGAACTGGTAGCCGATGCGCGGGTCGGACCCGATGCCCTTGCGCACCTCCTCGATGTCGGCGCCGAGGCGCTCGGCGAGATTGGCCAGCTCGTTCATGAAGGAGATGCGGGTCGCGAGCATCGCGTTCGCCGCGTACTTGGTGAGCTCGGCCGAGCGCACGTCCATGAGCAGAAATCTTTCGTGGCTGCGCTGGAACGGCGCGTACAGCGTGTGCATGATCTGCGTCGCCTGCGCGTCGTCCGAGCCGACCACGACGCGGTCCGGCCTCATGAAATCCTCGACCGCGGCGCCCTCCTTCAGGAACTCCGGATTCGAGACTACGGCGAACGGCACCTCGACCGCGCGCTTTGCGAGCTCCTCGGCGATCGCGGCCCTTACCTTGTCCGCGGTGCCCACCGGGACGGTCGACTTGTCAACGACTACCCGGTACTCGCTCATGTGCCGGCCGATGTTGCGCGCGGCTTCGAGCACGTGCTGCAGGTCGGCCGAGCCGTCCTCGTCGGGCGGCGTGCCCACGGCGATGCACTGCACCACCCCGAATTGCACGGCGCGCGCCACGTCGGTGGTGAAATGCAGGCGGCCGGCGGCGGCGTTGCGTTTCACCACTTCGGCCAGCCCGGGCTCATAGATCGGGATTCCGCCCGCCTCCAGCGTGCGAACCTTCTTCTCGTCGACGTCCAGGCACAGCACCTCGTTCCCGACCTCGGCAAAGCACGCGCCGGTCACCAGACCGACGTAACCGGTTCCGACAATCGCAATCTTCAATTCATGTCTCCCCTGTCAAAGATCTGGAGCCGGCCTCAGGGAACCTGCTCGAATTCCTCGGTGCGCCGGGGAGGATAGGTCTCCCAACCGCCGCAGGCCGGGCAGTGCCAGTAGAACTGGCGCGCCTTGAACCCGCAGTTCTCGCATCGGTAGCGCGCCAGCCGCGCCGTATGGCCGTGCACGAGATCGCGAACCATCTCCAGGTCCTGCCGGCGCTCCGTCGGTACCACCAAAATCTGCGCCTCGAGCAGCTTGTCCAGCCCGAGCAGAGTCTGGTTGCGCCGCAGCTCGTCCTTCACTACCTTGTAGGCCGTTTCCGGTCCCTCTGCGTCCAGCGTGGACTGGAATACGACGTCGAGAAGATCGACCGACGGGAAGCTCGCCAGGTACCCGCGCAGCAGCGTCAGGCCTTCTTCCGTCCGCCCGAGCGCCCGATGGCTCTCGAGCAGGCGCTGCGCGACCAGCGCAAGATAAGCGGGGTTCTGTTGCTCGATCCCCTTCCAGGCTTCGATGGCGCCGGCGTGATCGCCTGCGGCCGCATTGAGATCGCCGAGAACGATGTTGGCACGGACGCACTTTCGGTGCGCTGCGAGCGACGCTTCCAGGTACCGCTTCGCGCCGTCCGGACGTGAATGCGTCGCTTCCGACAGGGCAAGCTCGCAATAGTAGTTGGCAATTTCCTTCTGCGCCGACTGGCCGGACTCCTTTTCCAGCTCGCGCGCGATGTCGATGGCTTTGCTCCAGTCCTTCTCCTGCTGGTAGATTTCGATCAGGAATTTGAGCGCCTCTGCACGATGCGGCGAATCCTTGAGCTTGAGGAAGACTTCTTCGGCGCGGTCGAGCAGCCCCGCCTTAAGGTAGTCCTGACCGAGCTCGACCATCGCGTGCAGGCGCTGCTCTTCCTTGAGGTCCGAACGCTCCAGAAGATTCCGGTGCATGCGGATGGCCCGCTCGGTCTCGCCCCGCCGCCGGAACAGGCTGCCGAGCGCAAAATGCAGCTCGATGGTCTCCGGGTCGACCTTGACGACTTCGATGAACGCCTCGATTGCCTTGTCGGGCTGTTCGTTGAGAAGGAAGTTCAGGCCTTTGAAGTAGGAGCGCGGCAGCTGCCGCGACTCCGAGAGAAGATGCTTGATATCGATGCGCGCCGCGAGCCACCCCAGTCCGAAGAACAAGGCGAATCCGAACAGCCACCAGAGCTCGAAGTCCATTGAAAATCCGGTCAAGGCTTTGCCCGCAGTTCCGCGCCCTTCGCGCGCAGCTCCCGCCTCAGCCGCAATACCTCACGGTGCTTCCTGAGCCAGAGCGAAAGGCAGGCGAGCACTCCCGCCAGCGCGCCCAGGGAAAATGCGACAAGGAGCGCGAGTGCCAGGGGCGCTTCCCAGGTCAGGCCCGGAATCACCCGCAGCACGACCAGATCGTCGTTCCTGCGCGCGAACACGAATACCACCACAAACACCACCACCCACAGGATGCGAGAGAGGTAAGTCACGAATTTCATCGAGCTGATCACCCAAAATCGGCCGCGTTACCGCTTCCGCACCCAAACTCTCCGACAAGTCCTTGCATCCTCTCGCCTTGCGACGGGCTCTTGCCGAATAACGCCCCGCCGGGCGCTCCGGTCCTGCCCGCTCCAAAGCGAAAACGGCGGCATCTCGCCGATGCCGCCGTCCGCGCCCGACCGGTTGGCCCCTATTTCCGGTCAACCCGCTCGCGCAATTCCTTCCCGGCCTTGAAGTGCGGCACGAACTTCTCCGGAACGTGAACCTTTTCGCCGGATTTCGGATTGCGGCCCACGCGCGCCGGCCGGTGATTGAGCCCGAAGCTGCCGAATCCGCGAATCTCGATGCGCTCGGCCCTTACCAGGCTCTGCGTCATCGCTTCGAGGATCATCTTGACCGTGAACTCGGCGTCCTTGGCCACGAGCTGCGAGTAGCGTCCCGCGAGTCTCGCAATCAATTCGGACTTCGTCATCTCCCCGGCCTCGGTTATTGTTGAGCGTTCTTATTGTCCAGCTTCGCCTTCAGGAGCGCCCCCAGATTCGTGCTCCCCGCGCTGGCGGCACTTTCGCTCTGGAGCTTGGCCATCGCTTCATTCTCCTCGGCGAGATCTTTCTGCTTGATCGACAGGTTGATCGTGCGGTTCTTCCGGTCGATATTGATGACCATGGTGTTCACGCTGTCGCCCTCCTTGAGATGGGTACGGGCGTCCTCGACGCGGTCGCGCGAAATCTCCGAAGCGCGCAGGTAGCCTTCCACGTCCCCTGAAAGCGCGATGACCGCGCCCTTGGCATCGACCGACTTTACGGTTCCCGAAACCAGCTTGCCCTTCTCGTGCCCTGCGACGAAATTGCTGAAGGGGTCGCCCTCGAGCTGCTTGATTCCGAGCGAGATGCGCTCGCGCTCGACATCGATCGACAGCACCTGCGCCTCGATCTCCTCGCCCTTCTTGAAGTTGCGCACCGCTTCCTCGCCCGAGCCGCTCCAGGAGAGGTCCGACAGGTGCACCAGGCCGTCGATGCCGCCGGGCAGGCCGATGAAGATCCCGAAATCGGTGATCGATTTGATCTGCCCCCTGACCTTGTCGCCTTTCTTGAAGTTCATCGAAAATTCTTCCCACGGGTTCGGCATGCACTGCTTCATTCCGAGAGAGATGCGGCGTCGTTCTTCGTCGATCTCCAGGATCATGACCTCGACCTCGTCGCCAAGGGCCACGACCTTGGAGGGATGCACGTTCTTGTTCGTCCAGTCCATTTCCGAAACGTGCACCAGGCCCTCGATGCCCTGCTCGACCTCGACGAAGGCGCCGTAGTCCGTGAGATTGGTGACCTTGCCGAAGAGGCGCGTTCCCGTCGGGTAGCGCCGCGACAGGCCGACCCAGGGATCGTCGCCAAGCTGCTTCATGCCGAGCGATACGCGGTTCTTCTCGGTGTCGAACTTCAGGACCTTGGCGGTGACCTCGTCGCCGACGGCGAGCACCTCGGACGGGTGCTTCACGCGCCGCCAGGCGAGATCGGTGATGTGCAGAAGGCCGTCGATGCCCCCCAGATCGACGAACGCGCCGTAGTCGGTGATGTTCTTGACGATGCCCTTGACGACCGCGCCCTCCTGGAGATTGGAGAGCAGCGCCTCGCGCTCCGCCCCCTGCGAGGCTTCGAGCACCGCACGCCGCGACACGACCACGTTGTTGCGTTTGCGGTCGAGCTTGATGACCTTGAACTCCATCTCCTTGCCCTCGTAGGGCATGGTGTCCTTCACGGGGCGGATGTCCACGAGCGATCCGGGCAGGAAGGCGCGGATGCCGTTGGTCATGACGGTGAGCCCGCCCTTGACCTTCCCCGAGATGATGCCTTTGACGATCGCGCCTGATTCCAGCGCCTTTTCCAGGTCGAGCCAGGCGGCGAGACGCTTGGCTTTGTCGCGCGACAGGCGCGTCTCGCCGTAGCCGTCTTCGAGCGCTTCAATGGCGACGCTCACGAAGTCGCCCGGCTTCACCTCGACTTCGCCCTTGTCGTTCTTGAATTCGTCTATGGCAATGAAAGATTCGGACTTCAATCCGGCGTTGACGACCACGTAGTTGACGTCCACCCGGACGACTTCGGCAGTGATCACCTCGCCGGTGCGCATCTCCTTTCGAGTAAGACTTTCCTCGAAAAGCGCTGCAAAATTTTCTTGGGGAGCCACCGCGGGCGTTGCATTCGACATAGAGAAAATACCTGCACATGCCCGTCCAGGGGACGGGGTTCGTTTAGCCACAACAAGAAGCCAAGCCGGGCTTGGCTCGATGTCACCCATTCGCCCCGCGGTACCAGCCCACGATAAGGGCCGCCGCCTGCGCGGCGCTCAATGAAGTGGTATCGAGCAGCCGCGCCCCGGGGCTTTGCTTGAGAGGCGCCACGCTTCGCGATGCGTCCCGCGCATCGCGCTCGCGCAAATCCTGCAGAAGGCGGGCAAGTGTAGCAGCGATTCCTTTTTCTTTCAACTGTTTATGTCGCCGGTCGGCCCGCGCTTCGAGGCTTGCCGTTAGGAAAACCTTGAGGCCCGCGTCGGGGAAGACGATCGAGGCCATGTCGCGGCCCTCGGCCACCAATCCGGGCTGGCGGCGGAACGCGCGCTGCCGCTCGAGCAGGGCTTGGCGCACCTTCGGCAGCGCGGCCACCAAAGACGCCACCGCCGAGCACTGTTCGGCGGCAATCAGCTCGCCCACCGGCCTGTCCTCGAAGAAGATCTCATCCCCCTCGAAGCGGGGGACGGGGAGCTGGAGGGCCACCGCCGCGGCCGCCGCCTCGTCCGAGGTGTCGATGCCCTTGCGGATGACGGCGAGCGCCACGAGCCGGTAAAGCGCGCCGCTGTTCAGGTAGTGGAACCCGAGCTCCCTGGCGACCCGCTGCGCGACCGTGCCCTTCCCCGAGGCCGACGGGCCATCGATGGCGATGACCGGCGCGGGCTTCACGCGGCGGCCGGCCGCGAAATGCTCGCGAGCGCGTCGAAGTACTGCGGGAAGGTCTTGCCGACGCAGTCCGGGTCGTTGATGCGCACCCGGATTCCGCCGAGCGCCGCGAGCGAGAAGCTCATCGCCATGCGGTGATCGTCGTAGGTGTCGAGGGTCGCGGGGCGCAGCGCCGCAGGCGGGGTGACGCGGATGGAGTCGGCGCCTTCCTCCACGGCGGCGCCGAGCTTGCGCAACTCTGTCGCCACGGCGGCGATCCGGTCGGTTTCCTTGACGCGCCAGCTGGCGATGTTCCGGATCGTGCTCGGGCCGTCGGCGAAGAGCGCGGCGACCGCGGCCGTCATCGCGGCGTCGGGGATGTGGTTGAGGTCGGCGTCGAGCGGCGTGAATTTCCCCCGTGCCCGGGCTTCCGGGCCGGCGGTGGCCTCGATCCAGTTCACGCCCATCGAAATCGCGGCGCCCATGCTCTCGAGCACCTCGGTGAAGCGCAGGTCGCCCTGGATGCTCGAGCGGCCGACGCCCTCGACCCTCACGGGCCCTCCCCCGGCGAGCCCGCTGATCGCGCCCGCCGCAAGGAAATAGGAGGCCGAGGAAGCATCTCCCTCGACGCGAATCTCCCGCGGCGAACAGTAGAAGCCCGCGGGAACAGCGAAGGATTTCCAAGCTTCGCGCCTGACCTCCACGCCAAAGCGGCGCATCAGGTTCAATGTGATCTCGACGTAAGGCCTGGAAATCAGCTCGCCCTCGACCTCGACCCGGGTCTCCGCGCGCAGCAGGGGCAGCGCCATCAGGAGCGCCGACAGGTACTGGGAAGACACGTCGCCGCGCACGCGGACCGTCCCGCCCGGCGTAATCCTTCCCGGGCGCAGCGCGAGGGGCGGAAACCCCTCCTTGCCGCAGTACTCGATGCGCGCGCCGAGGTCGCGCAGCGCATCGACGAGATCGCCGATCGGGCGCTCGTGCATGCGTGGCGATCCGGAAAGCCGATAATCGCCGCCGCAGAGCGCGAGCACCGCGGTGAGCGGCCTGAAGGCCGTGCCGGCGTTCCCCAGGAACAGCTCGGCCGACTTCGAGGGGAATATTCCGTTCACTCCGCGCACCCGCGCGGCCCCCCCGGGACCCCGATCGACTTTCGCGCCCAGGCTCGCGAGCGCTTCAAGCATCACCTGGGTGTCGTCGGACTCGAGCAACTCCTCGATGCGCGTCTCGCCTTCCGCGAGGGCGGCAAGCAGCAGCACGCGGTTGGAGATGCTCTTCGATCCGGGCATCTTCACCCTCCCCTCCACCCGCCCGATCGGACCGAGGTCGAGGAACTTCACGGCCGCAGGCTCATCGCCTGTCCCCTCACTTGTCCTGCAGCCAGCGGTCGCGCGCGTCGCGCGCGCCTGCGAAAAGCGCCTCGAGCGCTTCTCCGTCGCCGCGCTCGAGCATCCTCTTCACCCGGTCGAGCTCCCCGCCGTAGCGGTCGATTTCGGCGAGCAGCGCCTTGCGATTCGCGAGGCAGATGTCGCGCCACATTTCCGGTTGGCTCGAGGCGATGCGGGTGAAATCGCGAAAGCCGCCCGCCGCGTAAGAGAACAGGCGCTTCGCGTCCTTGTGGCGAGCCACGTGGTCCACCAGCGCGAACGCGAGCACGTGCGGGAGATGGCTCACGCCCGCAAGCACCGCGTCGTGCTCCCGGGGCGCGAGCTCGAACACCCTCGCTCCGCAGCTCTCCCACGCCGAGCGCACCAGCGCCAGGGC
>Ga0187773_10000667_pt1 | contig 13617 bp, 9 predicted proteins | sample 0216_BV02_MP05_1_FD_133133 | JGI IMG/M metagenome (GOLD analysis project Ga0187773, IMG submission 133133) | Tropical peat soil microbial communities from peatlands in Department of Meta, Colombia - 0216_BV02_MP05_10_MG | ecosystem: Environmental > Terrestrial > Soil > Wetlands > Peat | place...
GGTCCAGCAAGCGCGTCGATCGGCTGTACGTGCGACCCGGCGCCTCCCTCGAGGGCTACAAGCACATCCGCCTCGAGCCCCTGCAGGTGCACTTCGCCAAGAACTGGGATCCCAACAGGGGCCGCGTCGGCTTAGACCGTCTCACGGCCGCGGACTTTGACAGGATCAAGAAGGCGCTCGCGGACGCTTTCGCCGAGGTGTGCGCGCAGGAGCTTACCAAGGGCGGATACGATGTCGTGACGAACAGCGGTGAGGACGTGCTGGACGTCACTCCCCTGGTCGTCGATCTCTACATCGCGGCACCGGATATCAGGACGGCCGGTCGCACCACCACCTACACGGCCGACCCCGGGCGAATGGCGCTCATTGCGGAGCTGCGCGACTCGGAGACGGAGCAGAGTCTCGCGCGGGTGATCGACCGTCGCAGTCTTCCCTCGACGAGTACCTTCCAGATCGCAACCTCCGCCAGCAATCTCGGCGGGGCGCGGCAGATCATCGCGCGCTGGGCATCGGCGCTGCGCGCGGCGCTCGATGCCGCGAACGGCAAGGGAGACTGAGCCGATTCGAGCGAGTCGCACGCCGCCCGGCGGGTGCGTAGAGCGCAGGGGGCTGAGCCTTCAGCCCCCAAACGCGCTGCCGCATGGCTTGCGGATTCTCCTCGCGGACCTCCTCACTGGAAGAGATACACCACCTGTGGGCCCCCTCCGGTAACCGTGGCAAAGCCGCCAGCGCCGAGAGTGGTCGCATCGCCGGCAATCGCGACACTGACGCCGAACTGCCCCCGAGGCAGCGGCGTGACACCCTGAGCAGCGGTCGCAGCGAAGGCCTGGGTTGCATCCTGGGATCCGTTCCAGTTTCCCGGCGGTGCGCGAAAGACGTATATCGCGCCAGGGCCCGGCGTACAGCAGGAGCCGTTCGGGGCCGAGGGCGCACCCGCAACGATAGTGGATCCGTCCTGCGAGATGCTCGTGCTGAATCCAAGCTGATCGCCGACCTCTCCGCTGGACGCTTTCAGCACCGCGGTCTCGGGAAGGGGATTGGGCGAAGCCCAGGCACTCGGCATCCCGCTGTTGAGGTAAACGAACACAGCGCCCGGGCCTCCCTGATTGCACGGCTCCGGCGAGCAGTTCGTATAGTTCGGTGCACCGACTGCGACGGTGTGACCATCCTTGCTGATAGCCACCGAGCGGCCGAAATAGTCGCCAAGAGTGGCGGTTGTCTTGAGAGGCGTGCTGGCCTGGGTCAATGTTGCCGTAGGCGTGTTGATGACACCGCCATTGCCAGCCCACCCTCCCGGCGGCTTAGCAAAGATATAGGCCGCGCCCGCATTCACGACGGTCCCGAATCCCTGTGCACCCGCCACGATCGTGTCTCCAGGTCCGTCGGTTGAGACCGAGATCCCGACAGCAGGTTCGGTGGCCGTCAATTGCACGTCATCCGGCCTCGGTTGCACGCCGCCGCTCCATGATGACCCGCTGCGAAGGAAGACGCAGACCACACTGTCGCCGCCCTGGGTCAGGTCGCCCGGCGCTCCTGCGGCGATGAGGTCGCCACCATCGTCGACCGCAACTGAGAAGCCGAAACTCTCGATGAAACTGCCGCGGCTCGAGGCGATCAGTGTTGCAACGGGAGTCAGCGTCCCGGTCCAGTTATTGCTGCTGACTTCGTATACGTAAACGAAGCTGCTGGTGCAGGGCGAGCCCAGGCAGAATCCCGCAGCAATGCTGTTGCCGTCGCCGCTGATCGCAATGGATGGCACGGTCCCGGTGGTCGCCGGGGGAGCGGCAAGATAGGCAGCCGCGTTCCAGTTCCCGGACGTGTCCTGCACGAACACGGTGCCGAAAGGAACACCGGCGGCAATGGTCACTCCCTTGACGGCGACCGCGGCGATTCCATGGTTGTTGTTAGCGGCATTCACTCCGTCATCGATCGCGACCAGGAGTCCCGGACCGTTCGCGGTCCCCGGAGGCGAGGCGGAAAGGACCGGACCGGGTGCGTACGCGACTGCCTGAGCTGGACTGATGGTGAGCGAAAATTGCGCGGGGGTATTCTGCGGGTTGGGGACCGACTGATCCTGCACCTGGACTGTGAGGTTAAATGTTCCGGCCATTGTCGGGGTTCCGCTGATCGTGCCGGTGCTGCTCAGGTTGAGTCCGGGCGGCAAACTGGAGCCGGCAGCGGCCGTCCAGGACCACCCATAAGGAGGTGTTCCTCCCGTGGCGGTCAGCGCTTGGTTGTATGCCGTGCCGACGGTACCGTTGGGCAGAGCAGCAGTTGTGATCGAGAGCGGGTTGGCCGCACTCGCGATCACGACCGATAACAGTTTGCTGTCGGTTTGATTCGACGCATCGGTGACCTGGACCGTGAAGCTCACCGTGCCGGCGGTGGTGGGTGTTCCGCTGATCACGCCGGTACTGGTGTTCAGCGTCAGCCCGGCAGGTAATGTCCCGCTCGTCAGCGTCCAGGTGTAGGGAGTCGTTCCACCCGCCACGCTGAGCGTCTGGCTATACGCGGCGCCAACCACGCCGTTCGGCGGTGACGTGGTTATGATCCCGACAGTGATCGTGAGGGTTGCCGCCAGGGTTTGCGAGGTCGGGTTAGGGCCGTTTGCGCAGATTTCCTGAACCGTGATTTGGGCTGACGACCCGCTTGAGCTCAGCAGATTGGCGGGAACGGTCATGCTCAGGTCGTTTGGATCCAGGTAAGTGGTGCCTACGCCGTTGGCAGAGCCGTTCCAAAGTATCGTGTCAGATGAGAAGAACTGTGTGGGGTTTGACCCGAATGGGGAGCCGGTAATCGTAATTTTGACGTTTGCTCCGGGCGAGCCTGCCGACACCTTGGCAGGGTCGAGGGCTATCGGCGTTCCGCTGAGACCGCCGCCTTGACACTGAGCGACGCCCTGGCCAGCGACGTCAGGTAAGTCAGGAGAGTCGTCTCCGCAGCCCGCGAGCGCCACAGTCAGCGCAAGGACTCCAAGCAATTTCGACAGGTCGGGGATAACCACAGTCTGAGTGTTCATGGTCCCTCCGAAAATGCTGGAATTTCGGGCACTTGAGATGCGCTTTGCGTCTACGCCAGGTCGCGTTTGACTCGCGATTCTTTTAAGCGCAATGTCTTCGCGAAGTCTTTAAATGGCGATCAAAGTTTTCTTAAATCGCCTTTAAGAGCGACTTCTCCTTCGTTCAAAAGCAGTTCGGGACGACGCGCTGAAGGGTTCTGGCAGAACCCGAAGGTGCCAGGCGGGTATGTCGCAGCCGGTCGTGTATGAATTTGGATCCTACCGCCTGGATCCCACCCAACAGCTCCTGACGCACGGAGGCAGGGAAATCCCGCTCACGCCCAAGGCCTTTCAGACGCTCCTGGTGCTGGTCGAGAACCAGGGACGAATCGTCGGGAAGGAGGAGCTCCTGAAGAAGGTCTGGCCTTCGACTGTGGTCGAAGAAGCCACCGTGGCACAGAACGTATTCACCCTGCGAAAGCAGTTGCAGGGTGAAGACAACGTTCAGTACATCGAGACCCTTCCCAAGCGCGGCTACCGGTTTGTTGCCAAGGTGCGCATCGCGCAGCCGGCGCACGCGGGAACCACGCCGGCAGAGCCGCCGCCCGCGATGGTGGAGACGAGTCCCCTTACAAAGAGGCTCCCTTATTATCTAGGCATTGCGGCAGCCGTGTGCGCCGGCGCGCTGCTGGTCTGGCGTCCGTGGTCGCATCCAGGCGTCTCACCGGAAGTGAATCGCCGGATCATGCTGGCGGTTCTGCCGGTGCAGAACCTGACCGGCAACCCTGGCCAGGAGTATCTCGCCGACGGGCTGACCGACGAGGTGATCGCCGATCTCGGGGGCCTGAATCCCGAGCGCCTCGGGGTCATCGCCCGCACCTCGGCCATGGCTTATAAGCAGAGCAATAAGAACATTCAGCAGATCGCCCGTGAGCTGCACGTGGATTACATCCTCGAAGCGAGCGTGCGCCAGGGATCGGGACAGATCCGTTTCACTGCACAGTTGATTCGCACGCAGGACCAGACGCACGTGTGGGCGCAGAACTACCAGCGGTCGATGGCGGACATCCTGGCGATGCAAAGCGACCTCGCCCGCACGGTAGCGGAGCAGATCCGCGTGAAATTGCCGCAGGCGGTCGCTGCACGCCTGGCATCGCCCCGTCAGGTTTCGCCGCAGGCCTACGACGCCTACTCCAGGGGCCGCTATTTCTGGAACAAGCGTACGACCGAGTCGATGACGCTCGCCGAGCGCTACTTTCTGCAGGCGATCCAGGCAGACCCGAATTTTGCGCCGAGTTATGCCGGGCTCGCCGACTGCTACCAGGTCATGGTGAACCTGAATCAGATTCCGCCTGAGGATGGATTCGCGCGTGCCAAAGCGGCCGCCGAAAAAGCCCTGGAGCTCGATGGCTCCCTGGCCGAAGCGTACACGTCTCTTGCCTCCATCAAGGGCGACCATGAATGGGATTGGCAGAGCGCCGAAAGCGGATATAAGCGGGCCATCGAGCTCGATCCAAACTATGCGACGGCTCACCATTGGTATGGCGACTTCCTTGCGGGCATGGGGCGCTTCGAGGAGGGGATGGCGGAGATCAGGAAGGCGGAGGAGCTCGATCCACTGTCTCCCGTGATCCGCGTGAGCTCCGCGGGCATGTCCTGCTGGCTCGGGCGTTGCACGGAGGCAATCCAGGAGTTGCAGCGCACCCTGGACACTTTCCCCGATTTTGGGGAGGCGCATGAGGCCCTGGCGGAGATCTATGGCTACCTGGGCCAATATCAAGAGAGTGTCGCTGAGCTGGAGAAAGAACGAGAGCCGCCTCTGGGGCACGTTCTCGTGTTACGAGGTTTTGCCGCGGCCAAAGGCGGACACACGCAAGAGGCTTGGCAGATAGTGCGGCAGATTGAAGGTCAGACCGCCGAGCCGCACACGAACTACTGGGCCGCCATGATCTATGCGGGGCTCGGAGACAAGGACCGGGCATTCGCAAGACTCGAGACCGCAAGGCAAACGCGGGATCCGTACATGCCGTACGTTCGCTCCGACCTTGCCTTGAAGGACCTGGGCTCGGATCCGCGCCTCGCCGAGCTGTTCCGCCGAATGAAGATGCCTGGCTAAGCCGGGGGCGCCCTCAGGCTCGCGCGGCTGGCGAGGACGAGCGCGCCCGCGTCACCCTTCCACCTCGCCGGCCGGCATCAGGCGCCGTGCACGAGGCGGCTCGTGATTCGCACGACGTGCTCGCCCTGATAACGGCACATGTCGAGCTCCAGCGGCGTGGGCATGCGCAGCTCGCTGCCGGAGCCGGTCACGCAGCTCGCCCCGTACGGCGTGCCGCCCGTGATCTCGCGCATCGTCGCGAGGTCTTTGAATGTGTAGGGCAGTCCCACGATGATCATGCCGTGATGCAGCAGGCTGAGGTGGAATGAGGTGATCGTCGTCTCCTGGCCGCCGTGCTGACTCGCGGTGCTGCAGAACACACTGCCGACCTTGCCGACCAGTGCCCCACGCGCCCACAGAGGCCCCGTCTGATCAAGGAAGTTGCGCATCTGCGCGGCCATGTTGCCAAAGCGCGTCGGCGTCCCGAACAGGATGGCGTCGTACTGATCGAGCTCGTCGGGCGTGGCCAGAGGGGCGGTCTGGTCGAGCTTGAAGCCCGCTGCCTTGGCTACCTCCACAGGAGTGAGCTCGGCGACCCGTTTGACGGTCACCTGGGCCTTCGGCACACGGCGGGCACCCTCGGCCTGGGCATACGCCATCGCCTCCAGATGACCATAGCTGCTGTAGTAGACGACGAGAACCTTGGGCATGGGCGCTCCTTCAGAAGGTATCGCGCGGACAGTGACGCGTGAGAAATTCCCGGCAGACTTGGCTGTATGCATCCGGATTATCGAGATTCGGCAAGTGGCCCGCTCCGGGAATCACCGCGAGCTCGGCATTGGGCAGTCGCGCCGCGAGCGTCTCGGCCGCCTGCCGGCGGGCGGGGAGGTCGTGCTCGCCGCCGACGACGAGGGCCGGGATTCTCAGCGGTTCGAGGCCAAGGGGTGCAGCAGCGGGCTCGGCTCGCGGCGCCGGCTGCCTGAGATCCTCGCCCGGATAGCGCGCGATCATGGCCGCGAGCAGTGCCCGCACTTCGGGGTCCTGAGTGCGGAGTTGCATCAACGCATGGCGTGCCCATTCACGGCGGAACGCCTCGATCCCGTGCGTGCGCACCAGCGCCGCATACTGATCCAGGGGCACCTCGGGGTCCGATGTGGAATCGAGTGGTGGGGGACCATCGAGAATGAGTGCGAGAACCTGCCCGGGCACGGCGCAGGCAAACCCGAGGACCGCACGTACCCCCTGCGACATGCCGAGCAGTGCGACCCGGCTCAACCGCAGATGTCTGCATAGCGCGGCGAGGTCCTCGCTGTCACACTCCGGAGCCGGCATCCCGCGCGAGAGGCCATGGCCGCGGCGATCGAGCCGGATCAGGCGAAAGCGGTCACGCAGCGCGCTGACCAGGGGATCCCACATCTCCAGATCCAGCGTCCAGCCGTGCACCAGGAGCACCGCCGGACCGCGGCCCTCGTCGCGAAAGCGTAAGCATGCGCCGTTCACGGCGACGAACTGATCCGCAGCGTGTGTGGGTCGTGCCGACACTGCGGCGCACGCGGTCATGCTGGCACTGTTTCGAATAGCGAAAGAGTTTTCGCTTTCAGGCTACGGGGTGCGCCCGTGGGCGTCAAGCCGGCTGCCGCGGCGGCGGCTTCAGATCTGGGCGCTGAGCGACAACCAGGGAACCGCAGCGAGGTCGGTCGAGATCTCGCGACTCGCCTCCTGCAGCATGACCAGACGCTCGCGCACCAGGCGCGTCCGGGTCGTCCGGCGCGAATGGCTCGAGGAGTTGAGCGCCGCGACCACGCGCTGCTCGAGGTCGAAAACCGGCACGGCGAGCGCAATGACCCCGTAGGCGAGCTCGTCCTCCACCACGGCGTAGCCGAGGCGCCGGCAGTCCTGAATCAAACCCCGCAATTTCGCCGGATCGGTCACGGTACGTTCGGTCAGGGCTTCGAGTTTCGCGTGCTCGAAATAGCGGTTGAGCCGCTCCGGGCTCAGTCCGGCGAGCAGCACGCGACCCATGGAGGTGGCGTGCGCCGGAAAGCGGCTGCCGACGTGCGCCTCCAGGCGCAGCAGCGTGCGGACCGAGGTGCGCGCGACGTAGACGATATCCGTGCCGTCGAGGACGCACAGCGCCGCGGAATCGGCCGTCTTGCGGGCCAGTTCCTCGAGGTGGGTCCTGGTGATCTGCTCGATGTTGATGGATTCGAGGTAGGCCGCGCCGAGCTCGAGCACTCTCGGGCGCAGCAGGAAGCTGCGGCCGCTGCGCGTCACATAGCCCAGATCCTCGAGCGTCAGCAGGCAGCGGCGTGCCGTGGCGGCCGGAATCTGGGCACTGCGCGCGACATCGCTGAGACTCAAGGCGGCGTGATCACGCGCGAAGGCGCGGATGACGGCCAGCCCCTTGGCAAGTCCCCCCATGGCCTCGCGACGCAGCGGCGCTGTTCTTCGGCGTACCACGCCCAGAGTCTATTTCGATATGCGAAAAGCGGGAAGCGGCGCTGCGCTGCCCTTGACGCGCCTTCGAGCGCAGGTTCACTATCGTTTCGAATATCGACGGCTTTTTCGCTATGCGAAAAGCCGCATGAGGGGCGTGCAACTTGAAGATCGGTCGCCAGGATCAGCGCAGCTCCGCGATCTCGACTTCGAACGCAGAGACCATCCTGGTCCGCGGGCGCGATCTGGTCCGCGAGCTCGTGGGCGCGATCAGCTTCACCGATCACTTCTGGCTGCTGGTGACCGGCGCCCTGCCCACGCCAGCACAGCGGCGAGTGCTCGACGCCACCCTGGTGGCCATCGCCGAGCATGGACTCGTGCCGAGCGTGCAGGCGGCACGCATGACGCTCGCTGCGGCCCCTGAGGCTCTGCAGGGGGCGGTGGCGGCCGGGCTCCTGGGGTGCGGCTCAACGGTCTTCGGCTCTACCGAAGCTGCCGGCAGGCTCTTCGATGAGATCCGGATCCGCGCGGCGAGCGGCAGCAGTCTCGAGGATGCCGCCACGGCCGTGGTGCGCGAGTATCGCGAGGCGAAGCGTGCGATCCCGGGGTACGGACACCCCTTGCACCGCGGGGGCGATCCACGCGCCACTCGGCTCCTCGAGCTGGCGGCCGAGACGGGCGTCGCCGGCCGGTATATCGAGATCGCCCGACTGATCGAGCGGCTCATGCCGGCACTCCTCGGTCGGCCGCTGGCGCTGAACGTCTCCGGGGCGATCCCGGCAGTGCTCCTGGACGCCGGGTACCCGCTCCTCGGCCTCAAGGGCGTGCCGCTCCTCGCGCGCACGGCCGGGCTCGTCGCCCATCTGGTCGAGGAACAGCAGCGCGGCATCGGCTTCGTGCTGTCGCACGCCGCGGCCCGGGCGATCGACTATGACGGCGAGATGCCTCCCGGCTTCAAGCCGAGCGAAGAGGCCTAGCGCGCAGCGCTCCCATGCAAGCGACACTGGCCGGCATTCGCGTCGTCGAGCAGGGCACCTTCATCACCGGTCCCTGCGCGGGGATGATGCTCGCCGATCTCGGCGCCGACGTGATCAAGGTCGAAAGCCCCGAGGGGGATCCCTACCGCGCGTATCAGGGCGGACAGTATTCGCCGCACTTCCAGGCCTATAACCGCAACAAGCGCAGCATCGCGCTCGACATGAAAGCTGCGGAGGACTGCGAGGTTTTCCGCAGCCTGGTCCGCGAAGCCGACGTCTATATTCAGAACTTCCGTCCGGGCACCGCCGCACGCCTCGGCGCCGGTCTCGAGGAATTACTCAAGCTCAATCCCCGACTGGTGTATTGCTCCATCAGCGGCTTCGGTTCGACCGGACCCTATGCAGGACACCCGAGCTATGACTCCGTCGCGCAGGCGCTGAGCGGCTTTCTGAGCGTGGTCGTGGACTACCGGCGTCCGCAGTTCCTCGGGCCGGCGCTCGCCGATGCCATCACGGGGCTGTACGCCTCCCAGGGGATTCTCGGCGCATTGGTACAAAGAGGGCGTACCGGCCGTGGCTGTCACGTCGAGGTGTCGATGCTCGAGGCGATGGCACATTTCGCCGTCGAGCCCTTCGCGGCTTTCTTCGCGCTCGGGCAGACGCCGAGCTCGAGCGATCGACCGCGCCTCGCGCAGGCCTACATCCTGCACACCGCCGATGCGCGGCTCATCGCCCTGCATCTCTCCTCGCTCGAGAAATTCTGGGAGGGACTGGTTGCCGCACTCGAAGCGCCGGAGCTCGCGCGTGACGCGCGGTTCAATTCGCGCCTACGCAGGATTGCCGAGTACGAGAGCCTCAGGCAGGAGCTGGATGCGCGCTTCGCCCGTCAACCGCTCGCGCACTGGATTGAGCGCTTGCGGGCGCAGGACGTGCCCCACGCACCCGTCAATCGGATCGACGAGGTCGTGCGTGATCCGCAGGTGGAGCATCTGGGAGTCGTCGTGCCGGTCGAGGCAGCGCATGGGGCGGCGCAGTCCGTGCGGCCGCCGTTCCAGTTCGACGGCGTGCTTGCGCGCTCGGTGCGTGCGGCGCCGCTCCTCGACGAGCAGGGCAAGGCGATCCGCGCCGCGTTGGCGCGTGGCGAATCCTGGCCCGCGGCGCCGACGCCGGCGGCGACGGCAGCGCCCGGCTGAGGCCGCGCGCGAGGGGGTAGCGAACATGCTCTTGCCCACCATGCTGGTTGGAAGTTACCCGCAGCCGGATTGGCTCATCGACCGCGAGCGCCTCGCGGCTCGCTTCCCGCCGCGGGTGCGCGCGCGGGAACTGTGGCGCGTTCCCGAGCTGTATCTCGCGGAGGCGCAGGACGATGCGACGGTCACGGCGATCAAGGCGCAGGAGGAGGCCGGGCTCGACTACCTCACCGACGGCGAGATCCGTCGCGAGAGCTACTCGAATCGCTTCGCTACGGCCCTCGAAGGAATCGACCTCGACAATCCGGGCACTGCGCTGGATCGCAGCGGGCACCCGAATCCCGTGCCACGCGTCGTCGGTCCGATCCGCCGCCGGCACGCCGTCGGCGTCCGCGACCTCGAGTTCCTGCGCCGCCATACCGATCGGCCCGTCAAGGCAACCGTACCGGGTCCATTTACCATGGCTCAGCAGGCGCAGATCGACTACTACGGCGGCAGCCGTGAGCGCGCGGCGCTGGACTATGCCGCGGCGGTCAACGCCGAGATCCGCGATCTGTTCAGCGCCGGGGCGGACATCGTGCAGATCGACGAACCGTATATGCAGGCACGGCCGGAGGAGGCGCGAGCTTTCGGCCTCGCAGCCCTCAACCGTGCGCTCGAGGGCGTGACGGGCACGACGGCGGTGCACATCTGCTTCGGTTACGCCGCGATCATTCACGTGCGGCCGTCCGGGTACTCCTTTCTGCCCGAGCTCGCCGAGTGTCGTTGCCAGCAGGTGTCGATCGAGACCGCGCAGTCGAAACTCGACTGCGCCGTGCTCAAGAAGTTGCCGGGCAAGAAAATCATCCTCGGCGTCATCGACCTCGCCAGTCACGAGGTCGAATCGCCCGAGCTGGTGGCGAGCCGCATCCGCCGCGCGCTGCCCTACGTCGAGGCGGGAAACCTGCTGGTGGCACCGGATTGCGGCATGAAGTACCTGCCGCGCGAGGTCGCCTTCGGCAAGCTTAAGTCCATGGTCGCCGGCGCACGCCTGGTGCGCCGCGAGCTCGAAGCCGCGGGCGTGGCTCCGGGCACGGGTATGAATTCCTGACAATCCCACGCAGCAGAGGGGGTCTCACATGTTCACTACGTTGCGCCGACTCATAGCACCGCTCATCGCGGCGCTCGGAGCCCTCACGCTTGCCGCGCCTGGCTGGGCGCAGGCTCAGACCGCGCCTTCCGCCCAGGCGCCCGAGCCGGCCCTGCAGGAGGTGGTGGTCACCGCCCGCAAGCGCGAGGAATCACTGCTCGACGCACCGGTGACCGTGAACGCCTTCACCCAGCAGACGATCGAGTCGGCGGGCATCGAGGCGCCGCGCGATTTCGTCGCGTTGGTCCCGAACATGACACTGGTGGAAGTGCAGAACGTCGGCAACTCGTTCGTCACCATCCGCGGCATCTCGCAGGCGCGCAACAGCGAGCCATCGGTTGCCGTGCTGGTCGATGGCGTGCTGGAGCCGAATCCCTACGAGTTCGACCAGGGACTGAACGACGTCACCTCCATCCAGGTGCTGAAGGGCCCCCAGGGCGCCCTGTACGGCCGCAACGCCATCGGCGGTGCAATCATCATCAATACGGCGGATCCTTCCGATCACTTCGAAGGGACGGCCAAGGTGGGCGTGGGCAACGGGCCGTCGGAGAAAGCTCAGGTCGCGGTCGGTGGACCGATCGACTCGGCCGGGACGCTCAGGTATCGCGCTTCACTCGACTACTACAACACCGACGGCTATCTCGAGAACAGCTACCTGAATACCAAGGCGGATCCGTACCGCGACTACACCGGGCGGCTGCGGTTCTTGTGGAAGCCCGCCGACCAGTGGACCGCGGACCTGCGATTCTTCGGCGACCACGTCGAGACGACCGCTTATTACTACATCATTCCGAGGTCCGACGAGGCGAATCCCTTCTCGAGCTTCACCACGCCGCCGAACGCCAACGACGTCACGAGTCCCATCCAGACCAACAACCTGGGAACGGACACGCGCGACATTACCGATATCGCGCTCAAGCTCGACTATGCCGCGGGACCCGGCACATTCACGTCGATCACGGACTACAACCATACCAAGGAGATCGATACCGGCGACGCCTACGACTTCCGGCCCATTACCACGTCGATCGCCTACAACTGCCCGCTGTGCTTCGTGCCGCCGCCCGGGCCGACGGCCGCCCAGGGCGGGCCGTTCGACCTGAGCCAGAGCCAGTTCATCGACGTGACGACCTGGAGCGAGGAGCTGCGCTTCACCTCCAACAAGGTCGGCGGTTTCGCGTGGATCGCGGGCGCGTACTTCATCCACACCGAGCGTTTCATCTCCACGGACAACATCTTCGACCGGGGGCTGGGCGTGCCGCGGGTCTATTACGACCCGATCGTCGATCCGACCAATCCGTACGCGACCAACACCAACGCGACATTTCTCGCGGATTCGCAGAACAACAACGCCTGGGCCGTGTTTGCCGATGCGACCTACGAGTTCACCAAGCAGTTCGAGCTCGACGTAGCGCTGCGCTACGACGAGGACCAGCGGCAGAACACCACCCGAACGCCCACGGCGTTCCTGCCCGCGGCAACGCTGGGCACCGCGTTCACGGGTGAAGTACGCAAGGAGACCTTTGATGCGGTGCAACCCAAGTTCACGCTGCGCTACAAACCGAGCGATAACGTGACGCTCTACGGCGGCTGGAGCCGCGGGTTCCGCAGCGGCGGCTTCAACCAGACCGGAGTCGGCGCGGTCGCCGCGGCCGCCGGGCAGTTGGGCGTGCATGACATCTTCCAGGCCGAGATCGCCGACACCTGGGAAGTCGGCGCCAAGAGCGAGTTCCTCGACCGGCGGCTGGGGCTGAACGCGGCGCTGTTCGATACTAAGTCCACCAATGGCTACTTCTTCTATTACAGTGCGACGACGTCCACGCAGAACCTCGGCAATCTCGATGCGCGCTACAAGGGCGTGGAGCTCGAGGCGACTGCCGTCGCGACCAATTGGCTCGACCTGTACGCAAGCTTCGGCTACACCGACGGCAAGATCACCAACATGGAGGATCCCACGGTGATCGGCAACCGGCCGCCGCTGCTCACCAAGGACACCATCAACGCGGGCTTCCAGGTCCATCAGCCACTCGGTGACGGAGTGAACGGGGTACTGCGTTTCGACTACCAGATGATCGGCACCACCTGGTGGGACCCGTATAATGTGACCTCGCGCGATCCGGTCGATCTGCTGGATCTGCGGGCCGGCCTCGAGGGCGAGCGCTGGTCGCTGACCGCCTGGTCGAAGAACCTGACCAACAAGCTGTACAACGAGGAGTTCTCGCCGGGCGGCTTCCTGTGGCGAGCCCTGCCGCGCCGCTACGGGCTGGATTTCACCTACAAGTTCTGAGAAGGAGGAACTGCCATGGCGCAGACGAACAAGCTGCCCTCACGGCTGCATCACACCGCTTACGTCACCAGGGATCAGGAGAAGACCCGGCAGTTCTACGAGGACGTCATCGGGCTGCCGCTGCTGGCAACCTGGTGCGAGTCGGACGAGCTCTTCGGCAAGGTACGCACCTACGTGCATACCTTCTATGGAATCGGCGACGGGGGTGCGCTGGCGTTCTTTCAGTTTGCCGACCCGGCGGATCAGAAGGAATTCGGGCCGAAGATGCCGGCTACTCCGTTTCATCACATTGCGCTCAGGGTCGATGCCGAGACCCAGGCAGCCATCGAGGCGCGCATCGCCAAAGCGGGCATCAAGCCTCCCGACACCTACGTGCTCGAGCACGGCTATTGCCGCTCGGTGTATGTCACCGATCCCAACGGCCTGATCCTCGAGTTCACGCGCGATCATCCCGATGTGGAGAAGATCGCGCGCGACCGGCGCGCTGACGCACACCAGTCGCTCA
>Ga0187773_10000669_pt1 | contig 13611 bp, 21 predicted proteins | sample 0216_BV02_MP05_1_FD_133133 | JGI IMG/M metagenome (GOLD analysis project Ga0187773, IMG submission 133133) | Tropical peat soil microbial communities from peatlands in Department of Meta, Colombia - 0216_BV02_MP05_10_MG | ecosystem: Environmental > Terrestrial > Soil > Wetlands > Peat | place...
AGGGCAAGAAGGCCCCAAAAAGGAAATAACAAAAGCGCCGAAAAATGTTTGAAAAAATGCTTCCCGTTTCCCTCTTCATGGGCAGACATGGGCGGAATATTCGTATTTCCGAAAAAGATAATTCCTGCCAAAGCGGCGCCCAAAATCACAACAAAGGGACTCAGCCCAACCCAAAAAAGAAAGGATGCTGTTATGGCAAGGACAACATTCTTGTAGCTGTCGAAGGTTGACCTGCCGAAAGAAAAGGTTGCATTTGCAACAATGGCAACGACTGCTACTTGGAGACCGTTAAACAGGGAGACGATACTTGGGACATCATGATACGTCGTATAGAGCGATGAAAGTATCAGCATCAAAATAAAGGCCGGCAATCCGAAACCGATAAATGATACCAATGCGCCCGGTATTCCCCTTGATCTGAGCCCCACGTAGGCGGCTGTCTGCATGGCCGTTGCGCCCGGAATGGATTGGCAGAGAGCCACACCATCCCCGAATGTCACTTCATTGAGCCATTTGTTGCGGTTCACCGACATCTCTTTTATATATGCAACCATGGCCGGACCGCCGAAGGCAGTTAATCCGAGCCTGAGAAAGGACAGGAACAGCACCATGATGGTGGGCTCACTCCTCAAAATTATATCTCCTCCAGGCTTGGGCTACCGTGGCTGAGGGCATAGAACTATTTCCCGAAACTACTGAACCTATTATCCGTCCCGGTGTCATTTATTGCAGGTTTCGTATGTAAGCCCTTTGATTTCAAGCAAATACATCTACTCATAACCTCTTAATCTCATCTACAATCGCATCAATATCGTAGCCTATAACTTCAGAGATATATTTCTTCTCATTACAGTATTGTATCACCTCATCAACGGCATCCCTGAATTCTTCCTTTATGGTTGCCAGTTCACCCATGCCGTCGCAACCTTTCTGTCTCTGTCTTGCAAGCGCATAGACCTCTGCGAACTCCTTAACTTCATCTATGAGTCCGGCAAGTCGAGCGTCTGATTTCGATGCTTTAAATATGGTCTCCATCATTTTTTAATTGTTCATCGTTACTTTTTCATGGCTTCAGCGCCTCGATCGTCGCACACGGGCTTTTTTTTCAGCTCAGCCAGAACGATATCCGCCACCAGCCGCGCCGTCTCTTTCCTTTCTTCTTCCGGGACGGAGTCAATGTCAAAACGGTCTGTATACTTTTTGTAAAAAGAAAGGGCATCGAACTGGATCAGGTTCTTTTCCCCAACCAGATTGTCCAAAACCCTGCCATGGCATCGAAGAAAGCAGCCATCTATGAGCACAATCTTTCCCGCTTTCTTCATCCACTGTGCCAAAGCTGATTGAGGTACTGTGAACAATTCTCCATGACAACCGCGTCGGAACGGCTCTTCCTTCGCCACCGGGTGGGCTGCAAGGCGGGCGATCTCTCCCCGTATGCAGGCCCCTTCGCAAGACAGAACCGGGATTTTTCCATCCGCAAGATTTCTGCTTCCCGCCTTTTCTCCCACGGGACAGGTATTTTCGGTCTTCGAAATTTCAACAGCGAAAACGTCGTTTGACTTTTTCATTTTTCCCTCCGATCAGATCCAGTATCCTCTGTTTTTGGTCCGCAACAAGATTGATTCTTCGCTGTTTCCATCATGTTTTTCATCATGACTGAGCAGTCAGGGAATCCGCCCTGGCCGGTGCAGCACTTATTCATCATCTCAAACATTCCGTGTCCCATCAGGGCGAACCCGAAGTCAGTGGATTTTGCCTTCTCTCCCTTGTCTTCTGTTTCTTCCGTGTGCATATCAAACCTCCTGTAATCTTTGTGCTTACAATCTGTCTTTTATTACTGTGACAGTCAGTTGTGCTGGGTTACGGCTCTTTTTTTTTCTTCATTCTCCTCTTTATTGATCTCTCCCTGAGCATACCATTTGTTTAAAATATCCAATGCCGAGTCTGAATCATCCCCGCCATGAATGCCTGTACCGTGGGAACCTGGCCGGCACATCATCGAGCCCATGCGTCCTCTCATCATGAAAAAGCACATGAAGACGCACAGGATTATCATCAGAAGGGGGAATATCCACCAAAGGGTATAACCGTGGAACACTGAACCAAACATGCCTTTCACCTCCTTTTACCCCTATAGACGAGGGATAGGAGGAAAAGGATACACTTCAGTCCGATTCTTTGAGTTGTCTAATTGCGGACTTCAGGTCGCAAGAGAGCACGTTGCGCTCGTCACGGTAAAAACAGCAGAGGTTCTCCAGTTCTTTTTTCAGTTTTGTCCTGGCTCGGTGCAATCTGATCTTGACCGTGTCAAGGCTGACTTGAAGGATTTCGGCAATTTCATGATTATTAAGCTCTTCCATTTCACCGAGGACAATGACAGTTCTGTAATCTTCAGGAAGTTTATTTATAACATTTCGAATGCACGCCTTCATTTCTTGCCGAATAAGCTCTTGATCAATATAAGAGGCCTCTCCCCGTAACTGTATAGGTTCTTCTTCTCTTTCCGTATCGATAGACAATATTTCCGGGGTCGTCTGCGAACGGTTCCGCCGATAATCCAGGGCGGTATTGGTTGCGATCCGGAATATCCATGTAGAAAATTTTGACTCACCCCTGAAATCTTTCAAACCTCGGCTGACCTTTATAAAAACCTCCTGGGTCAGGTCATCGGCTTCGGTTTCACCGACAAGTCGCGCCAGATAGCGGCGTATTTTCTCATTGAAGGTCGTGTAGATATTCTGAAACTCCGGCTCGGCGTCCAAACTTCTTTTGATCATCTAATTACCATCTATCAGCTATTCGTTATCCCGAAATATATTCCTACTACTACCAGCAAAGCTCCACTGAACTTTTTTGCATAAAGGGAGAAGTTCTTGATGCCTTTTGAGCTAACTATGCTTTCAGTAAAGCCGATGGAAAGCCCTGCAATGAATATTAATGCGCAATGCCCAAGTGCATAGACAAAGAGAAGTGATCCGCCGTAAACCATATCGCCCTGAGTCGAGACATAGGCCAGGATAACCGCAAGGACTGGTGTTGCGCAGGGAGATGAGACAGTGCCGGTCAACATGCCGAGCAGGAATGCCCCGAGGAGTCCTTTTGTATTGACTGCCCTTGTCTTCTGAAAGGGTAGTGGGATTGAGATGATCCCCATGAGTTGAAGGCCCATCAATATGGCTATAACTGCGAGCCCGATATAAAGCCACCTGCCCATAAATCCAAGGAACTGTCCCATAACTGAAGCAGCAGCACCAAGAAGGGTAAAGGTGATCGAAAGTCCAAAAACGAATACCAGTGAATAAAGGGCTGCTTTCTTCTTGTTTCCTTCTGAATAACCACCAACATAGCCGATTATCAGGGGAATAGCAGCAAGCACGCAGGGGCTCGCAGCTGATATAAGGCCACCGATAAAGACAGCCACAAAAGCCAGCCCGTGCTGGTTCTGGATGATCTGCTGGATATTGTTGGAAATTGCTTCCATGTATCCTATTTTCCCTCCCTGAGTTTCCCGGCAAAGTAAGGAGGCAGCCCTCTTTCGATTATTGCCGAAGCGGTCTTTTCGATGTCATATGGGACTCTGACAAACTCGGTCTTCACATCACTTCTGAATATCTCCACCAGGCTAACGCAGGCCCTCGTATCTCCGTCTTTAGGCTTTCCGACGCTTCCTGCATTTATGAAAACCTTGTTATTCATATCCATCCGGTACGGTTTATGGGTGTGGCCGTAAATCATAACGTCGGCGTCCACCTTCCCGGCCATTTCGCGGAAGAACTTCTCGGGCCTCTCCTCGTACCAATAGAGATTGTTTTTCCCTGGTGTCGCGTGGAAAAGCAGCACCTTTTTCCCCTCAGCCTGAAACGAAATGCTAAAAGGAAGTTTTTTCAGATACTCTTTGGTCTTCTGAGACGCATGCCTCTTCGTCCATTCGAAGGAACGATTCGCCATTTCTTCCTGAACAGGGTCCTCGGCCTTGCATCCGCAGTGCTCATGGTCATTGGCGACAGTCTCATCGTAATTTCCTTGCACACCTTCAATTCCGTGCCCGACGAGGAAGTCGACCACTTCGTTCACAAACGGCGCATAGCCTCCCAGATCACCGAGGTGATATATTTTTTCGGCTTTTCCTGAAATCGATGCCGCATAAGCGGCCTTCAAGGCCTCAAGGTTTCCGTGAATATCGCCAAACACCGCTATTTTCATTGTGTCCTCCCCGGGTTCATGTCGTTATATGCCCGATTTCTTCAGAACTGGGACGATCTCCTCATATCCGTAAAAGCCCATATGGCGGTGAAACTCTTTGCCGCCTTTGTCAAGAAATACCTGAGTCGGTATGGCAAAGACGCCGAACCTTCTTGCGATCTCCTTGTCCTTGCGCACATCTACAAAAAAGACTTCCAGCTTTCCTTTATAATTCGTTCTGAGCTTTTCCATCACCGGCTTCATCTGTTCGCAGGGTATGCAGCCGACGGAGCCCAGCTCCAGCATAACTGCTTTGCCTTCTTTTTTTGCATTGTTCAGGACCGTGTCTACCTCGCCTGCGCTGCTGTATCCACGTAACGTCAGCAAAGCTATCAGGGCAACAAGAAGCATTACTTTTGTTTTCATTACTCCTCCATATGTCAGAGTCTTCTTTTGAACATCTTATGATGGTTCAATGCCTTTTACTCTGCAGTATTCCACGGTGAAATACCTTCTCTGGAAATAGAGGGCTACATTAACCAGACCGATTAAAACCGGCACTTCTACGAGCGGGCCGATGACGGCTGCAAAGGCTGCCCCGGAGTTTATACCAAAGACCGCAACGGCAACAGCTATGGCGAGTTCAAAGTTGTTGCTGGCTGCGGTAAAGGAGAGCGTCGCTGTCTTTGGATAATCCGCCCCGATCTTTTTCCCGAGGTAGAACGAGACGAGGAACATAACAACAAAATAGATGAGAAGTGGGATCGCGATTCGTACCACGTCCAGGGGAAGCCTCACGATATAATTGCCTTTCAGCGAGAACATCACAACAATTGTGAAGAGCAGGAAAATAAGCGTAACAGGACTTATCTTCGGAATGAAAACCTGCTCATACCACTGGCGGCTCCTGAGTTTGATAAGACTGAATCGGGTTATCATCCCCGCAAGGAAAGGAATCCCGAGGTAGATGGAGACGCTCTTGGCGATCTGAGATATTGTGACATTTACAACAACCCCTTTGAGACCGAACCAGGCAGGCAGGATTGTTATAAAAATATATGCGTATACAGAGAAGAAAAGGACCTGGAATATCGAGTTGAATGCAACGAGTCCAGCCGCATACTCAGGGTCGCCGCAGGCAAGCTCATTCCAGACGATTACCATGGCGATGCAGCGGGCCAACCCAATCATGATGAGTCCGACCATATATTCCGGATAACTGCGGAGAAATATAATCGCCAGTAAAAACATTAAAATCGGGCCGATGACCCAGTTCTGTATCAGGGATAGGCCAAGCACTTTTCTATTTCTGAAGACCTCGCCGAGTTCCTCATACTTCACCTTTGCAAGAGGAGGATACATCATGAGGATGAGACCAATGGCAATGGGGATATTTGTTGTTCCGACCTGAAAGCTGTTAATCAGCTTTTCAGTCCCCGGGATAAAATAGCCAAGCCCGACACCGAAGGCCATTGCTGTGAATATCCATAACGTAAGAAATCGATCAAGAAAAGAAAGCTTTTTACCTATGTTCTCGGCCATGGTTATTTCCCTTTTGTGTTGAGTGTATAGATTAAGCACATTATTTTTCCCTTTTTTCATCAACCGCAACACCTTTTTTTAGCAGCCAGTGACGCAACGGCATCTTTCAAAGGCTTGTCCTTCATAAACGTCTCCAGCCTCTCCAAGTCGGTAACCACCGCATCGAGGGGAATTCTTTCAATCACCGAAAGGATCAGGAACCGCCGGAGCAGGTCCGAATCAGCGAGACGATAGTGGGTCCATTTTCCCTGTTTCCGATCCTTTATGAACCCTGCTTCCTTCAACACCGCAAGATGAAACGAAACCTTTGGCTGGACCATGTCCAGTGCCGCCACGATGTCGCAGACGCAAAGTTCGCCATGCTCAAGGAGCTTTACTATCCTCAGCCGTGTTTCCTCAGAGAGCGCCTTGAAAATACCGATCAGATCCTGCATTATACATCCTCCTCCTTTATCAAGGCCTTGACCCTTTCGATATTCGGCAGCGGCTTCCCGGAGTGTTTGAGCTTTCCATTAACCAAAAGCCCCGGCGTTGACATGGTATATTTCATGATCTCCTGAATATCGACGATTTTCTCAACGGTTGCTTCGACACCGAGTTCTTTTATGGCGGCTTTAGCCAGCCCCTCCATCTTGTGACAGTTTGCGCATCCTGGTCCCAACACCTTGATTTCCATCTTCCGCACCTCCTACAAAATCGCATTAAAGAGATACCCTACGGCCGTTATGGTTACAGTCATGATTCCGGCAAAAACAGCAAGTAGCGGGATTTTCAATACCTTTCTCAGAATTATCATTTCAGGAAGAGACAACGCGGTCACCGCCATCATAAAGGCAAGGACAGTGCCCATGCTCAAGCCTTTCTCCATAAGAGCGTAGACGATTGGTATTACGCCCGCTGCATTGGAATAGAGCGGAACACCGAGCGCAACGGCCATGGGAACCGCGAAAGGGTTGCCGTTACCCGCATAGCGGACAAGAAAGTCCTGCGGCACATACCCATGTATGAATCCTCCGATTCCGATAGCCAGGATAACGAACAGCCAGACCCTCTTTAAGATGTCTGCCGTATTCCACTTTGCGTACTGAATCCTTTCTTTGAATGCCTGGGCAATAAGTTCCTGCCCCTGTCCGGTTTTGACCTTGTAAACATACTCCTCAACCCATTTCTCAAGTTTCAGTTTCCCGATTATGAATCCCGCCAGGATAGCTACCAAAAGACCGGTGCCCATATAAATAGCGGCTATTTTCCAGCCGAATAGCCCCCAGAGGAGAACCACTGCAACTTCATTCACCATTGGCGAGGAGATCAGAAAGGAGAATGTTACGCCAAGCGGCACGCCGGCCTCCACAAAGCCTATGAACAGCGGCACCGCTGAACAGGAACAGAATGGAGTGACAATGCCAAGTAAGGCAGCCAGAATGTTACCGATAAACTCCTTTTTATGAGATAAAATGCGTTTGGTTTTTTCGGGCGGGAAATAGCTTCTGATTACGGAAACTATAAATATGATGACAGCGAGCAGCAAAAATATCTTGATCGTGTCGTAGATAAAGAAATGTAAGGCATCAGCGAGACGTGTGCCACGATTAAGGTTCAAAAAAGTGTACGTTACATAGGTCGCCAGATTCTCGAGCATTCATATATCCTCAACGATGCTATTATTATCATATAAACATAAGTTTATTTAACTGTCAAGTGTTATTATTCTGCTCCCCATTCTGTCGGTCCTGCTGACCAACTATTCTGCAGATGGGAGGGTTACCGACATTATGCTCCCTTGACGGCATTCCTTCTATTAGAATGTGGGCTTTACTTCAGTTTCCGTTGCATTGTTTCTTCATAAGTCGCATTGTATATGGGATAAAAGTCGTGCAATTTGGAGATAAGATAAAGTAGCTAACGTAGGAGGAACTGTGAACGATTCTAAGAAATTCGATCCGAAAATGCTTGCCAAGCTGAATGACCCGAAGAGGTTGGAATACCTGAATCCAGATGTTATCTGGGAGAAAGCCGGACTCAGCAGTCCACAAGTGTTGATCGACATTGGAGCGGGAACGGGCTTTTTTGCCCTCCTCTTCAGCAAGAAAATGGGCAAGGGAAAGATATATGCCTGTGATATCTCTGAGGAAATGCTTGCATGGATGAACAATAATCTTCCGTTAGAGTCGAAACGCATCGTGATCCCGGTAAAAATGGAGGAGAACTCGGTTCCCCTTTCCGACGGCACGGCTGACCTTGTCTATATGATAAACCTTCATCATGAACTCGAAGAACCGCTGAGGGTCTTGAAGGAATCACACAGACTTATAAGGAAAGGCGGCAAACTGATGATCATTGACTGGAAAAAAGAGGAGACCCCTGAAGGTCCGCCCCTTGGGCTTCGGGTTACGGAACTGACAATCGAGTCCCAGATGAGCAAAAGCTTTTTTTCCAATATAAGTAAATATGCTGTCCTGCCTTACCATCATTTTTTGCTGGGAGAAAAGTGCGCCTGAGGGTTCAGGAGTCCAATCTTCACTGAAATAATCTGTCTTATAATTATTGCTTGACATGAATATCTTAAAGGGTTTATTATGTGCATATGCACACAATAAGGAATGAACGAATTGTCTCCGCGATATAAGAAGCCAAGATTTTGTGGGTGCCAATTGAAAGGAAGAGCCTTTAAGCCTGCAGGGATTCCCATGACAGATATCGAAAAGATCATTCTCTACGTCGATGAACTTGAAGCCCTGAAACTCTGCGATCATGATGGTCTCACACAGGAAGAGGCTGGAAATAAAATGGGCGTCTCAAGAGGGACAATCCAAAGGTTACTCTCAGGTGCAAGGAAGAAGGTGGCAATGGCTTTATCCGAATGCAAGGCCATAATTTTTGAAAAAACGATCTGTAAACAGGAGGAATAAGATGAAAGTGTGTTTCCCGGTAAAAGAAAATGAAGGTGTTGAAAGCAGAGTATACAATCATTTTGGCTCTGCACCGCTGTTCGTTGTCGTTGACCTGGAGGCAAGCAATATCTCGACGAGTGCAAATGGAGATCAACATCATGTTCATGGCTCATGCAACCCGATCAAGGCGCTTGGCAATGATAAGATCGATGCAGTCGTTGTCGGAGGTATCGGCGAAGGGGCGTTGCTCAGGCTGAACCAGTCGGGTATCCGGGTATATCGGGCAGGTGCGCCCAGTATAAGAGAGAATATCAGCATGTTTCTATCTGAACAGTTGCCGGAGTATACACATCGTCAGTGCTGCGGAGGACATGCAGAAGGTGGGGGGTGTGCTCATTAGAAAGCGACCCATTGCATTAAAAAATGAGGCAACGACAAAAAGGAGGCCCAATGGCAGAAAAAAAGAAATTTGTATTTATCCTTACCCATTCTTATGACAATCCCGACAAAGTGGCTGGAGCATTACAGCTTGCTACGAACATGAAAGCGTTTGATGTGCCCCTCGATGTGTTCCTCATGGACAGGGCAGTGCTGCTGGCGAAAAAAGGCTTTGCAGAGAGCTTGACGTGGCAGAAGAAAGATGAATTCTCTCCGATTGCGGACCTTATGAAAACACTCATCGACGATTTCGGCGTGAAATTTTACATATGCGCTTCGTGTGTAAAACATTACGGACTCGATAAGGCTGAGCGTGTTTCAAATTCAGAGATCAAACCCGGATCGTTTCTCGGAGAGATGCTGCTTGAACGAGAAGGATTGACGTTTTGATCTTTTTAAAGGAAGCATGACGGCATGCTGCGTCACCCGGAAGATCAACGAAAGGATGTCTTCACTTTTTACGTGACAATATGCGGATTCGCACCCACATGGAAGAGGTTGAATCAAGTAAGCGTTTCAAGCTGGCGTGATGCACTGAGATGCATTTCAACGCCAAAAAAGGAGGTTCTTGCATGAAAAAAGTTATAGTATCGGGTCTGATTTTCTGCGTCCTTATGTTTGCGGCGGAAACCTTTGCCCAGCCGATGATGAAAGGGAAAGGAGGCGGCGGATGGGGAATGGGATCGCAATACAGCAGGATGTATGACCCCAAAACGGTAGAGACTATAAGCGGAGTGGTGGAGAAGGTCCAAAAGATTACTCCTATGAAGGGGATGTCTTATGGTGTTCACATTCTCGTGAAGACGGATAAAGAGACTGTCGACGTTCATCTCGGCCCTGGCTGGTACATTGACAATCAGGACTTAAAGATAATGCCGGGCGATAAGGTTGAAGTAAAGGGTTCCAGGGTTACCTTCGAGGGTAAGCCGGCAATCATAGCCGCGGAAGTCAAAAAAGGTGATGAAGTGCTGAAACTGCGCGACGAAAGCGGCTTCCCCGTGTGGGCAGGCTGGAGACGGCGTTAATGAATCCATGGTGGTGTGCGAATCCGGCTTATGCCTTAAAAAAAGTGAGGAAAAAATGAGAATGTTAATTAAGCCTCTGCGTATATATCGATGAGATGTACGAAAGGCTCAGGAGGATTTCATGCCTATCTATGAATATGCCTGCCAAGATTGCGGGCACAGGAGTGAATTCAACCAGTCGATGCATGACGCACCAATAGAGGCCTGCCCGGAATGCAGAGGCAAGCTGAGCAGAATAATTTCGGGCGGAAGTGGATTCATCGTAAAGAGGAGTCCTAATCTTGAGGCAGACCGGCCACGCTGCGGAAAGGACCAGACCTGTTGCGGAAGCGCAAGCCCATGCGAATCCCCTCACTGCGGGAGTGGCGCATAGGTTGGGGACGAAGGAATTTGCCTGCCGGGTTTTAATAGCACAATACAGGAGGACAAAATGAGCCATACAGAAGATAAAGATAGTGGGTTGCAAGAATCATTGGGAGGATACAAGGAAAAGATCAATCCAGTAAACAAAGCCACCTTGACCTGGGATAAAGATCTGATATTTCTTGGCAGAACTCAGCGCGGTTATGAGATAGATTTCGATGCTCAGGCGCAGTGGGGCTGCATACCAACAGAGAGCCTCTTAATGAGCGTCGCGGGATGCATCGCTATTGACATCGTCTCTTTCCTTCAGAAGATGAAGTGTGTGATAACTAAGTTTAAGATCGACATAACAGGGGAAAGGAACCCGACGCCGCCTCAGTATTACAAACATATAGAAATGAAGATCCATATTGCCGGAGAGAATATCACCCCCAGGAAGCTCGATAGAGTCGTCTCTCTTTCTCAGGAGAAATACTGTTCTGTTTATCATTCCCTCAGGAAGGACCTCAAAGTGGATGTCAAGTATGAGATCGAATAGCTTCCATCGCTGATAGAACCAGCTAAGAAAGAAGTTTACATGGCTTGAAGAAGAATAGTGGAAAGAAAACATAGTATGGTCCTTTTGCAGACCGCAGCTTCCCACTAAATGAGCTTTCATAACTCATTCAGGACAGTTAATAAAAAAGGTTTGCATCTCTGCAAACCTTTCTCTTCATTGGCTCCCGGGGAGGGATTCGAACCCCCGACAGGGTGGTTAACAGCCACCTGCTCTGCCGACTGAGCTACCCGGGAATTATTATTACTTCCTTATCACTACTTCTTATTCCCGCCCAGTGGTTAATCCCGAAAACCTTCGGGACTCTGCCGACTGAGCTACATAGGAATATCGATGAATACGATTACGATGGTATCTTAGAGAATCAACTTTTATATCAAAAAATACTTTTATTTGTCAATAATTCCGATAGGCAATGTACCTGGACTGAAGTCGGTATTGTCATCCGGCTGTTACTTCTATAGTATAATTGAAATATGGCAAAAAAAATATTCCTCCTTTCCTTCCTGCTTTTGTCAATGACTCTTTTTTTTACAACGGCGTTTTCCCAACAACAAAGGAAGACAGTGCTCGTTATCAAGGTGGGCGGCGTAATTAACCCCGTTTCGGCAGAATTTATCGGGAAAAGCATACAAAGGGCCGACAAGATTCATGCAGAAGCGCTCGTTATAGAACTTGATACGCCCGGCGGTCTGGATACCTCAATGCGGAGCATTATAAAGGATATATTGAACAGCACTGTTCCTGTTATTACGTATGTGTCTCCGAGCGGGGCGAGGGCTGCTTCTGCAGGAGTTTTCATCGCTATGGCATCTCATATCGCTGCCATGGCCGTGGGAACGAATATCGGAGCCGCGCATCCTGTCACGATCGGAGAGAAGATGGATAAGACGATGTCCGAAAAGGCGACAAACGATGCAGCAGCCTACATAAAATCACTGGCAGAGAGAAACGGAAGAAACGCAGTATGGGCTGAGGATGCTGTCAGAAAGAGCATATCGGCGACAGAAAGTGAGGCCCTCAAGGAACATATTATAGACGTGATCAGCAAAGACACGGATGGTTTGTTGAAAGCTGTTGACGGAAGAAAAGTGACGACAGTCTCGGGAGAAAAAACGCTGAGGACGGCTCAGGCGGTTATTGTCAGAGAGGAGATGGGGTTCCGCTATAAGATCCTCGACTTCATTTCGGATCCTAGTGTGGCCTATATGCTTATGCTCCTCGGATTTTATGGTCTCTTTTTTGAGTTTACCAACCCCGGATCTATATTCCCGGGTGTGGCAGGCGCGATCTTTCTTATCCTCGCCTTTTATTCTTTTCAGACCCTTCCCGTCAATTATGCGGGACTTCTGCTCATCATTCTTGCGCTGATTCTTTTTATCCTCGAAGTGAAGATCATCTCTCACGGAGTGCTGGCGATCGGAGGCATCGTTTCGATGGTCATAGGATCTCTGATGCTCTTTGAGTCTCCTGCGCCTTTCTTAAAGCTTTCGATTTACCTGATTCTGCCGGCGGTAATCGTTACGGCACTCTTCTTTCTATTAACCGTTCGACTCGCGTATAGGGCGTCCCGGAGAAGCCCGGTGACGGGAAGTGAGGGCCTTGTCGGGCTGGAGGGAAAGGCCGCAGCCGATATCACGAAAGAGGGCGGAATGGTAAGGGTGAGGGGGGAGATCTGGTCCGCTTTCTCCGAAGAAGCTATACAGAAAGGTGAAGCTGTTGTGATCTCTGCTGTATCAGGTTTAAAAATAAAAGTTAAAAAAAAGGAGGTAGTGTGATGCTTACGCCGCAACTTACAGGGTTCATTTTCGTTATTATCCTGGTTGTGTATTTTCTCATGAGTGCCATCAAAATCCTCAAAGAATATGAGAGGGGTGTTGTGTTCAGGCTCGGAAGGATAATACCCGTGAAGGGACCAGGTCTGGTTCTCATCTGGCCGATAATAGACAAGCTCGTCAGGGTTAGTCTGCGTACTGTGGCTTTTGATGTGCCTGCCCAGGATGTCATAACAAAGGACAATATATCGGTGAAGGTCAATGCGGTTATATATTTCAGGGCGATAGATCCGGTAAAGGCGATAACAGAAGTGGAAGATTTTTATTACGCGACCTCTCAGATAGCACAAACCACGTTGAGGAGCATTCTCGGCCAGAGCCAGCTCGACGACCTCTTGTCAAAGAGGGACGAATTGAACGCGGAACTCCAGAAGGTTATCGATTTCCAGACCGAGCCATGGGGGATAAAAGTCTCGACGGTCGAGGTAAAAAATGTCGACCTTCCCGTTGAAATGCAGCGCGCCATCGCACGGCAGGCAGAGGCCGAAAGAGAAAGAAGGGCGAAGATTATCCATGCAGAAGGCGAATTCCAGGCATCGAAGCAGCTATCCGAGGCTGCCGCTGTCATCTCATCTCAACCGATAGCACTTCAGTTAAGGTTCCTTCAGACCCTGACAGAGATCGCATCCGAAAAAAATTCGACGATCCTGTTCCCTATTCCGATGGATTTGTTGAGGCCTTTTCTTGAGAAGCATCCCGTTCAGCCAGGGTCTCCGACTCAAAAAGGAGAATAGACGTCAGTAACTGAGCAATAGAAGGGGACAGCGAAAAAGGTGAAT
>Ga0187773_10000670_pt1 | contig 13606 bp, 12 predicted proteins | sample 0216_BV02_MP05_1_FD_133133 | JGI IMG/M metagenome (GOLD analysis project Ga0187773, IMG submission 133133) | Tropical peat soil microbial communities from peatlands in Department of Meta, Colombia - 0216_BV02_MP05_10_MG | ecosystem: Environmental > Terrestrial > Soil > Wetlands > Peat | place...
ATCCACGACAAGGCGCTCGCCGAATACCGCCGCGCCTACCAGGCGCGGCACAGCATCCTGGAGGGCTTCATGCCCTACTGGCGCACGCTCGACAAGAACATGAAGCAGGTCGAAAAGAGCATGGCCGGGCTGCAGGCGAGCGCTTCGACGGTCGACGCCCATATGGACGCCTACAAGGAGATCGCCGCCGCGAGCGACAAGGCGGAGTCCCTGCTGACCCACTCGGCGTTCACGCAGTTCGTGAGCGCCTTGCTGGTCGTGGCCGTGGCGCTCGGCGGCGCGTTCGTCAACTTCAAGCTGATCGCGCTGCCGATGTCCGAGATGGTCGGCGCGAGCGACTACCTGACCGCGTCGCTGCGCACCTCCGAGGTGGCTGCGCTGGTCATCATCCTCGTCGAGGCGTCGATGGGCCTGTTCCTGATGGAATCGCTGCGCATCACGCACCTGTTTCCGCGCATCGCGAACCTGGAAGACCGCATGCGCCGGCGCATGGTATGGATCTCGCTCGCGCTGCTCGTGACGCTCGGCTGCGTCGAGGCGGCCCTGGCGCTCATGCGCGACACGCTGATCGCAGACAAGCAGGCGCTGCTGCAGTCGCTCGCGACGGTTCCCGCAGCGGTCAACGAGGGACTGCTCGGTCGCATCCCGACCGCGGGCCAGATGATCCTCGGGTTCATCCTGCCGCTCGCGCTCGCCTTCGTGGCGGTGCCGCTCGAGTCGTTCATCCATTCGGCGCGCACGGTCGGCGGCGCGTTGCTGGTGAACTTGGTGCGCAGCGCGGCGTTCCTGCTGCGGCTGCTCGGCAATATCGCGCGGCAGGGCTCGCGCGCGCTCGTGCACGCCTACGACGTCCTGATCGTGCTGCCGCTGCTCGCCGAGCGCGTGCTGCGCTCGGCGCGCGGCCGCGAGTCCGCCTCGGCGCGGCGCACGGTCGACGCTCCGGAAAAGATCGCCACCACCTTCTGAGCGGGAGGACACCGGCCATGATTCATCGCGTCCTGCTTGCGACCCTGGCGCTCGCCGGCCTCGCGCTCGGCGCCACCGGCTGCGTCGACCAGCGCAGCCACGCCAACGCCGTCTACATGCTCGTGGACGACTCCGGCACCTACGTGCACGAGGTCGGAAAGGCGAAGCTCATCATCAACTACCTGCTCGGCACGCTGCAGCCCGGCGACACGCTGGCAGTCGCCAAGCTGCGCAGCCGCAGCTTCACCGAGAAGGACATCATCGCCAAGGCGACCTTCGACGTGCGCCCGAGCGAGGCCAACAGCCAGAAGCGCGCGTTCCGCGACAAGGTCGCGGCGTCCCTTAGCAATGTCAGCGGCTCGGCCTACACCGACATCACCGGCGGCCTGATCCAGGGCGCCGAGTTCCTGAACGAGACCGGTGCCGGCACGAAGACGATCATCATCTTCTCCGACATGCAGGAGGAGCTGGACAAGGTGACGGTGCGCAATTTCCCGATCAAGCTGAACAACATTCGGGTCATCGCGGTCAACGTGACCAAGCTCAACACCGACAACATCGATCCGCGGCGCTACCTCGGCCGGCTCGACGCGTGGCAAAAGCGCGTCGAGGCGGCCGGCGCTTCCGAATGGCGGGTGATCAACAACATCGAGCGGCTGGACGGGATCTTCGCCAAGAGCTAGCCGTCATCCCCTGGCGACGTGCCAGACGCGCTTGAAGCCGTCGCCGGTCTTGTCGCCCGGCTTCTTGTCCTTGTGCCAGAAGTAGAGCGGCTTGCCCTTGTAAGCCCACTGCATCTTGCCGTCGGCGCGCTGAACGAAGCCGTAGTCGCCCGACGCGGACTCTGAAGCGCTCGCCAGGAACGGCGGCCAGTTCTTGGCGCAGGCGCCGGTGCATTCGCTCTTGCCCGAGTCGGCCTTGTCCTTGTCGAACGTGTACAGCGTCATTCCATTGTCGCCGGTCAGCACGCCGTGTTTCGCTTCCGGCACAGCAGCGCGCGCAGGACCGGCAAGTGCGCCGAGCGAGGCGGCAATGGCAAAGGACGCGAGGACGCGAGTTGCAGAAAGTTTCATGTCAGTCTCCAGGTTGAAATGACAACGCTAGAGACAAACAGTCACCGGCTACAGTTCATTCCACCCTTGCGCGGAGTCGGGCGAACCGCGCCTGCCGGCTTACATGCTGCGCCGGTACTGGCCGCCGACTTCGAACAGCGCGTGCGTGATCTGCCCGAGCGAGCAGACGCGCACGGCGTCCATGAGGACTTCGAACACGTTCCCGTTCGCGCCAGCGGCGCGCTTGAGCCGCTCCAGCATGGCCGGCGCGTCCTTTGCGTGGCGCTGCTGGAACTCGTGCAGGCGCTTGAGCTGGCCGCGCTTCTCGGCTTCGGTCGAGCGGATCAGCTCGAGCTTGTGCGGCTGCTCGTCGCCCTGCGGGTTCCTGAATGTGTTCACCCCGACGATCGGGTACGAGCCATCGTGCTTCCTGTGCTCGTAGACGAGCGACTCCTCCTGAATCTTGCCCCGCTGGTAGCCGGTCTCCATGGCGCCGAGCACTCCGCCGCGCGCCGATAATGCCTCGAACTCCTTCAGCACCGCCTCCTCGACGAGGTCGGTCAGCGCCTCGATGACGAACGAGCCCTGGTTCGGGTTCTCGTTCTTGGCGAGACCCCATTCCTTGTTGATGACGAGCTGGATCGCCATCGCGCGGCGCACCGACTCCTCGGTGGGCGTGGTGATCGCCTCGTCGTAGGCGTTGGTGTGCAGCGAGTTGGTGTTGTCGTACGACGAGATCAGCGCCTGCAGCGTGGTGCGAATGTCGTTGAACGCGACCTCCTGTGCGTGCAGCGAGCGCCCGCTCGTCTGCGAATGAAACTTCAGCTTCTGGCTGCGCTCGTTCGCGCCGTAGCGCTCGCGCATCGCGACCGCCCAGATGCGCCGCGCGACGCGCCCGAGCACCGCGTACTCCGGGTCCATCCCGTAGCTGAAGAAGAAGGACAGGTTCGGCGCGAAGTCGTCGATGTGCATGCCGCGCGCGAGGTAGGCTTCGACGAAGGTGAAGCCGTTGGCGAGCGTGAAAGCGAGCTGGCTGATCGGGTTCGCACCGGCCTCGGCGATGTGGTAGCCAGAAATCGACACCGAGTAGAAGTTCTTGACGCCGTGGTGGATGAACCACTCCTGGATATCGCCCATCACCTTGAGCGAGAACTCGGTCGAGAAGATGCAGGTGTTCTGCCCCTGGTCTTCCTTCAGGATGTCGGCCTGCACCGTGCCGCGCACGGTGGCGAGCGTCCATTCGCGGATCTTCTCGGCCTCGTCCTCGGTCGGTTGACGGCCGTTGTCTCGCACGAACTTCTCGATCTGCTGGTCGATCGCGCTGTTGAAGAACATCGCGAGGATGGTCGGCGCGGGCCCGTTGATCGTCATCGACACCGAGGTACTGGGTGAGCATAGGTCGAAGCCCGAGTACAGCACTTTCATGTCCTCGAGCGTGGCGATCGACACGCCCGAGTTGCCCACCTTGCCGTAGATGTCCGGACGCTCGTCGGGATCGAAGCCGTACAGCGTCACCGAGTCGAACGCCGTCGACAGGCGCTTCGCCGGCATGTCCTTCGAGAGCAGGTGGAAGCGCTTGTTGGTGCGGAATGCGTCGCCCTCGCCGGCGAACATGCGCGTCGGATCCTCGTTCTCGCGCTTGAAGGCGAACACGCCCCCAGTGAACGGAAACGAGCCCGGCACGTTCTCGGCGAGCTGCCAGCGCAGGATCTCGCCGTGGTCCTCGTACCTCGGCAGCGCGACCTTGGGCACGTGCGTGCCCGAGAGCGTAGTGTGCGTGAGGCGCGTACGCAGCTCCTTGCCGCGGATCTTCACCACGTACTCGTCGCCCGAATACGCCTTCTGCGTCTCCGGCCACTGATCGACGAGCTTCTTCGCGCGCGCATCCAGGCGCGCGTTCTTCTCCTCGATCAGCGAGTCGAGCTCGCGTGCGTCCTTGCCCGCCTTGAGGAGCATCGCCTTCGCGCCGATCAGCTGCTGGCGCTCGCGCGCAAGCTGCGCCTGCGCGCGCGCCTGTGCGTGATAGCCGCGCACGGATTCCGCGATCTCGGCGAGGTAGCGCTGGCGCTTCGCGGGAATGACGACCGCGATGCTCGAGGACAGCTTGGACGCGGGCTTCGGCAGCCTGCCCGGCGCGAGCGCGAGGCCCTTTCCGGCCAGCCGCGCGGCGACGGCCTGGTACAGCGCGGTGACACCGTCGTCGTTGAAGCGCGCGGCCACCGTGCCGTAGACCGGCATGTCCTCGGACGCGCGCTTGAAAGCCTCGCGGTTCCTCTGCACCTGCTTTCTCACGTCGCGCAGCGCGTCCTCGGCGCCCTTGCGATCGAACTTGTTGATCGCCACGAAATCGGCGAAGTCGAGCATGTCGATCTTCTCGAGCTGGCTCGCGGCGCCGTACTCCGGGGTCATTACGTACAGCGTCGCGTCCGCGTGCGGCACGATCGCGGCGTCGCCCTGGCCGATGCCGGAGGTCTCGACCACGACGAGGTCGTACCCCGCCGCGCGGCAGGCCGCGATCGCCTCGGGCAGGCAGCCGGCGATCTCGGCGCCCGAGGTCCGCGTGGCGAGCGAGCGCATGAACACCTTGTCTCCCTGGATCGCGTTCATGCGGATGCGGTCGCCGAGCAGCGCGCCGCCGGTCTTGCGCCGCGACGGGTCGACCGCGAGCAGCGCGATTTTCAGGCGGTCGTCCTGGTCGAGCCTAAAGCGGCGCACCAGCTCGTCGGTGAGCGAGCTCTTTCCGGCGCCGCCGGTGCCGGTGACGCCGAGCACCGGCGCGCGGCGCTTTTCGGCTTTCTCGAGAATTCCCTTCCTCAGGGACTCGGGCAACGTTCCCAGCTCGAACCCGGTGATGATTTGCGCGAGCGCACGGCGCTCGCCCGCCTCGAGCGCGCGCAGGTCGCGTGGCGCGTACTGCGACGGGTCGAAGTCGCAGCGCGCCAGCATGTCGTTGATCATGCCCTGCAGGCCCATCTTCTGCCCGTCCTCGGGCGAGTAGATGCGGGCCACGCCGTAGCCCTCGAGCAGCCCGATCTCCTCGGGCACGATGACGCCGCCTCCGCCGCCGAATACGCGGATGTGCTCGCCGCCGCGCGCGCGCAGCAGGTCGAGCAGGTACTTGAAGTACTCGATGTGCCCGCCCTGGTAGGAGGACACCGCGACGCCCTGCACGTCCTCGTCGAGCGCGGCGCTCACCACTTCCTCGACCGAGCGGTTGTGCCCGAGGTGGATCACCTCGGCGCCGGAGGCCTGCAGGATGCGCCGCATGATGTTGATCGACGCGTCGTGCCCGTCGAACAGGCTCGCCGCGGTGACGAAACGGATCTTGTGCTTGGCCTTGTAGACCAGTTTGTTCGAGTCGGAGAGGTCGGTCACGGGGCCTCCGGGGGAGCGGCCAGCCTACTTGACGTTTACGTAAACGTCAATTGCGGTAGGACGGGTCCTTCGCATCGACGATGCGCTGCAGCGCCGCGAATACATCCTCGCACACGCGCTTCTCGCCCGGACCGGACTCGCGCACCGCCTGCTCGAACACTTCGGGCCGGATGGGGTTGAGCGCGCCGGCGCTCGCCGCCGCCACCTGCACGTCGCAGGCTCGCTGCAGCGTCCACAGCATCATGAACGCCTCGGGTACCGACGGCCCCCAGGCGAGCAGGCCGTGGTTGCGCAGGATCACGGCCCGCTTGTCGCCGACGTCGGCGACCAGGCGCGCCTTCTCGGCCGGGTCGACGGTGACGCCCTCGAAGTCGTGATACGCGACCCGGCCGTGGAGCTGCGCGGCGTAGAAGTTGGTCGGCGAAAGGCCCTCTTTCAGGCTCGCGACCGCCATGCCGGTGGTGGTGTGCGTATGCATCACGCAGTGAGCGTCGGCGAGCGCGCCGTGCAGGGCCGAGTGGATCACGAAGCCCGCGCGGTTCACGGGCCAGCGCGTTTCGCGCACCGGGTTCCCTTCGATGTCGATCAGCACCAGGCTCGAGGCGCCGATCTCGCGGTAATGCAGCCCGAACGGGTTGATCAGGAACAGGCGCTCGTCGCTTCCGTCCGGCGCCGGGACTCTGACCGTGATGTGATTGAAAATCATCTCGGTCCAGCCGAGATGGTCGAAGATGCGGTACGCGGCGGCGAGCTGCAAGCGCGCTGCACGCTCCACCTGCGACGGGGGAAGATCCTGCGCGGCACGCGGCGCACGTTGCCAGTAGATGGTCATGGTGCGCCCGGATAGGTCGGTTCGCGCGGATGCCTTTTATGAAATATTATGCGCCTGTCGTCTGCCTCCGGTAAACGGGTGCGGATGCGTGCCGGTGGCACTCACGTGTCCCGCCGCATTCGCAGGAGGACCGCAGGCGACGACGGCGGTTGCGGTCGTCATGCGTTCCCTGGCCGCATCCATTTAGGGGCGTGCGCGAGCGCGCCCCTTTTCTTTTTCAGGTCGGCGGCGCCTAGCGCCGCGCCTGGCCAAGCATCTCCGCGCGCGCGTCGAGGATCTCCCTCGACCAGCGGCTCTCGATAAAGCCGAGCACCGCCCGGATCTCGTCGTCGGAGAGCCTGTCCGCGAAGGCGGGCATGTCGCTTTGATAGCCTGCGGGCGCGTACGGCGGCACCAAGCCGTGCTTGGTGATCTCGAACAGCACGCGATCGGGGTGATGCCAGGTGTGGCCGCTGGCGTCGTGTGGCGGCGCGGGAAGACGGCCGTTCGAAAGACGGCGGCGCCAGTCGGGTTGCCCTTCCAGGTTGGCGCCGTGACAGGACGCGCAATGCTGCGCGTAGAGCTTCTGTCCCAGCGCCAGCGTCGCCGCGTCGCGCGGCAACCGCTGCGCGGCGTCGTCGCCGCATGCGGCGAGCGCCGCGCCGAGCGCGAGAGCGCCCCATGCCGCGATGCGAGCGCTTGCCCTGCGTCGACGCGTCATCCGATCCTGCCGAGGGCCGGGAACACTTGCAGCAGCCAGGCGCTAAAGGCGGTGAGCTTGCCGGTCATCAGCGCCACCCCCATCGCCACCATGACCAGCGCAGCCGCTGTCTGCAATGCGCGTCCAGCGACGCGCAGCCGCTTCCAGCGCCCGGTCATATCGTGCAGGAACAGCGCCGACAGCAGGAACGGCACGGCAAGGCCCAGCGAGTACGCGCCCAGAAGCTCGATCCCCGCCGTGCTCGAGTCGGCGACCGCGGCCACCGCGAGAATCGCGCCGAGAATCGGACCGATGCACGGGCTCCAGCCGAACGCGAACGCGAGCCCGAGCGCGAAGCCGGACAGAGGACTCCCCGAGACCGCATGGACGTGGAAATGGAAGCCGCGCTGCAGAAACGCAAGCTTGCTCGTCCCAAGGAGCATCGCCAGGCCGAACAGCGCGACCAGCGCTCCCCCGGCAACGCCGGCCTCGTAGCGGTAATGGAGCAGCAGCCGGCCGAGCACCGATGCGCTCGCGCCAAGTGTGATGAACACCGCCGTGAATCCGAGAATGAAGTAGCCGCTCAGCAGCGCGGCCGAGGCGCGCGACCCGATGTCGGTCGGAGCGTCCCGTACATGCCGGTGCAGCGACTGGCCCGCGACATACGAAAGATACGCGGGGACCAGCGGCAGCACGCAAGGCGACAGGAACGAAACCACTCCCGCCGCGAACGCGGTCGTCAGCCCGAGCGCGGCGGGATCGCCCACGGCGCGCGTTCCACCGGCAATCGAGAGATGTCAGCCCCCGGTCTGCGTAGCGGGATAGCCCGCCTCGTTTAGCGCCTTCGCCAACTCGCCGAAGCTGTGCGCCGTGTTCACCCGTACGCGCTTGCTCGGCAGATCCACCTGCACCTCGGCGTTCGGGTCGACCTGCTTCACCGTGCGCGTCACGACGCCGACGCAATGGTTGCAGGTCATGTCTTTCACGTTCATCTCGATCATGGCGATGCTCCTTGGCGCGAACCAGAACAGCAGGCAGACTAGACCTTCCAATGCTCAGAAGGTCAAGCCGATTCTGGCCTCCGGCGCAGGCACGGCGCTTGACGCAAGTCAACCCGGGCGATCTCGGGATGTGGCCTCATGCAAGTCATGGGCAAGAACGCACGTCGGCGGCGCGCCGCGCAAGCCGCAGCGGCCGCGCCTCAGCCTTCGAACGGACCGGGCGCCAAGACGATCGCGTTCGCGGCCGGCGGTGCGCTCGCCGTGGCGCTCGTCGTGGCGCTGCTCAGCTCGCCGGGACCGTCGAGCGCGAGCCTCACCGCTTCGGCGAATGGCGATCACGGCAAGGCGCTCTATGGTCAGTACTGCGCGTCGTGCCACGGCTCGAACGGACAGGGCGAGTTCAACTGGATGAACCGCGAGCGCGGCGCGCCCGCGCTCGACAGCAGCGGCCACGCCTGGCACCACGAGGACGGACAGCTCGTCAGCATGATCCTCGACAAGCCCGTAGCGGATTCGCGCATGCCGGCCTGGCGCGGAATTCTCAGCCGCGACGACGCGATCGACCTGGTCGCCTATATCAAGACGCTGTGGACTCCGTTCATCCTGGCCAACTGCCAGGGCGCGAAGCACATGGCGTGCACGTCCGAGCACTGACGGCGCCGGTAGAGCCGGCGCCGCTCGCATTTGGCGCCCTTATCCGCCGCGCAGCTGCTCGCGTTGCTCCTTTGTGAGCACGGCGTCGATCTTCTTGCGCGTCTCGAGATTGTTCTCGAACATCGACTTGCGCATGGCCGACATCGTGTCGTAGGCCTGCTTCAGCGCGCCATCGTCAGCTTTGCCGGAGGCATAGAGCTCGCGCATCTTCCATCCCTGCTCGTGCATCTTGCCCATCAGCTCCCAGCGCTGGTGCGCGCTGTCCTGCAGGATCTTGTCGATCTTCGCCCGCTGCTCGTCGGTCAGCTTCAGGTGTTCCCAGCCGTAGCCGTAGCCGCCGCAGCCGCCCGGGCCGTAACCGCCCATCATGCCCGGACCCATGCCGGAGCCGCGGCCGTAACCGCGGCCGTAGCCGGGACCCATGCCGTAGCCCGGCCCGTAGCCACCATAGCCACCCATCATCCCCGGGCCGTAGCCGCCGTAGCCGCCCATCATTCCCGGGCCCATGCCGTAGCCCGGCCCGTAGCCGGGGTTGTCGTAGGGATCGCCCGCCGAGGCCTGCGGCATCGCGGCGGCAAGACCGAGGCTGGCCACGACGGCCACCATGGCATTGCGGACAAAAGCTCTCGAGACTTTCATGATGAATCTCCTTTACCGTTTGTCAGACTGCTCTTGAATGACTGATTTCGCATTGACTGTTCGACCCGTTCTGCCGAGTCGCGGTCGCACTCAACGACTCTGGTCCGACTTCTTGCCCTCGAAGTCGCTGTGATCAATCTCGCCGCGCGCGGCGGCGCGAGCGGCTCAATCGAGCCGGCGCAGGGAGCGGGCGTGGTAGGGAAGCGGTGGCGCTGGGTCGCGCCGCACCATGGCACGCGACAGCGTCGCGATTGCGGGAGGCACGACTCGTGCCTCTCGTGAGGGCACAAGGAGATAGTTCGGAGACACCGCCGGCAGCGGCGCGATCGCCGGCACAGCGAAGGCTTGTGCGTCGATGCTCGCGCAGCAGTTTGCCTCTCCGGTATGCCCGTGCGCGGCGTCGGCCGCGGCATGGCTGTCCACCGGAGCAGCTACCACGTCGCAGAGCGGCGTAAGGAGCAGGAACAGCGCAGCGAGCATCATGCTCGCTGTTCGCAGCAGCTTACCGAGGTGGTTCGATCGAACTTTGCAGGTGCGTGCCATGCGGGTCGTGTCAGGCAATGTTCCAATCCTGGCGCGTGTCATGCTATCGCGGTGCCGCCGGCGAGGTTTGACCCAAGTCAACCCCGGTCCGTGCCACGGGCGCAGAAGTAAACTGAACATGGGCCACACCCTGTTCCTTCCTACGGTGGTAAGGTCAATGGACGGCCCCATGCTTGACCTTCCAATAATGGGAACCCGCAGGCTGCGGGATCGGTCTTAATCAATGGATACACGCCATGTCTACTTCCCTCGCAGCGCGCGCCGGTAGCGCGGCACCCGAATCCCCCGCGGAAGGCCTACGCCTGCCGATCGCCGGCATGACCTGCGCTTCGTGCGTGGCGCGCGTGGAAAAAGCGCTGAGCGCCGTCCCCGGCGTGCAAAGCGCGTCGGTCAACCTTGCAACCGAGGCGGCGACGATCAAGATCGCGTCTCCGGTCACGATGGAAGCGCTCGCCAAGGCGGTCCAGCGCGCCGGTTACGAGATCGCGCACGAGGAACGCGACCTCGCGATCCGCGGCATGACCTGCGCGAGCTGCGTCGCGCGCGTGGAAAAGGCGCTCGGCAAGGTTCCGGGCGTGCTCTCGGCGAGCGTCAACCTCGCCACCGAGCGCGCGCACGTCGTGGCGGTGGCGGGGACCGGCCTCGACAAGCTGCGCATGGCGGTCGAGGCCGCCGGCTACGAGGCGGACGCCGCCGATCTCGAGAAAGCCGGCGCCGCCGCCGTCGCGCGCGGACTGCCCGACTGGTGGCCCGTCGCGCTTTCAGCGCTGCTCACGCTGCCGCTCGTCGCGCCGATGGTGGGTCTCGCCGTCGGCGCGCACTGGGCGCTGCCGGGCTGGCTGCAGCTCGCGCTCGCGACACCGGTGCAATTCTGGCTTGGCGGGCGGTTCTACCGCGCCGGCTGGAAAGCGGTGAAGGCGTTTACCGGAAACATGGACCTGCTGGTCGCGCTCGGGACGAGCGCCGCCTACGGGCTGTCTCTGTATCACCTTGCCTCGGGCACCGCGGGCGCGCACGAGCTGTACTTCGAAACGTCGGCGGCGCTGATCACGTTCATCCTGCTCGGCAAGTGGCTCGAGGCGCGCGCCAAGCGGCAGACGACCGAAGCGATCCGGGCACTGAATGCGCTGCGCCCCGACCGTGCGCTCGTGCGTCGAGGCGGAAAGGACGTCGAGGTGGCGCTCGAGTCGGTCGTAGTGGGCGATCTCGTCGTCGTGCGTCCGGGCGAGCGCGTACCGGTGGACGGCGAGATTCGCGAAGGACGCAGCCACGTCGACGAGTCGCTCATCACGGGCGAGAGCCTGCCGGTCGCCAAGGGAGTGGGCGAGCGCGTCACCGGCGGGTCGATCAACGCGGACGGCCTGCTGCTGGTGGAGACGCGCGCGGTCGGCGCCGAGACGACGCTCGCGCGCATCATCCGGCTGGTCGAGAACGCGCAGGCTGCCAAGGCGCCGATCCAGCGCATCGTGGACCGGGTGAGCGCGGTATTCGTGCCGGTCGTGCTCGGCATTGCGCTCGTCACCCTGATCGGGTGGGGCATCGCGACTGGAAACTGGACGTCGGCCATCCTCTACGCGGTCGCGGTGATGGTAATCGCCTGCCCGTGCGCGCTCGGCCTTGCCACGCCGACGGCGATCATGGCGGGCACCGGCGTCGCCGCGCGCCACGGCATTCTCATCAAGGACGCGGAAGCCCTCGAGATCGCGCACGCGATCACGACCGTGGCTTTCGATAAGACGGGCACGCTCACGGAAGGCCGCCCGCAGCTGCTTGCCATCGAGCCGCTGGCGGTCGAGCCGCGCGAGCTGCTGCGGCTCGCCGCGGGGCTGCAGCAGGGCAGCCAGCATCCGCTCGCGCGCGCCGTCATGGAGAAGGCCGCGGCGGAACGTATCGATGTGCCCGCCGCGAGCGACGCCAAGGCGCTGCCCGGCCGCGGCGTGCAGGCGTCGGTCGAGGGGCGCACGCTGTATCTCGGCAGCTCGCGGCTGATGCAGGAGCTCGGCGCCGACACGGCCGCGCTCGCTGAGCGCGCGCAAGCGCTCGCGCGCGAAGGGCGCTCGATTTCCTGGCTCGCGGCGGAAGCGAGAGGGGCGCGCAGCCTGCTCGGCTTGCTTGCCTTCGGCGACGCGGTGAAGGCTGGCGCGCGCGAGGCGATCGCCGCGCTGCACGCGCACGGCGTGAAGACCGTGCTGCTCACCGGCGACAACCGCGGCAGCGCCGAGGCCGCCGCGCGCGCGCTGGGCATCGACGAGGTGAAGGCCGAAGTGCTCCCCGCGGACAAGGCGCAGGCAGTGTCCGCGCTGCGCGGCAAGGACAAGGTCGTGGCGATGGTCGGCGACGGCATCAACGACGCGCCGGCACTCGCCGCTGCCGATGTCGGCATCGCCATGGCCACCGGCACCGACGTGGCGATGCACACCGCGGGCGTCACGCTCATGCGCGGCGACCCGAACCTCGTCGCCGACGCGATCAGCGTGTCGCGCCGCACCTACAGCAAGATCCGCCAGAACCTGTTCTGGGCGTTCTTCTACAACGTCGTGGGCATCCCGCTCGCGGCATTCGGATTCCTCAACCCGATCATCGCCGGTGCTGCGATGGCTTTCAGCAGCGTGAGCGTCGTCACCAACGCGCTCTTGCTGCGCCGCTGGCGGCCCACCGGAGGCTAGGCATGGACATGACGACGAGCATGAACATCGGCGAGGCCGCGAGGCATTCCGGCGTATCGGCGAAGATGATCCGCCACTACGAGGAGATCGGGCTGATCCCCAAGGCCTCGCGCAGCTACTCCAACTACCGCACCTACTCGGGCAAGGACGTCCACACGCTGCGCTTCATCCGCCAGGCGCGCAGCCTGGGTTTCTCGATCAAGCAGATCGAGCAGCTGCTCGGCCTGTGGCGCAACCAGCGCCGGCCGAGCGGCAAGGTGAAGGCGCTCGCGCTCGCGCACATCGCCGAGCTCGACGCGCGTATCTCCGAGCTGGAAGCGATGAAACGCACGCTCGGCGCGCTCGCCGCGCACTGCCACGGCGACGACCGGCCGGAGTGCCCGATCCTCGACCGGCTCGCGGGGTGACGATCAAGCGCGAAGGTCGCGCAGCACTTCGCGCGCGCAGTTGTGTCCCGGCGCGCCGCTCACGCCCCCGCCCGGATGCGCGCCTGAGCCGCAAAGATACAGGCCCTTCAACGGCGCGCGGTAATCGGCATGGCCAAGCAGCGGGCGCGCCGCCCACAGCTGGTCCAGCGTAAGCGCGCCGTGGAAGATGTCACCCGCGGTGAGGTTGAACTCGCGCTCGAGGTCGGCGGGCGAGAGCGCGCTATGCGCGATGACGCTCGCGCGGAAGCCCGGCGCGTGCGACTCGACGACGTCGAAGATGCGGCGAATCGCCTCGTCCTTGCGTGCGCCCCAGTCGGCACCGGGATCGAAGTGCTGGCAAAACAGGCTCGCCACGTGCGCCCCGCGCGGCGCGAGCGAGTCGTCCAGCGTGCTCGGGATGACCATCTCGACGATAGGCGCGCGCGCCACGCCTTCGGCGCGCGCATCGAGGTAGGCGCGGTCCATGTATTCGAGCGCCGGCGCGAGAATGATGCCCGAGGCGAGGTGCGGACCCGGCTCGGGCAGGCAGGCAAAGCGCGGCAGCGCGGAAAGCGCCACGTTCATGCGGAAGCTCGCCGAGCCGCACTGGTAGCGCTCGACGCGCGCGCGGAATTCTGTCGACAGCAGCCCCGGTTCGACGAGGCGCAGATACAGGCGCTTCGGATCGACGTTTGCGACGATCGCGCGCGCCGCAAGCTCGGTGCCGTCCTCGAGCGCGAGCGTGCCGCGCCCGATCCTCGCCACGGGCGCGTCGCAGCGGATCTCGACGCC
>Ga0187773_10000671_pt1 | contig 13593 bp, 15 predicted proteins | sample 0216_BV02_MP05_1_FD_133133 | JGI IMG/M metagenome (GOLD analysis project Ga0187773, IMG submission 133133) | Tropical peat soil microbial communities from peatlands in Department of Meta, Colombia - 0216_BV02_MP05_10_MG | ecosystem: Environmental > Terrestrial > Soil > Wetlands > Peat | place...
ATCCTCGCGATCAATAACAACGAAGTCAACAATACCGCGCAGTTCAAAAAGCTGCTGAATGAAAACGGTTCCGGCAAGCCGATCGCGCTTTTGGTCAAACGCAACGACGCTACAATTTATATTCCGATCAAGACCAAGGAAGGCTAGTCGTTAGCGCAATCCGCATGACACGCGGCGCAGGTTGTTGCAAAATAAAGCGTGCATGCGGGTGTAGTTCAATGGCAGAACGACAGCTTCCCAAGCTTTAGACGTGGGTTCGATTCCCATCACCCGCTCCACGCGCTTCGTTCTTGGGTGATTCAGATCTGCCTCGCGAGCGCCAGCTAATCCAGAAAATTCCGATCCGTCATGCGCTTAGGTTTATTGATCCCCTATTGACAGCCGGCGGACGATCGGCGATGGCTGCGCGTTCTAAAAATAAGTGGGCGAGCCAAGGATTGCGGTACAAGAGACCGCAAACTTGTCGGTCGCAGGAATTGGAAAATTCTAACGATGAAGCCGGTGTTTGCGCGGGCTTGGGCGCTTTGCCGGAAAAACGCGTAGCCGACAACAGCCGGCGTGGCGCTTAATTTCCGGCTATTTTTTCTCAAAATGCGAGCGCGCTTTGGAAAATGCGTCGCTCAAGCGCGCCCAAGCCTCGTCGGCGCCGCGCATCATGTCCATCCATGCTTCCCCCGAAGCAGATTGCACCTTTCTTAGCTGTTGCATGGCATCGTCGCGGCGCGAGCGGAAAACCGTCAGCTGCTTGTCGTAATCGGCCTTTAACTTGGCCTGCGCGACTCGGGTCTTCTCCTCCCACGTGCTGATTTCACTGTTCCATTGGTCGAGCTGTTTTTTTAGCTTCTCCACATATTCGTCACGGGTCATCATGGTGTTCTCCTCGTAGGCATGGGCAATTGGCACACAATTAAAGTATAGACTACAGGCCAATGGGCGGAAAGGATGAGCGTGCATTCGGGGTGTCTTTTAGATTGCCGTTTTACGGGAGGGATAAAGTGCAGATAATTCTAGACTGTTATAATGCTCGTTAAGAAAAATCGATAGGACTGTTTCATTCATCCGACGCAATCCGTCCCGGCTATGAACAAAATATTAAAAGAGGTATTGATATCCCTCGGTGGCCTAGTCGTAGTGCTGGTCGCGCTGGCGGTATATATCACCTTCGCCTTCGATCCCAACAAGTACAAGCCGCAGATCGTGCAGCTGGTAAAGGACAAGACCCAACGCACGCTGCAGCTGGGCGCGATCAAGCTGAGTTTTTTCCCCAGCATCGGGGTGAAAGTGGCGGCCGTGTCCTTAAGCGAGTACAAAAGCGACAAGGAATCCGTGGCAGTCGAAGGCGGACGCGTCTCGCTCAAGCTCCTGCCGCTGTTCAGCGAGCAAGTGGTGGTGGACGAAATCGAGCTGCGAGGTGTGCGCGTGAATCTGAGGCGCTTCAAGGATGGCACCACCAATATGAGCGATCTGCTGGGCGCCCCGGAAACAGGCACGGCTCAAAGTACGCCGATGGGACCCGGAAAACCGGGGCAGCTCAGGTTTGATATCGACCATGTCAGCATTGAGGACACGACGGTCAATTACTATGACGAAAAGACCGGGGCGAAATATGTATTGTCCCGGCTTAATTTGAAAACCGGAAGGATTGCCAATGCGGTTCCGTTTAATGTTGAACTGGGTTTCGACGTGCTAGGCAACCGTCCGGCATTCGATCTGAACACCCATCTTAAGACGCGTCTGACGTTCGATCTCAACAAACAGCAATACTTGCTGCAAGCTTTGACATTGGCCGTTAAGGGTCAAGCTGCGGGGATCAGTGAGCTGGTTGTCGATGCCTCGGGAGACGTTAGCGCCAAACTGCAAAGCAAAGAATTTGCCGCCGACAAATTCAAACTGGAGGCGACCGGCGTGCGGGATAAAAATAATCTGGACGTAAAGCTCGAAACGCCACGGCTCAGACTGATTAACGAGAAATATTCCGGGGACAAAGTTGCGGTCGTCGCAAAAATGACCGGCGCGGAAACCGAGCTGGCAGCAAGTTTGGCGATACCCGGATTGGAAGGCACTTCGCGGGCATTTAAAGTCGGCACCATAAACTTGCAGTTCGATGCTAAACAGGGCCAGCGCGCGGTAAAAGGCAGGTTGACCACTCCCATTTCCGGCAACGTTGAGACGCAACAGTTCAATTTTCCCAACATTACCGGCAGCTTCAGCCTGAGCGCGCCCGATCTGGCGGTCAAAAGTCTAAGCGGTGCTCTCAAAGGTTCGGCGATGGCCGATCTGGAAAAGCAAAACATTCAGAGCAATTTTTCTGGGAAACTGGGGGACAGCTCGCTCAAGGCTAAGATCGGCGTCGTTGGGTTTTCGAATCCGGCCATTGGCTTTGACCTGGATGTCGATCGGCTGGATGTGGACCGCTATCTGCCGCCGCAACAGGCGCCCCAGGCGCCGGAAGCCGGGCAGGCCGAAACGAAACAGCCGGAAAAGCGCCTGGATTTCTCGGCACTGAAAAGCGTCAATGCCAACGGCAGCCTGCGAGTTGGCAACCTGAAGGTGGCCAACCTCAAAGCCGAGCAAGTCCGGGCGGATATCAAGACGGCCGGCGGAAAGCTCGACATCAGTCCGCTTTCAGCCAATCTTTACCAGGGAACGGCTGAAGGCAATCTCGGAATTAATGCGCTGAAAACGCCCGTCCTATCGGTAAAGCAAAATTTGAAAGGCATTAACATCGGCCCGCTGCTTAAAGATGCAACGGGTAACGACATGCTGGAAGGAAAGGGAAGCGCATCCGTGGACGTCACGACCCGGGGTGACACAGTAACCGCCATGAAGAAAGCGCTGGACGGGAAGGCGGCACTCAATCTCACCGATGGCGCGGTGAAAGGCATCAACATTGCGCAAACGCTGCGCGAGTTCAAAGCCAGGCTGGGCGTGCTGAAAGGCCAACAGACCGAAGTTGCCGACAAGACGCGGAAGACCGATTTCACCGAGTTGAAGGCGAGTTTCGTCATTAAAAACGGCGTGGCGCACAACAACGATTTGTCGATGAAATCCCCGCTTTTGCGTTTGACGGGTGCCGGCGATATCAATATCGGCGAAGAGAGCCTCAATTATCTCGCCAAGGCCTCGGTCGTGGAGAGCAGCAAAGGGCAGGGCGGGGCGGAACTGGCTTCGCTCAAGGGCGTAACCATTCCGGTGCGTATTTCTGGGCCTTTGAAATCCCCGCAGTACAGTCTTGATTTCAGCGGCGCGGTCACAGAAGCTGTGAAGAAGAAAGCCGATCAAGCCGTCAGGAAGGGACTGCAGAACCAGCTTAAAAACATTTTTAAATGAGCAATGCATAGCGAGCAGCGGGACTGCCGATGCAAAATGCGGAGTGGTAAATTCACCGGATTTCGATATTCAGTTTTTCCCGCGCAAACTTGGATATCCTCTAATTCAATTTTAAATTCCTGCAGCTAGTAAATTTCATGTCTGATTTTGCCGATTGCATCATATCCTGGCAGAGACGTCACGGCCGCCACAATCTGCCCTGGCAAAATACACGTGATCCTTACCGCATCTGGCTTTCTGAAATTATGCTGCAGCAGACACAGGTCGCGACTGTTATTCCCTACTACACGCGGTTTGTTGAACGTTTTTCGGAGATCAACAGCCTGGCGCGAGCGCCTCTCGACGATGTTCTCGCGGCATGGAGCGGGCTGGGTTATTATTCGCGTGCCGTAAACCTGCAGCGCGCAGCGCAGGTGATCATGCACCAGCACCGCGGCATATTTCCACGCGATTACGAGAGCATTAGGGAGCTGCCCGGCATCGGGCGCTCCACGGCCGCGGCCATTTGCGTATTCGTTTACAGGCAAAAGCGCGCAATACTTGATGGCAACGTGAAAAGAGTGCTGGCGCGCTGCTTTGGCATCGCCGGTTACCCGGGCGAAAAAAGCGTGCAAGCGCAAATGTGGCGCAAATCTGAAGCGCTGCTACCACGGACCAGCATCGCCAGTTATACGCAGGGGTTAATGGATTTGGGCGCCATGGTTTGCTTGAGACGCAAGCCGAAATGTCTGCAATGTCCTTTGCAGCGCAGCTGTATTGCGTATCGAAAAGCAAGAATAAACTGCTTGCCCGAACCCCGGCCGAGGAAAGCACTGCCCCGGCGGCAAACGGTGATGCTGATTTTGCTGCATAAGAGGGAGGTGTTGTTGCAGAAGCGTCCGCCAGCGGGTGTCTGGGCCAGCATGTGGAGCTTTCCCGAGATGGCGCCGCAAGACGAAGTGCGCGTCGCCTGCGCGCAACGATTTGCGGCGCGCGTCAGAAAAGCGAAATGGCTACCGCTGATGGAACACGGTTTCAGCCATTTTGAACTGCAAATCAGGCCGGTGTTGCTGCAGGTGGACAGCGTGACGCAACATGCCGCGGAACCGGGACAGCTTTGGCTCAATCTTGATGATGCCGAGCGCGCAGCGCTTCCGGCGCCGGTGCGGAAACTTTTGCGACAGGCCGCTGCTTATGCTTGAGCGCTAGCGTGTGGGCAGCGTAACAAGAATTCCAAAAAATTAAGCGAGCAATCCTTGCTGCACCAGAAACTCGCGGACCGCCTGCAAACGCGCGAGCGGGTCGTCGATGTCCAGAATCTTCTGTTTTTCCTTAATATTCATCGGCAGCAGTTCGGCGAGGCGGTAGCCCACCCAAGACGCTTCGCCCAGTTTAGGCGGAGACGGGAAATGCTCCATTCCCATCTTTTCCATTACTAGTTTGAGCACGACAGCGCAATCACGAAGGTTGCGAAACAGGGGTACCTGTTTATCCGGGGGAAGCAGGTGTACTTGGGCGCTGATCAGGCCGTCTTTCGCGACTTGCCGGCCGATGATGCGGAAGCGTTGCACACCCTGGGTCTTGAGGTGCAGCACGCCAAGCTGCTGCATATCCCATTCGACGATAGCCGCAGTGCAGCCGGTCACTTCAGGCACGGCCGGCGCGCCGACTTCATTTCCTTCCTTGATCAAACACACCCCGAAACACTGGTTGTTGCGCAGGCAATTCGCGACCATATCCAGATAGCGTTGCTCAAATATTTTGAGCGGCAGCGTTCCGCCCGGGAACAGCACTGTACCGAGCGGGAAAATCGGTAAGGTCTCCTGCGGCTTCATGGGCGCAAAAGCATTCGCCGGATCAGCGGTCGTCCCCCCAGCGTGCCACCAAGCGGTGGGCAATGCCAAGGTGATCCAGTATTCTTGCCACCACGAAGTCGACCAGGTCTTGAATGGTCTCCGGGTGGTGATAAAAACCGGGATTCGCAGGCAGAATGACCGCTCCGCTTCTGGAGAGCTTTAGCATGTTTTCCAGATGAATTCCCGTTAATGGGGTTTCGCGCGGCACCAGTATCAGAGTGCGGCGTTCCTTGAGCATGACGTCGGCGGCGCGCTCTATCAAGTTTTTACTCAAACCTGCGGCGACCGCCCCCAGCGTACCCATGCTGCACGGACAGATCACCATGGCATCACCCGGATTGGAGCCCGAGGCAATCGGCGCAAACCACTCTTCGCGCCCGAATACCTGCAGCTGTCCTGCGCCAGCCTGATATCTCTCGCGGAAAAAAGTCTCGGCCTCTTTGGGCTTGGATGGCAGTGCCAAGCTCATCTCCTGCTGTGCCACGATTTGTGCGGCCTGGGAATACAGCAGCCAGACCATTGCGCCGCTTTGTAACAGGCATTCCAGAACGCGCATTCCATAAGACATGCCGGATGCGCCGGTGAAGGCAAGGATGATGGTTTTAGCAGGGTTCATCAAGGAAAGCTTCGTGCCTTAACCGCTGTATTTCATACCTAAGTTCGCCATGCAAGCGATTGCCCGGATTCGAACTGTCATCCAATGCGGTCGCTAGAGCTCGCGGTGCCTGACCAATACCGGGTTCTTTGCGCGGAAATGCTCGGCGAGCATTTCCGCGAAATACACGGAACGGTGGCGTCCGCCGGTGCAGCCCAGGGCTACGGTCAGGTGGTCGCGGTTGTCGCGAGCGAAGCACGGCAACCAGTTTTCTATGAAAACCCGGATGTCGGCGAGCAGTCCGAGCACGTTGTTGTCGTTTTGCAAATAGTCGATTACCGCCTGGTCTTTGCCACTCAGGTCGCGCAGCAAGGGGTCGTAGTGCGGGTTGGGCAGGCAGCGCACATCGAAAACAATATCTGCGTCCAATGGAATGCCGTTTTTGAAGCCGAACGACTGAAACAGCAACGTCAAGCTCGAACGATTGATGTTGAGCAAATCCTTGATCCAGCCGCGCAGCGCGTTGGGATTGAGATCGCTGGTGTCGATGTGCTGGGCCAAATCCCCGACGTCTGCGAGCTTTTCGCGTTCCAGTTGAATGGATTCCGAAAGGGTGCGCGTGTCATCGTTTAGCGGATGGCGCCGGCGGGTCTCCGAGAAGCGCTTCATCAAGGTTTCATTTTTTGCTTCCAGGAACAAGAGACGGACGTCGATGCCTTGGCGCTTCAACTCGGCAACGTACTGCGGCAGCTGATTGAGAGTCTCGCCGCTGCGCACGTCGACACTTGCAGCAAACCTTGAGTAGCCGGCCCCCTGGAGAAAACGCGTTACGTCGGGCAAAAGTTTCGCCGGCAGGTTGTCAACGCAGTAAAAACCGCTATCCTCGAGGACGTTGAGCGCAATGCTTTTGCCTGAACCGGATAGACCACTAATCAAAATGAGCTGCATATCGCCTGGCAACGCGCACGGCGGGGGTCAAGGCTTTTATCATTTTTTTCCTTCCGGCTTGTCCATCATTTGTTCGTGGCGCTGAATGAATTCCTTGGTGCTGTCTATGCCTCGCAACTGCAAAATATAGTTGCGTACCGCGGCTTCTACGAGCACTGCCAAATTGCGCCCTTCGGCCACAGGGATCGTAACTTTGCGAATTTTCATCCCCAGCACGTTTTCAGAACTCGCGCCCAGCGGCAGCCGCTCCAGTCCCGGAATCTGGGATCCCTTTGGCCTTTCCAGGTGCGCGATGAGCTTCAGATTCATTTTCGGGCGCACTGCGGTTTCGCCAAAAATGGTCCGGATGTTTAACACGCCAAGGCCACGCACTTCTAGGTAATCCTTCAGCAGTGTTGGACAGCGGCCCTCCAATGTTTCCGGTGCAATGAGGTAGAACTCGACGCTGTCGTCGGCGACCAAGCCGTGGCCTCGGCTAATGAGCTCCAGCGCAAGCTCACTTTTTCCCACCCCGCTTTCTCCGGTAAGCAATACGCCCATGCCCAGCACATCGAGAAATACGCCGTGCACGTTGATCGATTCGGCCAGGACTTTGGACAAGTACACGCGCAGAACATTCATCAATTGCAGGCTGGATTGAGCACAGCGAAACAAGGGAATTTGTTTCTCTTCGGCGAGCTTTTGCAAAGCCGGCGGCACCACGGCGTTGCCCGCAATGATGAAGCAGAACGGAAGGTTAGCGGAAAGGCTGTTCAAGGACTGCTGCAAAGAGGCGGGGTCAAGCTTGGCCAAATATTGAATTTCTGCGCCATCGAGTACCTGCACCCAATTGGGATGGATGAAATTGAGATGCCCAATTACTCCCTTGGACGAACGGTTGATGTCGTCGCTGCTCAAAATCCGGTTTGAATCCCCGGCGATCCAAGAAAGCACCAATCTGTCGCAGTTATCTTGAAACAGCTGAGCTGCGCTCACTTGGGGCATAGGCCTGCCATCCGCTGAGGAGTTGATAGGCTTGCGAAGCGTCCTGGCATGCGAGCAGGGCCTCGCGCAGCTTGCGGTCACAGAAAACCTGGGAGAGCTCGCTCAGGATTTGCAAGTGAAATTCCGAAGCGTGCTCCGGGACCAGTAGCACAAAAATCAGATTCACCGGCGCGCCGTCCGGAGCATCGAATGGAATTGAGCTCTTGGTTCGGATCAGGGCGCCGACTGCTTCCTTGAGCGATTTGATTCTGCCATGAGGGATCGCAACGCCTTGTCCTAAGCCGGTAGAACCCAGCTTTTCGCGCGCGAACAGGCTATCGAACACTTGTGCCCGTGCAATTCCCTGATTGTTTTCAAACAGCAATCCGGCTTGCTCGAATACACGCTTCTTGCTCCCGGCATCGAGGTCGAGAAGGATGTTCGAGGGAGGCAGCACTTTTCCAATCAGGTTCATGTGTCGCGATTTGTTGATTTCGTTTGAGGCCGGTTGTTACGGGCTTGTGAAGAGTACGCGCATCAAGTTTAGGCGTAGAGGTGGTATTTGGCAGCCCCGCCGTTGCGGCTGCTGGAACCTGCCTTCCTCTCGAACCTAATGTAATCACCAATTGCCGGATCGGCTGTTAGCTGACAGTTACTCAGGATGAGATTCATCGAATCCTGCCCTCGAACGTGTTAGAGAGCCTTCCGCATGCTGACCGGAGGTATCTGCAAAGCCTCGCGATACTTGGCTATGGTGCGGCGGGCCACAACAATTCCCTGCTGGCCGAGGATTTCTGAAATCTGGCTGTCGGAAAGCGGTTTTTTCGGATTTTCCGCGCTGACCAGCTGCTTGATCAGGGCCCGAATCGCGGTGGCGGAACAGGCGCCGCCAGTTTCAGTGGTGACATGGCTGCCGAAGAAATATTTAAGCTCGTAAGTACCGCGCGGCGTAAGCATGTACTTTTGCGTGGTCACACGCGACACGGTGGATTCATGCAGATCGAGCGCTTCGGCGATTTCACGCAATACCAGGGGACGCATCGCCACGTCGCCGTGCTCAAGAAAATGGCGTTGACGGTCTACGATCGCCTGTGACACACGCAAGATGGTGTCGAAGCGCTGCTGCACGTTCTTGATCAACCATTTTGCTTCCTGCAGCTGGCTGGCCAGTTTCTGGAAACTTGCGTCGCGATTGCGGTGCAAGATATCGGCATACATTCGATTTACTCGCAGCTTGGGCATCGCCTCGGCATTGAGGCTTGCGACCCAGACGCTTTTAATTTTCTTCACTATGACGTCCGGCACAATATAGCGCGTTTCAAGCGCGGCGAAATCCGCGCCCGGACGAGGGTTGAGGCTGGTGATCAGGTGCTGCGCCTCCCGCAATGCCAAGTCGTCGCAATGCAGGATTTTTTTGAGTTTGCCGAAATCCCTCGCCGCAAGGAGATCCAGATGCTGTGTGGCGATTGTCAGAGCTTCTGCCCGAAGCGGAGTATCGTCCGGCAAGGCTTGCAGTTGCAACGCAAGGCATTCGCCTAGGTCGCGGGCGCCGACACCCGTCGGTTCCAGTTTTTGCAGTTGCTGTAACGCGGTTTGCAGCTCTTCCGGGCTTACGCTGAGTTCTTCGGGGAGCATTGAAGCCAGCTCCTCCAGCGGCTGCGTCAGAAGGCCGTCCTCGTCGAGTGCGTCGATCAGAAGCGATACCAGTTTTTTTTCGCGGTCGGGAAGTTTAGTGAAGTTGAGCTGCCAATTGAGATGTTCGCGCAAGGTGGGCGCGACTGCAGCAAGCTGAGGATACTCACTTTCCTCAGCCTCGTCGCGTGCCGCGTAGGAGCCTGCTTCATCCAGCCAAAGTCCGTCAATAACGTCGGCATTAGATTCCGTTTTGGGAACCGTTTCCTCAGTCCTATCGCTCGTGGTTGAGCCATCATGGGAATCGGCACCGATGCCTCCAGAGGCCATCGGCGCCGATTCTTCGCCTATTTCGTCGTCGCGCTCGAGTAGGGGATTTTCTTGAAGGAAACGTTCCAGTTCCTGGTTAAGCTCCAATGTTGACAGCTGCAAGAGACGTATGGACTGTTGCAGTTGCGGCGTCAGCGTCAGATGCTGCGACAGCTTGAGCTGTAAGGTGTGCTTCATGCTCGCGGAGAGTCAGGGTGTCTATTGCAGGTAACCGTTTTTTAAGGGCGGCGCCATCGAATTCGATCGTTTGTCTACAGTTTGAAATGTTCCCCGAGGTACACTTTCCTCACGCTCTCATTATAAACGATTTCATCGGGTTTGCCGTAGGCGAGTACTGAACCGTCATTGATGATATAAGCGCGGTCACAGATACCCAGCGTTTCCCGTACGTTGTGGTCCGTGATGAGCACGCCGATGCCTTTTTCCTTAAGAAAGCCGATGATTATCTGGATATCTAATACTGCGATGGGATCAATTCCAGCGAAAGGTTCGTCGAGCAGGATAAATCGCGGCTGCGAGGCCAGCGCTCGCGCAATTTCCACGCGCCGCCGCTCGCCACCGGAAAGGGAGAGCGCCGGGTTGTTACGCAGATGACTGATATGCAGGTCGTGCAGCAAATCGTCAAGGCGGTTCTCGATCTCGTCCGGACGGAAATCCTGTAATTCCAGCACCGCCTGAATATTTTGAGCCACAGTCATTCTGCGGAAGATGGAGGCTTCTTGCGGCAAATAGCTCAAACCCAGACGGGCGCGCCGATGAATGGGCATGTGACTTAAATTAAGTCCATCGAGCGTAATGCTGCCGCCGTCGAGCGGGACCAGGCCCACCATCATATAAAAACAGGTGGTCTTCCCGGCGCCATTGGGGCCCAGCAAGCCGATGACTTCGCCATTGCTAACTTCCAGGGAGACATCGCGAACCACAGTACGTGACTTATAGCGTTTTCTGAGTTCTTGCGCTCTAAGTTCACTCATACCGGTCGGCGAGTTGTGAACGGCATGCCGGTTTGCATTACTTTCGTTCGCTGTCTATTCGTCGGGTGGATTAGAAAGGCTAGAAGAGGGTTTAAGCGCTTCCGGGGATCCAGGAGCGCTAGCTTTCGGCTCCTTTTCCCTGGGTTGAATTACTGCGCGCACCCGGCCGGTGCTGGCGGCGGGTTCTTTGCCGCTCAATGCCCGGTAAAATTCGGTAACTGCATTGTAGGAGATATAATTGCCTCGCAATTCATCCTGACCACGTTTGATGTGGGCGCGGTCGAACAATTCCAAATTCTCCGTTTTGCCGTCGTATTCGATTCGTTCCGCCTCGCCTTCGATATATTCCTCACTGCCTTCCATTTTTTGACGGAACGTTGCTGGATTGCCGTACGCTGTGCCGGAGTTGAAGCCGTCTGCGTCCTGGCGCAAGATCATCTTGTTGGCGTGAACGACAATGGTGCCTTGTGTTACGACCACGTTGCCTTCAAATACGCTCACTTTGTTAATGTCATCCACATTAACTTTATCCGCTTCCACGTTAACCGGTTTGTCGCGATCGGCGCGCTCGGCTAGCGCGGGCGAACATGCCAGCAGCGCGCTGAGTAGCCCTGCTACGAAATCGCCCGCTTTACCTCGGGTTTTCATAATGTCCTTTTACATTGGATAGCAATTTTAACACCCGCGTAGCACTGTTCAATTCTAAGCCAACGGCAGTGACGATGCTACGCTGCTCAGTCAATGTTACCGGCTTGTCGGTTTTCGCCAGGTCCTGATCGGGTATGACATGCAGAAAGCTGGTAAAAGCCTTGAGTTCAGGGTCATTGTTCCACGCCTGTCGTACGACGGTTACGTCTCCAGTGAAAAAAGCATCCTCACCCCCGCTTGTGAGCAACGCTTGATTCGCAGAGATATTGATTTCGGGTTTGCCTTCTTCAACGTATCGAAACACTGGGCTTTCTAAATAGGTGGTGTCGTCATCCGGATAATGCATCATTTTTTTTGCAGTGAGGATGTAACGCGGCGTTCCATTCGTGCTCATTCGGGTGGCGGCAAAGTTTTCCACGATGTAATCCGGGTCGTGGCGACTGCTGCCGTCGCGCTTTGGGACGGGCGGCTGTACTTTGCTATCAAGCCACCAGGTTAATGCCGCCAGCAGCAGCAACATCAATAGTGGCGCCCATGTGACCAGGCGGTTGTTCATTTCAAATATCGCGACAGCTGTTGCTGGAAAGTCCCCTGTGCCTGCATGATCAGTTCGCAGATTTCGCGTACCGCCCCGGCACCGCCTGCCCTTTGGGTGATGTAATGCGCGTGCTGCTTTACCACTGCAGGGGATTCCGGCACGCAAATGGCAAGCCCACAGCGACGCATCACCGGCAAGTCCATCACGTCATCGCCTATGTATGCCGTCGTTTCGGCGCCGAGTGCAAATTTTGTGAGCAGGGAGAAATAGACCTCGAGCTTGTCGTCCACGCCCTGATAAAGCAGGCCGATGCCGAGATTTTGCGCGCGCAGTTCCACGCAACGCGACGTCCTGCCGGAAATTAGGACCAACTCTACGCCGCTTTGCTTCAGCATGCGCATGCCATGGCCATCAAGGGTGTTGAAAGACTTGTACTCTTCGCCGCTATCCGAGATATACAGGCTCCCATCCGTCAATACACCATCAACATCGAAGATTGCGAGGCGAATATGTTTGGCTTTTTCAAACACGTCCTGCATGTTGAGGAGCGGCTGATTACGGACGGCCCGTCAAATGACTTTGGCGCGGAGCAGATCGTGCGTGTTGAGTGCGCCGTTCAAGTGCTGTCCTGCGTCTACCACTAGCAGCTGGTTTATCTTGTGTTCCTCCATCATACGCACGGCTTCCACGGCCAGACTGTCTGCGCTGATGGTGCGTGGCCCACGCGTCATGACCTGCACTAACTTGGTCGCCTGCAGATCCGTGATTCGGCCCAGGGCACGCCGCAAATCGCCATCGGTAAAAATACCGACTACCTGTTGCTGTGAATTGACCACAGCGGTCATGCCCATTCCTTTATTAGAAATTTCCAGAATCGCCTGCACCAGCGAAGCACTTTCCGGCACAACAGGCAATGCGGTTCCGGTACGCATCACATCACCGACATGGGTGAGCAGTTTTCTACTGAGTGTCCCGCCAGGGTGCGAGCGCGCAAAATCCTCGGCGCCGAATCCCCGGGCATCCAGCAAAGCCACTGCGAGCGCGTCGCCCAATGCCAATGCAGCCGTAGTGCTTGCAGTAGGCGCAAGTCCCAGCGGGCAAGCTTCCTCGGCGACGGCGGCGTCGAGGTGGATGTCTGCTTCGACCGCTAATGTGGATTTGGAGTTGCCTGTAATGGAAATAAGTTTTGCGCCTTGGCGCTTGATGAGGGGCACGATGGTAACAAGCTCGCCGCTTTCTCCAGAATTGGAGATTGCAATCACCACATCATCATGGGTGATCATCCCCAGATCGCCATGACTCGCTTCCGCGGGATGTACAAAAAAAGCCGGTGTTCCCGTGCTTGCCAGCGTAGATGCAATCTTGCGGGCGACGTGACCCGATTTGCCTATCCCGCTGACGACGACCCGTCCATGGCAGCCCAGCGTGAGCTCGACCGCGCGCGCGAAGTTGTGATCCAGCCGCTCGATTAAAGCGGTAATGCCGCGCGCCTCGATCTCTAGCACCTGCCGCGCCAGATCGAGCGCACGCGGCAACGCTGACTCGGCAAGTTTTTTCATGGTGCCCATCGCGGCAAGTATAGCAGAATGCGCCCCGGACTCGGACTCGCGCAGCGTGGAGCGGGAAGGGGCGCAAGCTGCCGCAAGAAACATTTGAAACGGGGCGCTCATGCTGCCGCTCCCGCACCCCAAGCTGCGCTGACCGTGTCGCGGCAGCCCCCGGACTCGGACTCGCGCAGCGTGGAGCGGGAAGGGGCGCAAGCTGCCGCAAGAAACATTTGAAACGGGGCGCTCATGCTGC
>Ga0187773_10000672_pt1 | contig 13591 bp, 16 predicted proteins | sample 0216_BV02_MP05_1_FD_133133 | JGI IMG/M metagenome (GOLD analysis project Ga0187773, IMG submission 133133) | Tropical peat soil microbial communities from peatlands in Department of Meta, Colombia - 0216_BV02_MP05_10_MG | ecosystem: Environmental > Terrestrial > Soil > Wetlands > Peat | place...
CACGCGGCTAAAACGGGGATCTCGCGTCGCCGACGCGATCGCATTGTGGATCACCTCTTCCGCTACGGTCGGACGCGCCGGATGATAGGTGCCCACACAACCGCGCAATCGGCCGTTCTTTTTCAAGCAAACAAACACCCCCGCGGGCCGGCCAAACATTTCCATCAGCGAAGCGGGGACGGGCATCACGATTTGGGTTCGGAGGTACACCGAGATGGCTTCATGGGCCAATTCAACCAACGGATGGGATTCGGATGATGACATCGGAGTCGATCGAGGAATCAATGATCGCGGGAGACGACGTAATCCGCGACCACTTTCATCGCGGCTTTGTGGACGGAAGGTCCGAACGATTCCAGAAAACCGGTGGACTTTTGAATATATCCTCGGGCTACGGAAAAGGCATACTCGATCGACCCATGCCGGTGCATCAAGTCTAAAATCTCGTCGAATCGTTTTTCGGACAAATCGTTCGTTCGGAAGGTATGAGTGACCCACGTCTTCTCTTCTTCCGAACAATTCCGTAGAAGATGAATCAGGGGAAGCGTCACTTTACCTTCCCGGAGATCCGCTCCGAGCGTCTTACCCAACCGCTGAGTCTGGGCGATATAATCCAACGTGTCGTCGGCGACCTGAAAGGCGATTCCCAGGTGTTGTCCGAATTGATACAGGCATTCTTTCTGTTCGGGGGATGCGCCGCTGACGACTCCCCCCAGGTGACAAGCCGCGGCAATCAGGCTTGCCGTTTTATGTTGAATGATCCGGAGATAGTCCGATTCGAGAATCGCCAAGTCGCTGTTGTGGACATGCTGGACCATCTCTCCCTCGATCATCTGAGAGCAGGCCCTTTGAAGACCGAGGTTGACCTCCTGGTTGTTCAGACTCAGGCCGTGGGCGACGGCCGTGGCGTAGAGATAATCCCCGACCAGAATGCTGGCATGGTTGCCCCAGAGCGTTCGCGCCGTTTTTTTGCCCCGTCGAAGGCTTCCCTCATCGATCACGTCATCGTGAAGCAAGGTCGCGGTGTGAATGAACTCCACGACGGCCGCCAACAAAATGTGGTCTTCTCCCGGAGAGGAACAGAGCTTGGATGACAGGATCATCAAGAGCGGCCGAATGCGCTTTCCGCCGCTGTTGAGGATGTACTGCGCCACCTGATTGATGAGCGGCACCTCGGAGGAAAGGTTTTTTTGGATTTGCGCTTCCACCTTCAGGAGGTCCGGACGGTAACGCTCCCAAATATCTTGAACGGTTAGAAAGGGCGAGGATTTTGCTGGCGAAAGCATACGGTGATAGTAGGCCAGGGGTGATGATTTGTCAAGACAAAACTGGCACGGTCGGACGCTTTCCTTGACACCCATCCGACGCCTGCGTATTATGATGAGTTCATGGAAATCGGGCGACAAGAAATGGCCCTGAAAGGGCGTTGCGTCACTTTTTTGGTGGGTCAGACCGGCCTGAACCTGGAAACGACCGCCATCGTGGAAAGCCGCGTGCTCAAGAGTTCCCCAAACTATCCCGACGTGATCCCGAAGCAGGCCATCATCCGGACACAAAAAGGCGACATCCGGGACCGGGAAGCCACCTTTGTCGTCAAGGCCTACGTTCCCGATACCGTCATTGTGGAAGCCACGTTCGAATTTCAAGATCTCGCGGAGGAACCCCTGCTCGAGCTCAATCGCGATCTGCTGCTGGAGAGCCGTCGCATATTGAACGAGTTTCAATGCGATCCCGAGTTTGACGAAGAATATAGCGTCTACTGCATCTCGGATTATCAAGGGGACCCCGAGATGTTTTTGGCGCTCCACGGGGAAAAGATCGCCGCGCTGCTTAAGAAAGAGCGGATCCCCTTGGACGAAGAAGAGATCAAAGCGACCCTCCGGTCGAACCTGAAATACGGCAAGGACGATCTGACGGTAGTGGACTGGGACGGGGCCTTTATTTTCGACCCTCATGGCGATTTCGACGCGAACATTGAGCTCTTTGAAATCACGAACCTTCAGCTCCTAAAATCGCGAATCCTTGACGAAGAATTGGACGGGCGATTGAAAACGACCCTTCAATTGCTTAGACGGCGCCCGGAACAATCATGGCTCCGGTCTAAACAAGTCCGGTCGGTCCTGCGAGAGATTATTCAGACCCGGACCACGTCCATTCTGGAATCCCAGGCGATCGAGCACAGCATCAAACTGATCGGGGATTGGTACACGGCCCGCCTCTACGCCCTGATCTCCAAAAAATTCCATCTTGATGAGTGGCGGCAAAACATCAACGAAAAACTCGACATCCTCGAGGACGTCTACACCATGGCCGCCGAAAACTTCTCGATTTCATTCAACACCACTCTCGAGTTTGTCCTGATCGGCGGCTGGTTTATTCTCCAAATCGGATGGTTTGTGCTGCTGTTCATGGAGATCTACCTCGCCAAATAAACCCCTCGCCTTTTCCGTTTAAATAAAATTTGCTTGACAAGTCGACCGCAGTCCTGTATTTTGAGAATCAGAATCAATTTCAATCAACCCCCGGTCACGAAAAATGACGAAGGAACTCCCCGTGAACAAAGAAGTCGCTCGATTAAAAAACTATCTGGCCAAGAAGCAGCTAAAACTGACCCAGCAACGGGAAGCGATCCTGGAAGCCTTTCTCAAGGTGGATCACATAACAGCCGAAGAACTGCATCATCAGATCTCCCAGACGGGACATCAACGAATGGGTCTGGCCACCATCTACCGAACCTTGAATCTTCTGTGCGAAATCGGGATCGGACAGCAACGGCATTTCGACGATATCCGAACGATTTACGACAACGTAATCAACAAGAAGCATCACGATCATCTCATCTGCGATAAATGCGATAAGATCATCGAGTTTGAATCTCCCGCCATCGAACGGCTTCAAGAGAAAATGGCCGCCCGGCATGGCTTCACACTCAGCAACCACCGACTAGAGCTCTACGGACATTGCATCGATTGGGAAAAATGTCGGGATTGGCAGAAGGCGACCGGCCGTTAATTTTTAGAAATCCAACCATGACAGCGCCAACGATTCTCACCGATAAGGACCGACGACTTGCCATGAAAATAAGCGCGACAATGCCTTTCGGTTTCATAATCGGACTGTGGCTGTCACTGATCGGTACCGCCACGGCAATGGACGAAGTCCGGATCGTCATCAAGGATCATCGATTTATTCCCTCCGAGGTCAAGGTAAAGGCCGATACGAAGACCAATTTAATCGTCAGCAACGAGGATCAAACCGTCGAAGAATTTGAAAGCTTCAGTCTCAATCGGGAAAAGGTCGTCCGGCCCGGGCAATCCATCACCGTAATCCTTCCGGCGCTCAAACCGGGAAGCTATGATTTCTACGGAGAGTTTCATCCGGATACCGCCCAAGGAAAGGTCATTGCGGAATAGGAGAGCGTTAGGATGTTAGGAACATTTATTATCACTTGGAGAGAGACAATCGAGGCCGCCCTGATCGTGGGCATTCTCTTAACCTACCTGAACAAGATTGGTCAATCCAAACAGTTTCGCTTCGTGTATTGGGGGGCGTTATGGGCGGTGATCGCCAGCCTGCTCTTTGCCGGTCTGTCCGATTACCTATCCGTATTCTTTAAAGATATCGGAGAGGACATATTCGAGACGGTCATCCTGTTCCTGGCGACGGTTGTTTTGACCCACATGGTGATCTGGATGCATCACAACGCCCGCGAGATCAAGGGGGCGCTTCAACACGAGGCGGAACTGGCGATCACCAAGAATCGGCTCTGGGCCCTGGGAACGATTGCCTTTGTGGGCGTCTTTCGCGAGGGTGTGGAAACGGTTCTCTTTCTCTGGGGGTTATTCCTGCAAGGCGGCGGATCACCGTTTTCGGCTCCGCCTTTGATCGGCGGATTGCTGGGGATCGGGCTCGGCGTTTTGATGACCTGGCTTTTTTTCAAAGGATTTGGCCATCTCGATCTAAGACCCTTTTTTCGAGTGAGCGGAATCATCCTCCTGTTTATGGCGGCCGGAATGCTTTCCTCCGGGATCGGAAAACTGGTGGCGGCGGGACTCGTCCCTCCCCTCATGGAACCGATCTGGAACACCTCCTGGTTCTTGAGTGAGCGGTCTTTCTTGGGCTCACTGGTCGCGGGTATTTTTGGATACCGTTCCAGCCCGTCACTCGTCCAGGCCCTTTTCTACCTTCTCTACTTCCCCATCACCCTGATCTGGCTCCGGTGGCAGCGCCATGATTTTGCGCAATGAATCCGATGCGCTTCTTCGTTGCACGCATCCTGATGGTCGTTTTCGGCTTGGCCGTGGGCTTTCCGTTCATGTTCGGCTCCCTCCATGCCCAGACGGATTGGCAAACGGTCGAGATCAAGGCAGATGAGTACGCTTTCACCCCCCGTCGGATCCAGGCGAAGGCGAATCGTCCGCTCGAGCTGGTGATTGAAAATGAAGGCCACGAACCTCATCAGTTCCGATCCGCGCTCCTGAAGGATCGGATGATCGAGGTCGAGATTGACGAAAACGTCGTTCGCGGCCGGAACATCGAGGTCGTGGACATCGCAGCCGGCAAGACGGCCCGGATCAAACTCCTCTCCCCGCCCGCAGGACAGTTTGACTTCCAGTGCCGCATACCCAGTCATCATGGAATGGACGGGATGATACTGATCGAGGCCGATCAATAATTACCAGCGAGCAAAGCTCGCGAGAGGGGGAGGACTTCGACGAGACTTCGGCGAGCTCAGTCGAGTCGCTCCGTCTGGCTTTGCCGGCGGAGGGGGCGACGCGGACCCCAATGAAAGGACTGACCGGATGTTCAGAATAGAGGTTTGGCTCATCCTAACCGCATGGCTCGTCCTGGCCTTCTCGACGCCGACCCATGCGCTTGAATTCAAAGTCTACACGTATCAAACGCCGAGCGAAGGAGAGACGGAGCTTGCCTATTGGTGGACTTACACCGTTAAATCGGATCATTCCATTGATTATTTTGGTCAATCATTGGACAAACAGGGCTTGCAGCAACATTCCCTGGAGATCGAATACGGGATGACAGATCACTGGACCATTGGGGGCTACGCCGACTTTGAAAAACCGAAGGACGGCGATTTTCGATACGTCCAGGCGCGAGCGGTGGTGTCGCGGTACCGCTTTTTCGAACAGGGCGAGCGATTCCTCGATGGAGCGATCGAAGTCGAATACACGATCCCGCTCAAAAAATATCTCGACGGCGAAACGATCGAGACACGAGTGATTCTTGAAAAAGACGTGGGACAGGTTTCCATCGTCCTCAATCCTATCTTCGAAAAGACTGTCAGCGGCCCGAACGTCGATGTGGGTATGGAGTTCCAATATGCAGCGGGCCTGTATTACCGCGCGACCCGTCGGCTGACGCCCGGCGTGGAATTCTACGGCGATATGGGGCCATTGGGCAATTTGGACCCCAAAAGTCAGCAGGAGCATTATGTCTTCCCGCGTCTGGGGGTCAAGTTTTCTCCCAGCGTCAATCTGGATATCGGATACGGTTTCGGACGGACCAAAGCAAGCGACGATCAAGTTGTCAAAGCCATTCTGGAGTTTGAGTTCCTATAAACGCAATGTCACCGCTTCCCATCCTCGTGATCAAAGCGCACGCGGCCAGGCGATTGAAGACCGGACATCCCTGGATCTTTTCAAATGAATTGACCCGGCTGCCGAAGGAGCTGGAACCCGGTCAACCGGTGGATATTCAGAACCATCGGAGGGAATGGATCGGCCGCGGGTATTTCAACCCACGATCGCTTATTGCGGTCCGTCTGGTGCATCGGGAGCGGATCGAGATCAACGAGGATTTTCTTCGGCAGAAAATATCGGGGGCGCAGTCGCTCCGCAAACGGTGGAACGGTGACGAAGAGGCCTACCGGGTCGTTTTCGGAGAGTCCGACGGCCTTCCGGGCTTGATCCTCGACCGGTACGGCCCCGTCTGCGTGGCCCAGTTCCTGACGGCGGGGATGGATCGTCTGACCGAGCCGGTGCTTCGGGTCATCCTCAAACAGTTCCAGCCCGCCGCCGTGGTCGCACGCAACGACACCGCCGGCCGGGCACTCGAAGGACTTCCCCAAGAAAAACGACTTCTCTACGGAACGCTCCCCTCCCCTCTTGTCATCCAGAAAAACGGCCTGTCATTCGAAGTGGATGTCTGGGAGGGTCAGAAGACCGGTTTCTTCTTGGATCAATCCGAGAATTACCGATGTCTTGACGGAATGGTCCAAGGCGCACGCGTACTGGACGCTTTCTGCTACACCGGCGCATGGGGACTGCATGCCGCTCGGTACGGCGCACGAGAGGTGATCGGTCTGGACAGTTCGAGAAAGGCCGTCCATGACGCTCAACGCAACGCCCAACGAAACGGCCTGGACTCCGTTTGCACGTTTCTTCAAGAGGACGTTTTTGAAGGTCTCCGTCGGCTTTGCAACGCAAAGGAGCGATTCGATCGCATCATTCTGGATCCGCCGGCGTTTGCTAAAAGCCGTCAGAAGGTCAAAGAGGCGTCCCGAGGTTACAAGGAGATCAACCGACTGGCGATGACGCTTCTATCGCCAGGCGGGATCCTTATCACTTGTTCCTGCTCGCATCTTGTCAGCCACGAGACTTTTCGCGAAATTCTGGTTTCGGCCGCCGCCGATTCCAAACGATCCTTCTTCATCACGGCCTGGCGCACCCAGGGCCGGGATCACCCGATCGATCTGGCCATCCCGGAGACACAATATTTGAAATGCGTTTTTCTTCAGGTTAAATGATCTCTGTCCATTTATCGATGCAGCGCCGGCGAGGGATGCGGCGATCTTGACGACCGGTCTTCCGAGTGAGAAGATTCTTCCGAAGCAATGGCTTCCCGGAGATGGTCGATGAGATAGGGGGTCAGAACCATCCCACGCGCCTCCGTCGACTCCTCAAGACTTCGCAGCAGGGGGACATAGTCATTCAACGGAAAATAGTAATAGCCGATAACCGAACTGAAGGCCAGGAGTAACACCAGCATCAGGAAAACTTTCATCTGAGGAAGAACACCCCGGGCAAGTCCTTTGATCCGGATCCGATTGATGGCGTATTCAAATCGGTTGCGCAAAGGCTCCCGTTTGACCGGGTCCAGACCGACCTTGATCGCATCGTATAAGCCGACCAACCACATCAATAGAACAAGGGGGAAAACAACCGCCGCCGCTACGACCATCCATTCGACCGCAATCCGGTCCTCAACCGCCGCCAGCGCCGGCCAGATGAAGAAGATCGAGACCGGAATCATTACGGCAGCGAAGCCTACGGCGGCAAAGATCAGAAAGAAAAAGGCCTTCTTTGGCTGACCGTTCAGAAGCTGCCCCCAACCGGGAACCAGGATGGAGCAGACTGTTACCAGCACCGGATGATTGATTCCTTCAAAAGGCTTGGTCCTGCATTTTTCGGCGCTGTAATAAGCATGAAGGACGTTGAATATCCAGAAAATCAGTCCCGCCACCCAAAAGACACCCGTCCCCATCACGGCATCGGAGCGGGTGATATGGAATGTTTCAAAATAAGGAGCGAGAGAATCCCAGTAGACGATGATCAGGGCCGGTATCAAGTAGAAATTCACCATAAGGAGAGTGAAGAGAAAGGCCCATTTCAATTCACGGTTGTAAAACTGGCCTGCCCCCCAGATGAGGAGCGATAGCGTGGCCGCGAGAGCGGGGTTCTTCCCCGACTCCGTCGGTCCGGTCACCTTCGTGGCTGTCTCGTCCCTTTTTCCCGATTTTATCTTCGGGTCTTGAAGAACCCAGACCTTTTCAGGCATTTCCAATCCTCCGGGGAAATCATAAAAAATATAGCAGCCGGTTACGGACTTGTCTATATTCCAATCCGTTGATTTGACGGATATAATTTGATTTGACGATCCCCAAAATGCGATACTTAATTCGCGTCATGGTTCAGGCTAAATGATAAACCAGAGTCGACCGAAATGACCGGCCATGAGATGGGACTGTTAAAAGAATACATGCAGGACCTTGTCGAACAAGCTCGACAGGAATCAATGACGTATCGCGTGGCCGGCTATCAAGAACAACCCTACAATTCCGATCAAGCCCTGATGGATCTCCTGGCGATCATCGACGACCGCTTGGAGTCCGAAGGCGTCCAAGTCGGACTGTCGGAGGAGTTCCGCCACCGGATGTGGGAAATCTGTAAACGGTCGCTAAATCATGTGAAGGAAACGACCTGGCTGGCGGCCAATATCGGCGCGAGCCGGCCCACCAAAGTGGAGGTGAGATCGATCGCCTATCACGCGCTGCTGAAATTTATTGAGAGTGAAGAAGGTTAAAAGCGCTGGACCGCAACCGGACGGTTTAGAGTTTGAGACTGATCGAAACACCGTCCCGCAACGGCAGGATCGTCGTTAAGAGTTGTGGCTCCGAGAAAACGAGCCGATTGAATGTTTGGATCCCGATCGTTGAAGGCTCTTCCGATGGTTTGGTGACGGAGCCGGACCAGAGCACGTTATCCGCGATCAGCAACCCGCCTTTTCGAATTCGTGGAATGGCTTTTTCAAGGGCCGTGGGATAACGGGCCTTTTCGCAATCGATCAGAATGACATCAAATGAACCCTGCTGACGGTCGATGATCTGTAAAGCATCCCCCGTCTCGATCTGAAGACGGGAGAGCAGACCCGCTCGTTCAAAAAAGTCGCGGGCCATTCGGGCGTTTTCTGCTTCGTCGTCCGTGTAGACGACTTGACCTCGGCTGTCCATCCCTTTTAAAAACCAGTAGGCCGAATAGCCGAATCCCGAGCCGAATTCAAACACCCGACGGGCGCCGATCATGCGGGCCATCTGGCTCAGCAACCTCCCGACCAGCGGGCCGACGATCGGGAACCGCGTCTTTTCGGCCAGCCGCTCCATTTCCGAGAGGATTTCATCTCGAGGAGCAAGAAGTTGCATCAGATAGTTTTCAAGGTCCGGATGGAGGATGTCCATTGGATCGTCGTTTCTTTTATTCAAATCTTATTTCAAATCCGTCATCAGCATTCGAACGCGCGGATCCAGCGGCAGCTCCGCCGCCCTCTGACGGGCGAGAGAACTCATTTTTGACCATGTGCCTTCCAGGATTCTCCGGATCTTGACCTCATCCCATTGGGCGACATAATCCCCCAGCTTGATCTCGAGAAAGGCCAGTGCATCGGCATCTTCCAAAAGCTGCGTATCGGGATCCTTCGGAAGCCGGAGTCCGGAAATGATACGTTGAACCTCCCGGATCGTCGGGTCAGAATAGCCGATGCGTTTTAGAATCGCGGCGGCAGCCTCGGCGGAATGGGCCGCCGTGGCCTCGCGCCATTGATGATAACCGCCGGCGTCCATGCGATAGCGGTCTCGGGGCACCTCCCAACGCCTCAAGGTGTGCGAACGCGCGGCCAGCTTTACCGCTTCGGATGCGGAGGCATCGAGTCGTTCGACCCAGGCATAAACCGTCTGTGCAAAGATCAGTTCGCGTGCATACGATTTTCCGCGGACCCGTTGCCGCCTGTGGTCTTGGCGGTTGATCCGGTCGAACTCTTTGAGGGCCTTTTCAAAGGGTGTCTGCGTTTTCATGGGAATGCGTCTGGGCCGCCGGTGAGACAAAAATGCGCACTGAAGCGGTTCGTAAGCCGAGTTCTGTGCCCCTTGGGATCGCTCCGCCGGGGTGGCGATCATTTCTCTGGGATCCCGATTGCTCGGAACCTCAAGCAACCAACCCGTTCCGTCTATTATATTCGGGGGCCCGTGCGGCAAAGAAGGACCGAAGATCCTCCGATGCCCCCGCCCCCCGCGCTCGCGCCGGCGAAGCCGGACGCTCGCTTATAATTTCGAACGGGCCGTTCTATGGTCCTTACGGACCAGACGGAACCTATTTGGTCTTGCTCCGGATGGGGTTTGCCGTGCCCCCGCCATCACTGGCGGGGCGGTGAGCTCTTACCTCGCCGTTTCACCCTTGCCCGTGTGCGTCCGAGATGGCTGGAGCTCCCTGCCACCTCTTTCGCACCGTCGGCGGTCTGTTCTCTGTGGCACTTTCCGTCCCCTCGCGAGGCCTGGGCGTTACCCAGCATCCCGCCCTCTGGAGCTCGGACTTTCCTCACCCCGCGTGCTCGTGCGGGGCGCGATCACCTGAACCACTTCAGTGCGCACCTCTACTATACAGGGTTTAAAGGCTCACCTGCAAGTGCCGTTATGTCACATCCGTATTTCTTCCGAAAACCGCAGTTCCGACTCGTCGGTGATTTCTTCCAGGCAGGTGAAGCAGGTAAACGGGAAGGCGTCGACCGGGAGGGCGCAGGTCTCGGCCGTCAGGGTGTCGGTTTCCACGGCCGGGCCGTTGCAGGTTTTATGTATGAGCACGATCATGGATTCGATCTCTTCCCCATCGCCTATTTTTGATTCGCGGTATCCTCGATCGCCTTGAGGCGGTCGGCCTCGTCTTTTTTCAACTCTTCGGCTTTCTGGCGGGTTGAAGAAACCGGTTCGGTTACTACAGAAACCGTGCCGCTCAACCGTTCGGCCTGGACCCGAAGATAGATGAGATAGCACAGGTAGGCCGTGGAGATCACGATCGCAAGCATTCCCAGCCGGAGAATTAATTTCACGATCGCAACCTCGGTAAGTTTCTGTAAGAACTTTAAGACCCACAAGCTTAAGAGGGCGGTGGGCAGAACCGCGAGGATCATCACCTGGTAGGCCGCCGGCTGGCTCTCGACCCAGTTTCGGAGACGGGTCATGAAGGACCGGGGCGCGGTTTCTGTTGGCGGAGGTGACGCCGGCATCCTAACAGCCGGCGGAAGTTCGACCTCCTTCGCGGACGATCGGTATTTCGCGGGGATGCGTGAAAGATCATCGGTATATACCGTCACGCCGTTTTGATCCACGTATCGGTAGATCGGCTGATCCGAGGTCTTTTGGGACAAATCGGCGGAGATCGTCAATTCCACCGGTGTGACAAACGCCAAAACCAGCAAGACCAGTAGGCTGAGTGAAACGTTCCTCAAGTTCCCTCCCATGCCTTATTAAATAACCTCCACTATTTCAGGCTGCTCAAAAAGCTCCAGATGCCCCCTCCGGGGACTTCCAGCATTTTTTATAACTGGAAGTGGTTCGCAAGGTCGAAGGGCCGAGGCGACCGGAGCGTACAAAACAGGTACGTGAGGATCGCCGAGGACCGAGAACGAAGCAGATGGACTTTTTCAGCAGGCTGTTACAAATTGGTCGTGCTGCTGGGAGACTCCGTCCCCAGGACGCGCTCGGCCGCCCGGGCCAACTCGGCGTCGTGGTCATGGTTCAGAGTAAAAATCCGACACTGGACGATCTTGGCCGGAATGAAATCGAAATATTCCCGCAAGATCTCCTTCGAAACGGTCTTCGTGGATGGATCGTAGACATAGATCTGGAACTCTCCCATGCTGAGGGGGTTGAGCGGCCTCGGATCCTGGTTGGCCATGTCGACTTTAAGCGGGAGTTTCTTTAAAGCCGTCGGAAGCTGTTCGCGGATTCTCCGCTCCACCGTTTCCTGATCGAGGAAGGTTCGGCCTCGCTCGCCTCCGCGGGTGGGAAGCGTGATGTCGTAGGCCATCTTCCATTTTACATCCCGGTGAAAGATCAGCTGCCACTCCTCGTACAGTTTTCGCTTTTTGGAATCGGAAGACCGCTTCCACCGACGGATCTCCTCCAACAGCGACCACTCGGTCAGCTGAAGATATTCCGACCGTTTTCTGACGGGATGATGGGGAAAGATTTTCTGGATCGTATCGTGGAAGATGTCGCGCAGGTGCAGGTCGATCGCACGCGTCGTCCGGTGATAATACACGTTCGAATAGAGATACAGACGGGTGTTCAGGAACATCTGCAGGGCCGAAAGCCCGGCCTTATGGAGCGTGAGGCCTTTGCCCGTGAAAAACGTGTAATGGATCAGGCGACGGATATCGACCGGCCCGACCGCCACGCCGCACATGTAGGAATCCCGAAGGACATAGTCCATGTTGTCGGCCGTGTAGATTCCGCCCAGGACCGGCTGTAGGAAGCCCAGCCAGCGGGGATACTTCGCGCTGTCCTTTTGCGGATCCTTGAGGATCAGAAACGCGACATGGTCCGGGTTGATCTCCTCTCCGCGCCCGAAAGGTCCCGAGGGGCTGCGGCGGATCTTGCGGATCAGGCCGCCCAGTTCCTCCCGGATGATGTGCTGGCCCAAAACTTCGTGCGTGATCCCGAACTGGGCCAGAAAATTATCGTCGAAGAAATGGCCGAAAGGTCCGTGGCCGATGTCATGAACCAGGGCCGTGACCCGCAGGAGCTCCTCGATGAAATTTTCCGACGGGCAGTCCGGAGCGATCTCGGTCAACGAGGCATGAAGATGACGCGCAAACCGTCCGGCGACATGCATCGCGCCGATCGAGTGCTGGAATCGGCTGTGCTCGGCGGAAGGATAGACCCAGCGGGCGCTCTGGAGCTGGTAGATGTATCGGAGCCGCTGCATCCACGGAGAGTCGATCAAATGTTTCTCAGTGATTTCCGGCGACCCCTCCGGATAGGGAACCGTAAACTTGATGTATTCATGGATCGGATCGGCGATCAGGGCGTGGCCTTCGTACAGAGAGCCCTTATACATGGGACGTCTCGTGCGCCCGGTGACGGAGATTGCGGTACTCCCGAATGAAGTAATAAGCGCAAGGATACGCAATGACGCTCGTGACGATCCCCAAGAGGGTCGTCCCGAGGAGGAACGGCTTGAGGTAGGGCACCAGCTGAGGAATGGCGTTCACGATCGTGAGATCCTGCCAATGAATCGGCTGAAGGCCTTCGTGCCGTCCATAAATCCTGACGCCGATCCAGAACCCGGCTCCGAAGATCGGGGCCATGGTCCAAGGGTTGTTGAACAGCGTTCCGAGAATAACCGCCACGGGATTCAGCCGAAGCACCCAGGCGAGAAAGAAGGCGCTGATGAAATGGAGACCGATAAACGGCGAACAGGAGATAAACACCCCTAGAGAGAATGCTGCGGCGATTCGGTGAGGGTTGTCATTTAGATGCAGAATCGCTTTGACCTTGTCGCGCCAATAGGAAATCGTGATCATGAATGTGTAAAGTGCTCGTAGCTCCTCACGGTTAACGGAATCTCCCGACGCTCCTTCCCGATCAACGTTATGCCGAGACCCTTGGAAACGACCGTGCCGATCGGGGTGACTGCCAAGGCCATCCGTTTGGCCGCGGCCTCAACTGCCGCGACCCGCGCCCGGTTCACCGTAAAAAGCAGTTCGAAATCTTCACCGCCCCGCAGGGCATAATCCGCGGCAGACCGGTTCAATCGACGGGCATAGGCGGCTAATGCAGGCGAAACCGGGAATCGGTTCCATTCCAGCCGGGCTCCGACCCGGCTGGCCTCGCAAAGATGCCGGAGATCGGACGCCAGGCCATCCGAGAGATCGATCATGGCGGTGGCCCATTTCCGGCGGCTCAACAGCCGACCGAATTCGATGCGGGGAGTGGGGAAAAAATGACGACGGACGAGGTAGGGTTTCACCGCCGAAGGTTTCAAACGCCTTTTCTTTTTTAAAATTTCCAGCCCCGCCCGTG
>Ga0187773_10000673_pt1 | contig 13588 bp, 8 predicted proteins | sample 0216_BV02_MP05_1_FD_133133 | JGI IMG/M metagenome (GOLD analysis project Ga0187773, IMG submission 133133) | Tropical peat soil microbial communities from peatlands in Department of Meta, Colombia - 0216_BV02_MP05_10_MG | ecosystem: Environmental > Terrestrial > Soil > Wetlands > Peat | place...
GCTCGAAAAAAAAGTGACCGCATGTTTATAGAAATCCGGCGACACGTAACCGATCCGTAGTGGCCGGTCGGGTTCCCGGGAATGGCGATGCTGAAAGACGTGTGCGCCGGCGTAGCCGTGATGCCGCCCCCAATTCACGTGTTCCTCGAAAACCGACTTGGCATCCGGCGAGTCGTAATTCAAGGCCAGCAGCATGTCGCTGTGCGCGCCCGTCAGGTTCGGGTTGAGGTCCAGCGCCCGCCGATAATGAACAATCGCCTCCTTCATTTTGCCCTGCGCCTTGAGAACGTTCGCCATATAGTGGTAAACGGTGGCATTTAAATTGGGCGGCACATGGTCGATGGGTGTCGGCTTTATGCCCAGTACCCGCGAATAGCAGGATAGCGCCTCATCAAGCTGAAAGACTCGCTGGAGTGTGTGCCCCAGATTAAAAAGCGCCAGGATATGGTCAGGCTTCAGTTTGACCGCCTGCCGATAGCTTTGAATTGCATCGCTAACCTTGCCCTGCATGCTCAGGGCGACGCCCAGATTGAAGTGCGCATTGGGCACATGGGGGTTGGCAGAGACGGCCTGTCGGCAACACTTTTCGAACTCGCCGACGGGTCCGGTCTGGGCATAAATCATCGAGAGATACATCCACGCGTCGACATCCGTGCGGTCGCTACCGACGATTTCCTCCAAAAGGCGCCTCGCTTCAGGGAAATTTCTTTCCCTGAGTAGCGATTCCGCGCGTTGTTTTTTAGGCAGGGACGCGTCTTTATGACTCATGAGCTTGCATATTGCGCGTGTCAAATAATGATATGGCGCCCCTTAAAAAATATGACCTAAATTCCCTCGCGAGCGCACCAATCACGCGATCCAGAAGAAGTTCTTGCGATAGATTATCACGAAGATCGGTACTTCAGCGCTCTGAAAGTCCTTAACAAGGACACGTCAAACGGATGTTGGAGGGGACAGTTAACACGACCGGAAGTACGTTATATTACAGGGCATTTACTCGATTCGCGCACCATACCCGACTCTACTATGATCGCCGTAGTAATGATGGCGATGCACAGGGAATTGGACCGACGACCTTTCCTGAGAACATTCCCGCCCTTCAATAGCCCGAATTCGATCTCGGTCAGATGAAACAGGGCCGCTCTCAACCGAGGGTAAACTCGCGTGATGACCTTCACGTCCACGCCGAGACCTGACCCAGCCGAAACACCAGTACGAACTGATAGAATCTCTGGAGGATCGCGATCTCGCGCCTCAACCGCGCGAGGGTTTTGACTCCCCCGCAGCGGCGACACTCTATGCCGTCATACCCAGTGCGATATATCTTGAGCGATCCAAAAAAACAACCTTGCGGCCCCTCAAAAAGTTGGCCGCACATCTGAAATGGATCTTTTTTCTTCGCGACCATAGGAACTTGGCTTGCTCTCTTGGTAACGAAGCGCATAAATTACCATCGTGTGCATAACCGATATAAAGTAATTAATGAATATGCAAGAGAGATTCATAACTCATTCCGCGAATCATGCCAATTCCTAAGTCCACTTTTTCATTACTAATCACGGCCGGAGGAAGTTGCGTACTAGCCTCGTTGGGAATGTCCATGGTGTTTCTTCATGCCACTGTTTTCGATTACCGTTTTGGTTTCACCGCATTAGGCAGCTGCGCCATGGGTTCAGCCGTGGGTGTGGCCATAACCAGATGGCTCGCGGAATACCCCACCATGCGAAATACCGGCATATGGTTCGCATTGGCCGGATTCTTGGCGGCGATAAATGCGTGCACTTCTTTCATCGTGCCCTTCGGGTCCGCGGGCACATATCTTTATTTCATCAGCTTGGTAGCGCTTTCGCTTGCATTTTGGGTAATGGGGCTGACCCTGTTAAAGCAAGAACAAAACATACCGGAACAATGGTTCTTCGGGGTCATGGTTCTTGGCGCGGAAATTGGGATCATAATATCGTTTTATGTTGTGACGCAGTCATCCGGCGGTCCGCTATTCATGGCTTGGCTGGCCGCGGCAGGAATGATAGTTCTGGCCCTGGCGATGCAATTCCGGATCGTCACGCTTGCAATATCGAGCTTGTCCTTGATTCTTCTTGGCGTAACGGGAAGTTATAACGGCTGGAACTTCAAGGCACCGCCTCATTGGGTCAGTAAAGACGGATATCTCGTCAAACCCTATTATGCAGACGCCGCCTCAAATAAATCTTTGGTCAGCCTGGCCACCCAGTGGGATGCCCTTTCCCGCACGGATGTTGCATATGATAAAAAGTTCGACGCCAGTCTAGGTTTGGTATTCAAAAATGGGGCGCTGACTGGTTTGTTGCCGTTCGATCGCTCCAAAAATGAAAATTCTGACCAATTCAAAAAAGATTTTCCCTTAGTCGCACTACCGCTAATGGCCGGCCAAGCCCAAAACATTCTGGTAATCAACTCCAGCGTCGGACTTGCAATCAAGGCGGCCAATTTCGATGTTTCGCGTATTCGCGACATGGAAAGTAATCTTGCCTTGAAGACCATCGCGGAACAGCATCAGGAAATATATGGTCCGTTGTTTAACAATCCCGGTATCCAACTGACTTACGGCAATGTTCGCAATGCCTTGCGCCAAGATCACGCTGTTTACGACCAGATATATTTAACGATTCCGCAAAATAAAGTTCCTGGATGGACAGAGCCAGGAATGTCGGAAAACTACCTGTACACGAAAGAAGCCTTCAGGGACTATTGGGCCCACCTCAGGCCGGGAGGCATGCTGGTGGTATTAACGGGCGAAGAAATGGCGTATATGCGCGCGTTGCTCACGGCATGGGATGTTCTAAACGACGACCGCGCGTGGGGAAATAATCTGCTGATACGCCAAGCGTGGGGATATCACATGGCAAAGTTCCCTTCTGGTATTGAGCTTTACCACTATTTGCTCATGCTCAGCAAGGGTCCAGTCAGCGATGATACCGCGAAACGCATGGATGAACTGACAAAAAACATGATACTGGAAGAACTCTTCGGGCCCAATCAACGCCCCCCTGGCGGGACTTTCAATATTTCTCAACATCCATATTATATTTTATATCACCCTCAGGGGCTCGAAATCGCCCAGAAAGCTTTGGGCGAATATATGGCCTGGACATTAAAGGCGCCCGTGGATACCGATACGCCAACAGACCGGCATCCGAATTTTTTTCAGGTCGTCGTTGATATGGAGTTGCTTTTAAAATGGCTTCTGGGGATTTGTGCCGCGATTCTGATTTACATTTACCTATTCCCATTGGGGGTCGAACGTCGCCTGCTAAACTCTGCAAACAGCGCGCGCCCACCCTTGCCCGTACATCTCACTTACTTCATGGCCCTAGGCGCGGGCTCCATGATGGCTCTTGCAGCGCTCACGGCCGAGACCAGCCTGCTCGCGGAACATTCGAGCAATTCGCTGGCCTTTGTGCTGGTAGCCATGGTGCTAGGGGCAGCCACAGCGTTTTCTTATCGCCGGCATGGAAGTGATGGCGGCAATCGGTGGCGATGGATTGCACTGGCTACGGTGGTATTGTTTTGTATTTTGTACTCGGTCTTCATTATTGCTTGGGAGACAGCGAGCGTCTCATCAATCTTCGTCCACCCTATCGGCATTATTTTAGCGGCTTACCCGACAGGATTATTCACTGCATTATTGCTGTTGCGTGGTTTAGAACACCTCACACGAAATCTGCGTCCGCTCTTTCCCTGGGCAATAGTGGCTTTCGGTGTTGCTGGACAAATCGGCGTCGTGACGGCTTTCTGGCTCTGCCAATATTGGGGATGGAACGTCGTCTGGACGTCGATTACAGGATGCTACCTCGCCGTGCTGGCCATTGGCACCTACTTGCATTGGCCGACCACGTCAAGCAAAAAAACGAATCACGTTACCACACCACGATAGCGGCCGCCTGGCACTGCTTGCCTTCGCGCCGTTCATGGGTGCCGACTCCGCACTTTCTATATATGACGTATATATATCGACAGAACCACATTCAGCAAAAAATGCGCGACGGCCAGACCCATAACATTGCGTGTCCGAAGTACGACCATGTCACCGACTATTCCCAGGGTCAAGGTAAGAACAGTCGCCATCACCACGCCTAAACAGCCGGTCAGAAGTTTTATCTCTTGAATATGGCCGAGAAACCATACGAGGTTCTGCATAAAAATCGCGAAAACAACGTGACTATGTCTTGCTAGCGTCAGCAGGATGAACCCACGCGTGGTCATGTCTGTGCCTGCTGCCGTTATCCCCATGAACAACACCATGATCGCCGCATCACCGAGGTCGGATCGCCGAACCGCGTGATTCATCATCAAATCACTGTTCGAACAATGAATAAATGACGCTAATGCGATAAGGTAAAGGCCGCAGCCAAGCGCGGTGCTCATCCCCAATTTCCGGCGCGTGATGCCTAGATCGGCCAGACTCGCGCCTAACCTTCGCGTTGCCCAAACATACGGGACAATAACCAACGCCAAAGTTTGCCAGAAAGTCGTGACGCCAGACGATGCAAGAATGCCTTCGGGCATAGGCACTCTCAGGATAACGAACGGCAACCATTGGCTGAAAATCCCCAACCCAATGATTCCTATCACTCCCATCACAACATTTATATCACGCTGATTCATCGAAAATTGCATAGGCAGATAGAATACATCGATTCAACTTTATCTGAGCGCGTCACGCGTACATTAATCGCGAGATATTGTGGGTGGCAATAGTGCAGGCGTGAGCGGCTCAAAAAAATATTTCTCACCGCTTTTCATTGCACCATGAGCGCCACATATCCCGATATGTCGTTTCAACTGTGCGCGCAAACTCCTGCATCTCGCAGAGTGGAGAGGCCTGCATTCGCTCGCGCAAGGTTGTGCGCATATGGGCAAGTTTCTGCCGATTGCTAGCCAGCGCCGTTGCGCGAGTGACATAATCAGTCGGGATATGGGCAACTAGTTCGTCCAGTTTCAGTGCAGTTAATAGACTGAAGCCTATGCGGCCGGCATGGTGTTTCCCGGATAGCGAAATGACTGGCACACCCATCCATAACGCCTCACAGGTGGTGGTCGTGCCGTTATAGGGGAATGTATCGAGCGCGATGTCGACACGCCCGTAATGCGCCAAATGCGCTTCCCGGGAAGATGTGTGGCCGGTCAGGTCGAGGCGGTCGCGGGGTACACCCTGCTCGCCGAACATTCCGTAGTAATTTTCACGAACGCTCTGATCCGTTAACGAATGGTTTTTTAGAAGCAACCGCGCGTTTGGAACGCTGCGCATGATGTCGGACCACAATTTGATGACCCGGATATTAATTTTGGCCAGGTTATTGAACGAGCCGAAGGTGATGAATCCTGCCTCGTCCGAGGGTTGGGGCGTCACGGCAGGCGCATCGGCCGGCGGCAAGTAACACAGGAAGCAGCCGGGCAGACGCACGAGTCTCTCGGTATAAAACTCCTCCTCTCCCTCGGGATCGGCCAATGCGTCCGTCAACCGGTAATCCATTGTTGAAAGTCCCGTGGTATTCGGGTAACCGAGATATGTGACCTGCACAGGCGACGGCTTCTTCGCGAAAACCGGGAGGCGGTTGTTCGCCGTGTGCCCGGCGAGATCGACGAGAATGTCCACATTGTCGGCGCGAACCAGCTGCGACACCCGATCGTGGTCCAGCTTGAGAGTATCTCGCCAACCATCTGCAAGTGAGCGCATCCGCGTCGTTGTCGCATCAGGGCGAGACGTGTCCGAGTAGCAAATTACGTCGAATGCTTTGCGATCATGTGCGACTAACAAGGGCTCGAAAAAATTCGCCACCGAATGCTCGCGAAAGTCGGGCGATACGTAGCCGATTCGCAACCGACGATCGGGATTCCGCGAATTCGGGAATGACCGTGGTGAAGGGATCGCCACTTCATGTATGCGACCCCACGCGCGATGCTCCTCAAGCACAAGTTGCGGATTGATATCGGGCACATAGTTCAAGGTCATCAAGAGATTGGAACGTAGCCGGGCATCCGCTGGACGCTTCGCAATTCCATCCCGATAGGCCGCCCATGCCTCCTCCGCTTTACCCTGTGCCGTCAGGGCGCTCCCTAAATTTTCCAGGCCTATATAGCCGCCCGGATTTAGCTGCAGAGCCTTGCGGTAACAGGATATCGCCTCCTCCAAAAATCCTTGCGCTTGCAGAATTGTGCCCAGATTGGACCACCATTCGGCGTTGCTAGGCCGAAGACGCAGAGCCTGACGCAAAATTCTGACGGCCTCGTCCAATTCCCCTCGATTCAGCAGCGCATGGGCCAAGCACTCGAGGGCGTCCGCATAATCGGGCTTGATTCTTACCGCCTGACGAAAAGCTGCTTCCGCCGCTTCTGGTTGCTCCAGGTTCCGCAGAGCGATGCCGTAGTTATAATGCGATTCCGCATTGGCGGGATTGAGTGAAATGGATTTTTGCAAGCAGCCGGCGGCTTCCTGGTGAAGATTCAGCATGCCGTTAACCGCGCCCAGCATGCGCCAGGCGTTGCTATCCGTCGGATCGGCTCGGCAAATTTGTTCATAAAGCTGCTTCGCCTCCGGTAGCTGTCGGGCATGGACCAGCGCCAACGCTTTTTTCTTCTTGGAATGAGCCAGGATATTCTTGTCCGACATGGTTCAATCACATCTGTGGAATGTAACACCAGCGTACGCCGACCCCCGCGATGCGCGATAGGCCTTCCCGCTCGCGTGCGCGGTACATACCCGTCCTGGATGAATTTGTGAAAGTTGGCGAGATTCGCATGCGAACGCGGTTATCATGGCCATACGGCACAAAATAATATGCAACTTGGGCATATCCTGGGAAAAGTTAACTCGACATTAGCGTTGTCTGAGGTCGGCACACCTGGCAGTATCGAAGCTCGGGTTTTGATTGCGGTCAACCTAGTTCCTGACCCAGTCAGGGACCTTTTAAGTGCCCGTTATGATTCAAATCGACTCAAGACGATCAGACTTTGGCAAACATGCCTGATTCTCTAGGAATTGGCCTCGAAAGATAGCCAAAATCGCTTGACAATTATATTTTTCAAAGTGCAACATAGGAATCGCATCGCCTAGGGGTGGGAAAGGTAAATGGTGGTATTGTCGATTGAACCGTACTAGAAATGAATAATTAGGGTTAATCCAGGTTGTTATCATCGCAGTCAGCAGTTTTCCAAGGTAGGAAATTTTCCCCATCAGGTGAGGAATGTTGCCCGTGTTTTGTGGCGAGATTGGTGTGCAATGAGGGATCGTCAGAATAATAGCCGGGCGTATGCAGGATCTGAGCAATAAACAGTTTAAAAACGGCTTGATGTCCATTTTCTAGGAGGAGCAGCATGAAGGTATTTTCCAAGCAATCGCTTGCATTGGCGATCGCACTGGTCTTGACCGCACCCGCAACCGTTTTTGCGACCAATGGCATGTGGATGATCGGTTATGGCGCCAAGGCCACGGCAATGGGCGGCGCCGGTGTGGCCTATCCCCAAGACGCGATGGCGACGGCCTACAATCCCGCCAGCATGACAGAGGTGGGCGAGATGCGGCTGGATGCCACCCTTGAACTTTTCTATCCGCCGCGCTGCGTCACACACAATCCCAGTTTGACATTGGGTGACACAGACATTTGTAGCAGGAACAACCTCTTTCCCATACCAGCCTTAGGCGCGGTAATGTCGAATCCAGCAACGCCGCTGGCGCTGGGCATGGCGATCGTGGGCGCAGGGTTGGGAACTAATTATTCGCAGTCCAATGGCACCTTCTACGATCCGACTGCCACGGGCGGTCCTTTCGACGCCTATCACAGGGTGGGCGTATTTCTGATGCAGATGCAAATGCTACCGAGCATCGCTTACAAAGTTGACAACTACAATAGTTTCGGGGCCTCCTTGGTGATCGCCATGCAAACTTTCAGGGCATTCGGTCTCGAGTCATTTGCCAGCCCCGCCATTCCCATATCCGGTGATCCCGATCATTTGACCAACCGGGGTAACGACTGGTCTTTCGGTGGCGGTTATCGCCTGGGATGGTTGGGTACCTATTTCGACAAACGCTTTAATGTCGGTTTTGACTTTGCGCCCAAGGTTCACATGCAGCGGTTCAATAGGTATAGCGGACTTTTCGCCAACAAAGGCGAATTCGATATTCCTGAAAGCTATACACTGGGTCTGGCTTTTAAGTTCACACCGAAATTTGCGGTTGCCTTTGATGCCGAACGAATTCTCTGGCACAAGGTCCCGTCCATCGGTAATGTTGGACCAGTCAACACCTCAGACTTCAATCCGGTCTGTCCGGGACCGGACACTCCGGAATGCTTGCTGGGTGGCACGAAGGGCATGGGCTTTGGCTGGACCAATCAAACCGTCTACAAGCTCGGCTTCGATTACAAATACCGCCAAGACTTGACGCTGCGCGCTGGTTTGAATTACGGCAAGGCACCGATTCCAAAAGACCAGGTGCTTTTCAACATGCTGGCGCCGGCAACCACCGAGAAACATGTGACATTTGGGGCCACTTACGACATGAAAAACGACAGTGATATTACCGTCACGTTTATGCATGCGTTCAAGAACACCATTGAAGGTCCCACGGCGTTTCGCAACTCGGGTACCACTGGCCCCGGCGAGAATGCCGCGATATCAATGAGTCAGACGTCCCTCAGTATCGCCTACGGCCTGAAGTTCTAGCTTCCGGTGATCGAGTAATTATTATTTTAAAGATTTGTGATTGGAGAAAGAATCATGAGTAACAAAGTAAGAGCCATTAAGAAACATCCTCTGCATATCGCTGTGCTTGTCGCCTTGGGGTTCGTTTCGCCAACCTCCTACGCCGCTGTTACCGCCTCGAACAGCAACTTCACCATGCTCACAAACACGGGTGGCCAGGTCGGCGGCACCAACGACGTGTCTTTCACCTGGGACGGCACGCTTAACACCGACCCGGCGACGGCAGTCAGCAACGCCACCATCGCCTCCGACGGACCCACACCGTTCTTCGGTCAGGTCTGGACGGCGTATGACGTCAAGGTCTACGGTCCGGGCAGCTACACGCTGTCCACCGTGGATACACCCGGCGGTGAGGGCTGTCCCTATGGCCTGGCATCGTGCGTTTCCGGTGGCGACTATTCCGTAACCGTGCCTTCCGGCGCCATCATGGCCCATATGAAATTCGCCTGGGGGACCACCGAAGGCATCGACGTGGTCAATGTCTGGGAGCCCGGGGACTGGACAACCCTCAATCCCCCGGTTGGCCCCAGAACCAACCTCATTTTTACCGGAGCAGGCGGAACCTACACGGGGCCCGTCTATGGTCTGGTCTCCATCGGCTGGGATGGTAGCGGTTACGCGGGCGGCGGCATGATCGACGGGCCGTTCCAGGGGTTTCATGCGAATTTTAATGTGAATGTTGGTGGCGCTGCGACGTGCACCAAATGTGTCGCGCCCGCAGAGACCCAACTTACGGCAACCGAACCGAGCATGCCGGGATGCAGTATCAGCGCGACGCCAACAAATGCAGCAGAACGAGCGGACTGGTGGTTGGTCGCGGGCTTCCTGACCTGGCTGGGCGGCATCCGTTTCCGGCTTAAACGCCAAACAAAATCCTGATCGCGCGGTATCTTCCCTGGATCAGCGGCGCAGTCCTCGCGGGCTGCGCCGTTTCTTCTTACCCGGGGCGCGATTACGTCCTGATCGGACTGATGCTGTTCCTTCCGTTGTTCGACCGCGACTGGAGCCTTCCCTTCCTTGCGCGATCCCGATCGCGTCATCTGATTTGGGCGGGGCTGCTGATTGCCGGCATCGCGCTCCTGATCTGGCGACCGTCGGATACGTCATTCGCCCTTTTTACACTCTTGATGGCGGCCATCCCCGAGGAGTGGTTCTTCCGTGCGTATTTCATGACACGACTGGGCACGGGCATCCGAGCCAACGCGATCGCTTCTGCATTATTCTGTCTGATGCACGGACTGACGCGCGGCTGGACCACGGCTGTTTTGGTGTTTGCCCCCTCGCTGTTCTATGGCTGGCTGTACCAACGCACACGGGATATGCCGCTGGTCACGCTAGTGCACGCCTTGTCAAACCTGGTATATGCCGTGTTTTTGGCGGAATTTGTCACTTCTTTTACCAGCCATTTGCGATAAAATTTACATATATAGATACCGTCACCATGATTACCGTCTTCTCCCGTCGAACACCAGCATTCCAGGATCTTTCCCTTTGATCTCCATTGAGGTAAGCAAGTTTATGAAAGCGTCAATCGCATTATTTCTCATACTGGCCATGGCTGCCTGCAGTCACATATCGTCTTCTCCCGCCTCCGACGCGGCCACCGCCGCCCCGGCCACCGCAAGCCCCTCCGCCAGCTACATCGTGCAGCCAGGAGATATGCTGACGATTTCCGTATGGAAAGAAAAGGACTTGCAGGCGGATGTTTCCGTCAGACCCGACGGCGGGCTTAATTTCCCGCTGGTCGGCGACATTACCGCCTCGGGTAAAACCGTCGAAGAATTGCGCAAGGATATCACGGCCAAACTTTCAAAATATGTTCCGGATCCAGTAGTGACAGTGATCGTCAAACAGAGCCTGGGCTACAGAATTTTCGTGATCGGCAAAGTCAACAAACCTGGAGATTTCCCGGCCGGACGAGATATCGACGTCATGCAGGCGCTCGCCATGGCCGGTGGCCTGACTCCGTACGCTTCCGAGAATAAAATAAAAATTCTGCGGCGAGTGAACGGCGAATTAAAAGCGATACCCTTCAAGTATTCGCACGTTGAGAAAGGAGAGGATCTGGAACAGAACATCGTCTTACAGGGTGGCGATGTCGTGGTCGTACCTTAGCCCCGTCGGCTATCAGGCAAAACGGTCTCAAACCTTCAGATTATATTTCTTGATCAAGTCATATATCGTCGGACGGCTGATGCCAAGCAAATCCGCCGCCGCCGATATTTTTCCGGTGGCATGGGTGAGCGCCCGCAATATCGCTTGGCGCTCGGCTTGCTCCCTCATGTAACGCAAACTGAAGTCCGCGTCGTTCGCTGGCGCTTCGTCCAGCTCGAGATCTCTGGCGGTTACCTGCTTGCCCTCGGCCATGATGACAGCCCTTTTGACGCGATTCATGAGTTCGCGCACATTGCCTGGCCAGTTATGAGCCTCCAGGGCAGATAAGGCATCCTTGCTGAAACCCCGCAAATTGCGCCCTTGCTCGCGACAGAAAACATCCAGGAACATCCTGGCGAGTAAAATGACATCCCCTCCCCGTGCGCTCAACGGAGGAATCTGAACGGCGATTTCGCTGATGCGGTAATAGAGGTCCTCGCGAAACGTGCCCGCGCGGATTTTTTCCTGAAGATCCTGATGCGTCGCGCATACGACACGAACATCCACCGGGATTTCGTCGCGCCCTCCGATGCGTTCCACCACGCGTTCCTGCAGAAATCGCAATAGTTTTGCCTGCAGCGCCATCGGCAAATCGCCCACTTCGTCGAGGAATAAAGTACCACTATTGGCGTACTCAATTTTTCCCGGCGTCTGTTTGACGGCACCGGTATACGCGCCCTTCTCATAACCGAACAACTCGCTTTCGAGAAGATTTTCCGGGATGGCGGCACAGTTAATGGCAATAAAACGACTTTTGGCGCGCGGGCTCAAATCATGCAGCGATCGAGCGCACAATTCCTTGCCGGTGCCGCTATCTCCCAGGAGCAGAATGGTTGCATTCGAGGGTGCCACCTTCTCTATCGTGCGGCATACTTTGACCATCTCGGGGCTGCAAGCTACCACGCCTTCCACGGGATGATCGACCTTCTGCTGCATGAGGGTGCGATTTTCCACTTCCAGCTCGCTCAACCGATAGGCACGGTTAACGATCAAGGCCAGGATCTCGGCGTCAATGGGCTTATGATAAAAATCATAGGCGCCTGAACCCACCGCACGAACGGCGTTTTCGCGATCGTTCTGGCCTGTGACCACGATCACCTTGGTGTCGGGCCGTTGCGCCACGATTTCTTCGAGCGTCGCCAAGCCTTCGGTAATTCCATTGGCGTCCGGCGGCAACCCCAAATCCAAGGTTACGACGTGCGGCTGATGGCGACGTAATTGCTCCATGGCGCCGGCGCGATCACTCGCCACGATCACCTCATAGCGGTCGAAACACCAACGCAATTGATCTTGCAGGCCGGGGTCGTCCTCAACCACCAGCAGCTTGTTGCTAATTTGTTCCATAGGGTAACAAATTTAATGCAAGTTTTGCCGATACCTCAGCAATTCAGCCGTGGTTTGATAAGGCAAGTGAATACGGAAAACTGTGCCGTGACCAGGCTTGCTGTCAACGTAAACATCGCCTCCCAAGGCGCGCACGAATTCACGCGCTTCGTACACGCCGATACCCATACCTGAGCTACCCTTCGTCGTCTGAAAGGGCCGGAAAAGCCGCGCGTTCATGAACGCTTCGTCCATACCACACCCCGTATCTTCAACCTCTATGACAGCATGGCCATTAACCTTCTGCAGTCTCACGACCACTCTGCCATTCTCCGGCGTGGCGTCCTGCGCATTGCGGATGACATGTCCAACCACCGACGCTAAGCGGTCGCGGTCGGCAGTTACCGTGAGGCTCACGGCCTGGCATTCTAACACCGGAGATGGTTTAGCTGCCTGCGCCTCATGGACCACCTCGTTCAGAAGTTGCGCAAGATCTACGGACCGTGTCAATTCCACCTGGGTACCGTCGCGCAGGCGTTGCAGCAGGCGGTTCATCTTTGACACTGAATTTTCAACGGTGCTGATCACGTTCTCCATGAAAAGGGGGTTGGCCTTGTGTCTGGCGGCATTCGAAACAACCAGCGACAATTGCGATATCAGGTTTTTGAGGTCATGCACCACGTAGGTGGACAGTCGGTTGAACGCCTCGAACTGCCGAGCCTCTGCCAGTGCTTGCGAAATGGCGTGCTGCGCCAGATAACTGGCGGCTTGGCTGCCGCTGGTTTTCAGCAGATCGCTGTCCTCCCAGTTGAAATGCTTGTGGCTGGCTGGCGATCGTGTCAACACCACAAAACCGAGAAGTTTTTCGTGCAGAATCAGCGGTGATATCAACCACGCGTTACGAATAAATTTGAGCCAGGATGGCATGTTCAGAGCGCCAAGACTCCTGTAAAGCTCGGGATCGTGCTCATACTCATCAAGATTGATCACCCACTTCTGGATTTCGAGGAACTGAATCAACGAGCTATTGGCGGGTTCACCGGCCGGGATAGGCAACGTTATGTTCCAGAGAGCTTCGGGTTTGAATATTCCATCTTCGTGCCCGTCACGCCGGACCCACAGCACGCCACCGGGGCAATCCATCATCTGCGCCATCGCGCGGATGACGCGATCCGGCAGCGGGACGTTCTGATCGCTCGATGAGAGGGTTCTGATGAACCTCAGCCATTCTTCCCGGTAGTCATATTTGTAGTGGAAAAAATGCTTGTTGATGAATACCCGCAGTCGCGCCCGCAGCGGGCTGGAAAACAGCAGGATCAGCAATATCAGCCCGGCGCCGAACAGAAAAATGGCTTGCGCCACCGCGCCCCAC
>Ga0187773_10000675_pt1 | contig 13569 bp, 13 predicted proteins | sample 0216_BV02_MP05_1_FD_133133 | JGI IMG/M metagenome (GOLD analysis project Ga0187773, IMG submission 133133) | Tropical peat soil microbial communities from peatlands in Department of Meta, Colombia - 0216_BV02_MP05_10_MG | ecosystem: Environmental > Terrestrial > Soil > Wetlands > Peat | place...
ATGCCGAGACCGCGCCCCTTGGGCATCGGCCGGCCCCAGCCGGCCTCGCGCGCAACCGTCTCCACGACCCGACGGAGTCGCCCGGTGTCGACCGGGTAGCGCTCGGGGGACTCGCCGTGGTTCCAGGTATCGCCGAGAGCCCCCGGGCTGACCCGCCGCGCGGGGCCGATGACCTCCAGCAGGTAGTCTTTCTGGTCACGGCCGGCCGCCGCGGCCAGCTCGGCCACGAACGACTGCACCGCGAAGGCGTGAGGAATGTTCGACACTGAGCGGAACCAGCCGATCCGGGTGTGGGCGACCGCGTCCGGGTTCTCGATGCGCACGCTCTTGATGTCGAACGGCACGTTGATCACACCCATGCCGAGCTCGAGGGCGTGCTCGTTCTTTGCCCCCTCGACGAAGGTCGAGAAGAGGGTGGGCGCCACGCTCCGGTGCAGCCAGGCGATCGGCTTGCCCTGGGCGTCAAGCCCCCCTTCCAGGTACTCGATCGACACGGTGTGGAAGTAGTCGTGCATCAAGTCGTCGTCACGGGTCCATGTGACCTTCACGGGCTTGCCGCCCATCGCCTTGGAAAGGACGGCCGCCTCGACGGCGAAATCAGGCTTGGACTTCCGCCCGAAGCCACCCCCCAGCAGCGTGACGTTCACGGTGACGTCGGAGGCTTGCAGGCCGAGCCGCTTGGCGACGAGATCCCGGGTCGCCTGCGGTGACTGCACGCAGGCCCACACCTCGGCCTTGCCGTTGACGATGCGCACGGTCGCGGCGGGCGGCTCCATGGTGGCGTGCGCCAGGTGCGGGATGTAGTACTCCGCCTGGACCCGCCGCGTGGCGGCGGCCATGTCGGTGTCGAGGTTGCCGTCGTTGCGGACGACCTTCCCCGGCTTGCGCGCGGACTCCTCCATCGACGCCCTGAACGCCGGCGAGTCGTAGCTGGCGTTGGGGCCGTCACTCCAGACCACCTTCAGTGCGCTGCGACCCTTGATGGCCGCCCAGGTGTTCGTCGCGACTACGGCCACGCCTCCCAGCGGATTGAACTGCGCCGGCGCCGGGCTCTGCTCGATCTCGACGACTTTCAGCACCCCCGGCACCTGGAGGGTCTCGCCCGCATCGTAGCTGACCGCCTTGCCGCCATAGACCGGAGGATGCGCGACGACCGCGTACAGCATGCCGGGCAGGCGGGTATCGATGCCGTACTGCGCCTTGCCGGTCACGATGTCGCGCCCGTCGACCAGCTTCAGCTGACCCTTGCCGATGTAGCGGAACTGCGACGGGTCCTTCAGGCGCACGGTGTCCCGGCTCGGCACCGGCAGCGCGGCCGCGGCCTTGGCCAGCGCCCCGTAGCCGATGCGCCGGCCGCTCTTGGCGTGGACGACCTCGTGATTGCGGGCCTGCACCTCGCTGACCGGCACCCCCCACTTCGCGGCCGCCGCGGCCTCCAGCATGGTCCGAGCCGCCGCGCCACAATGCCGCATCGGATCGAAGAAATGACGGGTGCTGCGCGAGCCGTCCGTGTCCTGGTTTCCGAAGCGCTTCTCGTCACCGGTCGCCTGCCTGACGCGCACGCGCTTCCAGTCGGCCTCGAGCTCGTCGGCCACGATCATCGGCATGCCGGTCCGCACGCCCTGCCCCATCTCGGAGCGGTGGCACGTGATCGTGACGATCCCGTCGTTGGCGATGGACACGAACACGAGCGGGTCGTCCACCCACCCGTTCGGCATGCCGTCGGCGCCGTACTTGGGCGGATCGGCGGCGGGCGCGGCCGACGGGAACCCCGCGGCCAGGACCAGCCCGCCCAGCGTCCCGGCCCCCTGCAGGAAGCGCCTCCGGCTGATGTTGGCGATGACCAGCGGGGCGGACGTCCCCGGTCGGCTCTCGACCGGGGTCGGATCCGGCCGCCGGGCGCTCATCGAGCGCCTCCCGGCTGTGCCGCGGCCTGCCGGATCGCCTGTCGGATCCTCACGTAGGTCCCGCAGCGGCAGATGTTACCGCTCATGGCCTCGTCGATCTCGGCGTCGGTCGGCTTGCGGTTGCGCCTGAGGAGGGCTGTCGCCGCCATGATCTGCCCAGCCTGACAGTAGCCGCACTGCGGCACGCCCAGGTCCACCCAGGCGGCCTGCACGGCGCGGCCGACCCCGTCGGCGCCGATCGCCTCGATGGTCACCACCTTGGACCCCGAGACCGCCGAGATCGGCGTCACGCAGGCGCGCACCGGCTGCCCGTCGACGTGCACGGTACAGGCGCCGCAGAGCGCCATTCCGCAGCCGAACTTGGTGCCGGTGAGCCCCAGCTCGTCACGTAGAGCCCAGAGGAGCGGGGTGTCGTCGGGGAGGTTGACGGTGTACTGCCGGCCGTTGACGGTCACTGAGGTCATCGCGATTCTCCTCTCGTCGTCGAGACAGGACCCAGTCGCGGCTGCCCAGTGCCACGGCCAATATCACGGGGGCCCGGGGCTGTCAAGCCACGGTCGAGACGATCACCGGGGGCGCGAAATGTTATCGTAGGCGCCCGAACAGGAGCCGAACATGAGCGACTACGACGTCATCGTGGTGGGCGCGGGCAATGCGGCGCTGGCCGCCGCGGTCTCCGCCCGCGAGCAGGGGGCCGGGCGCGTGCTGGCCCTCGAGAAGGCGCCACGCACCCTGCGCGGCGGCAACACGCACTACAGCGGCGGGCTGCTGCGCATCGCCTTCGATCGCGCCGAGGACCTGCGCGCGCTCGTGCCCGACGCCGAGCGCGAGGTGCCCGGCTTCTACGCCGGCGTCGAGCCCTACCCGCACCGGCTCTTCATGGCCGACCTCATGCGCGTCACCGACGGGCGCACGGACGCGGAGCTGGCCGAGCTGCTGATCGGCCGCTCCTACGACACCGCCTGCTGGATGGCGCGGCAAGGCATCGAGATGGAGCCGGCGGTGTCACTCTCCGCGGTCAAGGTCGGCGACACCCTCAAGTGGTCACCGGGCGCGGTGATCCGCGCCAAGCACGAGGGCGTCGGCCTGTCCGCGATGTGGTTCCGGGTCGCGGAGCGGGGCGGCGTCGAGGTGCGGTACGACACCGCGGTCGTGCGCCTGCTCCAGGACCGGCGCGGCCACGTCACCGGAGTGGGGGTGAGCGGCCCGGACGGCTTCGCGGAGATCTCCGCGAAGGGGGTCGTGCTGGGCTGCGGCGGCTTCGAGGCGAATCCGGAGTGGCGGGCCCGCTACCTCGGGCGACCGTGGGACCACGCCAAGGTGCGCGGCACGCGCTACAACACCGGCGACGGCCTGCGGATAGCGATGGAGCTGGGCGCCCTGCCCCACGGCCAGTGGACCGGCTGCCACTCGACGCCGATCGACGCCGACGCACCGCCGCACGGCGATCGCAAGCTCACCGACAAGACCAACCGTCTCTCGTACCCCTACGGCGTCCTCGTGAACAGCCGCGGGCTGCGCTTCTTCGACGAGGGGGAGGATTTCCAGTTCTACACCTACGCCAAGCTCGGCGGCATCATCCTCAACGAGCCCGGCGGCATCGGCTGGCAGATCTTCGACGCCAAGGTCACGCACCTGCTCGAGGGCCGCTACCGCACCGGCACGCCGCTCGAGGCAGACTCGCTCGACGCGCTCGTCGCCAAGCTACCGCTGGACCGCGCCGCGTGCTGCCGGACCCTCGAGGCGTACAACGCGGCCGTGACCGACGGCCGCTTCGATCCCACGGTGCGCGACGGGCTGGCGACCCGCGGCCTGCTGCTGCCCAAGTCCAACTGGGCGCAGCGGCTCGATACGCCGCCGTTCGTGGCCTACCCGGTGACCGGGGGCATCACCTTCACCTTCGGCGGTGTGCGGGTGAACGACCGCGCCCAGGTGATGAGCACGAGCTGGGCTCCCATTCCTGGGCTGTTCGCCTGCGGCGAGATGGTGGGCGGGCTCTTCCACGGCAACTACCCGGGCGGCACCGGCCTCATGTCCGGCGCCGTCTTTGGGCGTCTCGCCGGAGCGCAGGCCGCCGGCGGGTGAGCCGGGACTACTCGGCGCGCATCGTCTCCAGGACCAGGCCCGGCGCGCCCGCCGCGGTCCCGTTCTGCCTCACGACGGTGCTCACCGTGATCCGCCACAGGCGATTCGGCGTGGCGGTGAGGCCGACCTGCGCCACCGTCCAGGTCCGGGTGACCCCGGTCTCGGGGGTGTCGTTGCCATTGGCGAAGCGCGCGTCGTTCACCGCCACGTTCTTGAGGAACTCGATCTGCTGGCGCCCGTAGTCCGTCGCCTTGGATGCGGCTCCCCCCGCGGCCACGCTGTTGTAGCCCGTCGAGAGCATCGCGAGGAGCCCGAGGAGGGCGACGGCGATGAACGCGATCGCCACCATCACCTCCACCAGGGTGAAGCCGGACGTCGGGCGCGTGCGCATGGGCTTCTCCCTCAGTTCTGCGTCCACTGGCCGCGGGTCATGACGATGCCCCGCGGGGTGCCGGGCGGCGGGTTGGTGTTGAACAGGGTGTCGTAGCTCCAGTTACGGGTCGGGGCATTGTAGTACACGCCGGTGTTCTGCCACGGTGCCGACACCTGCTCGCTGTGCCAGAGGTCCACGATCGAGCCGGAATAGGTCAGCGTCTGCCCGCTCCAGTTCTCGAGGAGCCGGATGTCGTTCTCGAGCTGGCCGTTCCCGGCTCCCGATGTCGATTCGTTGCTCGGCCCGGTCGCGATCGCGGCGTTGATCGTGGTCGACGTCGCGTTGCGGTTGCTCAGCAGCGACGAGCTGTTCGCCGCGTTGCTGTCGCTCCAGTTGTTCGAGAGCACCGTCACCGCGTCGGCCAGCACCGCCGCGGGCGGATGGGTGGTGCCCCCGGGCCCGTTCAGCGTGGTGTTGTAGTTGCCCTGGATGTACACCGGGTTCTGCGACGCGATCGTGAGCCCGCCGGAGCTCGGCAGCGTCGAGCCGTTGATCAGCCGCACCGCCGGGCAGGGGTTGCTGCTTCCCCGCGTCCCCTGCGGGCACGTCGCCGACGGCCCCCCGTTCGAGTTGGCCACGTACAGCAGCCCGTTGCTCAGCACGCCGCTGGAAGAGAACCACGACGAGGGCAGCTTGCTGATGTCGACGTTCGTGACCGTCATCATGTTCTGCTCACGCCCGTCGTAGAAGGTCGACGTGGTGATCACGCCGGACGGCAGCGAGACCGCGTTGCCGCTCTGGTCCGTGGCCAGGCCGTTCACGATCCGCAGCCCAGCCTGGGCGTACATCTTGGCGCTCGCGAGATCGGTGCTGTCGCCCGCCGCGGGGAGCTCGATCATCTCGTGGGCCACCTGGTCCGGGTTGGACGGGTTGTAGAAGAGCTGCGGGATCGGCGGAACGATCTGCTGCACGCCCATCGTGCTGTCCTTCACGGTGCCGTTGAAGAGGCTCTGGGCCGCGGACGACCACTGCGACGACGACCACGAGCCGGCGAAGTTCTGGCTGTCGTTGTGATCGAAGTTCAGGGTCTGGTAGTTCCCGCTCGCGTCCTTGATCTGCGGGTTGCTCCCGTACCCCTCGACCGGCGGGGTCCCCGACCGCTTGATCGTCCGGTAGATGTTCCCCGCGGTCGCCACCAGCCCCTGCATCTGCAGCGTCGATCCCTGGGGCGAGAGGTAGATGTTGCTGTTGGCGAAGACCTTGCCGTTGATGGTCATGTTGGCGCCCGGCGAGATCTCGAGATCCACGCCCGCCCCGTAGAAGATCGCGAACTGGAACAGGGGAATGCCGACGTAGTGGAACGTCTGGGTGAGATTGGACTGGGTCCCGTTCGGGCCCTGCACGTTCGACACGATCCGGTAGTCGGTGAACAGGCCCGAGAGGCCCGCGTAGGGGCCCGCCTGCATGTTGGCGTTGTAGGGAGCCGGGGTCTGGGTGATCGAGTACGTGGTGAAGCTCAGGCTCGTGTTGTTCAGCGTGGGCGCCGCGATGCCGTTGAGCTGGCTCGTACTCGGCGAGGGAGTGACCGTGGTCAGGATGTTACGCAATCCGACGATCCCCGACTCGATCCCGGCGTCGGCCCCGTAGAACGCCGCGCTGTAGGAGCGCCAGTTGCCCGAGATCACGGTCTCGCTCTGGCCGAGCGTGACCAAGGCGAAGCCCAGCACCGAGAGAAGCAGCATGCTGAGCAGAGCGAGCGGCAGCACGGAGCCCTCCTCCGTGTTCGGTCGCTGCCGGATCGGCCGCATGGTACCCATCGTCTTGTCCTCCGTCTGTCCTCAGAGATTCCTCGGGCGGACCGAGGCGTTGAGCGTGAACGTCCCGCGATTCTGCACCGCCGTCGATTGCACGGTCATGCTGATGACGACGCGCCGGATGTTCGCGAGGTTCGTCGAGAGGCTCGCCGAGGGAATCAGGGTCTCGGTCGAGTCGTAGTAGCTCAGCGAGAAGGCGGTCACCCCGGTGACCACGGTCTGGGCCCCCGCACCGCTGTTCCGGGAGACGGTGCTGACTCCGTCCCAGGAATAGGTGATCTGCCGCGGATAGCCGACCTGCGCGCCGGCCGGGTAGCTGTTGACGAGGCCCCCGGTCAGGGTCACGTTCGTGCCGGCGACCGACGCGACGGTCGCGGTCTCGAACATCCCCTGGTTGCTGCTGCCGGAGCTGCCGCCGATCACGTAGATGACGTTGGAGCCCGCGAGGCCGGCCGCGCTCACCACCGGCAGCGAATTCGCCCCGGACGCCACCGCCGCCGACAGGGTGGTCGAGGCGTTGCTCAGATCGGCCCAGAAGGTGACCGAGGTGGAGCTCGCCGCGGTGAACACCGGGGTAGCGGTGGCGTTCGCGGGGTAGCCGTAGCCGGCGAGGCGGAGATCCTCCTCCATCAGGAGGGTGCCTCGGGCGCCCTGCTGCGCCTCGGTCTTGTTCTGACCGCTGAGCGCGACCATCGACCCCGTCATGTAGAGGCTGACCACCGCGGCCATCACCAGCCCGAGCACCGCGCAGACGACCAGTAGCTCGGCGAGGCTGTACCCGCGCTCTCCGGTCCGGGTCTTCATGGGATGGTCACCCGTCCCGACGGCTGGACGGTCACCGTCGTGCTGCTGCCGCCGGTGACGCTGACCGTGATCGTCGTGGTCTGGCTGGCTGTGCCGAACGGCGTGAAGATCGCCGCCCCGCCGCTCGTCGTCACGTTCTCCGCGGGATGGAAGGTCCCCGAGGCATCCGTGTTCGGCCCGGTCCACGGGGTGCCGGCGCACGAGACCTTCAGGTAGGCGAATCCCCCGGTCACCGGCTGGAAGCAGACGTTCCGGCGCGTGGCGATCGCGAGCGTGCGCGCTTGGAGCAGCGCGGCCTGGATCTCGCGCGCGCCGCGGCTCATCGTGAGCGCCCGCGAGGCGCTCAGGATGAACGGCATCGCGATCGCGGTGAGAATCAGGAGTAGCGCCATCGCCGCCAGCAGCTCTACCAGGGTGAACCCCCGGTCACCGCCTGGCCCGCGATGCGTCCCGGCTTGGGCGCCGCCACTCCGCACGAAGTGCATCATCGCGCTCTGTCCTCCGGCCCCCCGACCGGAGCAAGACGGATGCCACGGCCTCCCGAGCGCGGAAGAAGCACGTGTCGACGCGGGCTTGATGCGGAGCGGCGCACGGAATACATGTCGCAGATCGGACACTGCGCCCGTCCCGCGACGCGCCACGACAATGGATTGTCAACCGGCGACACTCGCTCGATACGGAGCGTGGAGCACGCTCCGTACAGAGTGTAGTCACCCCTACGTCTTGTGAATGTCGATCTCTACAGACTGTCGCGAGTCGGGCGATCCGACGAATGGCCTCCGCGGCCGTCGTGGTCGGCACCGGCGGATCCGACGCGGTCGAGGGCCATGCGCAGCATGCCCTCCACGAGACGCCAGACGGGATGCTTCTCGCCCGAGGTGCCGGTACGCGCCCAGATCTCCTGGAGCACGTCCTGCGCGCGCTGCAGGCGTGGGGCCGGCAGCGGCCGGTTCATCAGGTCCGGATGGAGCTCTCGGAGCCGTCGGCGAAGCAGCTTGATCATGACGTGTGCCGGTACGCCGCCGCGGCTGCCCTTCCAGGACGCCAGCAGCGAATACGGCGACGAAGAGCTGCTCGCTTCGTTCTCCAGCCATGCGGACGGCACCTCCCGGGTGGCCTCCCCCCAGGGCGTTCGATTCGCGTAGCCGTGATGCCTGACAGTTCGATTCCCCATGCACCTCTCCAGCGGCGGGTCGCCCGCCGTTGCGCCAATTCGGATGAGCCACGAGTGGCCGCGGCCAGCTTATTCGCGGGCACTGGGAGCTACGAGCGGAGGGAGCTCAGGCCGGTGGGGCGCGGGACTGGAGCGAGAAGACCGGTCGGGGCAGGACCGATCCGGAGCCCGGCTGGGGGATCAGACCGACGACCGGGCTGTGGAGGAGGTCCGGCTCGGCGGCCGCGGTCACTGCCCCGTGCTCCGACGTGATCAGGACGATCACATCGTCCTGGTCGTCCCCATCGTAGACACCGCCGATCCAGACGGGATCCGGGGGACTGGCATAGGCGAGCGGCGTGAGCGCGGCAAGCGGGCCCAGCAGGATCAGCGCGACGACGACGAGCAGGTGGCTCATCTCCCCTATTCGATCAATAGCAAGTCGGTTCGCGTGCCGTCAAGCAAATGGCCGTCTCTCCCATCTTCTTGGTTTAAAGGGCCAGGATGGCCCATGATAGGAGCAGGCGGTGATGAAGTGGCGATAGGGCAGTGTCGTGCGTGCGGCAAGGCGGTGTCGACGATACCGGCGGTGTGTCCCCACTGCGGGGTCGCCCGGCCGACCGATGTCGGGGAGCCGACCGCCCAGGGGGTGCCTGCGACCGCTGAATCGGCCGCCGCCGGCCCGATCGCGTCGCCTCCGGTATCCGTGACGGCTACCCCGGTCGAGCCCCCGCCCATCCGGCCGCGCACGGCCGTCGATCCTGCCGAGGCGCGGTTCACGCTGACCCCTGGCCAATTCGGCATCGCCCTGGCCGCGGTCCTCATGGTCGTCCTGCTCTGGATCGGCCTGCACACCCCTCGCCAGGCTACCGCGCCGGTGGCCCCGGCTGTGATCTCACGGGCGACGACTCCGGCCCCCGGGCCAGCGCCGGCGACAGCGGCGGCCGGCCCCGAGACCACGGTCGCCTCCGCGCCGTTCGACCGCGCGAAGTTCGACTCCGCGTATCGCGCCGGCAAGTCCATCGAAGGGGCGCTCGACGTCGGGGTCTCGCAGAAGGACTTCGAGGGCCTCGTGCAGGCGTTCGCGACCGAGGTCCTGATCGTGCAGGAGCGGATCAACGGCCCGCGTGAGCAGGACCTGATGGCGCGCTATTCGGACGTGCTCGCCACCTACGAGGACAGCCTGCGCCTGTGGAAGGAAGCGGTCGACCAGGCGGCGCGATCCGGTCCCCCTGCGGATCGCGGCGGGCCGCCGCCGATCCGGGTGGAGAACGACGTCGTCGGAGTCGTCCAGCGTCATGGCCTCCCGACCGCCCAGGCGGCCGATGGATCGAGCGTCATCTCCAGGGACGCGGTCAGCTTCCTGTGGACGAAGGCGCGCGCCCGGTTCGCGGAGGCCAACCGGGCAGCCGGAGTCATGTGACCGCAAAGTAGCCGCGGCCCGCCCCCGCCGAGGTGCTATGGTATGGCCTCACCCGCAGCGTCGACGGAGGGCTCACCGTGACCAAGCCGAGGATCGGATTCGTCGGGCTCGGAACCATGGGTGGACAGATGGTGCGCCGGCTCGTCGGCTGCGGCTACGAGGTGACCGGCCACGACGTCGACGGCGACCGCGCCCGCCAGGCCGCACAGGCCGGCGTCACTCTGGCCGCCTCGCCAGCGGCCGCCGCGAAGGGCGCCGACGTGGTGCTCTCGAGCCTGCCGGATCCCGTCGCGGTCCGCCGCGCCTACCTCGGGCCCGACGGCGTGCTCTCCGCGGTACGGGCAGGAGCCACGCTCGTGGACATGAGCACGATCGACCCGGACACCTGGCGTGAGATCGCGACGGCGGCCCGGGCCGCGGGTGTCGACGCCCTCGACGCCCCGGTGAGCGGCGGCCCCGTCGAAGCCGGCAACGGCAAGCTCGTCTTCCTGATCGGCGGCGACGCCGCGGTGGTGGAGCGCTGCCGGCCGCTCCTGCTCACCCTCGGCACCGAGATCCACCACATCGGCCCGCTCGGCTCGGGCCTCGTCGTCAAGATCGTGAACAACATGATGTCGATGGCCAACGTGGCGGTCGCCGCCGAGGCCATGGTGCTCGGCGTGAAGGCCGGCGTGGACCCGCAGCGGCTCTTCGACATCCTGTCCACGAGCGGCGGGCGGTCGCACCATTTCCTGAAGCGCTTCCCCAACGTGCTGGCGGGTGACTTCACGCCGAACTTCAGCATAGGTCTGTCCCGCAAGGACGTCTCGCTCGCGCTCGCGATGGCGGCCCGCCTCGAGATGCCGGTGCCGCTGGCCTCCGCGGTACGCCAGGTCTACGAGGCGGCGCACGCCCAGGGATTCGGTCAGCTCGACATGGCGGGGGTCACTCGACTCTACGAGCAGTGGACGGGCGTGGCGGTGCGCGGCCCGGCCGCCCCGGGCGGGACGAAGCCGGCCGGCGGCTAGCGCGTCAGGCCCGTCCCGGGCGGCGCGCCCGGACCAGCGCGTCGACGGCGTCCCGCGCCCCGCTTTCGGCCACCGCTCGGCGAACGCGCCCGGCCTTCTCGACCTCGAGGTCGCCGATCTCCGCGATCACGTCGTCGGGCGTGAAGAGCACGTCGGCCTGGGTGGGGCCACCGGAGCCCTCGGTCAGGTTCAGCAGGTCATGCCCAACGACTAGCAGCGTCCCGCCCGGCCGCACTGCGGCCGCGGCGTGGGCCAGCGCGGTCCGACGCTCGTCGGCGGGCAGCTGCAGATACAGCACGCACACCAGGTCGAAGGCCTGTCGCGGCGGGATCCACGTGACCGCGTCGGCCTCGATCCACTCCACCGCCACGCCCTGCCGGGCCGCGAGGTCACGGGCCATGGCGAGCGCGGTCGACGAGAAGTCGACCCCGGTGACCCGCCACCCGTGCCGGGCGAGCCACACCGCGTTCCGGCCGGCCCCGCAGGCCAGGTCGAGCGCGATGCCCGGAGGGAGCGCGGCCACCTCGGCGACCAGAAACTCGCTGGGTGCGGTGGACGCATGGGCACGCTCGCCGGCCCAGCGCCGGTTCCAGCGTTCGCGGGAGGCCTGCGACGAGATCGCCACCGGGCCACTATACCGCGGCGCGCGTGCCGGACCGGGTCAACCCGCGAGCGATTCGATCGCCGCGACGTCGGCGGCGGAGAGCGTCAGGTCCCGGCTGGCCAGGTCCTGCCCCATGTGCTGGGGGTCCGACGTGCCGGTGATCGGCAGCATCCCGACCGCCCGCGCGAAGGCGAAGATCACCTGCGCCACGGTGGCCCCGGATCGCGCCGCGAGCCCGACCACCCGCGGGTGCCGCAGCACCGGCACGTTCGCGGTCAGCAGCGAGAACCCCTGGTACACGATCCGTCTCGACGCGCAGAAGGCCCGGACTTCTCGATCCCAGCCGCGGCTGGCGAAGCAGCGGTTCTGGACGAACGCGGGGGCCTCGGCGCCCGAGGCCTCGAGCTGCCGCAGATGCGAGAGCGACACGTTGCTCACGCCCAGGAGCCGCGTGCGACCGGCGTCGCGCTCGCGCGCCATCGCGCGCCAGACGACCGCGTCGTCCTCGGTCCAGCCCTCCCAGGAGGCGGGCCCGTGCAGCACGTAGCTGTCGACGTGACCCGCCCCGAGGTGCTCGAGCGAGCTGGCCATGGATTGGGCGACCTGCGTGGGCAGGTCGGCGGCGGGATCGTAGGGGAGCCGGTGATCCTGTCCCGCCCGGTAGGTGAACTTCGTCTGTATGAACAGGTCGTCGCGCGTGACCACAGAGTCCCGGTAGGCGGCCGCCAGCCCCTGACCGACGCCGGCCTCGAAGTAGTGGCGGCGCTGGTTCGCGGTGTCGATGCCGCGAAACCCGGCGCGCAGCGCGAGCTCGACCAAAGCCGGCGTCCGGTCCTCCTTCCAGGCGGTGCCGTACAGGAAGACCGGAGCAGCCTGCGATGGCGACGACGACATGCGCGACATTGTGGCACACTCGGGGCCGACGACCGATCACCCGAGCACGGAGGAGTGACATGGCCGACCGCGGCATCGACCTGGTTCGCGCGCATCTCGCCAAGCTGCCCTCGTCGGAGACCATGACCACCGCCGAGCGGCGGGCCCAGTACGAGCGGGCCGAGAAGGTCTTCCCGACCCCTCCCGAGGTGAAGGTCGAGAGCGTGGCGGCACCGGCGCGGCCCGCCGAGTGGCTGCGGCCGCCCGCGGCCGTCGCCGGGCGCGTCGTGCTCTACCTCCACGGCGGCGGGTACGTGATCGGCTCGCCCCGATCGCACCGTCATCTGGCCGCGGCCATCGCCCTCGCAGGCGCGGCGAGCACGCTCCTGCTGGACTACCGGCTCGCCCCCGAGCATCCGTTCCCGGCCGCCGTGGACGACGCGGTGGCCGCCTACCGCTGGCTCCTCGACCAGGGCGTCGACCCGAGACGCGTGGTGATCGGTGGCGATTCGGCCGGCGGCGGCCTCACGGTGGCGATCCTGCTCGCCCTGCGCGCGGCGTCGATCCCGCGGCCGGCCGGCGGAGTCTGCATCTCCCCCTGGGTCGATCTATCGTGCAGCGGCGCCAGCTACGAGAGCAAGGCCGCGGTGGACCCGATCGTCAAGCGGGGAATGATCGACGACATGGCTAGAGCTTACCTGGGCGCCAACGATCCGAGGACACCCCTGGCCTCTCCGCTCTTCGCCGACCTCCGGGGCCTGCCTCCCCTGCTGATCCACGTGGGCAACGACGAGGTGCTGCTGGACGATGCCGTGCGGCTCGCCGATCGGGCCCGGGAAGCAGGGGTCGAGACGACGCTCGAGGTGTGGGAGCGGATGATCCACGTCTGGCACTGGTTCCTTCCGATGCTCGACGAGGCCCAGTCCGCCGTCGACTCGATCGGCCGCTTCATCCGGGCCCGCACCTCCTGAGCGACCGGCCGTTCGGACGGCCACACGAACGGTCCCGCCGGCCTTCGGTGCCGCTGGCCTTCTGTCGCATTGTCGCCTAGACTCCGGGAATGGGACGGGGCGACCTCCAGGGCGCGGGATCCCTCTAGCCGCCCGGTGGAGCCCTTCCCGATCGTCAGGCACCCCGCCGCCGGGACCGGCGCACCCATCCTGGTTTCGGTTCCCCACTACGGCACCCAGCCGCTGCCCCACATCACCCGGGAGGACTACACCGAGGCGTGGTTCGAGACCTTCGCCTACGGGTTCGCCGACACCTTCGCGGGCGACCTCTACAGCGACCTCCACGAGCACGGGGCCACCGTGCTGGCCACGCCGGTCTCCCGCATGTTCGTCGACGTCAACCGGAGGCGGGACGACTTCGAGCACCACGCGGGCGAGGTCCGCTCGCGGCGCGGCGTGGTGCGCACCCACACGACACGCGAGGCCCCCATCTTCACCCAGCCGCTCCGGCTCCACGACCTCGAGCTGCGGCTGCGCGAGCTCTACGATCCGTACTACGCGACCCTGGAGCGGCTC
>Ga0187773_10000676_pt1 | contig 13551 bp, 14 predicted proteins | sample 0216_BV02_MP05_1_FD_133133 | JGI IMG/M metagenome (GOLD analysis project Ga0187773, IMG submission 133133) | Tropical peat soil microbial communities from peatlands in Department of Meta, Colombia - 0216_BV02_MP05_10_MG | ecosystem: Environmental > Terrestrial > Soil > Wetlands > Peat | place...
CAGGACATAGTCTGCCTTAACGATGATGTCGACTTTTTCCTGCATCACTATAGGTTGACAAGCAAAGCGTCATTCCAGTGATTCCCGCCTGTCGGGAATCCTCTGCGACCCTTCGGAATCCCTGAAGAGCAGCGTATCCCCCTCTGACCTTTCGGATGCGAAGAGTCTGAGCAGCTCGACAGGGAAGTCCCTCTGCTCCAAGGTGAGGATCATTTCATTGCCGACTGCGCCTGTCGCGCCGACTACGGCGACTGCGTACTTATCTTTCTTCTTCAGCATTTCGTTTTAGGATTCACCCTCCCTTGACTCCTCCCATCGAGGGATGGGATATATGGGCTCCTCTCCCCTTGTGGAGGGGTGTCATGTTTCTTGCGATTTCCTACTTATTTCTCTACAAGGATGCGGAGCATCCGCCTCAGCGGCTCGGCTGCCCCCCACAGGAGCTGGTCACCGCAGGTGAAGGCGGCAAGATACTCCGGTCCCATGTTCATTTTGCGCAGACGGCCGACCGGCACGGTGAGGGTTCCGGTCACCGCAGCGGGAGTGAGTTCGCGCATGGTGATCTCCCTCTCATTTGGTACCACTTTAACCCACTGGTTGTGGCTTGCGACCATTCCGTAGATTTCGTCGAGAGGTGCGTCCTTTGTAAGCTTGATGGTGAGAGCCTGGCTGTGGCAGCGCATCGCGCCGACGCGCACACAGATTCCGTCGATGGGTATGGGGTTTTCTTCCCGGGCAAGGATCTTGTTCGTTTCGGCCTGGCCCTTCCACTCCTCGCGGCTCTGGCCGTTTTCAAGCTGCCTGTCGATCCATGGAATAAGCGAGCAGGCCAGAGGCGCACCGAAGAATTCTCGCGGATAGGCGTCGGAGCGGACGTGCTCGGCCAGAGTACGGTCGATATCGAGGATTGCGCCCAACGGGTCCTCCAGAAGGTTCTTTACCGAGTCGTGGGCGGAGCCCATCTGCCTGAGCAGCTCACGCATGTTCTGTGCGCCTGCGCCGGAGGCAGCTTGATAAGTCATGGCGGACATCCATTCCACGAGCCCGCGCGCGTAGAGTCCTCCTAAAGCGAGCAGCATTAGGGACACGGTGCAGTTGCCACCGATATAGTTCTTGATACCCTTAGCCAGACCGTCCGTGATTACTTTCATGTTGACAGGATCGAGGATGATGATGGCGTCCTTCTCCATGCGGAGCGTGGAGGCGGCATCGATCCAATAGCCGTTCCAGCCGGTGGCGCGGAGCCTCGGGAAGATCTCCTTTGTATATTCGCCTCCCTGGCAGGAGACGATGGCATCCATCACCTTGAGTTCATCGATGTTTTTTGCATCTTTGAGCGGAGGAACGCTCTTGCCTATTTCGGGCGCCTTGCCTCCTGCGTTCGAGGTCGTGAAGAAGACCGGCTCGACGAGATCAAAATCATTTTCTTCGCGCATGCGGCCCATGAGAACTGAGCCCACCATGCCGCGCCATCCTACAAAACCAACTCGCATCATTTTCTCACTCCATTTAAGGTGAATTTCAGATTTTTATTATACTCAAAAACCTGAGAAGTTTACACGAGGAGGAGGACTGATTTACAGGACAACATCATTGTTAACGGCCAATTCCTTGTTATAGAAGTCGTCTCTTCGAATGGCATGAACGAACTTCTGTTCGATGCAATGTACGACTTTGATCGCCCGGCGTGAGTTTCTTTGAATTCCGTAATAAGAGATGGAGCGATCGTTTTAAGGCAGCCTTTCCCGTTCAAATGGCGCGTATACTTGGCAGTAGACCGAGAAAGATAACGAAAATTGGATGTGTCCCATATGTGCGCGCTTTCGCAAGGATGACGGCTTCAATATTAACGTAAAATCTGTTGCGGACAGGACGCTAGATCGTCACTGCAAGTTTTGCCACCAGGTCTCCGACCTCTGTGGTACTCATTCCCATCTGGCCCGCTGCGAGGCTCCTGATGTGCTTTCCCGTCACTTCCATCACTGCCTTTTCGATGGTCTTTCCGGCCGTATCTTCACCGAGATGTTCGAGCATCATGCCACCTGCGCAGATCGCGGCGAGGGGGTTGATGATATTCTTGCCTTTATATTTCGGAGCCGAACCGCCGATCGGTTCGAACATCGAAACGCCCTTTGGGTTTATATTCCCGCCTGCGGCGATCCCCATGCCGCCCTGTATCATCGCGCCGAGGTCTGTGATGATGTCGCCGAACATGTTGTCAGTTACGATTACGTCGAACCATTCGGGATTTTTCACGAACCACATCGTTATCGCATCGACATGGGCATAATCTGCTTTGATTTCCGGATATTCCTTTGCGACTTCATAAAAGGTCCTTTCCCAAAGGTCGAAGGCGAAGGTGAGGACATTTGTCTTTCCGCAGAGGGTGAGTTTGTTCGCCTTGTTTCTTTTCTTGCAGTATTCGAAGGCATACCGCACGCATCGCTCAATGCCTTTTCTTGTGTTGATCGATTCCTGTATCGCCACTTCGTCGGGGGTGCCCTTTTTGAGGGTGCCACCGGCTCCGGCATAAAGTCCTTCGGTATTTTCTCGTACCACCACAAAATCGATATCCTCAGGTTTCTTGTCTTTCAGCGGGCATTCTACGCCGGGATAGAGTTTCACGGGCCTGAGGTTGATATACTGATCGAGTTCAAACCTCAGCCTGAGGAGTATGCCTTTTTCAAGGATACCGGGTTTCACATCGGCATGGCCTATGGCTCCAAGGTATATCGCATCATATTTTCTGAGATCCTCGACTGCGCTTGAAGGCAAGATCTCCCCTGTCCTGAGATATCGGTCTCCGCCGAAATCTAAATAATGAAAGTCGAGGTTAAAACCGAACCTGCCGGATGTCGCCTGTAAAACTTTGATACCTTCTGCGACAACTTCAGGTCCTGTGCCGTCGCCAGGGATGACAGCTATATGATAAGTCCTGGACATTTCTTCCTCCGATAGAAAAAATTCAGTTATATTATCACACTTTGCCCGGTTCTTAGAAGGGGTCATACAGAGTTGGTAGATCACGCTCGTTGCGGGTGCCGACAGCTTGAGGTAAAATACCGGAACATAATCAATGATTCCGGAATGACTAATGGCTCACCATTTTGAAAACGCTGCTGCCTGCTGGAAGGAGATTCTGTCTGATGTCTCCAGGAACAAAGGATTATTGTCTGTTATAGAAGAATTTGCGAGAGAAAACAGGGCCCCTGCGCATATCGTCTTTGGCACTTCCGGATGGAGAGGGGAGATAGGCGGCGAATTCACGTTCAGCAACGTGCGTATCGTGACTTCCGCTATCATTGAGATGTTCAAAGGCGGTGATAGCTCTGTCATGGAAGCTATGGGTGTATCAGGATTTGAGGAGATAAAGAAACGGGGGGTCATCATCGGACATGACAACCGTTTTCTCGGACATGATTTCGCGATGGATGTCTTAGGTCTGATTCAAAAAGAGGGCATCAGGACATGGTATGCGGGAGAGGCGCCGACACCCGAATTCTCGGCGGGGATTGAAATGCTTGGTGCGGCATGTGCGATAAACCTTACCCCTTCTCATAACCCTGCAAATTATGCCGGTTTCAAATTCAATCCTTCCGACGGGGGGCCGGCGGGTTCTGACATTACGACAAAGATAGAAGAGATATCTAACAGAATGATGGGCGAGGCCCCTCTGCTTCAGCAGACTAAACCTGACAGAATTGAGATGATAGACCTCACATCTCTCTATATTTCTTTCGTACGAGAAAGAAAAACCCTCGACATTGACAGGATCCATGATTTTATGGGCGGAGAGGATTGTACTGTCTGCGTCGACAACGTTCACGGCTCTACAAGGGGCCGCGTGCAGAGGATCTTGGGAGAAAGTCGGAAGATCACATATCTCAGGACGGAAGACAATTTCCTCTTCGATGGCATAGCTCCAGAGCCTTCTGAAAAGAACATGGCCGGCGTCGAAAAGGTTTTGAAGGAAAGTCGTTCGAGATTCAGACTTGGCGTCATCATGGATCCTGACGGAGACCGAATCAGGTTTTCGGACGGAACGATGCAGATCCCGATGAACTATTTCGGTGCGATGGCTTTTCACTTTCTCCATGTCTACAAAGGTATTAATGGGGTTGTAGCGAAATCTGCCGGAACCAGTAATTTCGTGAATGCGATAGCAGAGAGTCTCGGGGTGCCTGTCAGGGAGACGAAGGTGGGATTTAAGAACTTCAGGCCTTACATGGGTAAGAGCGCCCCTGAGAGGGCGATAATAGCATTCGAAGAATCTGACGGCATTTCCGGGTATGACCACACTCTTGAAAAAGACGCTATCTTCGGCTTGCTCCTTGCACTGGAGATGATGGCGATAACGGGAAAGAACCTGTCGGAATACCTCGAAGAGATCATGGATAAATTCGGGTACTACTATCCTGATCGTTCAGGGATATCCGTCGGGAGATCGCTCGTCGGCGAGCCACTTATTAAAAAACTTTCGGCGATCCGGGAAGGGTACAGGAAGGGAACGGTGCTGACTATAGGAGGGGCCGTTAGGGAAGTCAGAGATGTGATCACTGTCGACGGCACAAAACTTGTCTTTGATGACGGATCATGGCTCATGATAAGGCCTTCCGGCACAGAGCCGAAAGTCAGATTTTACATAGAGGCAAGGACTCAAGAGGAGAAGAAGGCGGTGTTCGAAGCTGCCGAAAAGATGACTATAGAGGCGCTTGAACAATAGGGACACATCCCAATTTTTTACTAGCGGGGAATGAGCCCATATTTGAGAGCGCCTACTTGTCAAGGGAGCATTAAAAATTCGGATGTGTCCCTATTTTCATTATTCTTTAACGACCGAACTCGCGTTCACATCCAAAGGATTCATCCGCACTGCCAATGAAAAAAGATACGGATAATCCTCTCTCAGGTGTTTCATATATATCAACCATTCAGAGAGAAGCAGCGCATAAGCCCTTTTAATGTCGCCTGACAGGTGGTCGTAATCTGTCCTCGGCAATCCTTCGAGGGTATTCCTTGCCGACAGTTCCTCTGACAAGTGAAACACCGCCCAGAGAAGGTCCGTAAAGGCGTCATGTTCAAGAAGATTAGGATTTGCGAGAAGACCCAGAAGAAAATCCCTTTTGCCTTCAAGAAAATCCTTTAATTTCTTCAGATCGTCTTTTCTCGAGTCAAGCTTTGGATCTGAGGCCGGCACGAGTCTCGCAGCGGTTGAAAAATCTTTCTGTGTCCATTTGGCTGTAATGAGAAGATGCGGTGTTAATTCAGAGAGGTCAGAACTGAAATGTGAACAGTATTTTATCAGACTCGTCCCGACCTCACTGTAGAAGGCTCCTATCAGCATATTGAGTTTTTTCATGAGCGCCCGCTTTTCCCTCTCGCTGAGCAGCCGTGCAATGATGAACGTGACCAGGAGCACCTGTATCGGCACAAAGGCTACATCCTGGAGCATATAAAAGAAGGTGTCCTCGGTTCGGTGAAAGAGAGCGATTTGAATGAGATAGAAGACGAGCGATAACGCGGTGAGCGACAACCCCAGTAAGAGATACCAGCGTAATTTTTTCATGAGATGAACCCTGGAATTATTATGGTCACGGATTATTATAGACAAATAGCTGATATTAGTCGAACGGAGGCCATAAGGAGGCCATAAGCCATAAGATAGAGAAGCCCTATCGACATGCTCTATACTTTCAGGGCTATCTTGGTCAAATGCAGGAGCTTCTCCTGGTTCAGCGGCTTGGAGATGTGGCCGAAGGCCCCGAGACGAAACGCCTCTGATGCGTTCTCTGCGGTGGGATCTCCTGTTATCATAATCACCGGGCAGAGCAGATTTCTCTTCCTTATTTCCCGTAGAAAGTCGAGTCCGGTCTTTCCGCCAAGGATGATGTCAGCAAATATCAGATCGAAATCCCCTTCTCCGATCCGTGCGACAGCTTCATCGTAATTCTTCGCGGTCGAGACCTCGTATCCTTCATCAGACAGGAAAGCGTCGAAAGTAAATCTGATACTTTCTTCGTCATCGACAACAAGAATTTTCGGTTTTTCTTCCATCTCTTTATGACTTCATATCGACCGTTCCCGGTCTCCCATTCGTAGTTGTCATTATAACCTATTATTTCTCATTTATGATTGAAATGCTCTTTTCTCGGAACTGTCGGCTTCAATGAACCTCGTGCAGAGGAAAGAAAAAAAGGCAGCAAGGAGTATCGCAAAAGGCGTCACCAAGAGTGCCTTTCTTAAACCCCACAGGTCTGAGAGCCGTCCCAGTATGGTCGGCGAAATGGCATCTCCCAGTGCATGGATGAAGAAGATGTTTACAGCGAAGGCCATCGTGCGGACTGCGGGGTTGGTGACATTGACAATGACAGTGTTGAGAGGACCGGTATTCAGAAACAGAAAAAATTCGGCGAGAAATATCGCTGCCAGACATCCGGTAGTCGAAGGCGTGGCGATAGCGTAAGCCGAGACAGCCGACCCGATGAGAAAACCCCAACCGGAGACGAGCAGATATCCTTTCGAGCTCTTTTTCTGGAGGAGGTCTCCGAGCCAGCCGCCTGTCAGAGTGCCGGTGACACCTGTGACCACCGTGATAATACCAAAGAGCGTATTTCCCCTGGCCACATCCAGGCCGTGAATACGGTGAAGGAATGTAGGTACCCACTGTGCCAGTCCCCCGAGAGAAAATGTCATAGCAGCCATGGATAAGGTATTGGTGACGAAGGAACGGTTTACGAACAGGAGGCGGTAGCTCCTCCAAGTCTGTCCTGTGTATTTGAGAACCGGCGCCTCCTCACCTCCGCGCAGGGGTTCACGCAAAAAGTACAAGGGAACGGACAGAATGAGTCCCGGCAGGCTGACGATGAGAAACGCTGAGTGCCAGCCGAAGGACTGGCCGAGAATCCCGCCGAGGAGGTACCCGAGGGCGCTCCCAACCGGGATGGCGAGATAGAAATAGGACAGAACCCGCCCACGCCGCTCTTTTGGGAAGTAATCGGATATGAGACCTGGCGATACGGTGCTGAAACTGGCCTCGCCGATTCCGACGACCGCACGGGACGCAAAGAGCGTCTTATAAACCCCCGCAAAGCCTGAAAGGGCAGTAGCAAAGCTCCAGATTACCAGCCCGCCGGAGGCGACCTTTATACGGCTCATCAAATCTCCCAGCCATCCAAGAAGAGGTGCCGAGAGCATATAACAGAGCATGAAAGCGCTACCAAGGAAGCCGAGAGCGGTGTCGGAAAGATGGAGATCGGCCTTAATCAGAGGGAAGACGGCGTAAAGCACCTGCCGGTCTATATAGTTCAGGAGGTTGACCGCAAGAAGAAGGGCCAGGGCATAACGGCCGTACGTTTCTCGAATAGGGTTGTTATTCAAAATACACGTTCTGAAAAGCAAAGGATTCTAAGGCGTGTGTATTTTAGCCGGAGCGCGGATAAAAATCTACCGCTTCACTAACGTAGATAACCCGAATCATTTCTGACACTTTATCGGAACTGTCCGCCAAACGGGTTTAGAATGTATACCCACTTTCTTCATGCTGGCTGAGATCAAGCCCGAGCGTCTCTTCTTCTTCAGAAACCCTCAGACCTATGGCCAGGTCTATCAGCTTTAACAGGATGAATGTGATTACAAACGAGTAAAGGACAGCCGTGGCGATCGAGACGACCTGCACGAAGAGCTGATGTGCGTTCCCGAAGATAAGGCCGTCGGCTCCTGAAGGGTTTATGATCTTTTGTGCTAGGAAGCCCGCGCCGAGAGTCCCGATGATGCCGCCTATGCCGTGGACTCCGAAGGCATCGAGGGAATCATCATAGCCTAATTTCCCCTTCACGTTTAATGCCGTATAGCAGAGAGCACCCGCAAACAATCCGATAAGAAGCGCTGACATAGGGCTGACAAAACCAGAAGCCGGAGTGATAGTGGCAAGCCCAGCTATCGAGCCTGTTGCTGCCCCGAACATTGTCGGTTTGCCCCGGTGAAGCCATTCGATGACTACCCAGGTGAGCGTGGCGGAAACGGCCGCGGTATGGGTGGCAACAAAGGCCATCGTGCTCAGTCCTCCGGAGGATAGGGCGCTCCCAGCGTTGAAGCCGAACCATCCGAACCAGAGGAGTCCGGCCCCGAGGACGGTCAAAGGGAGGCTGTGGGGTGGCATCGGCTCCTTGAGATAGTTTTTTCTCCTTCCCACAAAGAGGGCGGCAGCAAGCGCCGATATGCCGGATGTAATATGCACTACGATCCCACCTGCGAAATCGAGAACGCCGAGGCTTTTCATCCAGCCGCCTGCTCCCCACACCCAATGCGCAACCGGATCATAGACAATCGTCGTCCATAATAATGTAAAAAGGATATAGGCAGAGAATTTCATTCTTTCTGCGATCGCCCCGCTGATAAGGGCAGGGGTTATGACGGCGAACATAGCCTGGTAGATCATAAATGCCATATGGGGGACTGTGGAAGCGTAATCGGCGTTCGGTGATGTGCCCACTCCCTTCAGTCCGATCCAATCGAGCCCACCTATTATTCCCTTTATGTCAGGACCGAATGAAAGGCTGTAACCGATCAGAATCCATTGCAAACTCACGATTGCTATCGCGACAAAACTGTGCATGATCGTGCCGAGTACGTTTTTTCTTCGGACCATGCCTCCGTAAAACATCGCCAGTCCGGGTGTCATGAGCATGACAAGGGCGGCTGACAGCAGGACAAAGGCAGTATCGCCGGGATCTATCTTTCCCTCACCCTGAGCATATGCATTGAGGGGGATTAAGATTAGTACCGGCAAAATAAGGAGCAATGAAATCTTTTTTCTCATGAGTGGGGCCTCCTAAACGTTCACTATAATTAAACGTTCTCCAGTTGCGAAAAACGTGCCAGAAAGAAAGTCCCGATTTTTTATCTGATTTTGAAAACCCTCTGTGAATAGAATCCTACAAGATTGTCTGATATTGACATTTTTTTTGCTTTTATTCCTTTAAAAACTGAAAGTTTCCCATATACTACAAAATTGTTATAATGACAATAATGTTCTATATAATAGATCGAAGAAAGGGTTCCTGTCAGATTTAGTACCTCGGAAAAGATTCTTGCCCTGAAAAAACCAAGATAGAATTTTTCACCGGACGAATGACTCCAAACATGCTGAAACATAAGGGCCGATTAAGTCGGCATTGCTTCCTGCCGATCCGGGTTATAATACACAGGAGCGGGACAGACTGATACCCGGCTTATTAAACCTGTTTGTTGAGACGGTGACCGGTAGAGACTAATGGTTGTTTACGAGGATATAGAGAACGCACAAACAATAATCGGACCCTTCATCCATAAGACTCCGTTGATCTATTCGAACTCCTTCAGCCGGATTACAGGCGCCGAGGTTTTCCTTAAGGCGGAAAACCTCCAGAAGACAGGTTCCTTTAAGGTGAGGGGAGCTTTTCACAAGATGAGCGGCATCCAAGAGGGCATGGTGATAGCCGCATCCATGGGCAACCATGCCCAGGGTGTTGCATTTGCAGCTTCCAGGCTCGGAAAACATGCAAAGATCGTTATGCCCTTGACCGCATCTATCGTGAAACAGGAGGCTGCAAAGGGGTATGGCGCCGAGGTCATACTCTTCGGCGAGAGTTTCAATGACGCGCTCGAATATGCCCTTTCTCAGAAGGACTGTATTTTCATCCATGCCTTTGATGATGACGCGATCATTGCCGGTCAAGGCACAGTCGGCATCGAGATCACGGAAGACATGAAGGAAGTAGACTATATATTCGTGCCCGTGGGCGGAGGAGGTCTTATAGCGGGCGTCGCGACGGCGGTAAAGACACTGTCTCCGAAGACCAAGATTATCGGCGTCCAGACGGGTGCGGCATCGTCCGCCTACATCTCCTTCAAAGAAAAGAGGATAACCGAAAAAACCCCTTCTACAACCGTAGCGGACGGGATAGCGGTCGGCAGGGTTGGTGAGAGGACGTTCCAGCTTATCGAAAGATATGTGGACGATATGCTGCTTGTTGATGAGGACTCTGTTGCAATGTCTATCCTTCTTTTTCTCGAAAGAAAAAAACTCGTCGTGGAGGGAGCTGGTGCAGTGCCGCTGGCGGCGCTGATCGGAAACAGGGAGGAATTCAAGGGCAGACGAATCGTGCTTGTGGTAAGCGGAGGCAACATAGATTTTACTCTTATTGACAGGATAATTCACAAGGGCCTTATCACGAGCGGGAGGATAGGGGTCTTTGATGTCACTGTCGATGATATCCCCGGGAGACTGAATGTGTTGACCGGAATCATCGCAAGCCACAGAGGGAATATTCTGGATGTCATTCATGACAGGCTTGTCCTTGATTTGCCTGTGGGCAAGACCAGGGTCATTTTTACGGTCGAGACTCGCGGGAAAAAACACCTGGAAGAAATTCTTGCTGATGTGAGTGGAAGGGGTTTTGAGGTGAGGAAAAGGGATTGATGTTGACTTCAATAAACCTTTTTGGTAGTTTATTAAAAACTGACGGCGATGGAGTTCGCCGATGAAACCCAGGAGACAGTATTCTCTAACGGGATAAACCGTCCGCTACGGACTGATAACTCCTACTCTTAACTATAAAGGGTGGGAGTTTTTTAATGCCCGGAAAGGAGACAGGTTATGCATGAAGTCTGGGGAATGGCGGCGCTGTGGATTGGCCTTGCGCTGATTGCCACCCTTCTTTCCATCTGGTTCCGCATCGCGACAGCGCTTTCAGAAATCGTCGTTGGAACCGTTGCACAGTTGGTCATAGGCGCTATCGTCGGAACAACCATGGGATCTGACATACCATGGATCAAATTCTTGTCCGGGACCGGCGCTATAGTGCTCACTTTCCTCGCAGGCGCGGAGCTTGATCCGATTGTCTTTAAGGCTAAATTGAAAGAAGCGTCGGCCATCGGTTTTATCTCCTTTCTTGCGCCCTTTCTTGGTTGTACCGCTGCCGCTTACTATCTTCTTCATTGGACAGTGAGGTCAAGCTGGCTCGCTGGCGTGGCCCTTTCGACCACATCCGTCGCCGTGGTTTACGCTGTGATGCTCGAACTGGGGCTCAACAAAACCGACTTTGGCAAAACCGTGCTTGCGGCTTGCTTCGTTACAGACCTTGGGACCGTTCTCGCCCTGGGACTCATCTTTGCGCCTTTCTCCGTGAAGACCCTGATCTTTGTCGGGGTCGGCGCTGCCGTATTTTTCATTCTCCCCTATCTCACACCCTGGTTCTTTAAGAAATACGGGGACCGGCCGTCGGAACTCGAAGCTAAATATCTCCTGCTGTGTCTTTTCGGTCTCGGATCACTGGCGGTATGGTCTGACAGCGAAGCGGTTCTTCCTGCATATATTGTCGGCATGGTGCTTGCTGGCACTGTCGGCAAAGACCATGTCCTGATAAGAAGATTAAGGACTCTCACCTTCGGACTTCTGACCCCATTTTATTTTATACGCGCTGGCTCGTATATTTCGGTCCCGGCTCTTATCGCAGCGCCGGTTGCAATCTTTGTCCTTTTTCTGAGTAAGATAACAACCAAGATAATCGGCGTCTATCCCGCAACCACGGTCTTTCGATATGCACAGAAGGAGGGCATTTATACAACGCTTCTGATGTCAACAGGTCTCACCTTCGGTTCGATCTCTGCACTCTTCGGGCTCACACACAATATCATAAACCAGCAGCAGTATTCTGTTCTTGTCTTTGTCGTGATCGGTAGCGCAGTTGTTCCGACTCTGATAGCCAACGCCTTCTTTATTCCCCACTATCTTTTACCAAAGAGGGAGAAGTCTTTGAAAGTGGAAACTGTGACAGACGACTGACAAAAGGAGGACTCAATGATTAAGAAAATACTGGTTGCCTTTGACGGCTCGGAACAGTCTCACAAGGCATATGACTTTGCGCTTGAATTGATAAAGCTTTGTCCTGGAGCGGCGCCTGAGATATTGGTCCTTTCTGTTGCCCAGCCGCCGGAGCCCGCCGATATCGTCGAAGTGGACGCGATCATCGACAGCGCAACGCAGCATTACCAGGACCTCTTTAAGGGTCTCATCGAGAAGGCCAAAGAGAGAAATGTAGAGATAAAAACTGAGGTAGTCGTCGGACATCCAGCAGACCAGATCGTCAAGTATGCAAGGGATAACAAGTCCGATATGTTGATTGTGGGCCAGACCGGAAAATCCAGGATAGAAAGCTGGCTCCTTGGATCGGTTTCTAAAAGGGTCTCGACATATTCACCATGTACCGTGACAATCGTGAAGTAGAATAAGAATGATGCGCTTTCAATGATAAATTATCTTGTAGTTTTCCTGGGCGGGGGTATCGGCTCTGTCGTGCGCTTCGTTTTAGCGACCTCGATAGGCCAACGGTGGGGAAGGAGTTTTCCCCTGGGAACCTTCGTTATTAATGTCAGCGGGAGTTTCCTCATCGGCTTTCTGATGACCCTGATGGCCGAGCTTTTCATTGAAAACCCGCAATGGAGATTGTTTCTTGTTATCGGGGGCCTGGGCGGCTATACTACCTTTTCAACCTTCCAGTATGAGACCGGCAGACTTGCGGTCGACGGCGAGATCGGTTACGCGGCGCTGAACATCGTCCTGAGCGTTGCAGTCGGATTTATGGCATTGAAACTGGGCGAATTTACTGCAAAGATTATATAGGAGAGAATGAATGGTTACAAAGGGGCCTGCCAAGAAGCTTACGATTTACGCAGACGAGAGCGACAAATTCCGGGGGAAGCCTGTATATGAGGTATTGCTCGACATCTTTTTCAAGAAGAAAATAATCGGCGTGAGTGTTTTCAGGGGCATTGCAGGATACGGCAGCGACGGCGTCTTTCATACTGCAAAGATGCTCGAACTTTCGACAAATATGCCGGTGAAGATCGAAGTCGTTGATTCGGAGGAGATGGTCAACAAGGTCCTTCCGGATGTATACCACGTCGTTGAAAAAGGGCTTGTGGAAGTCACGGATACGAATGTTGTCAAATGTTGCGCTAAGGCGCCGGCAAAGGAAGAGAGAAAGGAAGAACATATGAAGCTTGAGGGCAAGGCCAAGATGCTTCGGATCATAATCAGCGAGGATGATAAATGGGAGGGAGAGCCATTGTACGAGGCGATTATCAAGAGGCTTATTATGGCAGATATTGCCGGAGCAACGGTCTATAAGGCGATTGCGGGATATGGTCCGCATCGAAGATATCACAAGAAAAAGACCCTGACATCAACAGGGGAAGTGCCCATCCTGATTACAGTTATGGACACAGAGGAAAATGTAAAGAAAGTGATCCCGATCCTTGACGATATGGTTAAGGAAGGTATAGTTGTTCTTTCTGATGTAAACGTGATCAAGTACACACACAGAGATATCGGCTCCGAGACCGTATAAATTCTGATAGATGACGTTTTCAAGGAGGGAATGATGAATTTACACGACGAGATAGCAGCGGTTGCATTTGAGCTATTTGAGACAAGGGGCTGTGCCCACGGCCGGGACCTCTATGACTGGCTCGATGCAGAAAGGATTGTATTTGCCAGGCATGCCGGTCAGG
>Ga0187773_10000677_pt1 | contig 13531 bp, 19 predicted proteins | sample 0216_BV02_MP05_1_FD_133133 | JGI IMG/M metagenome (GOLD analysis project Ga0187773, IMG submission 133133) | Tropical peat soil microbial communities from peatlands in Department of Meta, Colombia - 0216_BV02_MP05_10_MG | ecosystem: Environmental > Terrestrial > Soil > Wetlands > Peat | place...
CACCGTCCAGATCTCGTCGCCCGAGTAGGCGACGTGGTGCAGCACGCCCGGCCGCGGCCGGTCGTGGTACTTCCAGTTGCCGAAGTTCTTGACCATGAGCGGATGCATGTACTGCATGCCGTCGGGGCAACCGCTCTCGATCGGCGGACGCATCTGCTTCTTCTCAACCGCTGCCTGTGCTTGTGCCACGGCCGTCTCCTCGGTGCGGGCCTAAGCGGCCGCGTGCTTGCGCTCGACCCACTTCTGCGCTTCCTGGTCCCAGTCGTCCATGCGGATGTAGGAGCTGGTGCGCGGGAAGGCGATCATGTTGGGATCGACCTCCAGGCCGATCCCCTCCAGGAACGTCGCCAGCCCGATGCGCTCGATCATCTCGCCGCAGCGCTCGTGCTCGAGGCCGTTCTCGGCCCAGTAGTCGATCACGGTCGAAGCGAGGCCGCGCAGCGTCTCGTAGTCCTCGTCGGTCTCGAGCTTCATGAACGGCACGATCACGGTGCCCATCGTGTCGCCGATCTTGAGCGTGCGCTTGCCGCCGATCAGCACCGTCACGCCGCGGTCCTTGCCGGGCTTGAGCGCCTTGGTCATCACGTTCACGCAGTGCATGCAGCGCACGCAGCTCTTGTTGTCGACCTCGAGCGTGTCGTCGTCGTTGAGCGAAAGCGCCTTCGTCGGGCAGCGCGCGATCACGTTGTCGATCGTGTACTTGCGGCCGTGGCCGGCGATGTACTCCTTCACGCCCTTCTGGTCGACCTGCATGTCGTCGCGCCACGTGCCGATCACCGCGAAGTCGGCGCGCTGGATGGAGTTCATGCAGTCGTTCGGGCAGCCCGACACCTTGAACTTGAACTTGTAGGGCAGCGCCGGGCGGTGCATGTCGTCGATGAAGTTGTTCACGAGCGTCCGGTGGATGCGGTGCTCGTTGGTGCACGACTGCTCGCAGCGCGCCGCGCCCACGCACGACATCGCCGTGCGCACGCACGGCCCCGCCCCGCCGAGGTCGAAGCCGTACTCGTTGATCTCGTCGAAGAAGTGCTGCGTGTTCTCGCTCGTGGTGCCGATGAACATGATGTTGCCGGTCTGCCCGTGGAAGGCGATGAGGCCCGAGCCCCACTTGTTCCACGAGTTCGAGAGCTGGCGCAGCATCTTCGTCGTGTAGTGGTTGCCCGCCGGCGGCTGCACGCGCAGCGTGTGGAATTCCTTGGATTCCGGGAACATCGCCGCGACCTCCGAGAAGCGCGGGATGATCCCTCCGCCGTACCCGAACACCGAGACGGTGCCGCCCTTCCAGTAGCCGAGCCGCGTCTTGTACGAGTGCTCGAGCTGGCCGAGGAGGTCGACCATCATGTTGTTCTCGTGGGCGAGGCGCTTGAGCCCCGTCACGAAGCTCGGCCAGGGTCCGCTTTCCAGCTGGTCGAGCATGGGGGTCGGGTGGAACGGCTTCGTCGACTTCTTCTGCTTGGGAAGGAACGAGCTGTGCCGTTCCGGGTTCTTCGGCTTCTGCTTCTGCGCGTCGCTCATGGGCTTGCCTCCACGGTGCGGGATCGGGCGATTCCAGTGTAACGACGCAATCCCGCCCGGGCCGTTGGTCTTTGGGGATATTCCCGCCGGGTAATCCTCCCCCCCCATTGGAGATAGGCGGCGCCCCGGATCCCCGACGATATGCCTGTGCCGTCAAGGAGTTAGCGTCGAGGCTCCCGGTGAGCAGCCGCGGGCGGACGCCCGGGGCCCCGCCCCGGCGGCGTTTTCCGCGCCGTTCCAATGGGTTAAGTTCTCGGACTTCCGATGCCGATTTCCGCGCGGCCGCCTTGAACGCCGTCCTCGCAAACCGCTTCTTCGCGCAACCGTCCGGACCCGACGGGGTGCGCTCGTACGCGCGCTGGCGCGAGCGCAAGCTCGCGCTGCGTCCGCGCGGCGCCGAGGAGCTGGTCGTCGAGCTGCGCGACGCGCGCGATCCCAGCGCGGCCGAGCTCGCCGAGATCCGGCGGCGCTGCGCGATCGCGAACATGGCGGTGTACGCGAGCCCCCGCGCCGCCGCCTCCGACAAGGACATTCCCCGGATCCTCGGCGAGCGCCTCGGGCTGGGCGCGCTGCGCACGAACCCGCTCGCCGACGAGGACGGCATCAGCTCGCTCGAGACGCGCCCCGAGAAATCGGCCCTGGGCTACATCCCGTACTCCAACCGGCGGCTGCTCTGGCACACCGACGGCTACTACAACGCGCCCGAGGAACGCATCCGCGCCTTCATCCTGCACTGCGCCCGCCCCGCCGCTTCGGGCGGCGAGAATCGCCTCCTCGATCCCGACCTCGCCTACATCCTGCTGCGCGACGCCGACCCCGCCTACATCGAGGCGCTCTCGGCGCCCGACGCGATGACCATTCCCGCCAACTCCGGCGAGGGCACCGCGCCGCGCCCCGCGCGCAGCGGCCCCGTCTTCTCCGACGACGGCGGCGCGCTGCACATGCGCTACACCGCCCGCACGCGCAGCATCGAGTGGGCGCGCGGCGAGGCGCTGCGCGCCGCGGTGGCGTTCCTGCAGCGCACGCTCGACGGCGCCTCGGAGCACGTGCTTTCCGTGCGCCTCGCTCCCGGCCAGGGCCTGGTGTGCAACAACGTGCTGCACGACCGCAGCGCCTTCACCGACGATCCGGCGCCCGGGGCGGGCCGCCTCGTGTTCCGCGCGCGATACTCCCGCCGCGTGGAGGCGCCTTGAGCGCGAAGCACATCCCGCTCAAGTTCATCCGCGAGGACCCGTCGGTCGGCAACGCGGACAACGCCGAGGACGCGCGCGAATCCACGGCGATGCTTGCGCGCCTGGTCGACGACCTGCGCCGCGAGCTCGCCGAGCTCTCGCCCCAGGCCGAGAGCCTGCGGCGGGCCGACCTCCTGCTGCAGCTCGGGCGCGCGCTGATCCGCCTCGAGAAGCGCCTGGAGGCGTGGGCCGCGGCGCGCGAGGCCTTCGACATCTACCTCGCCGAGCAATCCTGGGAGGGCGCCGCGCAGGCCTGCGACGTCCTGTTCCTCGCCGACCAGCCGGAATCGCTCGCGGCCCTCGGCCAGGGAATCTGGCTCGCCGTCACCTACCCCGTGGATCCGGAGCTCACCGTGGCGCTCCTGCACCGCGTGGTGGAAGAGACCCCGCCCGACTCCGACGGGGCGGCCGTCGCTGCGATCACGGCGTGCTACGTGGCCGACCTGCGCTCGACCGAGCCGCAGCGCGAGCACCTCCTCGTCTACGCGAACCAGGTGCTCGCCACGGTCGCGCGGCGGCACAGCGCCGTGGAAGGCCAGCAGGACTTCGACCGCTGGATCGAGGCGATGGAGCTCGACGACCCGGCGCGGTTCCTGCCGCGCCTTCGCAACGTCGTAGACGTGCTCGTGCAGGACGACTGGTGGTTCGACCGCGAGTCCCTGCAGGCCGCCCTGCCCGCCTCATGAGGGCCGCCATGGCGAGCGAGCTCGACGACGCCGCGACCGTCCGGGACGACCTTCCGGAGGAGATCGTCGACGCGGTGTTCGCGATCTCGTGCCGCAGCCTCCCGGTCGATCATGCCTACGCGCTCTACGAGGCGGTCCGGGGCGAGTTGCCGTGGTTCGCCGGCGAGCCCCTCGCGGGCGTGCACGCCGTCTACGGCGCGGCCTCGGGAAGCGGATGGATGCGGCCCGAAGGCGACGGCGCGCTGCTGCAGCTGTCCCATCGCGCCAAGCTCGCGCTGCGCCTGCCCCGGCGGCGCCTCGGGGACGCCTCCGCCCTGGTCGGGCGAACGCTCGAGGTCGGCGGCTGGCCGCTCGAGGTGCGCGACGTCACCGTGCGGCCCCTCGCGCGCATCACGACGGTCTTCTCGCGCTTCGTCGTGCTCGCCTCGGGCGAGGAAGAGCCCGCGTTCCTGGCGGCCGCCGCCGCCGAGCTCGCCGCGCTCGGCATCCGGCCGAAGACCATGCTCTGCGGGCGCACCACGCCGCTCGCCACGCCCGCGCGCACCCTCCAGACCCGCAGCCTCATGCTCGCGGGCCTCGCCCTCGCGCAGTCCCTCGAGCTTCAGCGGCGCGGCCTGGGCGCGGAGCGCAAGTTCGGCTGCGGACTCTTCATCCCCCACAAGGACATCGGCGACCTGAACCCCAGGCCCGAGTGATCTCGACAGAGGAAACCATGGCGTACGAAGTGAATGGCAAGGTCCTCGAGACGACGGAGAACGGATTCCTCGTCTCCCAGGACGACTGGGACAAGGGCGTGGCGGAGACGATCGCGGCCGCCGAGGGAATCACCCTCGGCGCCGACCACTGGGACGTGATCGAGTTCCTGCGCGACGCGTATTTCAACCACGGAGGCGAGCAGCCCAACAACCGCGCGATCCTCAAGGCCATGCAGGACCAGTGGACCGGCCGCAAGGTGGACAACAAGACGCTGTTCGACCTCTTCCCGGGCAACCCGTCGAAGCAGGCCGGCAAGATCGCGGGGCTTCCCGAGAGCATGCGCAAGGGCGGGTATTGAGCCCGCGCCTCAGTCGTAATGCTTGCGCTGCGAACGCCGCCGCCCGACCCGCTGCACCACGCCCCCGCGGATGGTGTAGTCGCCGGTCAGCTCGAAGCCGCCGTATTTCGGATTGAGGGGCTTCAGGAACCGCCGCTCGCCCTCGAAGACGATCTGGCGGAAGAAGACGTCGCCCGCGAACTGCACGACCACGTAGGAGCCGTCGCGCGGCACGTAGCCCGGGTCGACGATGATGACGCACCCGTCGGCGAATTCCGGCTCCATGCTGTCGCCCAGAACGCGCAGGGCGTAGGGCTCGAGCGTGCTGCAGCCGCCTTCCGTCATGGCGCTAGCCCTCCCCTTCGCCTTCCGCCGGCGGGCGCGGATGGAAGCGCACGACCTCCCCCTCGGGCGCCGGTTCGTCGGCGAAGCGCGGGCGGCCCCCGACCGGCCGGCCTTCGGCCTGGGCGAGCTCGCGCTCGCGCGCGCTGATGAGCGCGAGGCACTGGCGCAGGTCCTCGATGGTCCGGTCCGAGAGCGGATGGCGCAGCCCGGGCGGTGTGGCCGTGTCGCGGATGACGCCCGCGAGCGTGATCTTCACCGCCTTCAGGATGCGCTCTTCCACGGAGATCGCCGGTTCGTCCATCGCGCGTGCCTCAAAGGTCCGACCACATGCGGATCAGGTTCAGGTAGGCGGCGTTCACCTGCGCGGTCTCCTGCGCCCCCGGCGCGTCCCGCAGCAGCTTCTCGCGCGCCGCATTGAGCTCGTGGAGCAGCTCGCGCCGCGCCGGGTCGCGCACCAGGCTCTGCACCCAGGTGACCGCCACGAGGCGCTCGCCGCGGGTCACGGGGTTCACGTGGTGGATCGTGCCCGCCGGGTAGAGCACCCCGTCGCCCGCCGGCGGCTTCACCGACTGCTCGCCCGCCGCCGTGCGCACCACCAGCTCGCCCCCGTCGCACTCGTCCGGCGCGCTGAGGAAGATCGTGATGGCGATGTCGGAACGATACATTACACCGTCCGTGCCCATGATCGGGTCGTCGAGATGGTCGCCGTAGGCCATGCCCGGCCGGTAGCGCGCGTAGAGCGGAGAGGCCGCGTGCAACGGGAGCGCCGCGCTGCGGTAGACGGGGTGGCGGGCGAGGTTTCCCATCACGACGCGGTTGAGCCGCTCGAGGCTCGCCGCGTCGCCTTCCAGCTCCTGGTTGCTCTTCACGCGCCGCGCCGCCGCGCCGGCCGACAGGCGCCCGTCGACGAAGCGCGCCTCGGCGAGCCACGAGCGCACGAGCGCGAGCTCGTCGCCCTTAAGGACGCCGGGAAGGGGGACGAACATCGGGGCCCCTCGCGCTCACGCGAAGCCGATCCACGTGGTGGCGATGTACTTGACGCCCTCCTCCAGCGTGACCCCGCGGTGCACGTGGGTCCAGAACGGCGGGAAGAGGACGAGCTTGCCCTGCGCGGGACGCACCGACACGCCCTGCAGCGGGAACTCGGTCTCGCCGCCCGGGCCCGGCACGTCGTTGAGGTACCAGATCGCGACGAGCTGGCGGGCGCTGAAGCCGCCGGGGCCGGAGTCCACGTGCCAGTGGTAGTACTCGCCGGGCAGGGTGCGCTGCAGGTTGTAGCCCTCGTCCTTGAAGGAGTTGGCGCCGAAGAAGGGAAACTCGAGCGCGAACTGGTTGAAGGTCGCGACGAGCTGGCGCGAGAGCGTGCGGTCGATGTCGAGCCAGTCCTCGCGCCCGCTGATGCGCAGGTCCGTCGAGCGCTTCACCTGCGGCGCCTCGCGCCCCTCGGGGCCGATGCGGCCGGCGTACTGCTGGGCGTCGTTCGCCTCGAAGCGGCGGATCGCCTCCTCGCACACGTCGGGCGGCAGCGCGCGCTCCACCTCGTAGATGAAGGTCGCGGGCTTGACCTCGCGGATGCGGCCGCCGGAAAACGCCATCGCCTAGCCGTAGATCAGCTCGGTGTTCTGCATTTCCCCGGAAGCGTCGATGTCCACGCCGATCGCGCCGGGCATGCGCCGGGCGATGTATCCGCTCATCAGCATGGCGGTGGCGTCGTTGCCGTTGACGAGGCTCGTGAGCAGCCGGTCGGCGACGATCTGGCAGCGCTGCAGCGCGTCGGGCCGCGCGACGAACTCCCGGCTCATCTGCCAGCCGCGGTCCATGTCGCGATCGAGCTTGGAGTGGAGCTCGTCGGCCCCGGCGAGGAGGTGCTCCGGCACCTCGACCCTGTAGACCTGATCGCCGACGACGACCTTGAATTGCATCCGCTTTCCCGATTCGATCCCGCGGCGACGATGGCGCCCGACGGGGACGAGCCTAGCGCGCCCCGGCGCGCAAGACAAGCATCGCGGGCGCCGTGCCGCACGCGTCCCGCGTCCCACTTGCCGTTCAACCCACCGAGGAGCACGCAATGACGAACGCCGCGTACTACGAAGGCATCGACCGCATGGGCAAGGCCGGAGTGGACCCCGACTACATCAACGGATGGGCCTCGGGCTTCCTCCACAACCCGAAGCGCGAGGAGCAGCGCTGCACCGAGGCCTACGAGGCGGGGTACGCCCACGGCCTCGAGAAGAACGCCGCGGGCTTCCAGGCCTGGGTCAGGAAGTAGCCGGCGCAGCGCCCGAGCCCTTCTCGGCGGCCGCGAGCCAGCGCGCGGCCTCCGCGGGATCGCGCGCGACGCCGATGCCCTTCTCGTACATCATGGCGAGCGTCGACTGGGAGCCCGCGAGGCCCTGCTCGGCGGCGAGGCGGAACCAGCGGGCGGCTTCCGCGGCATCGGCCTTGGTGCACTCGCCCTGGAAGTACATGAAGCCCAGGCCGTGCTGCGCGAGCGCGTAGCCCTGGTCGGCTGCGGCGCGCATCCACTTCACCGCGGTCGCGCAGTTCTTCACCATGCCCAGCCCCACCTGCGCCATGATCGCGACGCGATACTGCGCCGGGGGATCGCCGCGCTCGGCGAGCGGCTCGAGCAGCTGCATCGCACGGGCGAATTCCTTGGCCTCGAAAGCGGCGATCCCGCTCGCGAGATCCATGTCGAATCCCGTCATGATTCCCTCCTGGGGCTATTATCCACGAACGCAACGCTCGGAACGTCCATGGCCATCATCAGCACGCGACCCTCGATCGCCCTCGTGAAGACCCGCTGGCGCAAGAAGGGCCCCCGCCCGCTCGCCGACCGCGCCGGCGTGATCGGCGCGAATCTCTGGAAGATCGCCCTCGAGATCTACAGGCACCTCGAGGGCGAGGGCTTCCGGTTCACGTCCGACCGCATGGTGACCAACGTGCTCGCGGAGCTCATCGCCTTCCTCGTCCCGCTCGTCGACCGCGCCGTGTACGGCCACCTGAGCGACGAGGACCGCGCCACCCTCCTCGGCGAGACCGGGCGCCACCTCGCGGCCACGATGGAGAACAACCAGCTCGACCTGCTCGGGCCGGGCGACTACCGCGGACCTTTCATCGACCTGCTCAACGAGCGCGGCGACGCCTACGCCCGCCTCGAGTACCGCGAAGGCGAGCCCGGCTTCGCGTGCCTGCGCTATTTCGCCGAGCGGGTGGCGGAGGCCATGGCGCCCGCCGGCAACAAGTGGGTCGTCGAGCAGATGATGGAGATCGAGGCGCCGGAGATGGTGCGCCTCGTCCGCAAGCTGGTCGACCAGGTCGCGAAGGGCTAGCGCGCCACGGGCTCCGCGACCAGCGCCCTGAGCGCGCTCTCGCGGCTGCACGGCTCGAGCGCGAGCAGCTCCCGCGCGGTGGCGAGCCAGCGCCGGCGTCCCTCGAGCACCGCCTCGGAAAGCGCCGCGAGCTCGCCCGATCGCAGGAAGCGCTCGTAGGCGCGCAACGCCTCGGGGAAGAGCTGGCGGCGCGGCGCGTCGAACGTGGCGAAATGGAAGTGCAGCGCCCGCGTGTTCCGGCGCGCGATGAGCTCGGGCAGCGTGGACAGGCAGTCGGCGAGCAGGTCGCGCACGGCGCGCGCCACGGGCTCGGCGGGCGTGCGCGCGACCGACAGGGTGACCTCGCCCCAGCGGCCGCCGAGCTCCTCGCCGGCCATCGCCTCGCCGATCTCGTGCAGGATCATGGACTCCATCTCGTTGTCGGCCATGCGCGCGAGCGCCGCCTCCGTGTCGCCGATGAAGTCGTACTCCGCGAGCGCCCGCGCCATGGCGTTGTCGCGCTTGCTCCACTGCCACTCCTCGATCCGTTCCCAGAGGAAGCGCCGCACCGACTCCTGGCGCACGTAGATGGTGCGGCCCTGGAGCATCGCGGGCGGCGCCGTGAGCTCGCGCGCGTACTCGCAGGACGACACGAGGATCGTGAGGCCGGCGCGCTCCTCGACCTTGAGCAGCCGACCGAGGAAGAACGTCGGCTTGTGGAAGCGCCCATAGCCCGCGCTGTACACGCAGCCCCGCTCGACAAGCTCCCCGTTGGCCCCCTCCGCATCGAAGGGATCGCGCTCCCCGCCCTCGAGGGGAAGCGGCGCGAAGTCCTCGGATTCGAGGCGGCCCCAGAGCTCCTCGCGGCTCTTCAGCCACTCCCCCAGGTCGTCGCCCGGAAGCTTCTGCGTGAAGGGCAGCTCGTTCTCCCACCGGTAGTACTCTCGCATCTTGAGCAGGAACGTGCACAGCCCGTACTCGCCCGCGTGCCTCGCGTCGGAGACGTCGCAGTTGCGCTGCACGACACGGGCGATCTGCGGGAGATTTCGGATCATCGCGGGAATATAATCAGTCTAGCATTCCCGCTTGCGCCCGATGGAGGACAGCGACATGACGAGCCTCATGGATGCCATCGTCGGCGGCGAGTCCGCCGGCGCGAAGGACCCCCGTTTCCCCAACGCCCCCGCGGGCTGGACCGCGGCCGCGGCCACGGAGGCGGCCCGCAAGGAAGGCCTCGCGCTCAGCGAGGAGCACTGGGAGGCGCTGCGCGCCCTCCAGGAGTTCTACGTGCGGCACGGCCCGACCGAGATCCACCTGCGCGACTTGCACGACGCGCTCGACGAGCGCTTCCATCAGCGCGGCGGCATCAAGCGCCTCTACCAGCTGTTCCCCGGCGGTCCCGTCGCTCAGGGAAGCCGGCTCGCGGGGCTCGACCCGCCCGCGGGCGCGGTCGACAAGGGCTTCGGCAGCACCGCCTAGACGTCCACGACGCAGCGCGCCTCCCAGCCCCCGGGCGCGGGCTTCACCGAGAGCATCGTGAGGGTCGCGCCCTTCACGTCGATGCCGCGCTCGAGCCCTTCGCGCCACGGCTCGCCCCAGGCCTCACCGCGCCAGCGCGAGCCCTCGCGCGCCAGCGCGAACGTCCCGAGGGCGAGGCCGCGGGACTGCGACCGGGCGAGCAGCAGGTTGATCCACGTGACCAGGGCGAACTCCGGATCGTCCTCGTCGAAGTCGACCTCGATCCGCTCGAGGGGCCGCACGTCCTCGAGGCGCGTGGTGAGCGCGAAGGCCGAGCGCGCCGCCGCCGCGAGCGCGTCCTCCACGCGCGCGCCCCGCCCCACGATGCCCACGTCGGCGCCATGCTCGAAGTATTCCGGTTGCCCGTGCCCTGAGACCGTGCCCGCCATCCCGTCCCCTCGATTCCGCCGCGGCCGCTTTCGAGCCGCCTTTTCGCGCGCCATTTGCCCGAACGCAATGCCGGCCGGGCGCATTCGTGGGATGCTGGGCTCGACGGACGGGCTCGGCAAGTCCTCCCGGCTCGACGATGTCCTTCGGGACTGCGCGAGAGCCACGGTTGCCTCTCGGAGAAAGGAGAGGTTCAATGGGGAGGACTTACCGGGCCCGTTCGCCCTTGGGAGGTGATGCCATGGTCGCATCCACCGCATCCGCCAGGCCGACCGTCCTGGGCGCGACCGATGCGCTGCTCCTCGTCGACGTCCAGCGCGACTTCGTGACCGGCAGCCTCGCCGTGCCGGGCGCCCCTGCGATCATTCCGGTCCTGAACGCCTACGTTCGGGAATTCGCGCAGCGGCACCTGCCGATCGTCGCGACCCGCGACTGGCACCCCGCCGGCCACTGCTCGTTCCGCGACCAGGGCGGCCCCTGGCCGCCCCACTGCATCGCCGGAACGCCGGGCGCGGGCTTCGCCGAGGGTCTGGCACTGGGCCCCGAAGCCCTGGTGATCTCCAAGGCGACCACGCCCGAGCGCGACGCCTATTCGGGCTTCGGCGGCACGCAGCTCGACCTGCGCCTGCGCGCGCTCCGCGCGCACCGCCTCTTCGTCGGCGGCCTCGCCACGGACTATTGCGTGCTCGAAACCGTCCGGGACGCGCGGCGCCTGGGCTACGAGGTGTGCCTGCTGGCCGATGCGATCCGGGCGGTGGACGCCCACCCGGGCGACGGCGAGAAGGCGCTCGCCGAGATGCGCGCCGGCGGCGCGGTCGAGATCCGTTTCGCTGACCTGGCGGCGCACGAAGCGCTGCATGGATAGGCGCCTGCCGGAGGCCACCGGCACGCGCGAGGCGGGCGTCCTCCTCACGGACCTGTACGAGCTCACCATGCTCCAGGCGTACTTCGCCCGGCGCATGAACGGCACCGCGGCCTTCGAGCTCTTCGTGCGCAAGCTCCCCGAGGAGCGCAACTTCCTCGTGGCCGCGGGGCTCGACGCGGTTCTCGACTACCTGCTCGGCCTGCGCTTCGCCCCCGAGGAGCTCGCCTGGTTGCGCGCGAGCGGGCGTTTCGAGCCGGCGTTCCTCGACTCGCTCGAGGACCTGCGCTTCACGGGCGACGTGGACGCGATGCCCGAGGGCACCGTCTTCTTCGCCGACGAGCCGATCCTGCGCATCGTGGCCCCCATCCGCGAAGCGCAGCTCGTAGAAAGCCGCGTGATGAACCTGCTGCACTTCGCGTCGATGGCCGCGAGCAAGGCCGCGCGCGTGGCCCTGGCCGCGGGCCCCCGCCTGCTCGTGGACTTCGGCATGCGCCGGGCGCACGGCGCGGAAGCGGCGCTCGCTTCGGCGCGCGCGTCGTACATCGCGGGCTTCTCCGGCACCGCGACGGTCGAGGCGGGACGGCGCTACGGCATCCCGATCTTCGGCACCATGGCGCACTCGTACGTCCAGGCGCACGACGACGAGGAGACCGCCTTCGAGCACTTCGCGCTCGCCCAGCCGGACAACGCCGTCCTGCTCATCGACACCTACGACACCGAGCGGGGAGCGCGCAAGGTGGTGGAGCTCGCGCCGACGCTGCGCGCGGCAGGCGTGAAGGTGAAGGGCGTGCGCATCGACAGCGGCGACCTCGGCGAGCATGCGCGGCGCGTGCGCTCGATCCTCGACGCCGGAGGCCTGCGCGAGGTCACGATCTTCGCGAGCGGCAACCTCGACGAGCATCGCGTCGCGGCGCTCGTGCGCTCGGGCGCCCCCATCGACGGCTTCGGCGTGGGCACGCGCATGAACACCTCGGCCGACGCCCCTTACCTCGACTGCGCCTACAAGCTCCAGGAGTACGAGGGCCGCCCGCGGCGCAAGCGCTCCGAGGGCAAGGCGACGTGGCCGGGCCGCAAGCAGGTCTACCGGCGAGCCGGCCCCGATGGCCACTGGACGGGCGACCTCCTCGCGCTCGCCGACGGCGCTCGCGAGGGCCGGCCGCTGCTCGTCCCCTTCATGCGCGGCGGCGAGCTGATCGAGCCGCGGCTCTCGGTCGACCAGGCCCGCGAGCGCGCCCAGCACGAGATCGCGCACCTGCCCGAGGCGCTTCGCTCGCTCGAGCCGGCGCCCGCCTACTCCGTCGAGGTGGACCCGGAGCTGCGCCGGCTCGCCGAGGCGATCGACGCCGTGGGTTAGGCCGCACGCAGGTGGCGCGTGAACCAGTCGCTCGCGAGGCGCGCGACCTTCTCGAGCGTCCCGGGCTCCTCGAAAAGGTGCGTGGCGCCGGGGACGAGGACCAGCTCCTTCACGCAGCCGAGCCGCTCGTAGGCTGCCTCGTTGAGCTCGATCACGCCGGTGTCGTCGCCCCCGACGACGAGAAGCGTCGGTGCCCGCACGCGCTCCAGGAACTTCGCGCCCGCGAGGTCCGGGCGTCCGCCGCGCGAGACGACGGCCGCGACCCGCGCGGGCTCGTTCGCCGCGAGCCGGAGCGCGGCGGCCGCACCCGTGCTCGCGCCGAAGAGGCCCACGGGCAGCCGCGCCGACCGGCGCTCGCGGCCGATCCACTCGAGCGAGCGCGCGAGGCGCTCCACCAGGACCTCGATATCGAAGCGGTTGGCGTACTCGCGGTCCTCCTCGACGGTGAGCAGGTCGACGAGGAGCGTGGCGAAGCCGGCGCGCCGCAGCTCCGAGGCCACGTAGTTGTTGCGCGGACTGTGGCGGCTCGACCCGCTGCCGTGCGCGAAGAGCACGATGCCCGCGGCCCCTTCGGGCACCTCGAAGAAACCGCCGAGCGCGATGCCCCGGCCGGCCTCGACGACGACGTCCACGGCCTCACGTCCTCAGCACGAAGGGGTCCTGGACCTCGTCGCTCAGCTCGACCCAGACGCTCTTCGTCTGCAGGTACTGCTCGACCGATTCCATGCCGTTCGCGCGACCCAGCCCGCTCGACTTGTAGCCGCCGAACGGCGAGTTGAACGTGAGGGCGCGGTAGGTGTTGATCCACACGGTGCCCGCCTGGAGCCGGCGCGCGAGCGCATGGGCGCGGCGCACGTCGCGCGTCCAGAAGCCCGCGGCGAGCCCGAAGCGCGTCGCATTCGCGGCCTTCGCCACCTCGTCGTCGTCGCGGAACGGCGTGAGGCAGAGGACCGGCCCGAACACCTCCTCGCTCATGATCGCGTTGCCCGGGGCGATGCGGTCGAGGATCGTGGGCTCGTAGAAGAGGCCCTCCTCGAGGCCCGCGACGGCTGCGCGCCGTCCGCCGCACAGGAGCTCGGCGCCCTCGGCGAGCGCCCGCTCGACCATCTGCCGATCCTTGTCGAGCTGGGCGCGCGTGGCGACGGGCCCCATCTGGGTCTCGGCCTTCAGGGGATCGCCGAGGCGGATCCCGCGCGCGCGGCGCACCAGGCGCTCGCGCATCTCGTCGAAGACGCTCTCGTGCACGAAGGCGCGCGATCCCGCCACGCAGGTCTGGCCCGCCGCG
>Ga0187773_10000678_pt1 | contig 13528 bp, 14 predicted proteins | sample 0216_BV02_MP05_1_FD_133133 | JGI IMG/M metagenome (GOLD analysis project Ga0187773, IMG submission 133133) | Tropical peat soil microbial communities from peatlands in Department of Meta, Colombia - 0216_BV02_MP05_10_MG | ecosystem: Environmental > Terrestrial > Soil > Wetlands > Peat | place...
CGACGAGCACCAGAAGGTGATGAAGAAGTGCATGCTGTGCGTCGATCGCATCACCGACGCGAACCTGCCGCAAGCCGAGCGCAAGCCCGCCTGCGTCATGGCGTGCCCGACGAGCGCGCGCCTCTTCGGCGACATCCACGACCCGGACTCGGAGGTCTCGCGCGCCATCCGCGAGCACGGCGGCTACACGCTGATGCCCGAATGGGGCACGCAGCCGGCGAACCACTACTTGCCGCGGCGCCGGACCGAGCTGCCGATCCATCCCGACGAGCTCGAGCGGCAGGACAACCCGCTCAAGGTCGACGGCAAGCTGCCGCGCCCGGCGACGAGCGAGCCCTCGCTCGACGACGTGACGAGCTGGTAAGCCATGCGGCCCGCCTGGTCGGTGCTCTTCCTCACCACGCTCATCGGTGCGGGACAGGGGCTCTATCTCGCGCTCGCGGCACTCGACCTCTTCGGCGAAGCGCCTGCCCGTCTCCTCGTAGCGGGCGCCGCACTGTCCGTCGCGCTGCTCGTCGGCGGTCTCGCGGCATCCTTCTTCCATCTTGGCCATCCCGAGCGCGCCTGGCGCTCGGCGGCGAGGTGGCGCACGTCGTGGCTGTCTCGCGAGGTGATCGTCCTACCGGCGTTCATCGCCGTCGTGTTCGCTTGGGGCATCGCGCACTATTTCGGGCTTTCGCATAACGTCATCGTCGGATTGGACGTCGGGGGCATGCTGCTCGCGGCGGCGCTGTTCATCTGCACGGGGATGATCTACGCGTGCCTCAGGTTCCTGCAGGAATGGCACACGCCGCTGACACCGATCAACTACGCCGCTCTAGGCTGCGCCTCGGGCCTCGCTGCCGCGGCCGCCCTGGCGGCGTGGCTGCAGCCGGCCCTCGCGCGCCCCTACGCCACTGCGACGCTGCTGGTTGGCTCGCTCGCCTACGTGACACGCCTTGTCGCGCTCGCGCGCAACGCGCGCCTGCGGCCAAAGTCGACGCTCGCCACGGCCATCGGCGTGAAACACCCGCGCATCGTGCAGATCGCGCAAGGGGCGATGGGCGGCTCGTTCAACACGCGGGAATTCTTCCACGGCCGGCCGCGCGAGGTAGTGCGCGCCGTGCGCTGGACTTTCCTCGCGCTTGCGTTTCCGCTGCCGGGCCTGCTGCTGGCTCTGCAGCCGGAATGCGCACCGCTGCTCACGGCCGCGTTTCTGCTTCAGTTCGCCGGCCTGCTCGCCGAGCGCTGGTATTTCTTCGCCGAGGCGAACCACCCGCAGAACCTGTATTACCAGGCGATCGGCTGATCGAGCAGCCACCCGAGCGCAACGGGCGCCCTCGCCCTTTCCTATCCTTTCTCGAGCGCTTGCCGGCGCCGCTCCATCAGGCGCCAGATCATCGGCGTGAAGACGAGCTGCATGGCGAGATCCATCTTGCCGCCGGGACACACGATCGTGTTCGGCCGCGACATGAACGAGCCGTGAAGCATGGACAAGAGATACGGAAAGTCGATGCCGCGCGGATTGGCGAAGCGGATCACCAGCATCGATTCGTCCGGTGTCGGCACGAAGCGTGCGATGAAGGGGTTCGAGGTATCGACGACCGGCACGCGCTGAAAGTTGATGTGCGTGCGCGAGAACTGCGGAATGATGTAGTGGACGTAGTCCGGCATGCGCCGCAGAATCGTGTCGGTCACCGCCTCGGTCGAATAGCCGCGCGCGGCCTTGTCGCGGTGCAGCTTCTGGATCCATTCCAGGTTGATCACCGGTACGACGCCGATCAGGAGGTCGACGTGCTGCGCGATGTTCACTTTGTCGGTGACCACCGCGCCGTGCAAGCCCTCATAGAACAGCAGGTCGGTATCACGCGGCAGATCCTCCCAGACGGTGAAGGTCCCGGGCTGTTGCCCGAATGGCGCGGCCTCGACCTCGTCGTGGAGATATTTCCGTGTGCGTCCCCGGCCGGTCTCGGCGTAACTCCGAAACAGCGCCTCCAGCTCCTCGAACAGATTGTTCTCGGGACCGAAATGGCTGAAGTGAAGATTGCCGCGCGCCGTCTCTTCCGCCATCTTCTCGCGCATCTCGGCGCGGTCGTAGCAGTGGAACGCGTCGCCTTCGACGAAGGCGGCGGCGACCGCTTCGCGCCTGAAGATCTGCTCGAACGTCTTCGATACCGAAGTGGTCCCGGCACCGGAAGAGCCCGTGATCGCGATGATGGGGTGGGCCGCCGACACGGCTTGTCCTAGGCGTGCAGGCCGGCGCGGAACAGGCCGCGCGTGCCGAAAAGCGGCGCATCGTACGGCCGCTGATTGAAGTCGCGGTGATACCACTCCAGGCGCTCGACCTCGCGCTTCGACCCGAAGATGAACCCGACGCGTTCATGCAGGCCGCGTGGTGCGACTTCCAACACGCGGGTCATGCCGTTGCTGGCAAGCCCGCCCGCCTGTTCGATCACCATGGCGATCGGGTTGGCCTCGTAGAGCAGGCGCAGACGCCCGTGGCGTGTCGCGTCGCGCTCGTCACGCGGATACAGGAACACGCCGCCGCGCATCAGGATGCGGTGCGCCTCGGCGACGAGCGAGGCGATCCAGCGCATGTTGAAGTCGCGGCCGCGCGGGCCGCTTTTCCCGGCGAGGCATTCATCGACATAGCGCTTCACCGCCGGCTCCCAGAAGCGGGCGTTCGAGGTGTTGATGGCGAATTCGCTGGTCTCCTCCGGAATGCGAAGGTCGGGATGGGTATGCATGAACTCGCCGATCTCGCGGTCGAGCGTGAAGCCGTGCGTGCCGCGGCCGAGCGTCAGGACCAGCATCGTGCTCGGCCCGTAGATCGCATAGCCGGCGCAGACCTGCTCGGTGCCGGGTTGGAGGAAATCCCGCTCCGAAGGCTCGGTGACCCCTTCGGGCGCGCGCAGCACCGAAAAGATCGATCCGACCGAAAGATTGGCGTCGATGTTCGAAGAACCGTCGAGCGGGTCGTAGGCGAGCAGATACCGGCCCCTCGGGTAGCACGCAGGGATCGAATAAGGCGCCTCCCCTTCCTCTGAGAGCATCGCGGCGAGCGTGCCGCCCCACTCGTTGGTGCTGCGGAAGATCGCGTCGGCGCGCACGTCGAGGGCCATCTGCGCTTCGCCCTGGGAATTCGACGATCCGGCGCGTTCGCCAATGCCGGCGAGCGCTCCTTTGCCAACAAGGTAGGAGATGCGCTTGCACGCGAGCCGGATGTCGTTCAAGAGCGCGGTGAAGCCGCCGCTCGCGTCCGGCGCCTTGCGCTGTTCGCCGATGAGAAACTCGGTGAGCGTCTGTTCCATCGGCTCAGGCGTCGACACGCTGCAGCTGCTCAAGGCGCAGCTCGCTCAAGTCGCGCAGGAGAAGGTCGGCGCCGGCGAAATCCTGATCCAAGGTCCAACGTGAGGGCGTGACGACCGCGGAGAGCCCCGCGGCGCGCGCCGCGCGCAGGCCGTTGGCCGAGTCCTCGAAGGCGACGCACACATCGGCGGGCTTGCGCAGCAGGGACAGGGCCCGCCGGTACAGATCCGGGGCGGGTTTTCGCTGCCGTACTTCGTCGGCGCACACGACAAATTCGATCTCGCCGTTGAAGTGATTATCGAGCACCGCCATCGCATTCGCCGCGGCGCTCGTCGAGGCCACCGCGACCTTGAGTCCCTCGCTCCGCGCCTCGCCGATGAGGCGCTTCACGCCCGGTCGCAGCGGCGGCTGCCAGTAGCGCAGCAGTTCGATGTAGGTCTCGGACTTGACAGCGTGGATGCGCGGCACGATCGCGTGCAGCCGCGCCTTTTCCTGCGCTGGCGCCTCCAGCGTCTCGACGTAGTGGTGCAGGCGGTCGACGCCGCTTGAAATGTTGAGTAGCTCCGAGTAGCGCGGCGGTCCCCAGTCCCACCACAGCTCGAGCTTGATGAAGGCGGCGTTGAACGCCTGGCGGTGCATCTCCTCGGTATCGGCCATCGTGCCGTCCAGGTCGAAAATCAGGGCTTCCAGCGTCACGGCTTTTCCCCTTGCGGACCGAACACCCGGCTCGCGCGAATGTCCTGCGGGCCGATCGTCATCAGCTCGTCCACCGTCAATTGGCTGCCGTGCCGCTCGAAGAGGCGGTTCGCGTGACGAAGGCGCGCGCGGTCGAGCGCGTTGCGGATCGAACGCGCGTTGGCGAAATTGGGCTGCGCCTTTCGCCGCGCGATGTACTCGCGCAACGCCGCCGCGGCGTCGACGCTCAGCCGGTACTGGATCCGCTCGAGCATCAGTCGGGCGATCGAGAAAAGCTCCTCTTCGCTATAGTCGGGAAAGTCGATGTGATGCGCGATGCGCGAGGCCATGCCCGGATTCGAGGCGAAGAACCGGTCCATACGATCCCTGTAGCCGGCGAGGATCACGACCAGATCCTCGCGCTGGTTCTCCATCACCTGCAGCAGGATCTCGATCGCTTCCTGGCCATAGTCGCGTTCGTTTTCGGGCCGATACAGGTAGTACGCCTCGTCGATGAAGAGCACGCCGCCCATCGCGCGCTTGAGCACTTCTTTCGTACGGGGCGCGGTGTGGCCGATGTACTGCCCTACCAGGTCGTCGCGCGTCACCGCAACCAGATGGTCCTTTCGCGTGTAGCCCAGTCCATGCAGGATCGAGGCCATCTTCATCGCCACCGTGGTCTTGCCGGTACCGGGGTTGCCGGTGAAGCACATGTGCAGGGGCGGTGCCTCCGCCTGCAGACCGATCGAGCGACGCAGTTTCTCGACGAGCAGCAGCGCGGCGATCTCGCGCACACGGGTTTTCACCGGCGCGAGCCCCACGAGCTCGCGATCGAGCTCGGCAAGCGCTTCGCTTACGTGGCAATCGCGATAAAGCGCTTCGAGATCGAGAGCCAGCGCTGGCGGGGCGGACATCGCGGACGTCAAGCGCGCACGGTGTAGCGGATGGCGCGGCCTTGCGCTTCCTGCCGCTCGAGTCGAAACCGCGGCTCGTCCTTCGGCCGGTTGACGATGAACGACATGCGGGGAGTCTCCCAGCCGCGCGTGCTGTCGAAAGCCAAGACCCGGATGTAGTGGTCCGGAAAGGTCTTCCGGCAGTTGTTGATCTCAGTGACGATACCCGCAGGGTCCTTGAGTTCGAACATCGGCATCCCGAACATCTCCCAATAGGTATTGCGCGGGTGCGGGTCGTCGGTGTGCTCGACGCTCACCGCCCAGCCCTTGCCGAGCGCGTACGCGATCTGCGCGGCGATCTGCGCGTCGGTGAGCGGCGGAAGGAAGGAGAATTGTCCCTGGGTGATCATGGTCAGGCGCTCGCAGTTGCGGTCGGAACGAAATCGGCCGTGTCGGTCGACTGGTAGTTGAAGCTCACGTCTTTCCACGTCTCGAGGGCGGCGCGCAGCGGCGCGCACCACCGCGCCGCCGCCTCGAGGATCTGCGGCCCTTCGTTCCAGATATCGCGCCCCTCGTTCCTCGCGAGGATCATCGCTTCGAGCGCGACGCGGTTCGCGGTAGCGCCCGCCTGGATGCCCATCGGGTGGCCGATCGTGCCGCCGCCGAACTGCAGCACCACGTCCTCGCCGAGATAATGGATGAGCTGGTGCATCTGACCGGCGTGGATGCCGCCCGACGCTACAGGCATGACACGGTTGAGCGAGGCCCAGTCCTGGTCGAAGAAGAGGCCGTTCTGCAGGCTGGCCGGCGTATGCCGCTCGCGCAGCGTGTCGTAGTAACCCTTGATCATAAGAGGGTCGCCCTCGAGCTTGCCGACCACAGTGCCCGCGTGCAGGTGATCGACGCCGGCCATGCGCATCCACTTGCAGATCACGCGGAAGCTCATGCCGTGGTTCTTCTGCCGCGCGTAGGTCGAGTTCCCCGCACGGTGCAGGTGGAGAATCATGTCGTTCTTGCGTGCCCACTTGGCCATCGACTGGATCGCGGTGTAGCCGATCACCAGATCGATCATCACGATCACGCTCCCGAGCTCTTTCGCGAATTCGGCGCGCTCGTACATGTCTTCCATCGTCGCCGCGGTGACGTTGAGGTAGTGGCCCTTCACCTCGCCGGTCGCGGCCGAGGCGCGGTTCACCGCTTCCATGCAGTAGAGGAAGCGGTCGCGCCAGTGCATGAAAGACTGCGAGTTGATGTTCTCGTCGTCCTTCACGAAGTCGAGGCCGCCCTTCAGCGCCTCGTACACCACGCGGCCATAGTTGCGCGCCGAGAGCCCGAGCTTGGGCTTGGTGGTCGCGCCGAGAAGCGGCCGGCCGAACTTGTCGAGGCGCTCGCGCTCGACCACGATGCCGGTGGCCGGGCCTTGGAAGGTCTTCAGGTAGGCGACCGGTAGCCGCATGTCCTCGAGGCGCAGCGCCTTGATCGCCTTGAACCCGAAGACGTTCCCGATGATCGAAGCGGTGAGGTTGGCGATCGAGCCGGGTTCGAAGAGGTCGAGGTCGTAGGCGATGTAGGCGAAGTACTGCTGCTCCGTGCGTGTTCCCGGACCCGTGTTCGGCACCGGGTCGACGCGATAGGCCTTGGCGCGGTAGAGCTCGCAAGCCGTCAGCCGGTCGGTCCAGACCACCGTCCAGGTAGCCGTGGACGACTCCCCCGCGACGGCGGCCGCAGCCTCCTCGGCATCGACGCCTTCCTGCGGCGTGATGCGGAAAAGCGCGATGACGTCGGTGTCCTTCGGCTCATAGTCGGGCTCCCAATAGCCCATCTGCCTGTAGGGGATGACGCCGGATTTGTAGCGGTCCATGGGTCAGGAGTATTAGAAAAACATGAAATAAGGTAAAGTCAAAAAAACTTAGGCTTCGATTCAGAAATCCTTATGAGAGCCGTCACCCTTCGCCAATTGAGAGTCTTCGCTTCGGTTGCGAAGCACTCGAGCTTCGCCCGGGCGGCCGAGGAGTTGCACCTCACGCAGCCGGCGATCTCCATGCAGATCAAGGAACTGGAGGCGGCGGTGGAGCTGCCGCTCTTCGAGCGCTCCGGCCGCGCGGTGCGGCTCACCATGCCGGGAGAGTATCTGCTCGTCTATGCCCGCCGCATGCTCGCGACGGTCAAGGAAGCGGGTGACGCCATGGCGAAGCTGCGGCGCGTGCAGGTCGGCCGCATCACCATCGGCATGGTAAGCACCGCCGAATACTTCCTGCCGCGCCTGGTGGCGCGCTTCCGCGTGCAGCATCCAGCGGTGGAGATGCGCCTCGCGGTGGGCAATCGCGAGGAGCTCTCGCGCATGCTGCACGACAACGAGGTCGATCTAGCCGTGATGGGCAGCCCGCCGCGCGAGCTCGACACGCGCGCCGAGGCGTTCGCGGCGCATCCGCTCGGCGTCATCGCTTCGCCCGACCATCCGCTCGCGCGGCGTCGCGAGATCGCGCCGAAGGCGCTCGAGGGCGAGCCATTCATCGTGCGCGAGCCCGGCTCCGGGACGCGTGCGGCGATGGAGCGCTTCTTCCGCGATCAGCGCATCGCGCCGGTGCCGGTGATGGAGATGGCGAGCAACGAGACGATCAAGCAGGCGGTGATTGCCAACATGGGGCTCGCCTTCGTTTCGCTGCACACCGTGGCGCTCGAGCGCTCAGTCGGCCAGCTAGCCGTGCTCGACATCGTCGGCCTGCCGCTCGTGCGCCGCTGGCACATCCTGCACGTGCGAGCGAAGGCTCTCTCGCCAGCGGCCGAGGCGTTCCGCTATTTCGTGCTCGACCAGGGCGAGCAGCTGCTCGCCGAGCAGTTCGGCAAATCCGCACCGCTCACAGCTTGAGCGGTGCGTCGCTCGGAACCCGGCCTCCTTCTAGCCCGGGCTCGAGTCGATGTTCGGCTCCTCGGCGAACGCCGAACAGGCCTCGGTCGTGCTGGTTACGAAGTGTTCGTGTCGCTCGCACAGCCCGGTGTCGGCCCGCACCGAGCCATAGGCCGAGCTCAGGATGTTGAGCCCGGGCAGCGCGCGCTCGAGCGCCGCGGGCGCGCCGATCATGAACCGGCACGCCCCGCAGCGTCGTTCCTTGGCGCCCACTGTTCGGGCGTCCCGCCTCAAATCTTCGACCAGTAGCCGCCGAAGACGAGCACCGAGAGGATGTAGCCGAGCACCACGTTCACCCCGACCCCGATGGTGAACGCCCAGAAGGACTTCCATCCCACCGCGTGCAGCTCGCGGAAGCGCGTCGTGAGGCCGATGCTCAAGAAGCAGAAGATGAACGTCCAGGTCCGCAACGACACGAGCGGCAGGATCAGGTTCGGCCGCACTGCGCTGTTGAACTCGGCAGTGCTGAAGGCGCCTGCGAAGGCCGTCATCAGCAGCGAAGCGGCAAAGAATCCGATCACGAACTTCGGAAAGCGCCACCATATCTCGCGCGCGTCCGGCGTGCGGCCGGTCTCCCTCTTCTCCCACACGATCGTGGCGATCCCGGCCCACACGATGGACCAGATCCCGATCCACACGTCGCGGCCGATGACCTTCATGAGGGTGAACGCCTTGATTGCCGCGTCTTCGTTGCCCACCATGTGACCGTAGGTGGTCGCCGCAGCAAAGCCCGCCGCGTCCGCGAATTCGGAGGTCCCGATCCAGGCGCCCGCCACGCCCGCCGACAAGCCCATCCCGCGGGAAATGAACGGCAGCACCAGGATCATCACCAGCGCCCACGCCACGACCAGCGTGACCGAGGTGTAGAGGTGCTCCTTCTTCGCGTTGACCGAAGCCGCGATCGCCATCGAGGCCGAGACGCCGCACACCGCGCCCCCGACGCCCAGCACCGCGCAGAGCCGCCGATCGAGACCGAAGGCGCGCGTCCCCAGGAAGTAGATCACCAGACAGGTTGCAAGCGAGATCAGGGTCGCCTGGGCGATCGCCACCGGTCCGGCCGTCAGCACCAGCGTGATCGGAAACGTGGCGCCGAGCAGCACGATGCCTAGCTTGATGTAGTACTCCACGCGGAACGCGCTGTCCATCCACTTCGGCAGCGGAAAAACATTGGCGATGATCAATCCGAGGACGAGCGCAACCAGCGGCGCCTCGAGGTTGAACCTAGCTGCATTCACCCAGCCGGCGATCGAGAACATGACGATCGACAGCACGTAGAGAACGATGAATGACGGGATGAACTGGCCGGACGGCACCCCCATGATGCGGGTGGTGACCCCGAACAACACGAGCCAGAACACGAACTGATAGAAATAAAGGCTCGCGTTCTGAGAGAAGTGCCCGGTCAGCTGATCGAAAGAGGCCCACTTGAGCCCGCCAGGATTGATCGCCAGCGCCTTCAGCACGCCGCTGCCGCCGCCCTGGAAAAACAGGATCGCCAGAACCATCAAGCCCAAGCCGAGCCAGACGGCCCACCAGTCTTCCTTGAGATAGAGTTCCTTCCAGCCTGCATGCCTTGGTTTCGAACCTTCGCCCTCGTTCCATGCCTCCTGAGTGCTACTCATAGCTTGGACCTCCTTTTGGTTTGGTTGGCTTTTGAACCCCGAGCTCTCCGATCTTGTTGTTCTGTGCCCCACGTTTCGGGCGATCGCATCATACCGCGTCGCATTTATATTAGCTTGAGCTTATATTAGAATTTTCAGTGTGAGGTCAGGACGGGTTGTGACCAAACGACCCGCGTTGCTTCACGGTCGCCGGCCGCTCGAGTAGTTTTTTTGCTCCAAATCAAGACACCGGGTGCTCGAATCGATATCCTTACTATTTTGCTGGATTGGCCCGTATGACGAGGAACTAGACCTATGCCGCTCGTACGTCCCCATGGCGGCGGCGCGTTGCTGCCGCGCTTGCTCCACGGCGAGGAGCTCGCCGCCGAAAAGCGGCGCGCCGCGACTTTGCCCGGCGTACGAGTGACGTCGCGCGAGAAGGGCGACATCATCATGCTCGGCATCGGGGGGTTCACGCCGCTCGAGGGTTTCATGACGCACGCCGACTGGGCGGGCGTGTGCGACGGCATGAAGATGGCGAACGGCCTGTTCTGGCCGATCCCGATCACCCTGTCGACCGACAAGGACACCGCGGCGACGTTCCGGACGGGTACCGACGTCGCGCTCGTCGATCCGGAGAACGGCGAAACGCTCGCGACCATGCGGATCACCGAGAAGTATTCGATCAACAAGGCGCACGAGTGTGCGACGGTCTTCCGCACCACCGACGCCGAGCATCCCGGCGTGAAAATGGTGATGCAGCAGGGCGAGGTCAATCTCGCCGGCCCGGTCAAGGTGCTCTCCGACGGGGGCTTCAAGGCGGCCTACGGAAACCTTTTCATGACACCGGCCGAGACGCGCGCCGCCTTCGAAAGGCTCGGCTGGTCGAAGGTCGCGGCGTTCCAGACGCGCAACCCGATGCACCGCTCGCACGAGTACCTCGCCAAGGTCGCGATCGAAACCTGCGACGGTGTGCTGGTGCATTCGCTGCTCGGCGCCCTGAAGCCGGGCGACATTCCGGCCCAGGTACGCACCCGGGCGATCGCGGTGCTCGCGGAAAAGTACTTCGTGAAGGACACCGTGGTACAGGCCGGCTATCCGCTGGACATGCGCTATGCCGGGCCGCGCGAAGCGCTGTTGCATGCGCTGTTCCGGCAGAACTACGGTTGTTCGCACCAGATCGTCGGCCGCGACCACGCCGGCGTCGGCAGCTATTACGGGCCGTTCGACGCGCACCATATCTTCGACCAGATCCCGAAGGACGCGCTCGAGACGCACCCGCTCAAGATCGACTGGACGTTCTGGTGCTACAAGTGCGGCGGCATGGGGTCGGGCCGCACCTGCCCGCACGACGACGCCGACCGGCTGCTCGTCTCGGGCACCAAGCTGCGTAAGTGGCTTTCGGAAGGCGCTCCGGTGCCGGCGGAATTCTCGCGTCCGGAAGTGCTTGAGATCCTGCGCGAGTACTATGCCGGGCTGGAAGAGGGCGAGAAAGTCGAAGTCAAGCTGACCGGGCACTCCGCGCGCTGAGAAAAAGGGTCAGGCCCCTTTTCTCGGAGGGCCGCCTATGGCTGCTTCGGCGTCTTGTATTCGGCTTCCTTCTGGAACGGTTTCCAGATGGTTTCGTAGCCGACAAATCCCTTTTCGTTGGGCGGCAACTGGCGCGTCGTATAGAAAGGTGTATGGCCGTCAGGAACTTTGGCGGCGGGTTTTTTGGGTTCCTCGCTCATCGGTCATCCTCTATTGGAGTGAAGTCAGGAAACAGGTCTCATGAGTGACGGGTCGAGATCCGGGCCCGCGACGACCGCCCCGCCCGCCCTTGTCTCTTCATCAGTGGCATCGCGCACGGTCAGTATCTCGAGCGTAAAGACGACCTCTCTGCCGCAAAGCGGGTTGTTGCCATCGACCGTCAGTGTCTCGTCGTCTATCCGCGTCACGAGGAAGCTACGGGTCTGGCCCTTGTCGTTTTCCATGAGGATGGAGGTGCCGAGTCTCCGATACTCCTCGGGGACGTTCTCGATACGATCGGTAAACACCAGCGACTCGTTCCTGGGGCCGAAGATGCGATTGCCGTCGAGCGGCACTTCGATGACGTCGCCGGCGGACTTGCCCTCCAGCGCCTTGTGGACGGAAGGAGACAGGATTTCATTGTGCCCGTGAACATAGCCCAGCGGGAATTCGACCCGAGTGAGGACGTGCCCGGACTTCCTGTCGCTTACCTTGTAGGTAAGCTCGACGAACTTGCCCGCTCGGATGACTTCGCGGAGGGTTTCAGAAGATGGACGCACCGAAGATCCTGACCTTTCCGTCCTCGTAGCCGAGGACCAGCCGGCCGAGCCATTCGCCCGGCTTCTTGGTGCTGCGCTGCCGGTAGAGAACGGTCACATGCTCGCCCCGGCGGATGATGCCGAGCGGGTCGACTTCCTCGGACAGATTTCTCGCCAGCTCGCTATTCGCGAACTGGTGGCCGGCCACAACCTGATCCATGGCGAGCGCCAGGGAGCTGGAGAAGTTCTTGGCGAACTCCCCGTACTTGCCTTCGTTCGAATACTTGACGAGGTCGCGCCACAGAGGATTCGCCAGGGCGAGAATCTCGTCGTCGGTCTTTTCAATGATATTCGCGCGCGGCTCTCCGCGAGCGGTAGAGACCGGCTTCATGGGGCTCGCAACGGACGACATGTTGGTGTGCTACTTCTCGTCGGCCACCAGGTGATAGCAAGGCGCCTTCTCCATGGTGTATTCGCCGGTTTTCGGATCGCGGCGCGAAACGGTCAGCACGTGCCAGTTCGCGTCGTCGACCTTCATGGCGTCGCCGCGGTAGTAGTAGCCCGGCCAACGCGTCTCCTTGCGGAATAGCGTGTGGTGCGTGACGCACTCCGCGGCGCGATGACGGTGCTTCAATTCCCACGCGCGCAGCAGCTCGTGGATGTCCTTCGCGGCGAGGTTCTCGAGGTCTTCCTCCATGATCCTGAGCTTCTTGAGACCGATGTTCAGGAGCTTCTCGTTGGTCATGTAGTTGACGGTCACGCCACCGCAGTACTCGTCCATCAGCTTCTGCAGGCGGTCGAGGCCCTGCTTGGGATTGATGTAGTGCGGATTGACATCGCCGGCCACGATCGCATTGCGGTAGGTCTTGTAGTGCTCCAGGGGCTTGTAGATCTCTCTCTTGCGGCGCTCGATCTGCTCGTCGGACACGACGATGCCTTCGGCTTTTCCGTCGTCGATGTACTTGCAGGCGGCCTTCGCGGCGAGACGGCCTTCGGTGAACGACCCCGACGAGAAGGCGTGCGGGGTGCCGCCGACCGCGTCACCGGCGCCGAACAGGCCCTCGATCGTCGTCATGCGGTTGTAACCCCAGAAATACTCGGGCGGGGAAACGTCCTCGGGACCCGAGCACCAGGCACCCGACCCGGTCGCGTGGGAGCCCATCACGTAGGGCTCGGAGGTGGTCAGCTCGGGATTCTCGTTCTTGGGATCGACATCGGTGGCGGCCCACAGGACCGCCTGGCCGATGGTCATGCCGAGGAAGTTTTCCCAGCCGACCTCTTCCAGGTGAGGATCCTGGAAGGCGCGCATGGTCACCATGTGAATGGGGCCGCGGCCTGCATTCACTTCACTGATGATGCAATGGTTGCGCAGGCAGGTCGGGATCGGCCGATGCGTCAGGTGCGAAGCTTCCGGATCGAGGTATTCCTTGCCGACCATCTTCTGCAGCTCGGGGAACCACTTGGATTCATACTCCTCGCCCAGGCAATTTTGCGTATAGGTCTTCAGGTGCAGGAAGTAGGCGCCGACCGGGCCATAGCCGTCCTTGAAGCGCGCCAGCACGATGCGGTTCTCCATCTGCGTCATCTTGGCGCCGGCGTCGATCATCAGGCCATAGGCGGACGCGGACGACCAAGGCGCATACCAGGTGCGGCCGGACCCTTCGCCCACGGAACGCGGCTTGAAGATGTTGGAGGCGCCGCCCGCGCCGCAAATCACCGTCTTGGCCTTGAAGACGTGGTAGTTGCCCGTGCGGACGTTGAAGCCGACGGCACCGGCAACCCGGTTCTCCTTGCTGTCGTCCATCAGCAGGTGGGTGACGCAGATGCGGTTGAAGACCTTGTCGGCCGATTTCTTGGCGGCCTCGGCGACGATGGGCTTGTAGGACTCGCCGTGAA
>Ga0187773_10000679_pt1 | contig 13528 bp, 13 predicted proteins | sample 0216_BV02_MP05_1_FD_133133 | JGI IMG/M metagenome (GOLD analysis project Ga0187773, IMG submission 133133) | Tropical peat soil microbial communities from peatlands in Department of Meta, Colombia - 0216_BV02_MP05_10_MG | ecosystem: Environmental > Terrestrial > Soil > Wetlands > Peat | place...
AATCTTTTCCGCGTTCCGTCCCCCGAGGGCGACGCAAAGCCTGTTTATGAGGTATGCCCTGGGATAATAATGCCTGTCTTCCTCCGGCAGAAGCTGTGTCACGCCCATGGCCATTCCGCGCGGTATAATGCTCACCTTGTAAATCGGGTCCGTACCGGGCAGTTCCCATGCAACAAGAGTGTGCCCGGCCTCATGATATGCGGTAATTCTTTTTTCCGTTTCACTGATCGTCTCTTCTCTCTTGGAGCCCATGAGAATAATGTCCGTCGCCTCCTCAAAATCGCGTCTGTCTATCCTTTCTTTGTCCTTTCGTAGGGCAACGAGAGCGGCCTCATTCGCAAGGTTTTCGAGGTCTGCGCCGGTCATGCCGGGGGTTCCCCTCGCGATCGTCTCGAGATTGACATCATCAGCCAGTGCCTTTCCCCTGACATGGACCTCGAGGATGGCCTTCCGCTCTTTCCACCCCGGTCTGTCGATGACAATATGTCTGTCGAACCGCCCGGGCCTGAGAAGAGCGGGATCGAGCACGTCAGGCCTGTTCGTTGCTGCCATAACGATGACCGATTCATGTGGATCGAACCCGTCCATCTCGCTCAGGAGCTGGTTTAGCGTCTGTTCTCTTTCATCGTGTCCTCCGCCGAGTCCCGTGCCCCTCGTGCGGCCGACAGCATCGATCTCATCAATAAAGATTATGCTCGGGTGAGACGCCTTCGCCTTCTGGAACATATCCCTCACCCGCGAGGCCCCGACTCCGACGAACATCTCGATAAATTCGGATGCGCTGATGCTGTAAAAAGGGACCCCGGCCTCGCCTGCTGTCGCACGTGCAAGAAGGGTTTTTCCTGTTCCCGGCGGGCCGACTAAGAGCACGCCCTTCGGTACTTTTGCCCCGATCTTCGTAAATCGTGCAGGGTCTTTCAGAAACTCAATCGTCTCCCTGAGTTCCTGTTTTACGTTGTCCATTCCAGCAACGTCCTTGAAAGTCACACCCGGTTTCTTAGCGTCAAACAGCTTTGCCTTGGAAGAGCCGAAGGTAAAAAGTCCACCCGGCCCTCCCTGTATTTGCTGCTGCGCACGGCGCATGATGAACATCCAGACGCCGATGATAAGAACCCACGGCAGTACACCGACCACGATCTGCCAAAAAAGGGATTTTTCATCAGGTGGTTCGACGGTAATCACCACGTTCTTCTGTTCCAGCTGTAAAAGGAGGTTCTCTCCCTGAAAAGAAGGTAGGAAGGTCTTGAAATACTTCACCGAAACAGCCTTCTTCTCTCCCGGAAAGAGGATACTCACATCCCTGGTGAACTCTCCGGTAACCTGGAGCTTTTTTATCGTGACCGACTTGACGTTAGCGGCATTCACCTGTTCGATAAACTGGGTGTAAGTTATTTCATACTGAAGTGGGCCGCTCTGGGTAAAAAACTGGGTCCAGACAAACAATATGATGAAAACGAGCAAGGAGACAACGATAGCCCTCCACTGGGGGCTCTTAAACTTTTCTGCCAGGCCTTCTTTCTCAGAGGTACTTTCCGTCCCCGTTGGATTCTCCCTTTCCGCCATGCTACCATTCTATCATCTTCTGTAGCGCCTCCAAAACATTTTTTTGGGTCTTTTCCTTAGACTACTTGATTCAGCGGCATTTCCTGCTTTGGTCATTATTACGATAAAAAGAGAGAATGGGTTGATAGTGACAACCAAAGCTTATATAATGGAAATAAAAAAGGAAGGTACGGTATGGACACGATAATCATCGCTGTTGATATGGGACATTTCAAGGCTTACAGAATTCCGAAGAGTCCGATCGGAAAATCGAAAATTCAGTTGATAGAAAGTTACGACTCGATCGAGGGCCATGGGAAATTGTCCGACAAATTGAGTGACAAGGCGGGTAGAGACGGTATGATGGGAGGAAGAAAAGGGGCGGCAAAAGGATACGGAGAGCCCCACAGCATGACGCTCGCGATAGAGAAGAAACTGATAAAGCTCATAGCGAACGATATCAACTCATTACTGAAGAGGGAACAATGCGAACAGTGGCATTTTGCAGCCCCAAAGGAAATAAACGGCAGGATCATCGAAAACCTTAACCCTGACGTTAAGGCAAAGGTCGGGAAGAATATCCAGGCTAATCTGACGAAATTCGGAAAGGCCGATATCCTGAGCCACTTTGAATGATACATGATAATAGGCGTCCCAAAGGAGGTCAAGAAAGAGGAATACAGGGTCGGCATCGTACCCGCAGGAATTAAGGAACTCAAAAGAGACGGTCAGACGGTTCTCGTGGAATCGGGAGCGGGAGCTGGCAGCGGCTTCCCCGATGATGCATACCTCGATGCTGACGCTGATATCGTCAGCAAGAAAACGATCTTCTCAAAGGCCGACCTTATTGTCAAGGTAAAGGAACCTCTTCCTGAAGAGTTTGATTTTTTCAGGGAGAGGCAAGCTCTCTTTACCTATCTTCACCTCGCCCCGAACAGGAAGCTCACCGAATTTTTTCTCAACAAAAAAATAACCGCTCTCGGATATGAAACTCTGCAGTATGACGACGGCCTCCCGCTTCTTTCGCCGATGAGTGAGATAGCCGGCAGGATGGCTCCGGTGATGGGCGCGTATTACCTCCAGATGATCCACGGCGGAACAGGAGTTCTCGCCTCGGGCACGACCGGTGTAAAGCCGGCAAAGGCCTTGATACTCGGCGCCGGAGTTGTCGGCACAAATGCTGCGCGTGTCTGCATAGGCCTCGGGATGGACACCACCGTGATAAGCAAGGGGACGGCAAAACTCCAGAGGCTTGATGAATTATTCATGGGAAGAGTAAAGACCCTCCCGGTCACGATGCATACCATAGAAGAAGAGATAACGGATTCCGATATCGTAGTCGGGGCGGTCCTCGTTCCCGGGGCCAGGACGCCCGTCCTCATTACCAAGGCGATGCTCAAAACCATGAAAAAAGGGGCTGTGATAATAGACGTTGCCGTTGACCAGGGAGGCTGTACTGAAACCTCTGTGCCGACCACACACGACAACCCGGTATACAAAGTGGACGGCATTGTCCATTATACAGTTGCCAACATGCCCGGGGCATATCCGAGAACATCGACCCTCGCCCTGACGAATTCAACACTGCCTTATATAAAAACGATCGCGACCACCGGCATTGAAAAGGTCATCCGGGAAGACCCGGCGATTAAAAGCGCCCTCAACACCTACAGGGGAGAGATCGTTCATAAGATAGTGGCGGACTCGATGGGAATTGCCTTCAAGAACATAGACGATATCGCTCCATAAGTCTCTAACCCACATAATTCATAAACTACGTCAGGAGAACGGCGGGCCATAGTATTCTTGCTCATTCTCGCTTCGCTCCGAGGCTTTTGCCTCTTAATTTCACTAAGGCATACTGCCGGAATATCGGCAAAAGAAACCGCTCGAATACCATAGCCCGCCCTTCACCGTGTCTGAAATGTACGAATAGAATAGGCTAAAATTATTCAAACATTTCAAATAACCTTGTGATATAAGCCGTCACACATCTTAAGAAACGTATAAGAGTTGTTGTAACTTTTGGTTCCGTCATTCTCGCAGTTCGCAAGCGGCAATTTAGACAAAAAAACTCGATTCTCCGGTCAAGCCGGAGAATGACACCGAATGGAACGGAGTTCGCTATGAATACCTGTGTGCAACCCTTTTTTTCCTCAGATAAAACCATCCGTTGAAAAGACAGAGCAGAACCGTCAATATGATGATTGCGGAGCGTGAAATGTCGATATATATCAGCTTTTCCGCGTAATGGGTTATGAATGAGCCTTTATAAGCCAGGGAAGGAGCCTGCCTCGACCTCAACCACACCTCAAGATCGGTGAGGGGACAGTACCAGCCCGTTATCTGGATGACAAATGCAAAAATGAGACCCGAGACGTGAAGGACCTTTATCGTCCTGTATCGCACCCCGATGAACGCACCGAGGATGAGAAACAATATCCAGAGGAAATGGACAAGCACAGCAATATCTGCGAGGATTCCGTAACTCATAATACATTGCACCTGAAAATAGCGAGATGACAGGAAGATCGTGAAATGGATAAACTGTCTGCGCTATTTACGCTACTTTTTTTCTTAGCCGTATCAGGCCGGCTTCAATCCGCGCAAAGGTGAGGCTTTTTCTCCCGTACGCATCGAGATCTATTTCCACTTTCCGCGCGATTTCCTTGACTATCGGCAGGGGTTCAGGATCGGCCTTTTTCCAGTAAGGCCGTAATTCCCTCAGGAAAATGTTTACCGTTACAGGGCCGACGCCGTAAAAATTCAATAACTGACTTTCGAGGTCCCTCTTATCTCTCGATTCGGCATGAAGTGTCTTCAGGCTCCCGCCATATTCTTCTTTCAGCATTCGGCAAATCTTCAGAATCTTTGCGGATGTTTTCTCGTCATAACGGACATAGCCTCCCTCTCTCATGACAGGATTTACGAGGAAATCCCATCCCGCCTTTAAAATATTGTCGGGTGTCAGAAGATTAAACTTCCTGAAAGAATTGTATGTGTTTTTTGCTATCGTCTCGGATATCCGTGCACCGAAAAGTATGCTGGCCAAAAACCATTTGAAGAGTTCAGCGTCTGTGTGTAGCTTTAGCGAGATACCCAGTTCTTCAGAATATAACGGGCTTCTTTGCAGCGCCTTTTTGTGGCCTTCCATGGTTCATCTTATCTCAGGACAAAGGGGAGATCAACAGGAGGGCTTACCATAAAGTCCGGGGTAATTAAATCTTCATCATATGAAAGAGCTTCTCATATTCCTTTTTTCGCTCACGCCAATCTTTGAGCTCCTCATAATGATTCTTCCAGGACATAAAATCGTCCTTCTGCACCATAATCTTTCCATCGAGAAATCCCTCAACAAAGGACCTGGTCTGCATGTCATATCTCTCCTCCATCGCGGCCAGAAACTTCTCTATCTCTTTAATCTTCTTCTCGCAGACATTGAGTTCTCTCGAAAGAGAAATCTCATATTCGTCCGTATGCATAAGCCCCCTCTCTCACCTCTCCGTTTCGACCTTCTTCAGTTCTGCAGCCACATTGCCCCTGATTACCCCAACATGTTTCGAGAACTCTCATGAGGATATTGTTTTATTGTAATGAAAAGTGCGGATTTATGAAAAGATGATTTTTCTTGTGAGGCAAGAACTAATTCTCGCCTTGCGTCATTGAATTTCTTGAATCGTCTGCCGCAGCACACATTACGCTTTCCCAGAACGCCCTTGACGCCGTAATCCCCGCAGGGCTGGCGATCTCTTTGCCCGATCTGTGAATTTTCTCAAAAACTACAAAAACTTGACGGCGTGATATTTTATGCGATACTTCTTTTATAGGTAAGGCCAATTGAAAGGGCGAGCCAATGGCCCGGTCTTAAAAGAACTGAGGAGGATTTTCAATGGCGGGAGGAACGATCTGGAAAGGAAACATCCATTTTGGGGATACGAATGTGGCCGTAAAGCTGCATTCCGCAATCAAGGAAGAACGGATTCAGTTTCACCTTCTTCACAGGCGTGATCATGTAAAATTGCGCCAACAGATGATCTGTGAGTATGAAAAAAAGCCGGTGCCGGCGGAAGCGCAGGCGAAAGGGTTTGAAGTGGAAGAGGGGAAATATATCATCGTCGATCCTGCGGAACTCGAACAGACCGCTCCTGAAAGCAGCCGGATGATCGAAGTCCATGAATTTGTCAAGACCGAACAGGTCGATCCCGTCTTCCTTGAGCGCGTCTACTACCTGGAGCCTGATATTCATGTAAAAGGATATAACGAGCTTGTCGGGGCTTTGAAGGAGATGGATGTGGCAGGTATCTGCACATGGACCATGAGAAAGCGGTCCTGGCTCGGGGCCTTACAGACAAGCGGGAAGATTCTTCGCCTGAATACTCTGCGGTACGCCGACGAAGTGGTTTCGGTAAAATCTCTTGAACTACAGAAAATCCCTCTGTCCGAAAAAGAACTGAAAATCGGGAGCGATTTGATCAATCAGTTGACCGCTCCCTTTCAGCCGCAGAAATTCGAAAACGAACATCAGAAAAAGCTCAAACATTTGATCGATAAAAAAGCGCGTGGAGAAAAAATCGCGATACTGCGCCCCAGACGCTTAAAACCGACAGCACCGGATAAGCTGCTTCAGGCCCTTGAAGCAAGTCTGAAGAAAGTCGCCTAAATGAAGAACCCTCTATCTCTTCAGAGCTGTTACTAAGGAGACCATAATATGACAACATTGTACCTGCCATCTCAGAATCTCCCTCGAGCCCCCCTTTCCTCTCCTCGGCGAGTCGCCTTGGGCGACAAAGGGGGAGGCTCAAAGTTTCCTCATTTAAAAGAGAGGGATCAGGGGAGATTTTCAGATAAATGTTATCTTACTTATGAACTCATTAGTAACCAGGGGGGATAAAATGGCTGTGCAGGGAATATGGAGCGGCACGATCAGTTTCAGCCTGGTGGCGATCCCGGTGCAGTTGGTTAAGGCCGTCGAGCCCGGTCATGTCTCTTTTCGCATGCTCCACAGCAAGGACTACTCTCCCCTGCAGAGAAGAATGTTCTGCCCGGAGGAAGATGTGATGGTCCCCCCGGATGAGATGATCAGGGGATACGAAATCGGACCCGACAAATACATACTGATAACTGACGAGGAATTGGAATCCGTGTCGCCCGAACGGAGCCGCACGATCGAGATCGTCGAGTTCATCGATATGAAGGAAGTGGATCCAATCTATTATGATCACCCGTATTATCTCGTTCCTTCGAAAGGGGGAGAAAAGGCTTATCGGCTGCTGGTCGAGGTAATGCACCGGACAAACAAAGCCGGGCTCGCAAAATTCGTGCTGGGTGAACATGAGCATCTCGTAGCGGTCAAAAGCACGGAGGGAGCGCTGGCCCTGATCACACTTCATTACAGCGAAGAAATACTTCCAGATGAAGACATCTCACCGAAGGAAGGAAAGATCGAAGTCGAAGAGAAAGGCCGTATAAAAACCGGCATTAAGAAAATGATGGCGGACTTTAATCCGGAAAAATATGCGGACAGGCGCAGGAGAAAGATTATGGATCTCCTGAAGAAGAAGGCGAAAGAAAAAGCCCCGGTGGAGGCTCCTGAAATAGAGGGAGAAGAGGGAGAAGGTCCGGCCGATCTGATCGCCGCGCTCAAGGAGAGCATGCGCAAAGTGAAAAAAAACCGGTGAGCCGGAAAGTCGTCGAGATCGCCGGCAGAGGACTCTCTTTATCGAACCTTGAAAAGGACCTCTATCCCTCCTATGGCTTCACGAAGGCCCACATCCTCGAATACTACCGCCGGATTGCAACGTTCATCCTGCCCCATTTGAAAGACCGGGCAGTGACATTGAAGCGATATCCTGAAGGAGTGGACGAGGATTTCTTTTTCGAGAAGCGTTGTCCTTCTCACCGTCCAGAATGGGCAAAAACGGCGGAGATCCGCCGGGACGATGGAGAGCAAATGACAGTCTGCCTGGTCAACGATCTGGAATCGCTGATATGGGTGGAGAACCTTGCATCTATTGAGCTCCATGTGCCTCTGGCCAGGGCAGGATCTCCTGAAACGCCAGATTCCATGGTCTTCGATCTGGACCCCGGAGATCGGGCGAACATTCTGAATTGTGCCAGGGTGGCGCTGATACTTCGGGATCTGCTCTCCGAGTTGCGGCTTACAAGCAATGTAAAAACCTCTGGGAAAAAAGGACTCCATGTATATGTCCCTCTGAATCGCAAAGAGACGACCTTTGAGGATACCAAGAAATTTTCAAAAGCCGTAGCAGGAATCATGCAGAAAAATTATCCGGATCTTGTGACTGCAAAAATGGTGAAGGAATACCGGAAGGCAAAGGTTTTTATCAACTGGGCTCAAAACGACTCTTCAAAGACGATGATCTGCGTTTATTCCTTGCGGGCACGGGAAAAACCAATCGTTTCGTTTCCCCTTGAATGGAAGGAACTGGAGAATTTAGCCGGGCCTGGTGACCCGGAAAAGCTGCAGGTCATGTATTCGGAGGCCGTGAGCAGAGCCGAAAAAAAAGGTGACCTTTTTAGAGAGGTGCTCGTGAAAAAACAGCGGCTTCCTTATCTATGACGACAAAATGAGATTATAATTGACCGGAGTGACTCCCCATCCCCCTCTTACCTTAAGAGGGGTGGCGAAGGCGGGGGCCAAGAGGGGGCATGTCCCTCCCCTTAAGGTAAGGGGAGGTTAGAGGGGTTATGATCCCGCGACAACATCATTAAGACATATCCGATCGTGGAGACCATGGGATTAAGGGAATACGAATCCAAAAGGAAATTCGGGAAAACACCCGAACCGAAACCTGGTAAGGGGACTGTCCCGGATTTACGGACGGAGCGAAGCGAAGTCGTAGAATCGGGACTGTCCCCGGTAAACCATCTCATTTTTGTTATTCATAAGCACGCGGCCCGGGCCCTCCATTATGATCTCAGGCTCGAACTGGGGGGGGTGCTTAAGAGCTGGGCCGTACCGAGGGGGCCCTCGCTGGATCCTTCATTTAAAAGGCTGGCCGTGATGGTTGAAGACCACCCGCTTGATTACAAAGATTTTGAGGGCGTTATCCCGGAGGGCAACTACGGCGCGGGAAGCGTTATCATCTGGGACAGGGGATTTTATTATCACCCCTTTGCAAGTGATAGAAAGGAAAGTGAGAAACTTCTTCTGGACGGATTAAGAAAAGGGAATATGAAGTTTGTCCTCGATGGGGAAAAGCTTCACGGTGAGTTTGCGCTCGTAAAAACGGGAAAGGACAAGAAGTCGTGGCTTCTTTTGAAGAAAAAAGATCGATATACGATCAAGGATGACATTCTCAGGGAGAACCGTTCCGTAGTCTCCAATAAGACCCTGGAGGATGTTTCTGAAGCCAACCCGAAGAGATCTTCCAGACAAAAAAGAATGGATCAAATCCGTCTTCGCGAGGCGATGGAAGCGGAAGACCTGAAGGATGCGCCGGTAAAACCCATGCAGCACGGCATAAAACCGATGCTCGCGACCCCGGTCAAAGAACCGTTTGATCATGCGGATTGGATCTTTGAGGTTAAATGGGACGGGTACCGGGCAATTGCCGAAATCCGTGATGAAAGCGTTTCTCTTTATTCCCGAAATCTGATATCTTTAAACCAAAAGTTTTTTCCCATTGTAGAATCGCTGCGGAAATGGAGATTTGAGGCTCTTCTGGACGGCGAAATCGTTGTAGTGGACGATCAGGGACATCCTGATTTCCAGATGCTGCAGGATTACCAAAAATCCGGAAGCGGTCATTTGCTCTACTACGTTTTTGATCTCTTGTACTTCCGGGGACATGATCTGACAAATCTGCCCCTGCTTAGGAGAAAAGAACTCCTGAAAGAGATTCTCCCGTCTGACCCGAAAATAAAATTCAGCGATCACGTGTCGAAAGAGGGCGTCTTGTTTTTCAATGCCGTCAAAGAAAAGGGACTCGAGGGGGTTATCGCCAAGCATTCTCAAAGCACGTACCTGATGGGCAGGAGGAGCCGGCAGTGGCTGAAGGTGAAGACGCGGCTCATGCAGGAGGGCGTGATCGCGGGATTCACAGAGCCGAGAGGGTCCAGAAAATATTTCGGCAGCCTTGTCTTAGGAGTATTCGAAGGCGACGATCTGATTCACATCGGTCATTCGGGAGGCGGATTCGGGGCGGAAAAGTTAAAGGAACTCCGCGACAAAATGGATCCCCTGATCCAAAAAGAATGCCCCTTTAAAGTGGAGCCGGAGACTAATACCCCAGTCACCTGGCTAAAGCCGGAGCTGGTCTGCGAGGTTATATTCCAGGGCTGGACCGATGAGGGCCTCATGAGGCAGCCCGTTTTTTTACGACTGCGCGAGGATAAAGCCGCCCGCGAAGTGGTGCGCGAAAAGCCCGTGGAAAGCAATAGATCACAGGTTGACTGATTCATCAAGGCCCCTGCGCCTTCTTTCATGTATGCATGTTCGGGGATGCTGTGGCTTTTAAGGACTTGGTGGAGTGACGTTGTGTCACATTTCTTAATGAACTATTTCGTATGGCCGTTGCGGGTGTTGTGAAGAAAAGAATTGGACGAGTGACATGGTGCATTTTGCTGATATGACTGATGAAGAAAGATTCGCACGTCTGGAACATAAGGCAGCAGAGATAAGAAAGATGTTGTTTGGGGCGCTTCTCCTGGCAAAAGAAGTATGGAAGGAAGAACTCTTACGAGGAAGAGAAGGTCTTGAGATAATGGAAGCTGTGGAAAAAGCGGAAGAGTCCTTTGCGGACAAATCACAGCCGGACAGATTTAAAAGGTTCGAACAAACCCTGGACGTTATCAATCAAAGAGCAAAGAGTATTTTTGATCTGATGTCGTATATTTCAAAAAACAGCTAGTCTGATAAAGCCTGATGCAAATCAACATCGTGCCCACAGGCCGCATCGATCAGGATATCCTTGAGAGGATTTCGGACGGGCTGGCAAAAACGTTCCCCTACAGGATCGGGATCGTGAAAGAAATTCCGCGTCCCGAAGATGCCTATAACCCTCAAAGAAGACAGTATATTTCCTCAAAAATACTTGGAAAGATCAAGTCCCTGAAGACCGAGGAAGCCGAACTGATCCTCGGCAACCTCCTCACAGTTCTGCCTGCCACTTTCTATTTTAATGCAATATTGACACCACCGGCCTTCCGATTGGCTCGTTCTCTGCAGGGTTCCAAAGTATATAAACTTTGCCGTAGGTTTCTTCTATACTTTTCATCGTCTTTGCCCCTTCTTCAGGAGAAAGGTCCGGGAGAGTTGGATCCACTTTCTTAAGCTCGGTCTTATGATAGTGCCAGAGCGCCTTCTCTTTCTTCGGGAATTTGTTCCATATTTCTTTATCCACGATCACCTCAACGCCTATGAGCCTTGCATCCGGCTTGTCGCTGTCATAAAGCTGGCATTCAATGAGTCCGCCTGATACTTGCTTGCAGTAGTGGTGAGCGATCATGTCAGGTATCTTGGGAATATGTTTTTTTGCATCAATGTGGAGTGTCCAACCCTCGGTCGGCTTCATGCTCTGGGGTGTCGCCTTCTCCTCGGCCGACGCTGTAAATATGACCACTAATACAAAAGAAAAAACTAAGACTGAGATAGTAAACATCTTTCTCATATCGCCCTCCTTTTGCGCGAAATCTACATGGAATCTTATCAAGAAACAGACGAAAGTCAATAGAGTCGCCATAAAAGAATGCCCCTTTAAAGGGAGCCGGAGACCAAAACCCCGGTCACCCAAGTAAAGCCCACTCTGCTCTGCGAAGTTATTTCCCACGGCTGCACCGATGAGGGCATCATGAGGCAGCCCGTTTTCTTACGACTGCGCGAGGACACGGCCGCCTGAAGTGATGCGGGAGAAGACCGGGAAAAACAACAGGTGACAAATTGACAGGTATAGGGTTTCGTGAAAGTCTTGCGCGAAAAGCAGGGGGAAAGCAGCAGGTGACATGATTTCGCTCTATCGTTTATGTAAGATACATTCGTGAAACTTTTCGAGACCCTGGAAAAGGGGATTTTTATAACCAGACCCAACCGATTTATTGTGGAATGCACTGTTAAAGGGAAAAAAGTAAGGGCCTATCTTCCCAACCCCGGTAGGCTCAGGGAGCTTCTCCTTCCCGGAAGCATACTCTATCTGGTGCATCAGAAATCCTATTCCCATAAATACAGATACATGTGCGTGGCAGTAGAGAAAGACGGGGCGCCTGTGCTGCTTCACACTCACATTAACAACACGGTAGCCCGGCATTTGATAGAGCACGGACGTATTCCCGGGCTTGAAGGAGCGGAAATCATAAAGCCTGAAGTAGCCATCGGCAGAAGCCGGTTTGACTTTCTTCTGCGCCATAAGAGGAAGGAAGTGGTGCTGGAGGTAAAGTCCTGTACCCTGTTCAGCGGAAAGATAGCCATGTTTCCCGACGCGGTAACCCTCAGAGGGAGGAGACACCTTGAAGAACTTTCGTCGCTCTCGGGCGAAAAACGAAAATGCTCAGTTCTCTTTATTGTGCATTCGCCCGGGATCAAATACTTCATGCCTGAATATCACACGGATCTCGGATTTGCACAGACTCTCCTGTCCGTGTCGCGGAACGTCATGGTCAAAGCAGTGTCTGTCTCATGGGAAAAAGACCTTTCCCTCGGGAAAACAGTGAGGGACCTCATCATCCCCTGGGATGTGATCAGGAATGAGGCCCATGACAGCGGAAGCTATATCGTTATTTTGCGCTTGAAGAAGGACGAGAAAATATCAGTGGGAAACCTTGGAGATATTCTATTTAAAAAGGGATATTATTTGTACGCAGGAACGGCAAGAAGAAATCTCTCACAGCGCATCGCCCGGCATCAAAGGAAGCGCAAGAACCTGTTCTGGCATATAGATTATTTAAGGCAATATGCCGACCATTGTGCCTCACTGTCTGTGAGGGCCAGTGCCGATCTGGAATGCGACATCGCCGATGCACTGGATAAGATATCTCAATGGAATATACCGGGCTTCGGGTCATCGGATTGCATATGTAATAGCCATCTCTTCGGTATGCGTAACGACCCCGCTCTTTCTCCGCAATTCATAAAACTGCTCCTTGATTTTCGTATAAATAGGCTGGAAGGGGTATTGAAGTAGATGTCCATTATTCAGAACACACAGAACAAAAGGTCCATATCTGTCCACGCCCCTCTTTCTTTGACATCTGGTCCGATGCCTGCTATATATAAAATAGATATGCTGGGTTTGACGCAGATATCTCAAGATCGATGAAGGGAAGCAACGATGATAGTCATTACAGGTGCATCAGGCAATATCGGAAGCAAAGTTACTGCCCTCCTTTTGTCTCAGGGGCAAAAAGTGAGATGTGTTGCAAGAAGGGCGGACAAGCTGAAGGAACTTGCCGACAAGGGAGCAGAGATCGCTGCTTACTCTCTTGAAGATGCCGCTGCGCTTACAAAGACCTTCAGCGCTGCCGATAGTATCTTTGCCATGATCCCGCCGAACTATTCAGCGCCCGACTTCAGGGCTTACCAGAACGTGATCGGCTCCTCGATTGCGGAGGCCATTCGAAAGTCTGGAGTGAAGCATATCGTCAATCTCAGCAGCCAGGGGGCTCATTTGCCGGACAAGACCGGGCCGATCAAGGGACTGCATGACCAGGAAGAGCGGCTGAATAAACTTCCTGGCGTCAATATCCTCCATATGCGTCCCACATACTTTATGGAAAATTTGCTGGCAAATATCGATATGATCAAAAAGATGAATATGATGGGCTCTGCGCTGAGGGGGGATTTGAAGTTCCCCATGATCGCCACAAAAGATATTGCCAAATTCACTGCGGAACGGTTGCTGAAAAAGGATTTTTCGGGGACATCCGTGAGAGACCTTCTCGGTCAAAGGGATATCTCAATGAACGAAGCTGCCGCTATCATCGCGAAGAAGATCAACAAGCCCGACCTGAAGTACGTGCAATTTCCTTATGA